>SXGS01744425.1_pt1 | contig 40666 bp, 34 predicted proteins | sample 3174681 | NCBI WGS metagenome assembly SXGS01 (sample SAMN11356861, study PRJNA531348) | freshwater metagenome | isolation source: freshwater sample F1-80 | place: China: Fuxian Lake, Yuxi | collected 2017-12-25 | reverse complement strand
TGCTCAATCTCGCGAGTTCGATCCGTCGCAAACCTCTGTGGGCGACACCACGCTAATCTGGTCGGAGAGCCGGATGCGGGAGACCCGCACGTCCGGTTCGACGAGCGGGAAGTGGAACCGGAGCCTCACACGCCACCGCGCCACTTCTCGACTCTACTGACATCGTATGAAATTGCGCAAACCGGCGGTCACTTCCAGTAGACCTTCTTGACGTACCACACGACAGCAGGGACGACAAAGATCGGCAGCAGAAAGAAGAACGGAAACGTCGGCCAGACGAACTTGAAGATGACCAACTGGTCGAGAATGACCGAGCCGATCGTCCCCCAGCACATGATGAGGTAGCCCATCTGTTTGCGGCTGGCTTGCTCGTCCGGGGTGAGCTGCGACCAATAGCGGCGTGGACCGGCGGCCACCGCTTTCGGCACGGGTGCGGCGGCCGGTTGATTCGCGGCCTTGTCGGCCTTTTTGGTCTTCTTCGGTTCCGGCGCGGCTGGAGTTTCCTTCTTGACGACGACCGGAGTTTCTCGCGTCCCTGGCGGGTAATACTTCGAGATGGCCTGATTGATCGCCGGCGGGGCGGCGAGCACGGGACGCACGGGAAGGTCGAAGGTGAGCCGGAGTTCTTGCTCCAGCTCATCGGAGATTTCGTCCGTGCAGGCGACCAGGATGCAGTCGTCGTCGACGAACAGCGGAATGATCGAATTGCGGCGCACGGTGGCTCGCGCGACACGATCGAGCACTGTGTCGTCGGGGATCGTTTCCGAAAGATCGACGTACGACAGACCGAGTTCGACGGCGAACGCTCGTGTGGCGGTGTCGACGTCCGTCAGCTTCATTTGCACGACGGCGTCACGCACGGTCAGTCCACGCTTGTCGGCGAATTCTTTGAGCTCATTGATCTGCTGTTTGGTAATCGTGCCCTGTTCGGCGAGCACATTTTCCGTCAGACGGTTGCCGCTGCGCGACAGTTCTTCCGGGAATTCTCGACCCTGGCTTTCGTCGTATTCCCGCTTGCGCTCCGGGTCGGTCAGCAGCAGCATCGCCTTGGCCAGCTCATTGAGCAGTTCCTGCGATGGAATTGAATATTGCCCGGTCGCGTACTTGCGGACGTGCGCGTTGAGCTTTCGGTAGTTCGCGCGGATTTTCTCGGTGTTGTCCTCGAACTGCACCAACCGCAACAGCGTGTAGTGGTCCGGCGGACGCGGTCCATCGGGAATGCCGAGCCAATCCTTGTAGACGTCCAATGCCACGGGCGGTTCCTTTGAAGGCGGAGTTCAGAATTCACCTGAGGCAGTTTCAAAACCAGCACGACGCGCCAGCGAGTGGTCGTTTTTCTGAGATCCCGGCCACTCGCTGGCGCGTCGTGCTGGACTTGTATCTCCGAATTCCTAATTCCGGATTACTCAACGTGATAGTCCCGTGCGAGATTTTCGAAGATATCCACGTCGGTATTCTGCAAGCCGCCACGAACGATTTCGGTGGAGGCGGCTTGTCGGCTGGTCAATTCCATGCCGGTGCAATTGATGCGGCCATTCGAATCGTAGGAATAGGTGACCTCGACCGGCGATCCGGCAGGCAGGTTCGACGGTAAGCCCGTGATGTAGAAGTCGCCGATCTGTTCGCAGGCATCCGGGTCCATCGCGTCTCCTTCCAGCACGCTGACGTGAATCCGCTGTTGATTGGCCGTGGTGGTCACGAACTTCTGCTTGACGCTGAAAGGAATCGAAGTGTTCTTGGGAATCATGATATGGTTGATCTTGCGGCTGCGATTTTGCGGGTCGGTGATTTTGACCCCTAGCGAGTGCGAATTAACGTCGCTGGTCTGCACCGAACGGAGCCGGTTGATGACCATTTTTCCCATGCGGCTTTCGCCGCCAGTGGCCTTCGCTTCGAGAATGGCCGCGTGAATGGCGGCTCCCTGAGCGACCGCTTCTTCTGGCTGAACGTCGCGAGAAGGCGAACGGCCGGCGACTTCGGTCAGCATTTTTTCGACGATGGGCATGTACGTCGAACCGCCGACCAGGATCAGGTCATCCAGGTTTTTTGTGCTGACTCCTGATTGTTGCAGCACCAGTTCGGTGGTGTCGCGCGTTCGCTGCAACAGATCGGCGGTCATCCGCTCGAAGTCGCCGCGTGTGAGTGCGACGGTCAGCGAATTGCCTTTGCAGTACACGGCAATCTGCGTCTGAGCCTTTTGCGACAGCTCGCGCTTCACCAATTCACAGTCCTGAGCGAGCGACTGCAAAGTTTCCGGATCCTCACGAGGATCAACCCCGAATTTGCTTTTGAACTGCATTGAGACGTGATCGACGATGCGGCGTGTCCAGTCGAGACCACCCAGCATCACGTCACCGTCGGTCGCGAGCACCTTAAAGTGCGTCGGCGTGTATCGCACGACGGTCACGTCGAACGTTCCACCGCCCAAGTCGTAAACGATGACGGTGCGCTCTTTTTGTTGCAGATCCGTGCGTCCTAATTCGCCTTTCGTCCAAGCGTAGGCCAACGTCGCGGCGGTCGGCTCGTTGATGATGTCGATCACGTTCAGCCCGGCGATGCGGCCGGCATCTTGCGACGCTTTGCGGCGCACGTCATTGAAATAGTAGGGCACGGTGATGACGGCGTTGGCGATCGGGCCAATCTGTGTTTCGGCGTCCTGTTTCAATTTTTTGAGGATCAACGCGGAGATGAACTCCGGGGTCAGCTTCTTGCCTTGATAGACGACGAAGTAGGACTTGTTGCCCATCTCACGTTTGATGGCTTCGATGACGTGCGACGGGTCTTCGACGGCGATGCGTTCAAAGGAGGGGCCAACGATGACCTTGCCATCCTCGCCCAGCAACACAACCGATGGCGTGATCGTTTTGCCGTCCGCGTTGTTCAGCGCGACCGGATGTCCGTCCTTGTCGATTTGAGCCAACGTGGAATAAGTCGTTCCTAAGTCGATTCCGACAGTCGCTCCCGGCATCAGTTTCAATGACATAGTTGTGTCCCTAGAAGTTGTCTCAAAGTGTGTGTGAACTTCAACGTGCGTTGGAACAGCAGTGGCCGAAGCGGCGAACCCGCTCCACCGACCGAAATGAGGCGGGCATTCTGACGGTCCCAAACCAGTGAAGCAAGCGCGGGGTCTTAGTCTTCAGATCCCACAGCCGCCGAGGATCGTGGGCATCCAAGCCTGCCAAATTAGGGTTACTTTGCGGCACGTCGCTCACGAAGCAGCCAGATTTCCGCGTCGAGCCGAAAGTATGTGGCTTGAGACATCGTACTGGGCAGGAAAGCATCGACGTCAATTCCGACACGAACCAACTCTTCGAGTCGTTTTGCCTGACGAAGATGCTCCTCCAGTAATCGGACGCGCTGATCTCGCCCCTGCGCGAGGTCGAGCCGTGCGGTGGCTAATCGTGCGTACGCTACACGAACCTCCTCAATGCTTCGCCGCCCCACGACCATCTCAGGTTCAAGGAGTTGGGTCTCGGAGGCTGCGGCATTCACACGCAACTTCAGGAGTTTGGTGAGTTCATCATCCGTTTCAAGAATCGTTTCGATGTCGGCCGCAGCCCGCGGAATCAATTCACGGTCGAGTTTCTGAAACAGCACGATGTGCTGCCACGGCAGAACGCCGATGGTCTTCGTCCACTTGAGGCTGAATTCGGGGAGTGAGGCCTCTTTTTTGACCTGCTCCTCAGTCATCTTGTGGACCAGCTTGATGGGCACATCCGGGTCTTCCTTACGGTATTCCACGAACGCAATGCGGCCGCCAGGCTTCAGCGACTTCGAGATATCCAGCATCATCTCGTAGGGAAATTCCAACTCGTGGTAGACATCGACCATGATCGCGAGGTCCACCGACTGCGGCTTCAAAGCGGTCGTCTTCTGCGTCCCTTTGATCGGCTCGACGTTCGTGATCTTCAGCTTCTTGGTGTTCTCTCGCAGGCGGTCGAGCATCTCTTGCTGGACGTCCACCGCCAGGACTTTGCCGCCGGGCAGAATCTTCTCTGCCATCAGCACACTGATGACACCACTGCCGGCACCGATGTCCGCGACCACCATGCCCGGCTTCAGGTCGAGCGACTTGATCAGCAGCGTGAGTTTTTCTTCCTTCTCACGGACCGCTCGTTCGAGCCATTCCGCTCCCTGACCACCGGGGCCGAAGCCCATCACATGCGCGATCTCACGCCCCATGTAAAACTTGCCGATCCCATTCGGGTCGTGGTCCGCCCGAATCTCGTAACGCGAGTCCCCCGGCTTCGCTGGCTCATCAGCACACAGGCCCAACGGCAGCGACAGCAGCGCAATCAGCAATCCGACATGACGAGCAAACATGGCCAGCACTCCGGGACAATGAGCAACGACTCGACGTTGGAGTTTACGCACAGACTAACCCGAAGCGTCAGCGAGGGCGAGCGCTCCAACGACTTGGAATTGTGAACGTCTCGAAACGCTCGCCCTCGCTGACACTTCGGGTTAGTGTTTGCCGAAGCACAAAAGTGCGACACGAAACTCTGTCTGACAACAGGAAGCTCATGTCTGACGTCAACCTCCCCTCTGATGACCAGTTCCCGCCCATCAAAATCCTCAGCAAGTCGCAGCGGCGCGTGTTGGGTGTGTTGATTGAAAAAGGGATCACCACGCCGGAGTACTACCCACTGACGCTGAAGGCGCTCACGACTGGTTGCAATCAGAAGAACAACCGCTCGCCACTGTCGGAGTACTCTGAAGATGACGTGCTGCGAGCGGTCGATCAACTTCGCGAGATGGGGCTTGCCGCCGTCGTCCACACGGAATCGGGGCGGTCCGAGCGATACCGCCATTACGCCCGCAAGCGGTTCCCGTTCAGCGAGGCTCAGTTGGCGATCATGACCGAACTGTGGCTGCGCGGCCGGCAATCGGTCGGCGACCTCCGCACGCGAGCCAGCCGGATGCACGACATCCCAACGCTCGAACAACTGCGCGACGAGTTGAAGACACTGCAAGCCGCCGGTTTCATCCAATCCAACGGCCCGCTTGAGGTCCGTGGCATCGAGGTCGACCACAACTTCTACAAACCCGACGAAGGGAAGACGCTGACCGCTGGCGATTTTTCGTCCGCTCGCGAAGAGGCCGAACCATCGCCGCGCAGCACACCGACCACGTCGGCCTCTGAATCGCGCATCGCCGCGCTAGAGCAATCAGTGGCTGATCTCACTGCTCAACTGTCGCAGCTTTCCGAGCGCTTCGAGGCACTGCGCCGAGAGTTGGGTGCGAGCGTGTAGGTCAGGCTTTCCAGCCTGACCCGAATTGGCAACACAGCGCCGATCGCCGTTCGGGTCAGCCTGGAAAGGCTGACCTACGGGCGTCACTCGCCGCGCAGCGACGCGACGATCGGCGTCCGCACTGCCTCAGCCGTCGCGCCGGTCGCGGCCAGCAACCCCACGCCGAAGATGCCGACGAGCAGCCCCGCACCTGACAGCCACGGCACGTCGGCTCCGGTGCTCAGCAAATGCGGCAGCATCGCCAGCAGCGCTGAGCCAGTCCCAACGACCAATCCGCACGCCAGCAAGAACGCGTTCTCAAACAGCACCAGCCGACGAATCGCCGACGGCTTGAATCCAACCGCGCGGAGCAGGGCCAACTCCGCGCGTCGCTCGATCACGTTCCGCAGCATGACTGTGCCGAGTCCGAATGTCCCCAGCAGCAATCCCAGACCGCCGAGCGTTTGAAAGGTGCTCAAGTAGGTGTTCTGCACCGCCAGGAAACTCGCCAATCGATCGCCGATCGGCTCGACGTCGAAGCCGTACGGCGCGAGGCCCGTCTCCAGCACGTCGGACAACTCGCGAGCTTCCGCCTTCGACAGCGCTTGACCGCCATCGAAGCGTCGGTCGCCGATCAGGACGTACCGGAATCCGGCGTGCTCTGGGAACAGTTGCTTGAAGTTCGTCTCGGACATCAGCAGCACCCCTTGGAAGACGCTGCCGTCGAGCGTCCCTGCGATCCGCAGAGTCCCTTTCGGGTTCGTGTCATCGGGGACTTTGATCGTGTCGCCGACCCCTTTGTGCAGCGAGTACATCAGCGTGTTCATGTCTCCGAAAACCGGAATCGTTCCATCCGCCGACGGCTTTTCGAGAAGCTCCCACGGAGTGAAACCCTTGTGATGCTGCTCGCCGATGAACTTGAACCGGCCGTCGAGCATCGTTTTCGGCACGCCCAAAATCGTCGGCAACCGGGTCTGGTACAGGTTCAAGCAACTCGCGTTTTCGCCCGGCCGCACGCGGAAAGGAATTGCGGACAGCTCATCCAGCAGCTTGGCATCGTTGGAATCGGATCTCGGACGCAGATCGAGTTTGGTCCGCCCCTCGGTCGTGCTCAGGTCGTGAATGAGCGGCGTCGCAGACTCAGCGACGAACAAAAAGCCGCCATTGCCGGAGTCTCGAACGGGAGTTTCCACTGCTGGATTGCGTCGCCCGGCCGCGACTGCGACGAGCAGAAACGTGGCCGTGGAAATCAACGCCAGCGACAACAAACTTCGTCGCCGTTGCCGAGTCGCGTTTCGCAGGCTCAACCGCAGCAGAGCGACTTGTCCCGAACCAAGGATCGTCGCGAAGCGGTCTCCGTCGAGCCACGCGGCGAAGCGACACGTTGCCGCCGCCAACGTACACATGCCGATCACGAAGAACAGCACTGTCGAAATCGACAACCCCGCAAACGCTTCGTCCGCTCTGCGGCCGGTGACGACCACGGCGACTGAGATCGCCATCGAGAGCAGGATCAACCAACGAGCGATCCGCAGCAACCGACCACGCCGTGCCGCTCGCACCGAGTCACGCTCAGCCAGTTCGGTTTGACCAGCCAAGAGTTCGCGCGGCGAGAGCTTTCGCAGCCCGCGCAATCCCCACCATGCCGAGGCTCCGGCGGCGAGCATCGTCCCCAAGAAGCCGATCACCAGCGAGCCGGGTTGTGCAGACAGTCGCAGCTCCGTCGTTCCGACCGCTCCGACCCACAGCGTTCGCAAGCCGTAGATCAGCAGGCCCGCGTAGCCGACGGCGGCGATGATGCCGATGACCGCTCCGAACAGCACGACTGAAAACTGTTCGAGCAACAGCACGCGACCGACGCGGCTCGGTGAGAAGCCGATCGCCGACAGCAAACCGATCTCGCTGGCTCGGCGTTCGATCCCCAGCCGAACCAGCAGGCTGATGAGCATCAAGCCGGACAGGATCATGAAAAAGCTGAAGCCGATGAACAGACCGGAGAAATCGGTCGTCCCGCTCGCCGCTCGCAGTCCGAGAAACTTCACCGGCTGGATCGCCAGTCCGATCGAGTCCATCGGCAGCGCCTTCAAGAAGTCGGACTCGAACAATTTCGCGGATTGCTCCAACGATTGACCGTCGGCCGTGCCCACCCGCAGCGACGTGGCCGAGCCGTAGCGGCTGGACCACCACTCGCGCGCGGCGTCGAGATCGAAGAACGCTTTGGGAGTCGGGCCGTACTTGTTCCAGTAGTAGTCATCCCGTTTCGGAATTCGGCGGATGTCCATCGGAAACGGCTGCTTCCAATCGTTGAAGGTCTTCGCATCGGTGATCCCTGGCACGGTCGGAATCAATCCTCGATCACCGGCCAGCATGCCGTCGATTGGTAAAATGCCGCGCACCTCAAACGTCAATTCCTCTTCCGGCAGTTCCCCCTTCGAGCCGACTTTGTGGTACTTCACGCGGATCTTCGCCTGGCGATCATCGGCCGAGATTCCCAAATCCTGCGCAAGCCAATCGCAGAGCAACACTCCGTCCTTTCCGAGAGGCGGAGACTGCGGATCGATCGGACCAAACGGTGCCGCCAACTTCGACGGTTCGGGCACCGCGGCAACGATCGAGTACATCGAGAACTTCTTCCCCGTGTCATCGCCAACTCGGCTGATCTCATTGGTGAGATACGCCAGCACGGGTGAGGTCGGCATCTTCAATTTGGAGGCGACCTGCTCTCCCGTTTTGGCCAGCGAGTCTTCCAAAATCATCCGCTCGCTTTCGAGCGACGTGTACCGGCCCGACGAATTGGGCACGAGCCGCAAATGCAAATCGTCCAACGTCACAGAGTCGCGCAGCGCGCGCGTGAGACTCTTCGCGGCTTCGACCGCTGCCTCACTTTGTCCGTCGCGCGGATCGCGAGCGGACACGAACAGTGCGTTGACCCGTGCCGGGTTGTGCTGCTGTGGCTTGCGTTTCGTTGGTCCAGCCTCTTCGAGGCTCAGCTCCTTCTGCAAGGCTAGCAGATTGACAAACGCGACCTTCGGCACCTGCTGGCTCGGCTGCAATTCCAACCGCCCGGCTCCGGCCGACGCCGGCAGCACTGATTCGACTTTCAGCCGAACCTCCTGCGACGACTGCTCCTCCTGGCCGCCGAGCAGACTGTCGCGCGGGATCGTCGCGGGGATTTCGACCCAGACCGTGACCTCGTCGCCGACACGAGCACGCAGTTGCTCGGCCAGCATGGCGTTCAACACGACTCCGCCCGCAGTTGGCGGCGCGACCTTCTCAGTTGCCAGCAACGACCACAAGCGCTCGTCGGTGCCGTAGATGGTCACTCCGGCCGAGCGTGTTTGGCTGGCCGAATCGGCCGCGCGGCGTTCAAGACTCGCGGGAAACACCAGGCCGGGAGCCGCGACCGCGAACCGCTTCGCAAACTCCGGCTGCTGGTTCATCGCGACGACCGACGCCTCGCGAAAGAACCGATGACTGACCAGTGAGTGATCGACTTTGCCAAGCCGAGCGAGGCTCAGCGATTTCAAGCTGTCGCGCACCGAATCGCCGACGATCAACGCTCCGCCAATCACCATCGCCGCCACGACGACTCCAATCGCGACGGCGATGTGCGAGCGCGCATGGTGCCGTAGGCTGCGTCGCAGGAATTGTCCGGTCGTGAAGCGTGTCGCCATGATGTCCCGCATTGTGGGCTTGATCGCTGACATCGCAAGCGTCACACGAATTCCTGTCAGTGGGCGATTGAAAAGAGATGCCGGTGATCGAGTGAACGTAGCCGCCTCGCTCCCGCGAGGCGGAGCAACCAAGAAAAGACGCTCGATACTGAGCATTGCATGCTCATATTTTGCAGACTCTGGTCATCGTGAGTCGATGGCCGCAGCTTCGCCTCGCGGGAGCGAGGCGACTACGTTCGCGCGAGCCAGCGGAATGTCAAATCGATACGCGGCGGCGGTACGACTCGCCGAGGTGGATCATCAGCTCCAGCGCGAGCAAATCCGCGCGGGCCAGGATGTGTCGTGTGCTGCGATTGCCCAAGCCACCGACGAGCGACTCGACTCGTTCGAGGTGCAGCGACAACGCTTCGCGCGGGCCGCAGCCGGCGACAGCCAGCAGATCGGCGAGCTTCGTGATTTCGCCGCCAAGGTTGCCCGAACCCATGATGACGTACGTCCGCAGCAGTTCCTGGTAGTAGCTGTTGATCTCCGGCGGCAACGCGGTTCGACACGGAGTCACTCGGCCGAAGCAATCGAGCATCGCCTGCCGCGTGACGTTCGTGGCATCAAGGTCATCAATGATGCGGCGCTGTTGGTTGAGCAGATGCTCCGCCTCGTCGCGCTCGCGAGCCATCCGTTTGGATTGTGCGATTTCGAGCCGACGGCTTTGTCGAGTCTGCTCACTGCGGAAGATCGCCCGTTTGATCACCGAGGCCAGCGCCGGCGAATCCCACAGACGAGCCGACTGCAACAGCTCGCACTCCTCTCGCGACAGATCGAGCCAATCAGCATCCGAGATGCGCGGTGCCAGCAGCACGAGCGGATCCTCGCAGCCGCTGGCGCGAATCGCCCTGACCAGCGATGCAGCCTCGGCGAAGGCGTCGGGATGAAATTTTTCAGATGAGCCGGAACGCGCTAGCGTCCGGTTTGTGTGATCCGAACCGGGGCAAGCGCCCTGCGGCTGATCTTCGTCGGTCGAAACTGCGGCAATCAGCACGGCGTCGAAGGTGTCGTCGCGCAGGAGAGTCAGTGCCTCGGCGGCATTCGAGACCCAACGGAACTGCGGCTCGATGCCTCCTTCCGCGTCCAACTGCAAAGTCAGCCCAACCCACGAAGGTTCGCGAGGACCGACGCACAACAGACGCAATCGAGTCGGCAATTGGCCGGTCGCAATCCGCTCATCGGCGGTGTCAGCGTCAGCAAATGAAGAAAGCTCGTCCTTGAGCATCGTTTGACGTCCTTGTCGGGGCGGGGTTCTAGGACTGTCGAATTTCAGTGTCAAGGTGGCACTGTGCGACGTCATGGATATCTTGTTGTCACCCTTCGCTCGTCGTTCGACCGTTTTCACAGGACACTCATCATGATTCTCGTCTCACGTTGGTCGAGTTGGGTTTTGATCGTCGTCCTGTTTTCGTTCATGTCGCAGGCAGTGCGAGCTGACGTCCGACTGCCAGCGGTGATCTCGGACCACATGGTGCTGCAACAAGACATTGCGGCTCCGATCTGGGGCTGGGCGGACAACGGCGAAGAAGTGACGGTCTCGGTCGCCGGACAATCGAAATCGGCAAAGGCTGGAGCTGACAGCAAGTGGGTGATCAAGCTCGACAAACTGACGACGGGTGGACCGCACGAGCTGATTGTGAAAGGCAAGAACACGCTCAAGATCGCTGACGTGCTGATCGGCGAGGTATGGCTCGGTTCCGGGCAGTCGAATATGGCGATGACCGTCTCGAGGTCGAAGGACTTCGAGGTCGAGCAAGCGGCCGCAATTCTGCCGAACATCCGCATGTTCCGCGAGAACTCGGCAGCGGCGACGGAACCTCAAGAAGCAGGCAGCGGCAAATGGGAAGTGTGCAGCCCGGAGACCGTCGGTAGTTTCTCGGCCACGGCGTTCTTTTTCGGACGTGAACTCCACAAGACGTTGAAGCTGCCGGTCGGATTGATCAATTCGTCGGTCGGCGGCACGCCCATTGAGTCCTGGACGAGCATGCCTGCTCAGAAAGACCTCGCGGAACTCAAGCCGCTGTTCACTCGCTGGGACAACGACACCGCAAGCTACGATCCTGACAAGGCGAAGGTTCAGTTCGAAAAACAATTTGCCGAATGGCGAACGGTCGCCAAGAAAGCTCGCGATGAGGGCAAGCCGCCGCCGCGTCCGCCGCAACAGCCAGTCAACCCGCGCAGAAATACTCATCACCCGGCCGTGCTGTTCAACGGCAAGATTGCCCCGCTGGTGCCCTACGCGATTCGCGGAGCGATCTGGTACCAAGGGGAATCGAATGCAAATTCCGTTCGGCAAGGGGCTGGTGCGGACAACTACGGCCTGCAATTGCGAACGATGATCGCCGACTGGCGCAGCCGCTGGGGACAAGGAGACTTCCCCGTCGCCTGGGTGCAATTGCCGCTGTTTCACAAAGCTCAATCCGAACCTGTCGAAGAGACCGGTTGGACGACCGTTCGCGAGCAGATGCTCAAGACACTGAAAGTTCCCAACACCGGCATGGCGATCACGCTCGACCTTGGTGAGGCGAACGACATTCATCCGAAAGACAAACAAGGGGTCGGCAAGCGATTGGCATTGTGGGCACTCGCCAAGGTCTACAACCAAAAGGGGGTGGTCGCATCCGGTCCGCTCCCCGATGGCTACGAGATCGTCGGCGAAGAAGTCGTCCTCTCGTTTCGCTACTCAGTGGGTTTGAAAGCAAACGGTGAAGAACTCAAGGGCTTTGCCATTGCTGGAGCCGACCTGAAGTGGCTGGCGGCGAAAGCTCGTATCGACGGCGAAGAAGTCATTGTCTGGCATCCTGACATCAAGCTGCCGAAGGCTGTTCGGTACGCCTGGGCCGACAACCCGGACGCGAATCTCGTCAACGGAGCAGGTCTACCGGCCTCGCCGTTCCGAACCGACGGCAAGTAATTCAATCATCTCGTGAGGAGTCCATGCCATGAAGAAGAACCGCAAGAAAGCTGACACATATCGGTTCAACGGACACCCTTATTTTCATGCCGGTAGTATCCACTCAGTAGACTCAGCCGATCTGGAGTTTCGGATTAACGAGTTCGAAGGCAAGTTAGCCAACCCAAACGATCCCGATGACAAAAAGTGGACCGCCCGTTGGCTGAACCGCTTGCGAAAGGAACTCGAAAAGAAGCAAGCCGGTCGGAATCTCAAGCAACGTGAGAAGCATGATCACCGCCGAATGACCTGATCGAGTGAACTGTGCCGATTATGCCGGCTTGCAAGCAGTCGCTCTTCAGCCCCGTTTTGCCGTTGTACCCGATTCAGGTGCTAAAGTTTCCCGACGTGTTTTCAGGGCACAGGGTCGGGGAGTCTGTTTCGTGGCGAAGTATTTGGTGACCGGCGGAGCGGGTTTCATTGGCTCGCACATCACGACGCGGTTGGTCGAGGAAGGGCACCGCGTTCGAGTGCTCGACAACCTCTGTGCCGGCTCGCGAGACAATCTGGCTCATCTGAAAGACGGCATTGAATTCTTGCACGGCGATGTCGCGGACCCCGTTGTTGTGCGTCGCGCGGCCGAGGGAGTCGAGGTCATCTTCCATCAAGCGGCACTGGCGTCCGTTCCACTGAGCGTCAAAGACCCGATCGCTGTTCACGCGGCGTGTGTGACGGGAACCGTCACCGTGCTGGACGCCGCCAGACAAGCCGGCGTGCGGCGAGTCGTCTATGCCGGATCGAGCAGCGCGTACGGCAACGACCCGGTCATGCCCAAACGGGAATCGCAGTTGCCGCAAGTGCTCTCGCCGTATGCCGCCGCGAAGCTGGCGGGCGAGCTGTACTGCGAATCGTTCGCGGCGGTCTATCCGCTCGAAACCGTGCGGCTGCGGTACTTCAACATCTTCGGCGAGCGGCAAGACCCGGCGAGTCCGTACTCGGCGGTGATTCCGTTGTTCGTCTCCGCGCTGTTGCAAGGCCGACGTCCAACGATCTTCGGCGACGGCTCGCAATCTCGCGACTTCGTGTACGTCGGCAACGCGGTCCACGCGAATCTGTTGGCGGCACGCGCGGCGAACGTCAGCGGAAAAGTCTTCAACGTCGCCTGCGGTCAATCGCTGAGCGTCATCGAATTGCTGCGGATGATCTGCGATCGGCTCAAAGTCCCGTTCGATCCGATCTTCGCTCCACCGCGAGTCGGTGACATCAAGGATTCGTGGGCCGACATTTCCGCCGCGGAACGTGAACTGGGCTATCGCCCGCAAGTCAGCCTGACCGACGGCCTGCAACGAACCATCGATTACTACGCGAAGGTGTACTCGACCAAACACTAGCCCGACGCGCTAGCGAGGGGTATTTGACCGCAACCCCTCGCTAGCGCGTCGGGCTAATCTGAAATTTAAGATTTGAGATTTGAAATCATGAAGCTGACCAACGAAGACAAATCGTTCGAGTTCATCAACTCGGGCCGCCAAGAGCCGAATCATCCCGTTCGCGGTCCGGCCGGTCGGCGGAACGAAGACCGCCCGTTCGAATTCATGAACACGCCGAACCCGGCGATCGATGAACCCCCGCCGCGCGTATTTGATCTGGCGCAGATCGCGACTCGCCACAAGTGGTTCGTGTTGATCGGACTGCTGGGCGGACTCGCCCTGGGACACGCGGCGTTTGTCAAACTGGGACCAGAATTCAATGCGGTCGCGCGGATCTTGGTGACGCGGCAGGCTCAAGTGCCGACCCGCGAGTCGTTCAGTCAGACGATTCTCAGCGAAGGCCGCGGCGAGCATGTGGCGATCATCAAAAGCCCAATGATCGTCGGCAAAGCGATCGAGCGCGGACAGCTCAATCTTCTCCCGACGCTACAAAAGTCAGACGATCCCATCGAAGACATCCTCGACGGCTTGGAGGTCAAACGCACCGCCGGACAAGACACCTCGACATTGAATGTCTTCGAGATCAAGTACCGCAACAAGCAGCGCGACGACGCGAAAGGGGTCGTCAACGCCATCATCGCGGCCTATCAAGACTACATTCTGGAGACCAAGCAAGAGGCCACCAGCGAACTGTCGCAGCAGATCACAAAAATGGACGGTGAACTGGCCAGACAGATCGAACAAAAGCAGAAAGAGCTGCTCGAATTCCGCAAGGACGCTCCGCTGTTGTGGCGATCCGCGCCGGGCGAACAGCGGCAACCGGGCGACGTCACCAACGTGCATCAGGAACGAGTCGTCGAAATCGAACGGGACCGTCGGCTCAACTTGCTCCGTAAGGCCGAGATCAACGGCAAGATTCGAGCACTGCAAGACGCCATCGACCTGAACCCGTCGCGCGAGGAACTCGAAAGCGTCGTGCGATTGCTGATCGCCACTTCGCAAGCGGCCAGCGGGGCTCAGGCCGGTGCCAACGGAGCGAACCCGCTGTTGGGTCCGAATCCCGCCGAGCTTGCCAGCAACCAACTACTGCCACTGCTGATCGATGAGCAGAAGCTGCTCCGCGATTACGCCGACGATCATCCCGACGTCATCAACGTGCGACGCAGCATCGCCAAGCTCAAAGAGTTTTACGAAGCTCGCGGCGTGTCGTTGACAGAACTGGCCGGTCGCGATGGCCGAGGCCAGAAAATCGATGTCGTCGCCGGGTACATGCGATTCCTCAAACAACAATTGGAGGAGATCGACTACAAGGACACAGAACTGACCCGGATCTACGAATTGGAAAGCCAAGAGGTCAAAGACGTCGTCAAATTCATGGTCGAAGACCAAGCCCGCAGCGAAGAACTTGACCGAGTGAAGGCTCAATGGAATGCCATCGTCAACAACGTCAGCCATCTCGACCTGACGCGCGACAGCCAGGACTACTCGATGAAACTGTTGGCTCCCGTGCGGGAAGAATGGAGCTTGAAGCGGTATCTCAAGATCGTGGGTGCGGTGACGGCGTGCATGTTGGGACTGTGCCTGGGCATCGTCTTCCTGCGCGAGTGGCGTGACACGACCGTTAAGACGGTGTCCGACGTTCACCTGCTGATTGACGGGGCGCAAGTGCTCGGCAGCGTTCCGGAGTTCGATGTTCCGTTCGGCGACTTCGATCCGGAGGTGCCACTGGAACCAGCGTTGTGCTATTTCCATCGCCCCGGCTCGGCCGAGGCGGAATCGTATCGTGCGATCCGCACCGCGCTGTTCGCGGGGCTCGATCCGCGCCAAAAAGTCATTCAAGTCAGCAGCCCCGAACCGGGGGACGGCAAGTCCACTTGCATCGCGAACCTCGCAATCGCATTGGCTCAATCGGGCAAGCGTGTGCTGCTGCTCGATGCGGATCTTCGCCGGCCGACCATTCACCATCTGTTCCACGCCCGGCAAGAGATCGGAACGGCGGACGTCCTCTCCGGAGAAATCCGCATCGAGAACGCTGTGCAGGCGAGTCCCGTGGCAAATCTCTGGCTGCTGACCGCGGGAAATCCGCCGCCGAATCCCGCCGAGACGCTGTCCTCGACCCGCTTCGAGCAACTGCTGGCGGCGGCGCGCGGCGAGTTCGATTTCATTCTGATCGATACTCCGCCGCTGCTGGTCGTCAGCGACCCGTGCATCGTCTCGCCGCGAACCGATGGACTGCTGTTGGTCGTCCGGACGAACAAGAACTCTCGCGTGGCACTCCGACAGGCGAACCAGCTCATCCGTCAGCACGGTATCAGTTTGCTCGGCGTCGTCGTGAATGCGGTCCAAAACGAAGCTGGAGGATACTCGGCGTACTCCGACGACTACTCCGAGTACCTGCAACCGAACCAACCCGCGTTGCCACGACGGACACCAGTGACTGTTTAAGTCAGCAACCTCGCTTGAGCCGCCGACCCATTGTGACGAGTGTCCGCTGTCTCTTGAGCCATCGTGTCGTATTCCGAACTCGATGTCCCGCGCGCCGTCTGTTTAGCCGTCGCGATGTTCGTCTCGATGTGTCCAATTGCCTCGTCCCTGGAACTCGGTCGATCTTTGGTACTTGAATGGCCGATACCTTCTCTGGACAGATTGCGGCAAGGGCGGTAGGTTTTTGCCGGTTTGACACAAACGGCCATTCGGAGACGGGTTGCCGTTGGGGTCAATGGAGTGAGGCTGATGTTCGGCGGGAGGGATTGTTCCAGCCCGTGGAAATATGGCTGAAGGGTGGCATGACGTGTCACTTTTCAGCTTTTTTTGTTGGTGTGATCGATGATGTTGGATCGGTTTTCAATGCGGGATTTGTTCAAGCAAGGAAAGGCGTTTGCCGGATTCTTGTGTGTCGCGTTGGGGCTGTTCCAGTTGCTGTTGTTGCAGCCGATGTGCGTCTGGTCCGACGCCTATCGCGAGACGGAATCGGAGAGCCGTTGCGAGACAGAAGAAGTCGATTGCATCGTGCAATTGACGAGTGGTGTGCGGAACCGGTCGCGAAAGTTGGCTCCGTTGCAGGTTCGGTCGCCAGTGGCTCGAACCGCTTCACGCGGGGCGAGTCGCGCACATTTGGCCCGACTGGATGTGGTTGAGGCGGATCCGGCTTGGCATTCGCCGTTGCGCTGTTGATGCGCGCCGAGGCAGTTGCTTCGAAACTTTTGGACCGGACGCCTTTGACCGGTCCAGAGTTCGTTTGGACTTGGGCGTCCGAACTACGGATATCGCAACTGCCCGCATGCGGCCTTCCCAGCCATCTGACGTGCGCTTGATCGAGGTTCCGGCCTGGCTGGTTCGTCGTTGTTGTGCATCGAGCGGGAGGTGTCGCCGCTGTGATTGCTTCCCATTTGTAACAACCTCACGGAGCGCGCCTCGAAAATGCCGACCCCCAAAAGTCAGGGAGAACTGGAGGCTGAGATCACTCAGGGTATCGTCCGATTCGAAAAGGAATTCATGGGCCGCGGCCCGTTGGAGACCAAAACGTATCTGCTCGATGACATGGTACTGATCCGGCTGAAGGGAGTTCTCACGCAATCGGAATTGAAGCTGGCCGAAACCAACGATCGGCAGCGCGGGCGCTATTTGCTCAAGCAGGTACGCCAGGAGCTGCTCGATCACGGTCGTCCGGCACTGGAAGGAATCGTTCGCGAAGTGCTCGGCGTCGGAGTTCGCAGTTTGCACACCGACATCAGCACCAAGACTGGCGAACGAATCATCGTGTTGACCTTGGAACGCAAACCGGCGATCGCCGGATGACAGAGAAACCGAACTAACGTGGAGGCGATCGACGGGCCGGAGGCTGGTTGATCGCAGCCACATTTTCAAACGCCATCACGTTGCTGGGGATGATCACGCCCTGGCGAATAAGGCCGGAAAGTCGCCACTGCGCGACTTCCCGGCCTTTTTTGTTGAAAGGAAATCGGACATGCAGATTCACGAACCTCCTCATTTTGAACACGACCAATTTCATGGTGCCGGTGGGTCGACGAGCGTTGTCACGAAGCCGCCGGCGGTTGCGTTCTCGCACCGACAATGGTTGCCTCACAGCACGATCGGGCATGTGCTGGTTGCGACGCGGCTTGATCCACGCGATCGCGACGCCGTGACGTTTGCTCTCAACCTGGCGGCCGGACATCGGGCGCGAGTCACCTTGCTGCACGTCGCCGAACCGGTGGAATCGCGATCGTTTCATTGGCTCGACGGAATCGACCGCCTGCATCACGCGCTGTCGCACCAACGTTGTGCCGAGCTGTCCGTGGTGAACAACGTTCGTGCCAACTTAACCAGCTACTTGCAGCGCGAAGTCCCCGCCGACTTGCGTGACTCGCTCGACATCGACGTGGAGTGCCGAATCGGCGCCGTCGCCACCGAGATCGCGAACTTCGTCAACTCGCAGAACGTGGACTTGGTCGTCCTGTGCGATCGCCTCTCCATGTGGCGGCTGCCGTTCTTCCCCAGCCTGTCACAACAGATCGTCCGGCAATGCTCACAACCGGTCGTCTTTGCACAGCAAGCACCTCACCGGAACAAAAACGGGACGCGCGCATGACCCATCGGGTCTGCCGTCAATAACGAATCAAACTCAAACAAAGCATTCAACAACCAACACTTTCACAAGGTGACTGAATCATGATCTGGCAACGACTTCACCGTTTTATGCACGTCTTTGATGACCGATTTGAAGACCTGACGAAAGAGAATTGGAAATCGGTCGTGTACCGCGATTTCAGCGCGGGGCTGATCGTGGCGATGACGGCGATCCCGATGGCAATGGGGTTCGCGATCGCAATGGGCTTGCGGCCGGAACAAGGGATTATCGCCGGGGCTCTGGCATGCTTGATCGGCCGGACGTTCGGCGGATCGAAGTATCAGGTTTACGGCCCGACGGCGGCATTCATCCCGGTCGTCGCCGGCCTCATGGCAAAATATGGCGAGGCTGGTGGGGGCACGTTCGATCAAGGGCACGGCTTCCTCGTGCTGGTGTCGCTGATTTCGGGCATCATCCTGATGGGCATGGGACTGTTTGGTATGGGCAAGTATGCCAAGCTCGTTCCTGAATCGATCATCGTTGGGTTCACGGTCGGCATCGCCATCGTGATCGCCATGTCGAACGCTGGCGAAGCCCTCGGCTTGAAGCTCAGTATCAAAGCGGGCTTGCTGACGAAGCTGGGCGAGATGATTTCGCAGATCGGCGTGGCCAACTGGTACGCGTTCGGGTTGGCGTTGCTGACGCTCGTGACGACGCGCGGGTTGCTGAAGATTTCGATCTTCATCCCCGCTCCATTGATCGCGCTGGCGGTCGGGACCGGCCTGGCCGTGTGGGCCTTCCCCGGCAAAGGAGTCATGCTGATCAAGGACCGCTTCGGAGAGATCCCGACAAACTTCTTCGTGCTGACTGGCCCGCACATGCCCGCATGGAACGCGTCGGTCTTTGCGGACATCGCGTACTACGTCTTCGCGATCGTGTTTGTGTCGGCGGTGGAAAGCGTTCTTTGTTCGTCGATGGCCGATCGTCTGGCCGAGAACAAGAAGACCCCCTTCAACCCCGACAAGGAGTTCTGGGGTCAAGGCTTGGTCCAGGTCATCACGCCGCTGATCAACGGCTTCCCTTGCACGGGAGCACTCGCTCGAACCGCGACCAGCATCAAGGCGGGAGCCGTCACGCCGTTGGCGGGCTACTTCAAGGGAGTCCTCAAGCTGACGCTCGCGGTCTTCCTGGCCGGTTGCCTGAACTACGTCCCGATGGCCTGCATCGCCGGCATCCTGTTCTGGGTGGCGAGCAACATGATCAAGCCAAAGGAAATCACCGCGATCGTCAAGCAAGGCCACTTCCACACGGCCTTGATGATCTTCACCGCTGTGATGGTCCCGCTGACCGACTTCCTCACCGGCGTCCTGTCGGCGTTGATCATCTACTTCGTGCTGAAACCGTTCTTTGAACGAGCCTCGGAAGCATCTGAACTCGGAGCGGAAACGTCTCTGCTGCGGCACGACTCGGCCGAACAACTTCAGCCAGTCAGCTACGCGACTTCGATGGCCGAAGGGAGCAAGACGTGAACCGGCTCGGCCGAGACGAACACCAATTTCTCACCCAACTCATCACCACTTAATTCAACTCCATTGGAGGTCAGATGTCCGATATTGTCAAAGACGTTGAAAAACAACTCGACCGTTGGTTCAAGGCATTGCAGACCGGCGACGCCGATCGTGTCACGCGACTTTACGCTCCCGATGCGATTCTGCTTTCGACATTGAAGGGAGACGTCAAGCAGGGACACCCGCAGATTCGTGGCTACTTCGAGAACGACTTTTTGCCGAAACGCCCTGTCGGCACCGTCGTGGAACCGCACACGCGTTTGTTGGGTGGAGTCGCCGTGAACTCCGGCATCTACAAATTCGAAATCGACAAAAAGGGAGGCGGCCGCGAGACCGTCGAAGCACGCTACACCTTCACCTACCAATGGGCCGGGATCGACTGGGTGATCGTCGAACATCACTCCTCATTAAGGCCGTCAGCACCGCCAGCCAAAACGAGAAAGGTTCGGAAGCCTTAGCAGACCTGTCATGACAAAACGGTGAGTCGCTCAGGGAGGAATAAAGCAGGAAGGGAAGGGATAAAGGGCGGGTCTTATTGATCTAGGTTTCCGGACTCCAGCGATGACCGTTTAGCGAGACAAGGCTGCAAATCATCGCAATTAGACAAGTGCAAACTGCAACGTGCGAAGTCGCGACGGCCGAATCAGACTGTGTCTGACATTTTTCACTTAGCGCTCGTCAAGCTCCACTTTGCATTAAATCCGTCAGAACAGTGGCAGCAAACCCCACATGCCGTCAGCCGAATCGCTCTTCGCGCGTTCCGTTCGCTCAGATAAAAGCCCGCCCCTTCCGAATCGTTCCCTTAACGTCTCAATTCCATGCGACTCGCGTTTTTCGAGGATCAGGCGGCGAGCGGTTTTGCTCCGATCGCTTGGATGCGTCCAGTGTGCGAGCTGCTCTGCGGGCAGACCTCGTTGCGAGAGCGTTTGTTGAAATACCTGCCGGTCACGGAATGGGGGGCGTTCGTTCGGCCATTCCTGGCCGAGACATACCGCGAAGCTCAGCCGCAGGCGGCGGTCAACAACTTGGACTGGCTCGCGCACGAACCGACGTTGCTGGTCAATGCACGTTGGTTGCCGGACGCCATCGGATTGCAAAGCCTCGATCACGCGCGGCTCGAAGAGGCGGGCGTGATCGACCAGACGTTGGTCTGGCTGCGACTGCACCCCGACGAAGTGCCGCTGCTGTCGCTGGAGAATTGGGACGACGCTCTGCTGTCACTCGCTCAAACGCGCCGACTGACCGAGGCTCCCGGACGGCTGGCCTCGCGGCCGTGGGACTTGGTGCTGCACAACGCCGAACAGTTGCGCATCGACTTTCAATTGAGACGCTCCCTCACGCTGCGCTCATCGCGACTTCGCGGAGCACACACGCTCGGTGCCAGCGTGGCGGTCGTCGGCGATCTGTCGCAGGTCGAAGTCGATCCGACCGCGCGAATCGATCCGTTTGTCGTGCTCGACGCTCGGCAGGGACCGATCACGATCGACGCCGGCGCGGTGATTCAGCCCTTCACGCGACTCGAAGGACCGTGTCACATCGGAGCCGGCTCGCAACTCTTCCGAGCCAACGTCCGGGAAGGGACCACCATCGGCCGCGATTGCCGAGTCGGCGGCGAAGTGGAAGCCTCGATCCTGCACGGCTTCGTCAACAAGTACCACGACGGCTTTCTCGGCCACAGCTACGTCTGCCCCTGGGTGAATCTCGGAGCACTGACGACCAACAGCGATCTGAAGAACGACTACTCGAACGTCAGCGTGCCGCTCGAAGGATTTTCGATCAACACCGGTAGCACAAAGGTCGGCAGCTTCATCGGCGACCACGCGAAGGCCGCGCTGGCGACACTGTTCAACACCGGCAGTTCCATCGGCGTGATGAGCATGTTGCTGCCGGCCGGCGAACTCTTGCCGAAGCATGTTCCGTCGTTCTGCCGCATCTGGCACGGCCAACTCGACGACCAAATCGACCTCGCCACCGGCATCGAAACTGCCCGCGCCGTCCTCGAACGCCGCAAGCAAGAATTCACACCGGCTCAAGAGCGGCTGCTGCGACACGTCTTCAAACTCACGCAAGCCGAACGCGATACGGCGCTGCACCGCTCGCGTGAAAAGCGGCGAGCCGTTCCGGTGACTTGAGCAGTCCTGCTTCGCGGTTCTCACGCTTGAGGAGTACGCGGGCCTTCCGTGCGAAACTCGACCTGCAGCGCACCGAGCATCTTGGTGATCTGTGCTTCCTTTCGATTGATGTTGAGCACGTTATCCAACACGAACGCGCGGGGCTCGTTGGTCGGATGCAGAATCAACCGGCCGGAACGCAGCAGCATGTACTCGAACACGTCGTTGATTTCTTTGCTGATCCGCAGATTCGGAGCGGAGAAGCGTTCGAGATCGCTGAGGAACCCGTGATGATGCATCAGCTCGTTCGGGCGGACTTCCCAATAATCGAAGCGAGCCATCATCCACACGATGAGGTACAGCACACTCAGCAGCAGCGCGAACAGCCCATAAAACTGCGCGTTGGCCCAAGGCTTCAAGGATTCGAGGAACTTCGACACTGGTTTGATGAGCTCAGGCTGATTCGTGAACAGCAGCACGGCCCCCATCATCACTGCCGAGAATCCGAAGAACAGAGTCAGCGACGTCGTCCGCGGGAAATCGAACGAGATCACGACCAAGTTCACCGCCGTCAACATCAGAAAGAACAGTGTGATGAGTTCCGCAACGCGATGGCGGGTACCGTCAGGCATCGCCGCGTCCCCCAGCAACAACATGACGAGCCACGCGATGATCGAGACGATGTAGGTCGGGTACAGAAACACGATCTTGGGATACGCGACGAGATAAATCGAACTCGGTGCTTCTTCCTGGTCGCTGTTGGGCGGCGCTGTCGCAACCACCGGCGGAGTCGTGCTGACGATGACTGGCGGCGGAGCAGGATTCGGAGCTGAGGGATTCGCGGGGTTGTCGGTGCTCATGAATTCGGTCTTCCAGAAGTGAAGTAGGTCAGCCTTTCCAGGCGGACTCGATCAAGTTGAGAAGTGGTCGTTGCCGTTCGGGTCAGGCTGGACAGCCTGACCTACGAGGTCGGCGACCGCAGCAATCTATCGAGGCGATCCGGCAACGTGTAGCGAGTTCCCGATCGACGCGGGAATTACTCCATCCTCCGGTGCGGCCGAAGCAGCATCCAAAACTCGTCGAGCCGCAAAATCGCCGCGAGCACCGCGTAGCTGACGACCGCCGTCAGGATCGTGACGCCGAGTTGCAGCAAGCGGCCCGATGAATTCACCGCTCCCGCCGCCAACTGTTGCAAGACCCACGATGCCACCGCCGTCATGCCGAGTGCAGCCAGAACCGCTCGCCCCGCGTTGCTCGCCAGCGGCCACCACGGTAGCCGGCCGACTCGGTCTTGGATGAACAGCAAGCACAGCCCGAATTGCAAGATGCCGCACAGCGACGTGCTCAAGGCGAGACCTCGGCCACCGATCACGAAAATCAAACCGAAGTTCAGCCCCACGTTCACCAAGACGACCGACAGACCAATCTTCAGCGGAGTGATGCGATCGCCGATCGCGTAGTAACCGCGCTGCACGATCAACAGGCCGCAGAAAGCCCAGACGCCAAGGCCGTAAGCGGCGATCATCTCGGCGATCTGCCGAGCATTCACACCGGTGACATGCCCGCGTTGAAAGAGCACGACTGCCAGCGGCTCGGCCAGCAGCCATAACCCCGCGCTCGCCGGAAGTCCGATCACGAAAACCAGTCGCAGGCCGAGCGACAGATCGTCGCGCAAGCGTTGCCAATCGCCACGCTCGGCGTGACGGGTCAGCACAGGAAAGATCACCGTTCCCAATGCGACTCCCAGGATGCCGAGCGGAAACTGATACAGCCGCTGTCCGAGGTTCAAGGCCGAGGCCGTTCCGAATTCGAGTGGCCGCCAGTCGGGCAACACGACATCCAACGGTCGAGACATCACGAGCGCGATGAGTGTGTCGCAGAACGTGTTGACCTGAGTGATCGACAAGCCGACGACCACCGGAGCCATCAGCCGCAGCAGCTCCCGAATTCGATCCCGCATCGCAAGCCAGTTGCCGCGTGGCCGAAAGCCCAACCGCCACAACTGCGGCCACGGTGCGGCCAATTGCAAGAAGCCGGTCAGCACCACGAAACCCGCCAACCAATGCGCTTGCTCTTCCGCCGTCAGATCAAATCGCTGCAGCACCCAAATCGCTGCGAGCGAACTGACGTTGAACAACACCGGCAACAGCGCGGGCCACGCGAAGCGGCCGAGCGCGTTCAACACGGCTCCCATCTGCGCGGTCAGGCAGATCAACGGCAAGTACGGAAGCATCAACGCCGTGAGCACCAGCCACAGCCGCAGCTCGGCACTCAGCGGCGCGAGCCAGATCGTCGCGGCGAGCGCCAACTCGGTGACGGCAACCAGAGCCGTCAGCCACAGTCCCAGCCAGACGAAGACCGAACTCGCCAACTGCATGGCCGCATCTTTGCCGTGTTGTTCTTGCTCACGCACGAAGAGCGGCGTGAACGCGGCACTCAATGCTCCTTCGCCGAACAACGCCCGCGCGAGATTCGGAATGCGGAACGCTCCCACGAACGCATCCGACACCGGGCTGAGTCCCCACAAGCCCGCGATCGCCATTTCACGGATGAAGCCGAGCACTCGGCTGAGTAGCGTGCAGAGGCTGACAATTCGCAGACCGGAGAAGAGGCCCGCCTCGTGGGGCACGTTTTCAACGTGCCCGCTCGTCTCGTTGGGAAAGGGCACGTTGGAAACGTGCCCCACGTCGTCGGCCGACTCGTCACGATCCGTCATGCTGGAGCACTCCGCTCAGGAAACGAGCGGGCTGAGCCGGGCTTCGTTGATCTGCAACCTTGAGAGCACCACTCGCACTTGATCCGTCGGCCAGCCGCATCCGAGCGCACAATTAAAAATCTCCAAGTTTTCCAGTCCATCCCAGAACTGGCCAATGACGAGCTGCTCAATCTCATCGCGTGGGTCCATCACACGGTCGAAGTGCTCCTCAGGAAACTCCTTGAAGAACTGCCGGCCCGTCAGGTGTTGCCAATGGCACCAGCGATAGAACTTCTTGAAGTGCCGCTCGTCCCAATCCTTGATCGCGGCACGTCCCAAATCGAAGCCCCGTTTTTGACTCTCGATCCACTTGTGGCGAAACGCTTCTCGCCACGCTTGGTCATAGACGCTTGCCGAAACCGGCGTGAAGTCGTAACAGCACATGCCCTGCCCCCTGTGAGGACATGCCATCAAACCGCACCGGTCCACTGACCGTCTGTGAAGAGCATGTCCGCAATCGTTCAGAATCGAAGCCGAGAAGGGGGGCGTTTATACCGGCCTCCATCGGGGGTCTCAAGCAGAGCCTTTGGTCAAACCGTGCGTTGCAAGATGTCAGGTCGCAGGATTGGTGCGCCTTTGACATCGACTTTGGACATCGGCCATTGCTCGGTGGGAGTCAGCACTTCGAGGCCGTTGGGACCAATCAACATCGTGTCGCCGATGTTGGCGGAGCCAACCGACGGATGCCAGTACATCGGCATGCCCGCTCGCAGCACGAAATCGCTGTTCGGAGTCACGCGAACTTCGCACGGTTCGTAGCCAATGATTTCCGCCTGGTCGGCGAATTCCCATTCCTCCGCATGGCCGAACTTTTCGTAGATGCGAGCCACGCGCTTCCAAGTTTCGCGAATCGCCCAGGTGGCTTGCGAGAAATACATCCCAGTTGCCTGCGTCATCAGCGCGATGAGATACGACGCACGCAACTCGTCCGGAACTTCTCCGAAGCAGACGGTGCGAGTCACTCCCGCGCACAAGCCGTCGCGGCGACCGATCGCGGTCAAGGAGCAGAATCGTTCGACCGGTTCGCTGCTGGGAGTCCAATGCCGGAATCGGTTCGAGATTCCATCGGCGCAGACTTGGATGCGCTCCGGCACCACTTTGTGTTTGAGCAGTCGATGCGCCAACTGAGCCGCGATCTCCGCCTCGGAGATGCCGTGCTCAAAATTGCGAGCGGTCGCCTCGACCGCGTGCGCGACGTGCAGACCCAGTTCGCGCAGTCGCTCGCACTCCAGCGAATTCAATGGCAGTCGCAGATCGAGCAGTTTCGCCGAGACATCGGTCGTTCGACCGAAACCTGTGTCGCAGGCGACGTGTCGGCCGCGGCAAACATCTGCCACCAAAACAGATGGCGGCTCATGCCACGGTCGCTCTTTGAGCTGAAATCCGAGACCAGCCAACGACCCCTCGAAAAACTGCGCCGAATCGACGTTGCTCGTCAAAACGACGCGAGCCTCCGGCAGCAAGAACAGCGAAGCGGTCGTGTCCGATGAACCGTTACGCGTGAAGTCCGACCCGCTGGTGAACCAGACCAAATTGGCCGGCCGCTGCAACAACAGAGCGGCGAACCGGTTTTCCTTCAGGAATTGAGCAACCCGCTCGTGTTTTTGGTCAATGTCATTGGCCCGCTCGGGGCTGATGACCGGCAGTTCGCCTGACGATTGAAAGGGAGGTGGTTCGACCAAACTTGCCATGATGACTTCCCGCGCGGAACGCTTCGGGACGGTGGGACGCGACCGTGAAGATAGCCTTGAAATTCTGAAGCCGAAAGGATTTTCGCCCGCAATGGCGACTGCTCCACAGCGAGCCTGCCGATTCTGCCGGAAGCCTCCGGGAGCAATGGGCAGAAGGCAGACGGCGTCAGCCATTCTGTGCCCACCACCTTCTGCCTTCTGCCTGCACCCGCCGGCACAACCCGGACAATCCGTAAAGTTTGCCAAGCCACAAGGCCGATGGAAGGAGGTAGCCGCCGAAGATTTTGTTTGGCGGAGACTCCGTGAATGTTCTGCGAGTCCATGTTGGATCACACGGAACTGTTCACTCCCTCGCCTGAGGAACGCCATGAAGACCGCTTTGCGAATTTGCCTGGGACTGCTTCTGACTGTCAGCGCCGTCGGCTGTCACACATGTCAGACAAGTTGCCAGTCAAGCTGTGACTCTGGCTGCGGCCAACGATCGTGCCTGCAAAAAATCACCGACAAATTTCGCGGTGGCAACCGCGGATGCCAATCGGAATGTGGCGGATGTGAACACGAAGCCGCTTGTGCTTGCGGGCATCATCACGGCCGCAAGAAGTCCAAGAACAAATACGGAATGCCGGCCGAGGCCGCGATGTACGGCTACGATGGCTCGGTCGTCTACACCGGCGAAGATTGGCAAGGGATTCCACAACCAGCCATGGGCATGATGCCGATGGCCAGCGGATGCGCTGGCTGTGCCGGCGGTGCTCCGATGATGTCGATGCCCTCGACCGGCTGCGCGGGATGCGGCGGCAGTGGCATCGCTCCGACTCCCAGCGGAGGCGGCTGTGCTTCGTGCGGAGGAACGGGCAGTGTTCCGCAAATGGCTCCGGGGACCTGTGCCGGTTGTGGCGGAAATCATCCGACACCCGCAACGGTTCCGTCGGTTCCTCCGGCCGGTGGCGGCTGTGCGAGCTGCGGCGCGGGCGCGACGACCGACTCGTTCTACAACCCGATGGGTCCGAACCATCAAAGCCCAGCCCCTGCTCCGCCCGCAGAATCCGTTCCGGCTCCGATGCCTGAAGCGGTCCCTGGCAACAACGCAGCAGGCTCTGCCGAGCAAATCCAAAAGATTCACTGGGTGCCTCGGCAACTGTGAGCGTGTGACGGCGACGATTTTCTTCGCCGGACCGAGCACCGCGGACAGCACCCGAAAGTCACGACACACCGGCTACTCGCCGGTGTGTTTTCTTTTGCGCCGATCAATCACTCCTCAAACTGAGCGGTTACGGCCCACGGAACACACGAAAGGACACGGAAAACTTCGAGAGTTGCGATGCTCAATGTGACGATCGTTAATCCACTCATCACGACGATCCTCGTCGATTGTCTTCCGTGTTTTTCCGTGTGCTCCGTGGGCAAATTACAAAACCGCTCAGTTTGAGTAACTGGTTACGTTCGCTCTCCGAATGCGGTGTTGAACTCGGTTGTGCATCACAAATCGGAAATTGCGGATCGCTCGCCATGACTTCCCCACCGGAAATTGATCGTCTCGCCCCACGGATTCGACCTCCCGGTTCCGTCGCTGGCTATCAGACTTGGTCAGATCTGCTGTTCGTGCATTGGCGAGTTCCCGCTGCCGAGCTTCGTCCGCTGTTGCCACAGGAAGTTGAAATCGACGAGTTCGACGGTTCGGCTTGGGTCGGCTTGGTTCTGTTTCACATGTCGGGAGTGCGACCGTGGTGGTTCCCCGCTCTGCCAGGCGTCTCGGAGTTTCACGAGACGAACGTCCGCACCTACGTCACTTGTCGTGGCGAGCCAGGCGTGTGGTTTTTCAGTCTCGATGCGGCGAACTCGCTCGCCGTGCGAGTCGCTCGCTGGCGTTGGCGGCTGAGATATTTCTTCGCGGAGATGTCGATCGCGCGACACGACTCGTGGATCGAATATCGCAGTCGGCGCTTGTGGCCTCCGCCGTTGCCCGGACACATTGATGTCGCCGCCGAGATCGGCGACTGGTGGCCGCACGGAGGTCCGCAGGGAGAAGCGCAGCCGGGAACTCTGGAGTTCTTCTTGACCGAGCGGTATCTGCTCTTTACCGAGCTGGCACCGGGACGGATTGCTCGCGGACAGGTGCATCATCGGCCGTATCCGCTCCAGACCGCGACGCTGCAGCGCTGCGAGCAATCATTGCTCTCAACGGCCGGGATCAACGTCGTGCCTCCACCGGCCCACGTCCTTTTCAGTCCCGGCGTGAGCGTGGACATCTTCCCGCTGCGCGAGATCGCGACGTAGGGTGGGACCAGCGCAGCGCCGGCCCACCATTGATGCGGGTCGAATCTTGCTTTGGTGGGCCGGCGCTGCGCTGATCCCACCCTACGAACCCATTCGCTCAAGCATCTCCACCAGCGCTTGCAAGCCAGCGAGCGTGATCGTGTGTGGGCCGTCGAACTCGATGAAGTTCATTTTCGCGTCGGCTTCGATCAGTAGGTCGCGCAGTGCGACTGCGGTGGCGAATGGCAAGATCGGGTCTTGACGTCCGTGGCTTTGCACGACGGGGATGTTTCTCAAGCGAGTCACATTTGCACGCCACTGAGCCTCGCTGACCAGCGTACTCGACCACAGGCACAGTCCACCGGGAGGCTCAGACCAGTGGAGCGCGGCCTCGACAGCGAGCATCGAGCCTTGCGAGAAACCTCCGAGCACGAAACGGCCTCGCGGCAGATTTGTTTTTTGCTGTACGTCGTTCAGCACTCCGAGCAGCAACTCACGAGCGTCGTCGATTCCCTCGGGACGACGGTCTCGCAAGATGCGGAGGTTGCCGTGCTCGATCGCTCCGATCAGCTCGTTCATGTCGATGTGCCACCACGCTCGGCCGCCGAGCATGCCGAGGTGATCGAGGCTCAGCGGTGCGGCGGGAAAGATCACCTCGACCGAATCCGCCAAAGCGGGACACAGCTCGAACAACTCGTCGGCAATCGGCACTAAGTCGTGTCCTGGCGCACCGAAACCGTGGCACAGCACGACCACCAATTTGGGGGGCACACCCTCTGGGAGCCGGCTAATGATGCGGCATGTCAAGCCGCCCAGAGTCTCGCGTCGCATTGCCATGAATGGTTCCTTGTGTGAATTGCGAATGATGGTGGAGGATTGTCGATTGCCGATTTTTGATTGAATCGCAGTCTGCATTCTCAATCAAAAATCGACAATCAAAAATCAAAAATCAGAAATCGCCGTCCCTTGCGAGTGTCGGACGCGACGGGTCGAATGCTGCGCGTTGCGGACACTGGCCGACCACAGCGAGTCCTCCACGACGAGGAAAGGTCACTCATGGATCGCGTTATCAGTGCGTTCGGATTGTTCGTGATGATCGGACTCGCGTGGCTGATGAGCACTCATCGACGGCGGTTTCCGTGGCGCGTGGTACTGATCGGCATGGTTCTGCAATTCGTATTCGCCTGGTTGACGCTGCGGACGGTCCCCGGCCGGCTCCTGTTCGACGCGCTCGGCGAGCTGTTCACAAAAGTTCTCGACTTCGTCGATGTCGGCTCGAAATTCGTATTCGACAAAGAGTACAAGCACCACTACTTCGCGTTTCGAGTGCTGCCGACGATCATCTTTTTCTCGTCGCTGATGTCGGTGCTGTACTACTTGGGAGTCATGCAACGAATCGTGCAAGCGATGGCGTGGGTCATGCAGCGAACGATGAAGACCTCCGGAGCCGAGAGCCTTTCGACCGCCGCGAACATCGTCGTTGGCCAGACGGAAGCTCCGCTGGTGGTCAAGCCGTATGTCGCGACGATGACGAACTCTGAGTTGATGGCGATCATGATCGGCGGATTCGCGACGATCGCGGGCGGCGTCTTGGCGTTGTACGTTGGCATGGGGATCGACGCCGGACACTTGATGACCGCGTCGGTGATCGCCGCTCCGGCAACTCTGGTCATCGCCAAGATCATGCAGCCGGAAGTCGATCAACCAGAAACGGCGGGCGTCTCCGCCAGTTCGTTGCCGCTGACGAACGTCAACCTCATCGACGCCGCAGCGGAAGGTGCCTCGGAAGGGCTGAAGTTGGCGCTCAACGTCGCTGCGATGCTGATCGCGTTCCTGGGATTGATGGCGCTGTTGGATTGGATGCTGGCATCGATCGGCGAGTTCTATTTTGGTCAAAAGACCTGGTCACTTTCGGCGGTCTTTGCGCACCTGTTTTGGCCGATCGCGTGGGTTATGGGGATTCCGTCCCAGGACTGCTCTCGCGCCGGCGAACTGCTGGGATTGCGGATGGTGACCAACGAGTTGGTCGCCTACCAACGCATGTCCGATTGGACTAACAAGCCGGATTTAGGCGTCGTGCTGATGGATCGTTCGCGAGTGATTCTGACGTATGCCTTGTGTGGCTTCGCGAATTTCGGTTCGATCGGCATTCAGATTGGCGGCATCGGCGCGATGGCCCCGGAGCGTCGGGGCGACTTGGCTCGGTTGGGTCTGCGAGCCATGCTCGGCGGCACTCTGGCCTGCTTCATGACGGCATGTGTCGCCGGAGTGCTGCTGTAGTTGTAGTTGTAGGGTAGGTCGAGTCATCGAGACCCACCATTCACGGTTCCTGCTGGTGGGTCTCGATGACTCGACCCACCCTACGAAGACTACGAAGACTTGATCGTGATCGCGTTGGAAGAACATCCGCAGGGAGTCATCGTGCCGGTGAAGGCTCAGCCGGGAGCGCGTCGCAACAGATTGGCGGGTGAACATGCCGGAGCGTTAAAGGTGCAAGTCACGCAAGCGCCGGAACGTGGCAAGGCGACCGACGCGGTCCTCGAAACGATTGTCGATGCGCTGCGCTTGAAACATTCGCAAGTGTCGCTGTTGTCGGGAGCCACCTCGCCGCAGAAGCGAGTCTTGGTTTGTGGAATCTCACTCGCCGATTTGGCGGAACGACTCCGGTCGGTGTTGGAGGACGCATGAGTTCCCTCGCAGAGCCAACACAACCTCCCTTCGAGTACGAGGCTCTCAACGAGCACGACACCGATGCGCTGGGTGCGATGATCGCAGATGCCGCCGAGCCGGGTTTGGTCGTCGGTTTGATCGGACCGCTGGGAGCCGGCAAGACGCGATTGGTTCGCGCGACGGCGACTGCTTTAGGAGCAGATCCCAGCAGCGTCAGCAGTCCGACGTTCGTGTTGATTCAGGAGTACTTCGGACGATTGCCGGTCTATCACTTCGACACCTACCGACTTCGCGACGTGCGAGCCTTTGCCGATCTTGGTGCGGAGGAGTACTTCGGCGGCGACGGCGTCTGCTTCGTGGAATGGGCCGACCGAGTCGCCTCGGAGTTACCGCGCGACGTCCTGCGGATCGAAGTGACCGTACTCGCGCCGACCGCTCGACGATTTCGGATCACCGCCAGCGGCCCCGTCTCGCAGCGAGTGTTGTCTCGGCTGATGTAGGATGGGCACTCTTGCCCGTCCGGAGTCGGGCAAGAGTGCCCAACCTACGAACCGCTGGTCAACAGCGTACGAATCGCCTCCGCCGTCACCGGCCGAATGAGACCGCGCTCGGTGATGATTGCCGTGATCAGCTCGGCGGGCGTCACATCGAACGCCGGATTGTAGACGTCGATGCCGTCGGGAGCCGTCTGACGTCCGAAACCGTGAGTGATCTCGGTGGGCGAACGTTCTTCGATCGGGATTTGTTCACCGTTGGCCAACGACAAGTCGAACGTGCTGGATGGAGCGGCGACGTAGAACGGCAGGCCGTGTGTTTTCGCGAGACAGGCGACCGAGTAAGTGCCGATCTTGTTAGCCGTGTCACCGTTCGCCGCGATGCGATCCGCTCCGACGATCACGGCTTGAACTTTTCGTTGCCGCATCACGGTTGCGGCCATCGAATCGCAGATCACCGTGACCGGTATGCCACGCCGCGAAAGTTCCCACGCGGTGAGTCGCGAACCTTGCAGCAGTGGTCGAGTCTCGTCGGCGAACACTCGAATCATCTTGCCTGCGGCAACCGCCGCGTAAATCACGGCAAGCGCCGTTCCGTCCCCAGCCGTCGCCAACGCACCGGCGTTACAGTGTGTCAACACCGTGTTGCCGTCGTTGAGCAACTCCGTGCCGTACTGGCCGATCGCGGCACACATCGCTCGATCGTCGAGCTCAATCGCGCGAGCTTCGGCCAACAACGCCTTCAGAACGTCAGTCGGCAGCGCGGTTGCCGATCGCTCGGCGACTCTTCTCTGACGATCCAACGCCCAGAAGAGATTCACCGCTGTTGGCCGACTCTCGGCAAGTTGCTGCGTGATCACTCGCATTTGTTCGTCGAACTGTGCGCGATCCGCACTCGCCGACTCGCGCAGGCCGACCACAACGCCGTAGGCCGCCGCCACTCCGATCGCCGGTGCGCCGCGGACTCGCAACGAGCGGATCGCCTCGACGACTTGCTCGACCGAGCGGCAGTCAATCGTCTTCGTTTCGCAGGGCAACAACGTCTGATCCAGCAACCGCAGCCAGCCGTCTGATTCGCCGACCCATTCAATGACCGGCGCGTTTGTGTTCGCTGGCGATGAGGCCGCAGAGACAATCGTAGCAGGCACATTCCGTGTGCCGTCGGCTTCTGTGGTTGCTTCATCCATGCTCGCGCCTTCGCGTTCGTCAGACGGCACACGGAGTGTGCCTGCTACGATTTCTGCTCCACCTGTTGGCGGGGCGGAGATGTTGTTTGGCTCGACACGAGCCGGCGACGCAACGGGACTCAGGTCGTCGCGACCATCGTTTTTTTTTGTTCCTCTTCCTCGTCGTCGAACGGCTTTGGCTTGGGAAACCAGCGGCAGATCAGGATGCCGAACTCGTACAAAATGATCATCGGAATCATCATCATCAACATGCTGTAGGGCTCGGCCGGAGTCAGGACCATGGAGATCACCGTGATGACGAAAATCGCAATGCGGCGTTTCTCTCGGTAGTCCTTGACCTCGAAGATCGACAGCCGTTCGAGGAACAGCATCACGAGCGGTAACTGAAAGCTGATGCCGAACATGACCGGCAACATGATCGCGAAGTCGATCCAGTCCGTGACGCGAACTTGCTGGTGAAACTTCAAATCGGCCGTGAATTGCAGCAGGAAGCCGAGCACAAACGGGAACACGCAGTAGAAACAGAAGGCCGCCCCGCCGAGAAACAATCCCGAACTCATCGGCAAATAGATGTGAATGTACTTCCGCTCGTGTGGATACAGCCCGGCCGCGACGAACAGCCACATTTGGTAAAAGACCCACGGGCTGGAGAGCACCAAGCCAGCCACGAAAGAGACCTTGAGCCAGGTCATGAAGGCTTCTTGCACCGTGAGAACTTTCGGAAGCTGCTCGAGCTCGTGGAGATGTCGCCATTGGGCGATCTCCGGTGCCGTGATCGTCAACGAGATCGACTTCTCTTTCGGTTCGGCGGACGGCTCACTCCCATTCGAGTCAGGTGCATTGATCTCGACCGCTGTCGGTTTCGGGGTGGGAGCGGGAAAACGCTCCGGAGCCGCTTCGTGCAACGCCGTCAACAAGTCGAATGGATCAATTTGAACGCGCATCGATTTGGGATCGATCAACGGCTCGTGTTCCGGTCCGGGTGCCGGCTTCGATTTGCCACGCGCCCAATCCCAGAAATCATTCCAGGTCTTTGCCGCATCGAAAGGCTTTGCATCGTCGTCGTGCAGCTTGTCTTGGCGTGACCGCAGAGCGTCTTCGATCGGCTTGCGAACGATGCCCATCACCTGGTCGCCGAAAAACATCGTGATGCCGGTGACGAGCACCAAGCCGACGATGGCACGCCACAACCGGAGACGCAACTCTTCGAGGTGTTCCCCGAAGGTCATCGTGGTGTCGTCGAACAAATCTTTCGAGTGTTTTCGTGACATGGCAGACTCTCCGCGCGAGACCCAGAAATCACGGGTGGTGGCGCGAGCCGGCAGACAACGGCGGGACCGATGCCTTGAGGAATTCGTTCGCGAATCGGCCCAGCCGCTTGGCGAATCGTCGCTCAACTTGCCAGCTCGCGGTATGACCCGATGAACCGCAAGGCCGAGCCAAATTCCCTGCGGGAAAGCTCAGCCGGATGACATCGGAGGGTCCACTCGCTTCCCCCGCTGACGGGAGCAGGAACTGGGAGCGGCCGACGGCCAAGGATTCTAAACCGACATCCCGACAGATGGAAACAACGGACTGCAAAAACATCGACCTGCACGCGACACGCCAGCCCTACATCGGTGGAGCCAACGCCGCCGCTCCCGCCGGATTCGCTGGTGGAGCGCCACCCGGTGCCATTCCGCCAGCAGGAGCCATTCCGCCAGCGGGAGCGCCTTGGCCTGCCGGCTGAGCGGCCGGATCAGCGGCGGGGGCAGCGGGTGCCTGATCACTATCCTTGCGCAAGAAGAACCACCACCCCAGGCCACCCATCAAAGCCAGAAACACGACGGAGACCACAATGTTTTTAATGAGTTCTTTCTTTTTCTTTGCCTTCACGACGGCTGGGTCGTCGTCGGCTTGCACACCTTTCGCAACCCACTTGACCTCTTTGGCCATCGTCTCCAGCTTCAAATGCTTCTTGAAATACAACCCCAACAGGCCATTGGCTCGCATCGCCAGGACCGCACTAAAACCAAACATCATCTCTGAAAGAATGAGCCCGATGATGGGAGCAATGATTCCTTTCCAAGAAATCGGATTGTTCTTGTACTTCAGGTCGTCCGCCTTAGGCTCGACTGGTGGTGCCTCATTTTTTTTGGGGTTGTTCCGGGCGGCGTAGAAGACTTCCAAGTCCTCACCCAGCGCGGCGTTCGCTTTGAAATTGTGAGTCATGTCTTCGGAGAATTGTTTGAATCCCGAATAGCCGATCGCTCCAGCCAGACCCAGTGGCACCAGCGTCGGTAACAGCACGACTGTCGTGAGGCCGCACCAATACATGCAAACCCCAAACGACTTGGCCCACGCCTTGAATTGAATGGGCATCAGCCAACCGCGCGTGGTGACGGGCATCACCATGTGGATCATCACCTGCGGAAGCATCAGGAACAAAACCAATTCGGTCACTGCGATCAAGGCAATTCCGGGAATGAGCAATCCCTGGCGAATCAGAAATACCGCGGCCACGGGCAGCAGAAGCTGAGCACCCATCAAGATCTGCCAGACGAAAAATTTGATCCCCAGTGCCACGCACGTGAACATGTCAAAGTTGATGCGCGGCAGTGTCTCGCGCTTGTCCATCGTGGCCTTGATGATCTCGCTATTCAGGAACCACACCCAACCGAAGGGGACCATGAACGTGACGACCGCCAGTCCCATCCAAAACATGCGGGGTGGCGGACTCACGCACCACGTCACAAAGAACAAGCAGACGAAATTCAGCAGCGTGAAAACCAGCGTGTAAATGCCCGTGCGAATGGCGAACGGTTTGTTGTCCAACAAGAACTGCTTGGAGTCTTTCAACACGACTCGGTAGAAGCCCTTGGGGTCAATTCCCTTTTGCTTGGCCTTGGTCAAGCCCGTTTCAAAATTCAGGCCGCAGGCTGGGCACTCGATGGTTTCCTCTTCGTAGATTTCTTGTCCGCATTTGGGGCAGACGCGAGCGTTTTCATCTTCAGCCTTGTCCAGGTCGAGGCTCTTCAGCGCGTGCTCGTGATCGTCGTGATCGTCCTTTTTGGCGGGCTTCTTGGCCGGAGCTTTTGTCCCCGCGGCCGACTTGGCTCCGTCACCCGCCGGCACTTTGACTTTGCCCTCGCAGCCGGGGCACTTCACCAGTTTGCCTCGTGCCGCATCGGGGGCCGCGAACACTTTTTCACAACTTTGACAACGCACCTTCACCGGCATCGCAATTTCTCCGTTCGCACGAGCGAATCGAAAACGGCCAAACAAGTGTCACAATCTAACGGCAGTTCCCCTCGAATTCACGGCCAGCCTGAAGCCAAACGCGAATCGATCTCGGCATGGCAGGCTCGTTTGCCGTTCTGTGTCGGTTGTGACGACGCGACAAAAACTAGCACGATGTGCAAGCGAGTGGTGAATCTCGGCAAACCACTCGCTTGCGCTTCGTGCGAGTGCGTTGATACCAACCGCCCTGTTTGAATCATTGGCCTGCCTCGTCGATCTCGGTTGACGAACTTCCGCAGAGCGGCCATCGTGGGGCACCTTCCGATTTCAGGAGCATTCTCGGCTTATGGTTTGGTTCTGGCGACTGATACTGACTCTCGATGCCCTGCCGGCCGAGATGCGTGCGAAGGCTGCGGCGAAGTTAGGGGACGCCAAGAGCCCCAATGCCGTGCCAGCGCTCATGCGAGCGCGTCACGACAAGAACTCCACAATTGCCGAGGCCGCCGTCGCGGCAATGCGACAAATCGGCTCGGTGGCTGTCGAGCCGTTGCTCAAACGACTGACGCACACCGACCCCAATGAGCGGGCGAACGTGGCCGAGGCGCTTGGCTGGTTGGGCAAGGATGCAAAGCCCGCCGTCGCGGCCTTGAGAATTCGGTTGGGCGATCCACAGACGTTGGTCCGAGTTCGTGCGGCGGAAGCGCTCGGTCGCATCGGTCCGGCGGCCGTCGAGGCGGTGCCAGAATTCATGAGCTGGTTAACCGACCGCGAGCCGCGCCTCGTGGAAGTCGCCGCGCGAGCGCTCGGCGGCATCGGCCCGCTCGCGAAAGAGGCTTTGTCCGCGCTTGTCGAACAGGTCGCGCATCGCGACGAAGCTGCTCGCGAGGCGGTCGCTGAAGCGATCGGCAAGATCGGTTCGTTGTCGCGCATCTTCGTTCCGAAACTCGCGGCGCAGCTCAATCACGTCGATTCCGATGTGCGTGAAACCATCGCGCGAGCGATTGGCGGGATCGGTCCTGATGCGAAGGCCGCAGTCCCCGCGCTGATCCAGCAACTCAGCGATGTCGATCGCGCCGTGCGAACGGCGTGCGCGAAAGCGATTGGTCAAATCGGGCCGAATGCCGCTGCGGCCGTCCCGCAACTGATCGAACTGTTCAACGACAAAGATTACGGCGTGCGCGAGCATGTCGCCAAAGCTCTCGCCGGCATCGGTCCCGCCAGCGCGCCCGCCGTGCGCGGATTGATGAAGCTGCTGCAAGACGACCGAGGCAGCGTACGACTCGCCGCGATTGAAGCGCTCGGTGCCATCGGACCAGGCGCGAATGACGCAGTCGCCGCCATCAAGGCTCTCGCGGACGAAGACAAGTACGCCAAAGTTCGCGAAGCCGCCACGCTGGCTTTGGCGACCATTTCCCCCGCCATACTCGAATGACTCTGCCGACGATTTGGGACGAGGCCATGTCTCACGCAAATTGGCATCTGATCCTTGCCCGAAGCGCCAGCGAGGGATGTTTGAAGAAACCCCTTGCTGGCGCGTCGGGCTAGTCGATTAGTCGTTTCAACTCCTGCCGTAGGCGTTTGAGCACTCGGCTCTTGGCTTTGATGACGGCGTTGAGCGACAGGCCCAATTCGTGAGCCACGTCCTTGGGTCGCTGGCCTTCCAGAGCTTGGCGGCGGAAGGCGGACCAAGTTTCTGCGGTGAAGTCCTGCGCCACAGCTTGCATCATCCGGCGGGCCAAGTGTTCGTCATGCTCGCGGTCGAGCAATTGGGCGAGCACGCTTTGAGGATCGGTGAGGTCGTCAAGTGGAAACTCACACAAGCGTGTGGCACGCTCGCGATAGTACTTCTTGAGGTGATTGGCCAGGATCGCCCGCAACCACCCGCGAAATGCACCCGGATGTTCGTGCTCGAATTCGCTGACTCGGCGCACGACAACCACGAGCACTTCTTGCACGAGGTCGTCTCGATCCGTCTCGACCACACCGGCGCGGACCAGCCAGCCGGACAACAACGGCGAATACACCTCGACCAGACGCTGCCAATCCGCGCCGGAAGGTGACTCGACTAGCCGGCCCAGCCAGGTGAGTGAGGTTTCCATTGTGATACGACTACTTCTTCCACACCTCTTGGGGCATCTCAAAAACATAGACCGTGCTAGGACCGGTCGTGGCAAAGACCGCAAATCGGCCATCGGGAGTGAATGCGTACTCGCCCATGGCACCGTGAGCGATCTCGTGCCGTCCGCGGACCTTGTCAGTTGCGAGGTTGAACAAATAAACGGCGGAATTCACGGTGTTTCCGTTGGTTCCCAAGAGCAACCATTGCAGGTCGTTAGAGACGGCGGCTCCACTGCAATTCGAAGGCAGACGCCACTGTCGAGTCGGGACATCCGATTCCATGCTCCAGAGATACAACGTGCGATATTGGCCTTGGACCGTGAGGAATCGTTGTCCGTCCCCCGAGATTTTCAAGACATCAACGTAGGATTCTTCGGAGTTCTTCCAACGACGAATGACGTTTCGGCTGGCGATGTCCATCAGGCGAAACTCCGGATCAATGCCGTAGACGTCATAAACCATCAAACGTTTGCCGTCTGGCGTGGGCGAGAGATTTGGATAGTGGTTCTCGGGAGCCTCGATCATGCCGATCTGCTGATCCGATTTCATGTCCCAGAATCGAACGATCTGATCCTTACCGGTGCTCACCAGTATTTGACTGTCATGCGTCAAAACGAGGTCGCTGACGACTTCTTTCGTGTGCCCCAGGAATTCATGAATCTGTGCCTTGGAAGAAAGATCCCAGCCTCGAATCACCAAGCCGTCGGGAGACGTGAAAAACACTTTCTCGTCGTGTGAGAATTCCATCGCCACGGAACCAGGGAAGTGAGCGACGACTTGACCTGTCGCGGTCTCCCAAACTTGGATGCCTTGACCCACGCTCACATCTCCGCCAGCCGCATAGTACTTTCCTTTGGGTGAGACTCGGCTCGCATAGATGTGCCTCTCTGGCCAGTGATGAGTGCGCACGAGCTTGAGTTTCGGAGCGTGTGGATCGAGCATCAACCGCGCTTCACCGCTGTTCTCGACCGCAGTTGAGGTCTTCGCAGTGTCCTGAGGAGCTTCCGCCGCTGGCTTGGTAAAACGCTCGACTTTCGCCAAGAATGTGTCACCACGTTTGATCGTCGCCTTCTCGATGTCGAGCTTCAGGCCAGTCGGTTTTCCCCTCAGCTCCAGTTCGTACGTCCCGGAATTGAGGATCAGCTTCTGCTTGGTCTTGGTGTCGTAGACCGTGATCTCTTTTCCTCCTTGTTTGACGCTAATCTCGGCGTCTTCATCCGCCGTGATGACAATCTCGCCCTTGTCCGTTTGAATGCGATAGACCACGACGCCCAGCAGCAGTGCGAAGATGCCGAGCACGACGATGGACGTTCGTTTGTAGCCCTGTCGCTCCGCGATAGGAAAGCCGAGCGTGTTTCGACGTTCGGAAGCCGCGAGTTCATCGGATGTCGCGCGACACTCGGCATCCCTGTCACGGAGCGACAGGGCTACGTTGTCACAGAATGGTTCCAGCGTTTCGGCGACTTCGAGTGCGGTTTGAAAGCGCTGCGCAGGTTGCTTGGCCATCATCTTGGCAACGATCAGCCACAGACTCTGCGGCAGATCGGCGATCGGTTCGGGATCGCGGAAGCGTTGAGAGTCGATCTTCTTGACCATCGAATCTTCGGTGAACGGGACTCGACCGGAGAGTAAGTGGTACAGCGTGCAACCCAGGCTGTAGATGTCCGACCGCGCGTCCGCAGCGTGCGGATCCTCCGCCTGTTCAGGAGCGACATAGTCGGGCGTGCCCATGACGAGATTCTCACCGGTGATCGACGAGTCCGCCTCGGCGGAGATCGCCAGCCCAAAGTCGAGCACTTTTACCATGCCGTCTTCGGTCTGAATCAGATTGCCCGGCTTGACGTCGCGATGCACCAACCCTGCCGCGTGCGCGTGAGCCAATCCGAGCGCGGCATCGCGAATCGCTTGGCAAGCGGCGGTGATCGGCAATGGTCCGGCCTTCACTCGTTCGGACAGCGTGTGGCCTGGGACATACTCCATCACCAGAAAATGGGAGTCGCCGATTTGTTCGGCATCGTAAGCGTGAGCGATGTGCGGATGATTCAGTTTCGCCGCCGCCTGCACCTCGCGCCGGAAACGCTCCAACGTCCCATTCTTCGCGAGCAGTTCCGGACGAATGATTTTGAGTGCGACTGGCCGGCCCATCACCAGATGCTCGGCCAGCCAGACGCTCCCCATGCCTCCGTAGCCCAACAATCGTAAGACTCGATACCGGCTGTGACCGGTGAGCGCAGCCGGCGGACCTACATTCGCGCCGGCCAAGAACCCGTCGGAAAAGACCGTGTTCGGATGATCGCCGGGCGTCGAATCCAACCGCGAACTCAGCGTATTGCCGAACGCGCTGAAAACCGTGGCCGATGGCGAATTCACGGCGGCTCGATGCAGCAGATCGACGAGCGCATCGCTGGGCGTGGCCTCGGCCGCGCGTGCTTCGCACTCAGGACATTCGGCCAAATGGTCCTCGACCGCCTGCTGCGCGTCGTCCGGCAGTTGACCCAGCAAATAGTCCGACAATTGTCGGTCTGGAAGATGAGCCGAAAGGTTGTCCATCGTCGTTCACTCCGAGAGTACCCCGCACATCATGCGCGATTTCGGCGAAACATGCCTCGAAAATTTCGGTTCCTCAGCAGAATCTGTGAGTGATTTGTTTTTCAGGGAGGTTTCCAAGTTGGTGGAGGAGTGCGAGTTCGGCGACTCGCGAGGTGCGGAAGCCGTGGGATTTTCTCGACACCAGTTTGGCTTGGTTGTTCAAGCCTT
>SXGS01056764.1_pt1 | contig 40702 bp, 39 predicted proteins | sample 3174681 | NCBI WGS metagenome assembly SXGS01 (sample SAMN11356861, study PRJNA531348) | freshwater metagenome | isolation source: freshwater sample F1-80 | place: China: Fuxian Lake, Yuxi | collected 2017-12-25 | reverse complement strand
GGCCTCGCAGCGGTGTCCAGCCATGCTGATCGACGATCGTGCCGAACAAAGCGGGTCCTCCGGCTTTCATGTGGGTCGATGGGTCCTGAGGGCGGGGTCTTGGGGCTTGCGGGTGGATCTACCGTGCGGGGATGAGCAACCGAGACCTCGACGCGCAGATCCTTGGAATTGCCGATCCCTGGCACGAGTCTGCTGTGCACCTTGACGCGCCTGCGGGTGAGGTGGAGGTGGTGGTGGAGCACCGCACCGAGGGCTGCTGCCCCGCGTGCGGCAAGCCCTGCCCGGGCTACCACTCGCGTCTTCGGCGCTGGCGCCACTTGGACACGAGCCACCTGCAGACGCTGCTGGTGACGGACGTGCCGCGGGTGAAACGCCCCGAGCACGGTGTGGTGCAGGTCTCGACGCCGTGGTCGGAGCCGCGATCCCGCTTCACGGCGCTGCTAGGGCGCGTGGTGATCGAATGGCTCAAGGAAGCGAGCTTCAGCGCGGTGGCACGACGGTTCCACCTAACGTGGGACGAGGTGGACGGGATCATGGCGCGTGCGGTGGACCGTGGCCTTCAGGGGCGCAGCGAGCTGTCGCCGCGTCGGATCGGGCTCGATGCGGCCCGAGCGCCGGTCGCTGCTGTCGCAGCTCAAGGATGTGTGCCGGCGCACCGGCCGCGCATGGGCGCTGAAGGAGACGGCCTTGAGGCTGTGCGGCGACACGAGCATGGGCTGGGCGCGCCGGCATCCTCCCGGCTCCGTTTGAACGCTTGACAGTCTGGCGAGCTCACTCCGCATAACTCCTTGTGCAAGGTCTTGCCGTGATTCGAACATACCGTCGTTGCGAATCATGTTGTTCCCAGATGGAAGAGAGAACCGCCCACAGTTTCTGAGACATGTTGAAGTTGGGGCTCACCTGATGTCCCTGCGTACGAGGCGCCAGTGTGCTGCATCGCTCAGTCGTCACTCCGCTCGATGGTCCAGTGGTAGTCGAAACGATTCACGACGTCACGCGATGCAGGTTTGACTTGCACGACGCAGTGGATTCCGTGCAGCGAGAGAAACTGCTTTACAAGGCTGGGCTTGGGTTGCGAAACGCAGTCCGAATGGTGAATGACGAAGCCGCGAGGCACCAATGCACGCGCGGGCGAGCGCGGGGGTGTGGCTAGCGAAGGGGCAGTGTCCCAGGCAATGCATCTGAATCACTGAACCTATCAGCTGGTGAGGCCAGATCCACCATATGAGTCGCAGGCCCATGTCCACTCCGGGCCAAGCCATGGACCCCATAGCCGACCGCTTCCGTTGCACGGCGAACATCGGTGTCCTCGTGCCTTGAGGTAGTCGATGGCCGCACCCACAGTCGTAATCCGCACGCCGATTTCATCTGGGCTCGATCCGCCGAACTCACTCTCCTTTCCGCTCCAAGTTCCGCCCTGTCGCAACTGTCGCCGCCTAGCTCCCTCGCAAAGTGCGTCCCACGCCCGACTCGGATCGCGCGACTTCCGTGAGCTCGGCCACGATGGCGATGACCTTTGCTTCGATCTCGACTTCGGTTGGCGATCCTGGGGTCACGGTCACGCTCAGTCCATAAAGGGCGCAAAGTGGTCGCGACACGCGTCGTGCGGAATCTGACAGAACCTTCGCAGCGAGCACACGAGATACTTCGGCGAGATCCCACCCGCGAGCGGAATGTCGGCTTGGAACACTAGGCTTCTGAAATCGTTGACCACCACCGCACGCGCGAACATGTACTCAGAGTTCGAAGCATTGACCGCTTCGAGCAGTTCTGCGCGATCGGCCGACTCGGACAGGCCGAAGTAGGCGCGCAAGGTGATCGTTGACTTGGCTGCCAGCGGCAACACCACGCACTTCAGTCGATCCCTCGTGACGATGTCGCCGTCACTGTCGATGGAGTAGTCGATGAACGCCGCGTTGAGTATCCCCTGAAGACGGTCCCGCGTGACATTGTCCGGTGTAATGGTCTCGTCAGACATGCGCCGCTCCATGATTGGCGTTGCTCATTCTCGCCCCAGAAACGGTTCAAGAAACTCGCGCGCCGCGACTCGTGGAATCTCAGAGTATCGCCTCACCGCCGAGACGAAGAACTTTGGTGATATGCCCCCAGCCAGCGGAATGTCGTACTGGAACTTCACGCTCGTGGTTGCGCGATCGACAGCGGCTCTGATCACCAAGAACTTGTTGTTCAGCTCGTTGATTGCCTCCAACAAATCCGCCCGGCTGACCGAGAGTGCCACGCTGAACCCAGCGATCAATCTGATCACGGCCTTTGCCCTCGACGGAAGCACGACGAGCCTCGTCTCCCCCTCGATAACGATGGCGCCATCCGCATCGACGGACTGATCGATGTATGCGGCCGAGAGGATCGACCGAAGGCTCGCGCTGGAGACATTGCGCGCCGTGATCAGCGCAATGGCCTTGGTGGTTCTCTTGGACCGTCGCCCTGTGGCGGGGGGATCTTGTTCCATCCCGGTTGCCCTCCACACAGCGGGGCTCCACGGGGACCACGGCAACGGGCCACCGTCGCGGTCACCGGCGCTCGACCCTTCGGTAGCGGCTCGTCGGAACGCCGCGCCGAGGTGCGAAGGGGCGATTGATTCGCTTGTCGCCCCACCACCGGGCTGAAGTCCAGCCCAGAGGTAGCCAGCGACCCTAGCGCCTCCCGGACGGTCCTCCTTCACGACCGTAAACACATACACCCCACCAACGCAGGGAATCTCTCCCGGCGGGCTGTTATAGAAGCCAAGGATCTCGCCATCACGCGGTCCCCGAAGGCAGACGAACTTCGTTTGCCGTGGCGCCCTAGGTTTGTCGTTGTCATTCCCCATTTACGCTGCTCCTTTCACGCCTGAATCGGCGCCATGGTGTGGCTGACTGACCTCTGTGACTTCCACCTGACCTCCAGGATTACTCACATTTCCGCAGTGTCCGTCTGTTGCTCCAGCGTGAACGGTTCGTCGCGCTCCATGATCTCCGCCAGTCTCCGCTCGCACTCGCTCAAGTCCCTTGCCGTCTTCTCTGATCCCATGACGCGATCTCCCTTTGGTTCAACCGTTCCGTACCGATGGCGTGCGACGAGCACGCATCCGTCCAACACGAACACGAGACCCACAACCACAACATCCAAGCACCCCGAAAGGGCCCAGCGGGCGTAGGACAGCACAGTGCGACAGCGTCCATGAATCGCTCCATGGCGATCCTCGCTGAGGACCTTTGCGATGTCTAAAACACCCTAGAAACCAAGCGTTTTACGCGCCTGATGGCAAAACGCCATCATACCAGATTGTGAATTCCTGTCAATCCCTTTCATGCGATTTCTCTTCCCGACAATGCTTGGATCCTGGGGATGGCGGTCAGCGCTCCGCGACGATGAACTCTTGAAGGTCGCGCGCGAGTTCGCCCGCATGGGGGACGTGGACCCACCTGTCGTACTTGCGGCCATCGATCGTCACTTCGGGGTCACAGACCGTCGCCGACCTACGGTTCTCGAGAAACGCTTGCCGATCGATCTAATCACCCGACTCAACCTGGCCATCACTGAGAACGAGTCCGGCCAGCACAACGAGGTCGACGCTCGAGCCGCTCGTGCGGCCCCAGTGGCGCGCCCGAACACTCACCATCCGCGCTCTCTGCTCGCGCACGTTCGTGCAGGAGCAGCAGCGCCTGCACGAGTTCGCATGACCAATTGCCGACACCGCGGAGACGCTCCTCCAGTCACTCAACTGTGTTGACTGGGCGCTCCGGCGGACTGCCCATTGCCGACCTCGTACCCACTTCGAAGCCATCGAAATGCTCAACCGTCGTCGTCCACCCGCGCGTGACTGCGAGCTCGCCGCGTCGTGCAAAGCCATGAATGCCTCTCCCGCTCCGAATTGCGATGGATAGAGCCTCCTCAAACTCGCCATCATCTGGGATCTCGCGCTGAGTTCAGACTGAACGCCGGCGAATGAGAGGCCGCTCGCAGTGCCAAAGCTGGTTGGCGCGCCAGTACCCACGAGCCAGAGTGCGCCACCGAGCTCAACAAGGATGTACCCATCGCGAACGCGCAGCGGAAGTGTGTTCGTGTGTTGAACGCAATCGCAGTTCGGCCCTCGTGTTGGTTCATTGGAGCGTGGACACAACGGTGGGATAGGGTCGCTGCGCCGTGCAAGGCGCGAGCTATCTCCCCCAGCTCACCAGTCGCGCGCCGAGATCGCCGGCATTGACGATGCCGTCGCGATTGAGATCGCCCAGCGGACCAGGAGTACCCCAGACCGCGAGCATGATCGCCAGATCAATCGCGTTCACGATCCCCGAGAGATCGAGATCGCCTCGGTCGAAGTCGAACCGGTCAGGTACTCCATTGAGATTCTGTCTTCGTCGGAACTGTCTGGAATGCCACTACTGTCGCAGTCGGGCTCGGTGCCTGCGACGAGGTCCTCGGACGGGCCAGCACTGCATCAGGATCACCGCAGCGCGTCGCGCTGAACTGGCGCACCTCGGTGCTGTACGCGCCTTGACCTACTGAGCATTGTTCTTCACTGGGTTGCGTGTGGCCGAACTGCGGTCGATCCGCGCATGTGATCTCGATCTCCAAGGTCCACAGCCTTGCCTTGTCCTTGCCGCAAAGTCTGAAAACGCCCGATGTGGAGCGACGCTCTTTCTCCGCCAGACCTCGAGGAGCACATCCGCCGAATCCACCAGCAACGAGCTCTCCTCGCCGAAACCCGCGCCGTAGTCCCTCAGTCGGCGGCGTTCATCGTTCCCAGCGGCTTCCTCCGAATCCCGAACAGAGATCTCATTCATGCAGGCATCCCGAAGCGCTCCGCAGATGGACGGCCGGTTGCTCTTCACGCGTTTGGGACATCGCTCGGGACACACCTGGCGAGCGCCGGAGTCCCACTGCGAACCACGCAAGCCGTGATGCGGCACTCGAGCCCCACGCTCACTGCAAATGGCTACGCCGACCCTCCATAACTACAGGTTGATGCCGCGCTGGCCGCTCCTCCCGCACTCGCTGTCGGCAGCGCAGGCACTCCGCACGTTGACGCAACTCTGACGCAGCGATGTCCCCGCATGGCGTTTCGCGTTCATTCCCGACCAATCAGCGCGCTCGGCCTCGCAGCGGTGTCCAGCCATGCTGATCGACGATCGTGCAGAACAAGCACAACGCGAAGCCATTGCTGACTTCGCGTGGTTCAAGTCGGGCTGGCGGGATTTGAACCCACGACCCTTTGACCCCCAGTCAAACGCGCTACCTAGCGGCGTTACAACCAGAGACGAACGCCGCACTCAATTGAGTGCGGCAGAGCAATCTGACAGGCTGAGCAACCATCACTCGATCGCGACTGCCATCCAACTCTGCGCCGCTGGCAGTTTGGACCGCGGCAGCGCGCGTCGCAACGACCGCGGAGTTCAATCCATGCAATCATTGATCTCTGCTCACCACCCAACCGCGCGCTCGCCTGAACGGACAGGGAGAGATTCGAACTCCAGATACGGTTACCCGTACACAGCATTTCCAATGCTGCTCCTTCAACCGCTCGGACACCTGTCCAGGGAGGGCGAATCTAGCGAGAGGGACGCACGACCGATCCCAGCGACTCCTCTTGAAGGGATCTTGCTGATTGACAAACCCGAAGGACCAACCAGCATGCGGGTCCTTGAGCGCGTTCGGCGCGCAGCGGGTGGCGTTCGGTGCGGGCACGCAGGCACTCTTGATCCACTTGCGACGGGACTGCTCGTCGTCGCACTCGGGCGCTTCACGAAAGAGATCGACAGACTCATGGGAGGCGACAAACGGTGTGAACCCGTCATCGATCTCTCGGCATGGACAGCGACCGATGACCGCGAGGGCGAACGCGTTCCCGTCGCCGTCAACGAACCGCCGACGCACCTGCAGATTGAAGCGGCTCTCGAGCGTTTTCGCGGCTCGATCATGCAAACTCCGCCTGCGTTCAGCGCAGTCACGATTGCTGGACGCCGCACGCGCCGCACCGCAAATCAGACAGCTCCGGACGCGCGTGGGTGTCCCGGCCTCTGATGTCGCGCAGATTCGCATGGCGCGCTGGGGACACGCGAGGCCGTTCGCACGGCCGGGAGCGTACGCAGAGGCCCTCTGCGCAACGCTTCGCCGTCCAGTTGCGAAGGGCATCTGGTTCGCAAATCATGGCAATTGGCTCTCGCTCGCCGTCGAGACCTGCCTCGCAGAGGCAGCGTGGGTCGCGGCAGACACTCCGCTTGCTTGAGCGTCCCACCGTAGCTGATGGTGGACAATAGTGACCGTGGAACCACAACACGCAACGAGACTCATGATCGTTGGACTCATCTGTGCCGCAGCGAACCACGCTGCGTTGATGTACCGCGCGAATGCGGACGCACCGATCTACTTCACATCGTTCACGCACATGGAGGGGTCGTACACCTATCCAACGCAGGCAGCGTTCTCCGATCACGCGTCGCGCGTTCGCTGGGCGATGGGAGTGAGCGAGGAGTATGGATACCGACTCACGATCGAATCTGAAAAGACATTTGCGAACGCGTGCGCAATCTACGGCGACAATGTGATGCTCGAAGCGGTAGCTCGGGGGCATGGTGCGGGAACGCACTGCGACTTCGGGATGACGACCCCACTTACGACGCCTCAGCAGTACTCGCTCAACTTTGTTCAGAACAAACAGCGCGTCGACGCGCTCGTCGGAGGAGCGAACAACCGTCACTGCTCGGGTGGCCTTGGAGCGAATGACTGGATCGTCGCCGCGCAACTGGCTGGGTTCTCGTTTCGCAGCGAAGTCGTCGCGCTCGGATACCTGAGCATGCCGATGTCCGAGCGGCCAACTGGGTGGACCGATGCGTACATCCTCGCGAACACTTTTCACGATGAGTGCCCGCTTGATCTCGCGGCGCGTCACCACCCGTTTCCGCTCGTCAATGCCGCCGATTTCACCCCCGACACCGCCGCGCCACACATCGTGCTTTGCGGAGGAGTCGGCCGACTCGACATCCTCGCCGAACAGTCGGCAGGGACGACAATCCCTCCGAACCCGCCACTCACGCAGAGTGATGTGGACCTGTTCTTTGCCGCCATCGACGCATCGATTGCCGCGCGCGATCCAGGTCGATTCACAAAGATCAATGTGCATCTGGCGATGAGTGTCTTTCGCACCGTCAACAACACGCTCTACCGGCAGGTGCTGCAGCGCCTGCGCGACGACTACTGCGTTGGCGGCGCGGGGGTCTTCGCGACCCAGGGCGAGGCGTTCGATGCCTATCGGCAGTGGAACCATCCCATCGCAGGTGACATCGATCTCGACGGCAGCGTCAACGGCGCTGACCTCTCGGTGCTGCTTGGACGGTGGGGATCGCACGCCGGTCAGGGCGACCTGAGTTTCGATGGCGCAGTCAACGCAACTGACCTCGCGATCGTGCTGGGTGGTTGGACTGGGTGACGAGCGTTGCCATTCGCCCCCTCATAAGACTCTCGGCCATCACCGCCTGGCTTTCGTTCGTCGTATGTTCACTCGCGTGCGCGCAGAGCGCACCAACCGCTCCGCCGCCGAATGGAGTGCCCGAAGGTGCGCCGACGGCGATCGGCGAGAACGCCATGCGGCACGCATGCAGCCCGACTCACACGAGAAAACGGAAGGCGTCTGCGCCTTCCGTCTTTCGAGTGATAAGTCGGGCTGGCGGGATTTGAACCCACGACCTTTTGACCCCCAGTCAAACGCGCTACCAAGCTGCGCTACAACCCGAGTTGGACCGCCGAGTGTAGCGTGAACTCGCCCTTGCGATCCCCCGCCATCGATGCGGCATGGACTCCACAAACTCGCCGACGCGCACCGGGACGCGCGCGACCGCCGCGTCGCACCCGATTGCCGACGCCACCACACTCAACGGACAGGGAGAGATTCGAACTCTCGATACGGTTGCCCGTATACAGCATTTCCAATGCTGCTCCTTCGACCACTCGGACACCTGTCCTAAAGGGGGGTTAGTCTAGCGAGCCACTCATGAATGCTCCCGAGCCGCAGAGCCTTGACGGGATCCTTCTCGTCGACAAGCCCGAGGGCCCCACGAGCATGCGCGCGGTCGAGCGAGTTCGGCGCGCCGCCGCCGGCATCCGTTGCGGCCACGCGGGCACGCTTGACCCGCTGGCGACGGGACTCCTCGTCATTGCGCTCGGCCGCTTCACGAAGATGATCGACACGCTGATGGGCGGCGACAAGCGCTACGAAACCGTCATCGATCTCTCCGCCTTCACGACGACTGATGACCGCGAGGGAGAAGCCACACCGGTCCAGTGCGCGTCACCGCCGACCTCCGCGCGCCTCGACGAGGCCCTCGCGCAATTCCGCGGGTCGATCCTGCAAGCCCCGCCCGCGTTCAGCGCCGTCAAGATTGCGGGCAAGCGCTCGTACGACCTCGCCCGCCACGCGCTCCGCGATCAACGCGAAAACGGTGCAGAGTCTGCCGCGGCGACGCCGGTCCCCCTGCCACGCCCCGCCTTCGTCCACACGATCGAAGTCCGCGAGTACCGCTATCCGCTCGTTGCCCTCGACATCCAATGCGCCAAGGGCTTCTATGTCAGGAGCCTCGCGCGCGACCTCGGCCGCGCACTCTCAACGGGCGGGCACTGCCGTCTCATCCGGCGCACATTCAGCGCGCCCTTCAGCGTCAACAATGCGATCAAACTTGATGAACTCCCGCCGCAACTCACGCGGGCGCACTTGACTCGTCTGCCCGGCGCGACCTAACCAGAAGGATCGCCATCCCCGCCAAGAGCAGCATGTCCGCAACATTGAAGACCCACGGGAACACTTCGCGGCTCCCGCCCGGCCACGCAAGACCAAACGGCAACGAGCATCGCGGGAAGAGATAGAGGAAGTCGCGCACCGCCCCGAAGACGACGCGATCGTAGAGATTGCCAACGCCGCCCGCGAGAATGAGGCCGATCGCAACATGCGTCCACTTCGACGACGCGCGCGTCCACCAACCGAAGATCGCCACGCCCGCGACGACCGCCACGGCCGTGAACACAATGAACGCGCCACGCGCGTTCTGCCCGATGCCGAACACGGCGCCGTGGTTCACCACGAGATGAAGGTCGAGCAGGTCGAACGGGATCGCCTGGACTCCCTCATGCCACGGCAGGCGAAATGAGGGCTCCGCGACCACTTCGCGGTTCGAGAGATCCACCGGCGACCCGGCCACGCGCTCAAAGGCCATCGACTTTGTCGAGAGGTCGATCCCCACCCCGACAAGAAACACCGCGAGCAGTTTCGTCCACGCCCGCGGCGATCGCCACGCGGGAGATGCCAGCGTCAACTACGGCCCCGCGCGCGCTCCATCACGCGCTCGGACTCAATCGTGTACTTCGCCCACGGCTTGGCATCGAGCCGGCCCCTCGGGATCGGCTTGCCAGACATCTGACAGAGCCCGAAAGTTCCATGCTTGATGCGCGCGAGCGCCTCGTCCACTTCGACCACAACCGCCCGCCCGTGTTGAGCGAGATCGAGCGCGAAGTCTTGGTCGAATGTGTCGGTGCCGATGTCAGCCATGTGGAGCGGCATCGTCGAAAGCGCGCCATCATTGCTCTTGAGCGCTTCCTTCTCGGTGATCTCGACGCGGCCAACGAGTTCCTTTCGGAGCTTGAGGAGGACCTCGTGATAGCGATCCAAGTCCTTCGCACCCATTTTCGACTGGCCAGGCTTGATCTCGAACGGCGCGGCATCCGCGTCCGCTTCTGACGCGGCGACCTTCGCTGCCTTGCCCCGCGCCTTCGGAATCTTCACGCCCTTGGTCGACAACACACGCACCTTGCGCCCATTGATGATGACATAGCCACCAGTCGCCTTCTGCGCTGAGACCGCCTGCACGGCGGCCTGCGCCACAGACACGGCGTGCGCCATGTCGATCTTCTTCTTGGGTTCCTTCGACTTGTCGGTCGACGCGCTCGGCTTGTGCTTGATTTTCGGCTTGGCGATGACCGGAGGCGGCGCACCCTTGGACCGCTTGGGCGGCGGTGGCGGCTCTCCGACGATGCTCTTGGGCATGACGAAGACCTGCTTCGGCGGAGGCAACTTCGTGAGTTGCGGCGCCGTCGGCGGCTGGTGCTTCTTCGGTGGCACGATGACGGGGGTCGACTTGCCCTGGGTCGCCTTCGCCTTCGCCTTCAACTTCATCTTTTCTGCGACCGCTGTCGCCGTCGCCTTGGATGGTTTCTTCTTGCTTGGCACGGAAACGACCATTCTACTCGCAACCCCCGCGCGGTCAACGCGGCGGCTTCGTAGCCACGAAGGAGCCGATTCGGCGAAACTTCTCGTAGCGCGCGCGCACGAGGTCATCCGTGGGCATCGCCACGAGACCTCGCAACTGGTCGACGATCCACGACTGAAGGTTTGTGGCCGCGCCGCGCGGATCACGATGAGCGCCTCCAAGGGGCTCGGGGATGACCGCGTCGACGAGACCGTTCCGCAGGTTGTCGGCCGCAGTCAGCGCCAGGGCCTTCGCCGCCAACGGGTTCGTCCGCTCGTTGGCCTCTTTCCAAAGGATCGCCGCGCATCCCTCGGGCGATATCACCGAGTACCAGGCGTTTTCAAGCATGGCGACACGATCGGCCACGGCGATCCCAAGCGCCCCACCAGAACCTCCCTCGCCGATGACGATCGACACGATGGGCGTGCGCAAACGGCTCATCTCCCGAAGGTTGACGGCGATCGCCTCGGCCTGTCCGCGCTGTTCCGAATCGATCCCGGGATACGCGCCGGGCGTGTCCACAAAGGTCACGATCGGCCGACGAAACTTCTCAGCAAGGCGCATCTTCAGGAGCGCCTTGCGGTAACCCTCCGGATTGGCGCACCCGAATCGGCAGGTGATCCGCTCGGGGGTCGTCCGCCCCTTCTGGTGGCCAACCACGAGCACTTTGAACGGGCCAATCCGGGCAAATCCCGTCACGATCGCCGGGTCATCCGCGAACCGTCGGTCGCCGTGCAGCTGACAGAAGTCGCGGCAGAGCATGTCGATGTAGTCGAGCGTCTGCGGCCGTCCGGGGTGTCGAGCCACGCGCACGGTCTGCCACGGCGTGAGACTCGAATACGCCTTCGACAGCAGCGATTGTCTCGTGGCCTCGAGGGTCGCTCGCTCTTGCGCGGCGGATGGATCGCCTTCGAGTTCGGCCAACTGTCGCTCGACTTCAGCGATCGGCTGCTCGAAATCCAGCAATGCGACCGCAGCAGTTCCGGCCCGAGACATGGCGCGAAATAGTAGCAGTCCTGCTATGTTCAGGCGATGCCCACTGCGCTGTCGGTGATTGGATTCGGCCCGATGGGAAGCGCGCTCGTCACCGGCGCACTGCGAGCGGGCCTCATTGATCCGCGCGAGATTCTCGTCATCGATGTCGATCCCGCGGCGCGCGCACGCGCCGAGAAGATCGGCTGCCGTATCGCGGCAGACCCGTCCTACGCGACGACGAGCGAACGCATTGCACTTTGCGTCAAGCCGCAATCGTTTCCGGAAGTGGCCGAACGAATCGGCGTGCTCGCGGCACCCACACTGGTGGTCTCCGTGATGGCCGGCGTGTCGATCGGACGCCTGCGCGCTGCACTCGGCGAGAACGCGCATGTCGTGCGCTGCATCCCCAACATCGCGGCCGAGTCGGGGCTCGCGGCAACGGTCCACCGATGCCACGACTCGTGCACAGCGCCCGAACGCGACTTCGGGCTGCGACTCTTGGGTTCCATCGGCATCACCGTTGAACTCCCCGAACACCTCTTCGACGCCGCCACTTCCGTGAGTGGCTCGGGCCCGGCCTATGTCTTTCTCCTCGCGGAGGCGATGATCGAGAGCGCGAAGCGGATGGGCTTTGATCAAGCGACGGCCGAACGGCTCGTGCGCCAGACCATGCTTGGTGCCGCGACCGTGCTCGCTCGTTCGGGCGCCGCCCCCGCGGACTTGCGTGGAGCGGTCACGAGCCGAGGCGGAACGACGAGCGCCGCACTTGCCGTCTTCGACGCGCGAGGATTCCGTGCGATGGTCGATGATGCACTTCGGGCCGCACGCGATCGAGGGCGCGACCTCGCTGCAGCTGCCGCCGCGGCCCCGCCAAGTTCCGAGTCGGCTGGAGTCGCCTAGCCATCACCGGAGGCGCCACGATGGGTGACTCACTCGCGATCGACCTCCGCTGCGTGCGCAAGTCGTACGGGAAGCGTGTGAACGCGCTGCAAGGCGTCGACCTCACTGTCCATCGTGGCGAGATCTTCGGACTGCTCGGTCCAAACGGCGCGGGGAAGAGCACACTCGTCAAAGTGATGATGACGATCGTGCACGCCGACGAAGCGCACGGCACGATGCTCGGTCGACCGCTGGGAGACCTCGGCGTCTTGCGGGAAGTCGGGTACCTCCCCGAACACCATCGACTCCCACCCTACCTCACCGGACGACAGGTGATCGAGTTCAGCGGCGCGATGTCGAATGTGCCGCGCCAACCTCGGCGCGCGCGTGCCGCGGAACTCCTCGACCGAGTGGGGATGGCCTCGTGGGGCGACCGCTCTCTCGGCAGCTACTCCAAAGGGATGCGCCAGCGAATTGGGCTCGCCTCAGCGCTCGTCAATGATCCGAGGCTCGTCGTCCTTGACGAACCGACCGACGGCGTTGATCCCGTCGGGCGCAAGGAGTTTCGCGACCTCATCGTGCGATTGCGCGACGAAGGGCGCACCGTCATGCTCAACTCGCATCTGCTCTCGGAGGTCGAGACCGTCTGCGCGCGCGTGGCGATCATGGTGCAGGGCCGCATGGCCGCGCAAGGCACGATCGATGAGTTGACCGCGAGTAGCCGCCGTTACGAGATCGTGATCGAGGGGACGCCACCGTCGTGGAGTGACGCGCACACGCGCATCGAACGGCTCCCCGCGGGGAGCCTGTTCTCAAGCGGGATTGCCGGAGAGGGCACGCGCCTTGCATTCCTCGGCCTCGACGCCCTAGGGGCGCAGGCAATTCTCGACCGACTCCGAGCCGAGAGCCGCACCATCGTCGGCGTCCACGCGGTGCGCGAGTCGCTCGAAGATCTCTTCATGCGTGCAGTCACCGATCCAACGACGGGTCTCATCTTGAAGCCCGGAGCCGCGCCGTGATGCAAACCCGAGCCATCTTCGTCGCCGCGTACCGAGAACTGAGCGCGCGGAAGCTGTTCTGGCTCGCCCTGGCGATCACGCTCCTCGTCGTCGGACTCTTCGCCTCACTTGGCATCAACGAAGTGGGGGTGAGCTGGTTCGGCTGGACCGGCGACAGCCCGTACTTCAATTCCGGCACGATGTCGCCGGAGACTTTCTACAAACTCCTGTTCGTGAACTTTGGTGTTGACTGGTGGCTCGGCCTCATGGCGACGATTCTTGCGCTTGTCACCACATGCGGAATCGTTCCTGACCTCGTGGCCCCGGGATCTGTCGACCTGCTCTTGGCGAAGCCGATTTCACGCTCGCGGCTCTTCTTGACGAAATACGCCACCGGCCTGATGTTCGCGGCGCTGCAGGTCATCGTCTTCTCCGTAGCGAGTTTCCTCGCCATTGGCATCCGCGGCGGCGCATGGGAGTGGACTCTGTTTCTCGCGGTCCCCATCGTGACGGTCACCTACAGCATGCTCTTTTCGATCTGCGCGCTCGTCGGCATGGTCACCCGTTCGTCGATCGCGGCACTCATCATCACGCTGATGGCGTGGGCAGCGATCTCCGCAGTCACGATGGGCGAGTCGCTCACGCGACGCGGTCTCCTTGCCAACACGATGGACATCGCCGCCTGCGAGGCCGAACTCGCTGACGCGGACTCTCCTCCCGACGAAGACGCGCGCGAGGAATTGGAGACGCGGCTGACAACACGCCGCGAACAGCGCGAAACCTGGCTCAGCGTGCATGGCTGGTTCAACCTCGTATCGACCTGCCTCCCCAAGACTGGCGAGACGCTCGACGCACTGAACCGCGTCATCGTCGATCGCGGGATCGGCGACAATGCCGAGGGCGACCGCCGTGGTCCCGATGGCATCTTTGCCCCGCGCATGGCGAGCCGCAAGGAGTTCAACAAGGCGATCGAGCAGGACGACGCATCGCGATCACTCACCTGGATCGTCGGAACAAGCCTCATCTTCGAGGCCGTTGTTCTCGCCATCGCGACGATGCTCTTCGTCCGCCGCGACTACTGACGCGCGCCGCGCGATCAGTGAACGGAGGGCTTCGACTTCGCGGCAGGCTTGCGCTCGGGCAACTGGTACTGCGATGTGTACTCAGGCTTCAGGAAGAAGTAGTAGAGCGTGCCCTCGCAGTACTGTCCGCCCGCGAGAATCTCGGCCGAGGGCCCAATGCCCATGAAGATGTCCGCCCGGCCGGGGGCGAGGATCGCGCCGCCCGTGTCCTGATCGAGCATGAACCGCTTGAATTCCTGACGGCCGCCACCACTGCTCGTCGCTTGCGTGTCAACGAACACGATCCCACCCGGTGGGTACACACTCTTGTCCGTCGCCAGCGATGCCTTGTCCGTGACCTTCACACCAAGACTGCCCGCAGGCCATGTCTTTCCGTCGTAGTTGGCGAAGAACACATAGCGGTTGTTGAGATTCATCTTCTCAATGACCATCGAAGGGTCGCGCTCGTAAAGGCGCTTGATCGCTGAGAGATTGAGGTCCTTCTCTGCGATGGCGCCGCACTCGACGAGACTCGCACCGAGTCCCTTGTACGCGCCGTCGGTCGCGCCCGCGTAGCCGATGAACATCACCTTGCCGTCAGGGAGCAGAAGCTTCGCGCTCCCGTTGACCTGCACGATGTAGGCGTCAAGCGGCGTCGGGAACCACGCGAGTTCCAGCCCAGCGAGCAGGCCGCCCTGATCAATCTGCGCGCGGCTTGGCCACGGCTCGATCGTCGACTCGCTCACACGCCGGCCTACCGGCTTGCCGGTCACGGGGTCGGTCTCAAGCTCCTTGGGTCGGCGATAGATCGGGTACTCAAAGCCAGGCTGTCTCGTCAGCGCGGCCTTGAACTCGGGCGCGTAGTAGCCGGTGAAGAGCACGCCGCCCTTGCCGTTCCATCCCTTGGTCTGCCAGCAATCGAACATCTGCTTGAGCGTCGCGTCAAAGGTGGCATGGTCTTGACTGTCAGTCAGCACTTGACGGAACGCCACCACGCTCGAGGAAGCTTGATCCCAAGTGCAGACTTCAGGAAACGGGAACATCTGAGGGAACCGTGCACGGCTCGATGGCGACTCGTACCACTTCTGGTCTTGATTGAGTGCTTCATTCAGGTACGCATCACGGCTCTGCCACGCGGCGGTGAGATCGGGCCAAGGCTCTCCGGCAGCGAGTTTCCGCAGCGCGCACTCTCCCGGTGCGAGTGGGCGCGCATAATCGGGTTCGGGTCCTTTTTGGGGCGGCGCATCGCATCCCACGGTGGCGAGATTCGCGAGCGCCAGAAGGGAGATACCGATAAAGCGGGTGCATCCTTGCATGGGGGGAATGGTATCAAACTGGAATGGTTGTTCGCATTTTCCCCCGCGGAATGGATAGGATTCGGAAGCCATGACACAGTCGATGCCCACCGCGCTCGCGTTCTTCAACTTCTCCGGCTGGGAGCTCGCGATCATCCTCGTGTTCGGTCTGCTCATTTGGGGGAAGAACCTCCCCGGGCTGGGCCGCTCAGTCGGCAAGACCATCGTCGAGTTCAAGAAGGGGCTCGCGGACATTCCAACCGATGTCACGCAGTCCCAGCAGCCTCCGGCTCAGGGTTCGTACTCGCCGCAACAATCGCTGCCGGGTGCAAGCGCACCGCAGCAGCCCCAGTCGACCCCGCAGTCGCAGTACCAACGCCCGGCCTGACGCGGGAAGGCCGCGGGACGCCCCGCTCGACCGAACAAACACCGAACACTATCGTGCGCCGGTGGAGACGCTTGACCATCGCGCACTCAAGGCACTCGCGCTGAGATGGCTTTGGCATGCTGGGTGCCGCGCGGTGGCGCTCGAGGTCACCGGCCCCATCCCGCGGTGGCGTTTCGATGCCGCAGGTTGGCGCCACTCGAAGCTCCAGTCCGAGGGGATTGTCATCGAATGCAAACAATCCCGAGCGGACTTTCTTCGCGACAATGGGTCGCTCTCCGAACTCTTTGCCGAGCGAGATCGACTTCGGTTGCGGCGCGCCCACATCGAGGAAACACGCATCAAGATCTACGAGCCGCACTTGCGGCGCACCGAACCAGGGCTGTTTGAGGAGCGCAGCTCGTGGGAGTTTGCGCACAGTCGCCTCGCCGACTATCGGCGTGTGCTCGTCGGTCTTCGAAAAGTGGATCTCGCGCTCCACGGCGAGACAAAGTTCTGCATGATGGTTCGCTACAGGCTGGCAGACCGCTGCTACCTGCTCTGTCCGCAGGGGATGATTCGTCCCCGGGAGCTGCCAGAGGGATGGGGGCTCCTCGAATGCCCTCGGCACATTGCACGGCGTGCCGTGCGCGGGATGGCCGCGTCGACGCTGACCATCCGGGAGACCCGTGAAGCGGTGCCCCTTGTGTCGCGCCCCGATCGCCGCGATCGACTGCTGCGCCACATCGCCGCCGCAGCGAGTCGCGCCGCGTACGGCCAGTTCGCGCGAGACGATTCTCGCGATCGCGCCATGAACGGAATTAGCGGCACACTTTTCGAGCGCCCCTCCATCTCGTCCTAAGTTGCGCGCGCACTCGAGGGGGCGCGTTGCCTCGTCGAGGGCGCATAGGAGGGAAGCCATGAAGCAAAGTCTCGCACGCGGGCCGTCGTTCTCGTTCGCATGGATCTCGATCATCTCGTCGTCGGTGGCGATTGGAGTCAACAACATCGTGACCGCTGATGTTGATGTGCCTCCACCCTGTCCAAAGATGGAGATCCCATGCGATGCACCACCAACGACTGGCGATCCCGGGGCCGACCAACCGTGCGCCTGCGGAGACGGGTCCTGGGTGACTGAAACCACCCATGTGGCATGCGAACCGGCGATTCCGACCACGGACAACGGCCATATAGCACGCGGTGCTTCAGTGTTCGACAGGGCCGCCGTGGCCGAAGCGGGCCCGTCGCGAGCCAGTTGCCAACTGACCCTCGACGCCGCGTCGAACTGGTGGGTGCCCATCTCAGGCACCGGCGGATCGAGGGCGACCTTCTCCTCAGGATGGAAGCGCGTATGGGGCGGTTCGTTGCCCGCGTGTCCCGAACTCCGTCTGATCGCGTGCTCGGGCACCGGTGCGGCCGCGGTCGCTGTCTCTGCCGACGCCCGCATCGGTTGCTCGGCCTCTGCGAGCGCCTCGATCATGGGTGCCGCGTCGGGTCCCGGAGATGCCAACGCCGAGCTCTCGAAGTCGATCAATGCATCGGCTCAATTCGACCGGATCACGAGCAGGGCCGACTTCAAGGGAAACATCGGGGGCACTGTTCGCGACCTCACTCCGTCGGCGGTGGTCGAGTTTTCCGGCGAAGACTCCTGGTCGGTCGAAGGTGGTGGTGGCTCGACGGGCACCCTGGCGATTGTGGTTCACCCGGGGCGAACCTATTGCGCGATCTCCAACCTTCCTGCGCGCGTGGGCTGGCACGGGTCTCTCGCGGTCTCCGGGGCGATCGGTGCGGGCGGAAACGGGACGGCCACTGCGTACTCGGCCGCCACGCTCACGCTCACCGTGAACTGAGGCGGTCATGTCGGCGTGCACTTCGTCCATCGTTGTGGCACTCGCCGCATGGCTCATGCCACTCGCCAGCTCGAGAGGCGAACAGGTTTCTCTCGCAGCGGAGACGATTCGAGCTTCGGCGAGCGCGATGCGCGACGAGTTTTCGCTGCGCGACCACGAAGTGTTGCTCGGGCGCAAACGCTCCGTCGATTGGGCGCTCCTTCCGGCACTAGTCATGTCGGACATCGCGCGCGGGGCCCCACCGATCCGGTGGGGCTCCCAGCTTGATGATGGCTACGGGTGCGCGCTGCCCATTCCAGACTGCGGGGTACCCACACCACCGTCGGTCGAAGCGTGGTGTCGAGCCATCGCCGACGAGGGTGCTGTGCGCATCGTGTACCGGTCCGAATTGGCACGGGGCACTCTCTCTGAGTACCCCGTCTTGATCTCTTGGAGCGGCGACATCGGGCGCACGGCGGGTGCGCTCGCGACAGATTGGTTCGAGCCCGCGCTCGGTCTCAGGGGCATCGACTTTCCGCTCCTGCCCGATCGCGTGGGTGTGCGTTGGAACGACGAGTTGGTGCATGTGGGTGTCCTTGGATCATCGATGGCACTCGATGCTCCATGGCCCGAAGACCCACCCTCATTCACGCACCTCGCCAACGACTACGACATCGCTGCGGGACTTCGCGCGTGGTACTGGGCCACGAGGGGCATCGAAGCGTGGAGGAAGCCCGGACCGAGTGCCTCGGGGCGGCGCACCGCCCGATCGATCGGCTGGAGACTTGTGGGGCCGCAGCAGTGGGAACTCGAAATCACGCTGCGCGAGTCAACCACTCCGCGGAGCGCTGGATTTGCGCTGGCGACGAGTGACGGCAGAGTGGCCGAACCCATTGAGACGGGGGTACGGACGGTTTCCCCGAACTCTCGGCTCGTGCTCACCTTTCTTGTGTGTGACGACGGCGCACCCAGAGGTCGTCAACTCGACGCGCAGTGCGGACTCTCCCGGTTGGAGTGGTGGGTGGGGCACGAACGCATCGCGTGGGCGGAGTTCGATGCGATCCGTCGCACGCATTTCGATGCCGCGCTCGACGGAGTTGACCGGGCGGCATCGACGATATGGACCGACGCAATGACCCGAGTCCGCGCCGCACAGTCGACCCCATCGGACACCGCTCCCATTCCGAACGATGTGGTCACGATGGTGGCCGACGACGCCGCCATTCGATCGATCCTCTGCGCCAATGCGTGGGTGCATGCCGCCCACGGCGATCTCGCAGGGCTCCATGAAGCGCTCGTGCGATTCGAGGCAACGCGGCGCGTGCGCGGGTGCTCCCATCACGACCTCGCGGCCTTGACCATCTTTGCCGAATCGATCGCTCACGCGAGATTCCCAGAAGAGTCGGTCGACTTGGTGGTCACGCGGATCGGAACCCTCGCGACGCAATGGGGAGATGAGGACCTCTGGGAGGCGTGCGACTTGGCGACGGGCTGCGGACGGTTCTGGGCCGGCTGCGAAATCGCGGCCGCTGCGCTTGCGCGTGCGCGGACACCCCCTTGGCGTGCCGCATGGTTGCACGCCCTCGGTGTGCTTTCGCGTTACCGCGACGACCCCGATGCAGGACTTGCCTTCGAGTGTGATGCGCAAGTCCGGGAGTTCGGCCTCCGACGTGCCGCGCGGCCGCTCAACACGGTCGCTCCCTACTCCCGCGACTCGTTGCGCTGCCCCGAGGGCGGGATCGCCGGCACCGCCGCGCCGATGCCGCTCGCGAAGTTTCGTGCGATCGACCGCCCCTAGTCGCCAACGATCACACTGAGGTTCGGGTTCGCGTGCCGTGCGGCGGCGATGCCCTCGGGCGTCACGGATGACGACCACACAAAGACTCGCCTCAGCGAACTCGAGGAGGCCAGCGCTGCCAAGCCCGCATCGGTCAAAGGCGTACCGGCAAAGTTCGCGGTGTGCAGGTGAGGAAGTCGCGCGAGAGCTCCCGCTGTGGCATCGCCCGCCGCCGTGAAGTCGAGACGGATCGCGCGAAGTTCGATCAGCGGCGCGAATGCCGCCGCCGAGCCATCCGTGAGTCCGCTGCGTGCCGCGGTGATGGAGGCCACGAGCCCCGCGACACCGGCCACTCGAATCAGCTCTGCATCACCCGCCACCGGAGTCGCGCGACTGAGATCCAACTCGAGACTCGCTGTGTCTGCCGAGAGCGGCCGAAGAAGGATGCCCCGTGAGGCAAGCAACGACGCCGTCGCATCGACCTGCGCCCGCTCGTCTGGCGTCATCGCACGCGCGAGCGCGACCCAACCTGGATCCGGCGTGTGTGTGGCGCTCGCAGGCACCGAAGCTCCGTGCGCACCTTCGCTGATCCAATCCTTCAGGAGTGCGACCTGGTCGTCGTTGAGACGGTCACCCTCAGGCGGCATGCGGTCCTCGTCATCGGCCCCGAGCGTGACAACCTTGATGAGCAGGCTCGCGTTGGGATCGCCCGGCTTCACGACCCACTTCCCCGCTTGTTCGCGTGTCAGCCGATCGAGATCGTCAAGCCGCACCCCCCCCTTCTTCTTTCCATGACCGTGGCACTCGTAGCAATGCGCCGTGAGCAGCGGCACGACCTGCGCCTCGTAGTCCACCTTCCACGCGTGCGAGTCAGCCCCCGGCGACAACACGGAAGAAGGCGCGGTCACGACGCTCGGCGGTGCTCCGAGTTGCACACGAGCCGCCGCCTCAGCGTCGGCTCGTTGTCCGCGTTCGGTCGCATCGATGGCCCGCCAGAGCGCATCGGTGATGTGCCCCTCGCCATGAACGAGATCGCCACCGAGCGAACCCTCGGCACCCAGGCACATCGCGGTCGCGACGAGGGCCGTGCGCCACTTGCCTTGCGCCCTCGACCGCTGCGAATCGCGCGCTCGCACCACTGTGAACGCCAACGCGAGGAGGGCGCTCGCGCCAATGACCCCCAGCCATCGATGCAGAAAGATGTCCCCGGACGGCGAACCCCCTCGCGCTTCAGGACTCACCCAGCCGCTGACTGCCGCGAGCACCGCGCCGCCAGCAGCGATCCAGATGGCGGTGAACGAGAACGGCGCGATCCCTCCGCGCCGCGCGAAGGCGCGCCAGAGCTCGACCGCGGCGGCGACGAGGGCGAGTGCGATTGGAAAGTGAACGAGCGCCGGATGCAGTGAACCAACGAAGTCCAACCAGGCGTCGCTCACCACATTCGCGGGCTCCATCGCGCCCATCCTAATGATGCATCCACCTCTACGCGCGGACGACTCGCGAGCGGAACGCACGATCGTGGATCAGAAACTCCGCAATCTGCTCAGCGCTATCGAGGGGCGGCATGCCCGCGAGTGCCATGCGCATCGCGTGTCGACGCCCCGCGTCCGCCATGAGTTCAAAGAGGGACGCACCGAGACCGCCAAGGTTCGCCTTCGCATCGACGAGATCCGCCGTCATCACTGCGCCTCCGGCATCGACGAGCGGGCGCGCATTCTCCCGCTGGTGTTGGTCGCGGTGGTACGGATAGGGCGCGAACACCGTTGGCACGCGATTGGCGAGCGCCTCCGCCACAGAACTAGCCCCGGCCCGACTGAGCGCGAGTTCGGCCGCGCCCCACGCCACTCCCATGCGGTGAAGAAACGGCATCACCGCAGCGCGAACTCCCGCTTCGCGCCACGCGCGCTCATAGCGGGCGATCCCACCCGCGGGCACTCCACCGCAGAGGTGGAGCACTTGCCAATCCCGGAAGCGGCCGCCCTCGTCCTTGGCCATCGCGACGGCGAGCTCGTTGAGGCTTTGAGCCCCCTGCGATGCCCCCGTAATGAGCAACACTGGCGTCTTCGGATCGAGCCCGAGCTCGGCGCGGCACAGCTCCGGCGACGCCGGAGCGACCGCGATCCGCCGAATCGGCATGCCGATGATCTCGCTCGAGAAGCCGGGAATTCCCGGGACGCTGACAGCGGAGACGGCCCTTGTGGCGCGGGTCCGCACCCACCGATTGGCTCGGCCCGGCGTCGCGTCGAGGTTGACAAGCAGGACAGGAATTCCGCGCCGACGCGCCGACGCCACGATCGACGGCGTCACGAATCCGCCGAGCGACACGACCCAATCCGGTGCCACACGATCGATGATCTCACTGGCATCTCCGCGACCGCGCCAGAGCCCCGCGAGGAACCGGAGCATGCCGCGCACGGTGGGACGGAACCCTTCCGCGCGGACTGGGGTGAACTCGCCGCCGGCCTCGTTGAGCATCGAGGCGTCGATCGCGCGCGCCGAGCACGCGAAGTGGATTCGCGCGAGCGGGTCGAGGGCTCGAACGCGTTCGGCAATCGCGAGTCCTGGAGCGATGTGACCGCCTGTCCCTCCACCGGCGAGGAGGATCGTTCGATGCCTGGGCGATGCTGTCGCGTCCGCGTCAACCATCGATCCTCCTCCCCGCGGGGAGGAAACTCCGATTGCCACCACCGTCATCCCGTGACCGCCGAAACCGCCGGCGCCGTTCCAACTTCGTCGGCCCGCTGTTGGGAATCCATTTCGACCGCTCGATCCTCGCGCGCCATGACCCGATCGAGAGCCATCACAAGCCCAAGCGAAAAACAAGTGAGCATCCACCCGGTGCCGCCCCGCGAAATGAGGGGCAGCGCGATGCCCTTGGTTGGCGCGATCCCCGTCACCACAAGCACATTGATCAGCGCTTGCAATCCAACCGTGGCGAGAACGCCGAGCCCGACGAGGCGCGCGTATCGAGAAAGTCGCGGCGCGCCGCGAGCGTGCCCTCGCTCACGCGGACGCTCGGCCGCAACCACGAGCCAACCGCACCACAGCAGTGTGCCGTAGAGAACGACGATGATGAGTGCGCCGATGAGTCCCATCTCCTCGCAGATGATCGAGAAAATGAAGTCCGTTGTCCCCTCGGGCAGATAGCCGAACTTCTGGATGCTGTTGCCGAGCCCGCGCCCAACGAGTCCCCCGCCGGAGATCGCCCCCATCGACTGAATGATGTGATAGCCGATGCCCTGTGAGTCAGCGTAGGGGTCGAGATAGGCGATGATGCGATTGACTCGATACGGGCTCACCACGATCATCGCGATGAACCCAGTCAGTGCGATGGGGAGCAAGAGCGCCGCGTGCCACCACCGGCAGCCTGCGGCCACCACCACAAGCAGCGCGACCACCATGACGAGCGTGGCGGTACCGAGATCCTCGACCGCGATCCCGAGTGCGACGACCCCCGCCAGTGCAATCGGCGGGACGAATCCTCGCCACCAAGTGTGCAGGTGTTGCGCACGACTGCAGCACCACCACGCGAGCACAAGCGGCATCCCCCATTTGGCGATCTCGCTGGGCTGGAATGTAATGGGGCCCACCGCGATCCACCGACTTGCGCCATTGACCTCCCTACCGACTCCTGGCACATGCACCAACAGGATCCCCGCAAAGGTCGCCGCGAGAATCCACCACGCGGGGTTCCACAGCCCTCGTGCGACTCCCATCCTGTCAAGCGGAATGACGCTCCCCAATGCGAGGCACGCCGCCGAAAGCAGGGCGAACACCGTGGCACGGCCGAAGAGGATCCCGTCGAGCGTGGTCCCCTCGGAGCCAGCGACATCAAGGCTGGCGGAATTGACAAAGACCACCCCGCACATCAGGAGGCAGATCGCGCAGAGACCGACACCTTGCCCAGCTCGGAGCACGATCCACTATCGGCAATGGCGACGGTTTCGGGCGAGGAATCTCAAGCTCTCGGTAGGCTTGGCGATCCCCCGTGACGACCGTCTACCTCGAGACCTTCGGATGCCAGATGAACGAGCTCGACAGCGAACTCGTGCACGGGCAACTCGCGACTCTCGGGTACGAGTTCGTGAGTTCGGCGAACGCCGCACAGGTGCTGCTCTACAACACTTGCTCCGTGCGCGAGCAGGCCGAGCAGAAGGCACTCAGCCGAATTGGAATCGTCGGCATGCGGAAAAAGGCGGGGGAACGCCTCATCCTCGGCGTCATCGGGTGCATGGCTGAACGGGATGGCCTCGAATTGTTCCGCCGCCACCCGCAGGTCGACTTTCTCTGCGGGCCCGGCGAGCTCGATCGCGTACCGCAACTGGTTGACTCCGCGATGCGATCGCTCATGGCAGATCCCTCTGCGGCGCTGCCGCGGCCGAGCCAGCACGATCGCGCCGCTCTTGCGGGCAACAAGAGCCGACGGACGGCCACACTGGCGGCGGCCGAGGACGGCCTTGAGGCGCTCGACCTCTCCCGTGCGTTCGACCCCATCGCCTCGGGAAGACCCGCGCACACCGCGTTCGTCAGGATCACGCGCGGGTGCAACAAGTTCTGCACCTATTGCGTCGTTCCCAGCACACGCGGCGCGGAGATTCACCGACCTCCGCAACACATCATCGACGAGTGCCGACGGCTCGTCGATCATGGAGCGAAGGAGGTCACGCTGCTCGGTCAGACGGTGAATCACTATCGCTACCAACACGGAAGTGCCGTGACGATCTCAGGGCTCGAGACAGCCCAGGTCGGACCTGGGTTGTCAGCATTCCGTGCCGCGCCGACAGCGCGAACGACCACATTCGCCGATCTCCTGCGACGCATCCATGAGGAGGTCCCGGAGCTCCCACGACTGCGGTTCGTCACGAGCTACCCGCGCGACTTCGGTGACGACATCCTCGATTGCATGCGCGATTCACCGCGCATTTGCCGGTACTTGCATGCACCGGCACAGAGTGGATCTGACCGCATTCTGAAGTTGATGAACCGGGGCTACACCGTCAGCGAGTACATCGACTTCGTTGACCGCGCGTTCGCACATCTCCCGGACGCATCGCTCGCTGGGGACTTCATCGTCGGGTTCCCCACCGAGACCGACGACGACTTCGAGGCGACCTGCGCACTCGTTCGCCGCCTTCCGTTCAAGAACAACTTCATCTTCAAGTACTCGCCACGACCCGGAACGGCCGCCATCACTCGCTTCGCCGACGATGTCCCTGATGCGGTGAAGCGAGCGAGAAACAACGCGCTATTGGCCGTGCAAGGCGAAGCAACCGCTCGAGTTCACCAGCGTCTCATCGGGACTACTCATTCGGTCCTCTTTCATGAGGTGCGATCCAGGAAGGGTCCGCGGAGAGACTCGAACCTGTTTAGTCCTATAAGCGTGAACGGCCAGTCCATCGACGACCAACATGCGGCCAACCCACAATCAGCCGACCACTGGCAAGCCATCGGAAGGACCCAAGGCGACATCATTGTTGCTGTTTCATCATCTAATGCGCAGATGTTCTCTGATTTTGTGGGATCGCTGCGCCAGGTGGTCATTTCTAGTGCCGATTCACTCCTCGTCCACGGGGACCTTGTCGACGCCGCCGCCACAATGACCAGCCGGCTACCGAGTGAAATTGGTCGTCGGAACTGAAGGCAATTCCTTGACTGCATCCGATCGGGGGTTAGGTTGAGACTATTGGGGGGTCGGCTAAGGGATGCGTTGAACTCCTGTTTCGCTCCCTAGTTCCCTTGTTTCGAAAGGATTGAAGAAATGAAGTCCCTTTCCCTACTCGTGGGCGCTTCTGCGCTCATCGCGACTTCGGCTGCTGATGCCACCTTCGTTCGTTGGGATGTCGTTTCCGTCGGCACCGTTGCCGGCCGCGACATCTATCAACTCTGGGGTGTGTTCGACAGCCCAAGCAATGTCATGCTCAATGTCCTCCAGCATGACATCGTTTCAGGCACCATGAATGCGCAGCACACCGACGCGTATGTCGATGACTCCAGCGTGTCCTCGGGCCACTGGAACGCGTCGTACACGAGTGCCAGCACTGCCGCGACCTCGAACCAGTACCGCGACTCGTATGTGACGATCTCCGGCAAGACCGGCGCGCAGTCGCAGACCGCGCTTGACCCGAGCTTCGGCACGGGTGCGAGCATGTCTTCCGTTCCGTACCACGCGGGTTGGTACACCTCGAATCCGTCTGCTCCGATTGTCGTCGGCGCGACCTTGCGCATGAAGTTCATGCAGATCGCACTGGTTGCTGGCGATGCGGGCTACACGGCTCATGTCGGCATCGGCTACAAGGCCAGCACGGCGACCACGACCCCGCAGTGGGGTTGGGGCAACTACACCGTCGGCGTCCCTGCGCCAGGTGCCGTTGCACTCCTCGGACTCGCTGGTTTGGTCAGCCGCCGTCGGCGAGCCTGAATCCGACTCGGTCCTATAACAACACCAACCTCTGGTAGGTTGGGTTGAAAGAACTAGGTAAGTGAACCTTACCGCCGCCATTGAAAAATGGCGGCGGTATTTTTCGCTTGTGACTTGTATGACGGAGAATCTGAGACAACATCGGACTAGTTCGGTGTCGCTTCACCGCGGCCTCGACAACTGGATGGAAGAGAATTGAGTCCGCCGCTGGCGGCTCGTTGGAGATGGAAAGGGAAAAGATGGCTTCAAACAACCAATCCTGTTCTGTGGTTGCTGTTGCACTAGCTGCGATCGCCGCAACCTCCGCCGAAGCTGGACTCGCGTCGGTTGTGGTTCTCGCTCCAACTGCTCAGGTTCAAGGGCGTTGGGTCTGGAGCGTGTATCTGTCCTTCACGGAAAGCAACGACAGACTCGTCGGCGTCAACGGATTCCAGTTGACCGGAGGAACCATGGCGGGGGTGCAGCACCGAGACTATGGGTCTGGAACCTGGAACCCCGCTTGGAACTACGTCGATTCGCCGTCGTGGTCGGGCAGCGACTCGTGGGTCTCGATCGACGGAAAGCACCTATCGACCGACGAAAACACACTTCTCGGGTGGCCAGGGGGCGGATCGACGATCCCTAACGGCGCTGGTTGGTCACAGCAGATTTCGACTTCGGGCGGCGCGAGCCCGTACAACGATCTCTCCGTGCCCGGGTCCCACGAAATCAAGATCATGCAGATTGCTGGCTCAACGCTGGCACCCGGATCGTTCGCCTTCAGGTTCTCGGTGAATGTGGACTGGCGGGAGACGACGAACACCGCAATCCAGTCGACGCCAGTGACTGTCGCGATCCCGGGGCCTGGTGCTTCGGTCCTTTGCACACTCCTCACCCTTGCAGCGGGTGGCCGGCGCCGACGGCGCTAACGCGGCGCAAATCTGAATTACTTCTGCACTCGCGCCGCGCCGCCGACACAATCGGCGGCGCGGGGTTTTTTGTGCAACCCCGTGCCCCATCGCGCAATGGCGACAAGCGATGGCTTTTTTTAAAATCTCATGGATCAACTCGCCCCACGGGGCGAAACTGGATTATTGTTCGCTGTCGTTTCGACTCATTAGCTAGTTCCACCCTCGCGATGGCCCGCGGACGCCGTTGGTCTCGCCCCACCCCACGGAGAGATACCTGTGAAGATTGGAACCCTGATCGGCTCGCTCGGGTTGACCGGACTTGCCGTGTTCGTTGGCCAGATGGATGCCACAGCCCTACCCGGCGACGGTGGCGACGGTGGTGTCGCCGCCGGTCCCGATGTCATCGTCGGCACGATGCAGAACATCTCGGCCTACGGCCAAGGCGTTTGGAACACCGTGACCTATGTCGCGTACGCGGTGGGCACTACGAGTTGCAACATCGGTAATCAGCAACTTCAGTGGCAGCCCAATCCGAGCAATCAGCACCCCGTCATCCCGCAGAACATGTACCGCGTGAAGAACGGCGTACTCCAACAGATCGGACAGAGCTGGGTGAAGCACGGATTCTGCGCCTTGCAGGGAACGCTCTGCGGAGCTTGCACCCCCGCGGGCGGCGGATGCCCCACCGTACTCGGAATCGGATGTTCGGATCCGTACGAGTCGAGCCTCAACGGCGGCCAGAGCGACCTCAAGAGCCGTTACGGCATCAATGCATCGACCGGCTACTACTCGGGGACCTATGCCGATCCTTCGATCCCGACGGGCTATCCGAGCGCGATTCGTGAGCGCGTCACGGTGCCGAAGAACGATCTCGACCCGACAATGAATGCGGGCGCGGCGTACTTCGTCGAGTGCCAGTATGTGCACCCAGCTGATGCATCGAACAACAACGACAACAACAACGCGTCGTACCGCCGGATCAATGTCGGCACGAGCTACTCGACCAGTTCCGGCTACCCGCTCACCTTCAATGGAGCAACGGTGCAGCAGGTTCCCGCGATCTATGCGTGGCAGGCCATTCACTCGGATACCGCCATCCGTGAATACGATGTCGTCGGCGATGGCCGCTTCATTGTGGCTTCGCGCGCCTTCCAGAACACGAACGGGACTTGGCACTACGCCTACGCCGTCCAGAACCTCAACAGCGACCGCAACGGCGGATCGTTCTCGGTGCCCCTTGCGACTGGCGTCGTCGTGACAAATGCGAAGCACTCGCACCCCTTCAACCACTCGGGCGATCCGTACACCAACACGCAGTGGACTCCAACGATCACGAGCAGCGCGATCACATTTGCCTGTGAGGCCAACACCAACACGCAGGCCAACTGCGTGCGTTGGGCGACGATTCACACCTTTGAGTTTGATGCCAATTCGGCCCCGACGGATGCATCGCAGACCATGACACTTGGGATTTGGAAGGCGCCGACGGGCACGAGCCCAGCGACTTCAATCAGCGTCCTCGGCAAGATTCCAACGCCCGTCGCGCCACCTTGCGCCGCCGCTGATTACGACTGCGATGGCGTCGTCAACGCATCGGACCTCTCGGCGCTCCTTGGCTGCTGGGGCGCCGCTTGCGGCGATGCCAATTCCGACGGCACGACGAACGGTCAGGATCTTTCGATTCTGTTCTCGTCGTGGACGCCCTGAGAAGCAACCCATTCGATTGACTCGAACGGCCCGGCACTTGCCGGGCCGTTTTTCATGGGGAATTCGTTGCGCCAGGGCGAAGGTGGACTATATTTCGGCATGCTGACCCCCCGCGCACAGCGCCGTGCAGGCGTCGTCTCGCTGTCCGTTGTAGTCCTGGGCACACTCGCCGTTCTTCACGCGAGTGCCGTCACGCCACCCCGAACGGCGGTGCGCGCAGAGGAAGGCGTGCGCGTGATTGCTGAACTCTCACGGTTCGACTCGTTTGCGCCAGTGCTACCGACCGATCTCCCAGGCGCGTTCGCGTTCAACGCGCCGATTGCTGGCAGCAGCGCGCAGATCGACCTGTTCAAGCACTCGATCCGCAGCGACTCGTTTCAACTGCTCGTCGACCGCGGGAGCGGTGTGATTGAGTCTGTGACACTACCGGCCGTGAGAACCTACCGAGGACAGATCGCTGGACGACCCGGAACTGCCGTCACCGGCTCGCTGCTCAGTGCGGGCTTCAGCGGTACGGTCAGGCTCGAGGACGGCACGACCTGGGTGATCCAGCCCACGACCGACTTTGTCGCCTCGGCACCCGCTGGCGCTCATGTTTCTTTCGCTGCCAGCGATGCCATTCCCGACGGACGCGGATGCGCATTGGGCCGCCCAGGGTTCCCGGTGGCGAAGTACCGGACTGCCTCGTCGCTCTCGGGTGCTCCGAGCGCGGGATCCGCAGAAGGCGGCATCGCGGGCACGACGCCATCCCAGGTCGAGTTGGCCTGCGAGGTCGACTACGAGTTCTTCCAGAAGAACGCGAGCAATGTGGCAACAACGCTCAACGATGTCGAGCTCATTGTCTCGAATGTCAACACCGTCTATGACCGCGATGTGAACATCATCTTCGAACTTGGGACTGTCGTCATTCGTTCGACGATCTCGGATCCCTATGCATCGACGACGATCGACGGCCGTCTCACAGAGCTGGGGACGAAATGGGCCACGGCACCCGAGTCAGGGATCTTCCGTGATGTTGTCCACATGTTCTCTGGTTACAACTTCTCGGGCGGGACAATTGGCCTCGCGTACTTGGGCGGCGTGTGCATGGGGATCACCTCTGGGCAGTACGGCGTGGTCGAGAGCCGCTATGTGACGACGCTGAACTACCGCATCTCGCTCTCGGCGCACGAGCTCGGCCACAACTGGGACGCGACGCACTGTGACTCGCAGGGCACATCGGCCTGCCACATCATGTGTTCGGCAAACGGTGGATGTGGCGGTGTCTCCGGCACCAATCTCAAGCTCGATGCTCTCTCGATCGCCGAAATCAATGCGTACGCGAGCGCCGTTTCGTGCGACTTCGCTCGCCCCACACCAGTGGCGGCCCCATTCACCGAACCCTTTGCCACAGGGACACTCACGAGCGCTCGATGGACCTACAACGACGGAGCCGTCGTGACATCCTCGGCAACAAACGAGCCCAGCGCCCCCTATTCGCTCGTCATGAATTCAACCGGCGTCAACGCCTACGACGACGATGAACTTCGTACGAACTTCATCTTGCTCGGCGGATCGGACGCCGCGACCGCGTCGTACAAGGTCGAGTCCTCGGGCGTCGAGACGGGCGAAACGCTCACGGTCGAATACCTCAACAGCTCGCTCGACTGGGTTGTCCTCAACACGATCACAAGCGACGGGACTGTTCAGACGGTCTTCACGACCCACACGCACACGCTTCCGGCGGCAGCCCGCCACAACCAGTTCCGCTTGCGTTTCCGCACCAACGGCGATGATGCTGGCGACAGTTGGTTTATCGACGATGTCTCGGTGTACACAACGACCCCTCCACCTCCGCCGGCCAACGATGATTGCGCGGGCGCGGTGGCCGCCGCCATCGGTGCCACTTCGTTCGACAGCACAAACGCCACTGACAGCGCGAACGGCATTCCGAGCAGTTGCACTGCCAATGGTGCGGGGACGATCTACAAGGATGTTTGGTTCAGGTACGCGGCGACCTGCGCCGGGACGGCGACGGTGTCCACATGTTCGACGGCGGCGTTCGACACCCGGCTCGTCGTGTATGTGAACAACCCCGCCTGCCCAATCTCGACCTCGGCCGTGCTCGCATGCAACGACAATGGTGTCGGTTGCGCGGCATCGACTTCAAGCCTTTCGTTCGCGTCCGTGGCGGGTGCGACCTATTACATCCGTCTCGGGGCCGCGTCGGTCGGCGCCGGCGGAGCGGGTGCGCTGAACATCTCGTGTGCGGTCGCGTGTCCAGCCGATCTCAACGGCGACTCGACCGTGAATGCCACCGACCTCTCGGTCGTGCTCGCCAACTGGGGTGGCACCGGAGGCGGCGATGTCAACGGCAGCGGATCGGTCGATGCCATCGACCTCTCCGCGATCTTGGCTGCGTGGGGCGCTTGCCCCTGAGCGAACCGCGGAAGTCGGACTCTCCCCTGCCGATCGAGCCGCTCGCCATGGTGGCGGCGCTTGGCGCGCTTCTCTCGTGCTGCCCGGCGGTCGCCTTGCTCAATCTCATCGTCGCGGTCATCGCCTGGGTAAGAGTTCGTGGCAGCGGCGGGACCAAGCGGGGGGTGGGCCTTGCCCTTGCGGCGATGGTCGTGAGCGTGTTGCTGGGAACGCTTGCCGGAGTCCTGGGGGAGCGCGTCGCCCGCGCGAGCGAAGCGACGATGACATCGCAGGTGCGCGAGGGCATCACCCAACTGATTCAGGGCGAAGTCGACCCCTCCGCGTGGTGGTTGGACTCGACTCCCGCCGCGCTCGCCGCGTTTCAGGAGCAGGTGCACACCCGCCTCGGGAAGCCAGTCGTGACAACGGTGACGATGACCTCGACCGAAGTCGGGCTGCCCACGCTCGCCACCTTTCGGTTCTTGCTCGAACGGGATGGGACCACTCGCGTCGGAAGCGTCGCGTGCGTGGTCTCCACGGATCCAACTTCATGGCTTCCGCAAGTGAGGTTCTCGTCGATGCGCATCAACCTCGAGGCAGACGCGATCTCATTCCCGCTGACGACGATGCCCCCGGGCGCACTCGATCCGAAGTGATAGGCTCCCGATGGCATGACGAACGCGATGGCTCTACCCGGCACCGAAGAACGACCGGCGCGAACCAGTGCGCTTGCGATCACTTCACTGATTCTCTCGTTGGTTGTGTGCTGCCCGCTGAGCACCATTGCGGGCATCGCCGTTGGTGGCGCCGCGCTCTTCGTGACCCGTGGCGGGCGAATGCGGGGGCGATGGCTCGCCTTCGTTGCGATCGTGCTAGGGGTCACGGCCACAGTGCTTCAGGGTGCCCTAGTGGAGTGGGCATGGCGCACGATCTACGAACCCTTCGTGACTGGACCTCAAGCCGCGCTGCGCGACGGGATGCGTGGCGACGGCGCCGGGTTTCAGCGCGCGTTTGTCGCGACGATTTCCGAGGGGAACACCCCGGAGGCAGCACAAGCGTTCTGTGAGGAGTTGAAGCGCCGATACGGCTCGTTCGAGTCCTCGCAGATGGATCAAACATCGGCGGGAAGCCGACCGCCGAGTGCCGTGGAATCGTTCTCGACGGACTACCTGCTGGAGTTCGAGCGCGGACGCGTTCGCTCAACCGCCAGGATGCAGATTGTGGATGCGACCGGACAGTTCTCACTGCGATTCGAGGAACTGACGATCCACGACGATGTGCGCGGCGCACTTCACTACCCACCGCCCAAGGAGTCCACGGAAGGCGACAATGGGAAGCGCTGAGATCCGCGTCAGCGCGCGAGGGCTCACCAAGCGATTCGGGACGCAGACCGTCCTCTCTGGGGTCGACATCGATGTGGCTGCGGGCGAGACCCTCGTCGTGATGGGAGGCTCGGGATGCGGCAAGACGACGCTCCTCCGCCTGCTGATTGGATCGCATCGGCCGACCTCGGGCACCATTTCGCTCCTCGGTCAAGAGGTGGGATCATTGACCGCTGATCAGTTCGACGAAATCCGGAAGCAGTTCGGAATCCTCTTCCAGTCGGCTGCGCTCCTGCAGTCACTGACAGTGGGCGAGAATGTGGCGCTCCCATTGAAGGAGCACACCGATCTCGCACCGGAAGTCATCGAGATGATTGTGAAGATGAAGTTGGAGTTGGTAGGGCTCCGCGAACATTCCAACAAGCTCCCGTCGCAGATTTCGGGTGGCATGATGAAGCGGGCCGGGCTCGCCCGGGCGATGGCGATGGACCCAAAGATCCTCTTCTATGACGAGCCGAGCGCGGGCCTCGATCCTGTCACAAGTGCCGACATCGATCAACTCATCCTTGAACTGACCCGTAGTTTCGGCGTCACGAGTGTGGTCGTCACACACGAAATGGATTCGGCGTTCACGATCGCCGACCGGATGGTGATGCTCGACGGTGGACGCGTCCTCAAGAACGACACCCGCGCCGAATTCGAACGGATCCGCTCGCTGTCGCCCGAGCAGGCCGCGGCCCTCCCCGAAGACGAACAGATCGTGAATCAGTTCCTGCGCGGCGCGGCTCAAGGTCCCATCACCCGGCGTCGGAGCGCCGACGACTATCGGGAGGACCTCCTCGGGCTCGATGCGGGCGAGCGCGGTTTCTTGGCGAGTGGCACGGCACGACCGGGGTGAGCGCGTGAAGGCACCGTGGAGCACGCTGCCAGAGCCCCCAATCGGCGAGGGCCAGTGGTTCACCGGACGAACCGTCACAGTGATGGGACTTGGTCAGTGGGGCGGAGGACTCGGCGTGGTGCAGTGGCTTGTCCAGCTCGGTGCGCGAGTCTGTCTGACGGACCAAGCTCCTGAAGCCAAACTCATGGAGAGCCTTCGTCCGCTCGCGGGACCCATCGCTGACGGGCGGGTTCGACTCCGGCTCGGCGGCCATCACCGCGACGACTTTGCCCAAGCGGAACTCGTGGTCGCCAACGCCGCGGTCCCCCAGCCATGGGCGAATGATTTCCTCAAGGAGGCTGCGTCGGCCGGGGTGCCAGTCACGACGGAGATCCGATTGGCGTTGGGGCACCTCAACGCGATGCGAGTGGTGGGCATCACTGGCAGCGCAGGAAAGTCAACGACGACCTCCATGACGGCGCTCGCGCTGCGCGCGTCCGGACGACACGCGCGCATCGGCTGCAACTTTGGCGGCTCGCTCCTCGGGGGCGCCCGAGCCGGGCCCGACGACTGGATCGTGCTCGAACTCTCGAGTGCCCAACTCTGGTGGCTCTCGTGTGAGGCCGGCGGTCGAGGGTGGTCGCCGGCAATCGGAGTCCTTACAAACATCGCGCCCAATCACTTGGACTGGCATGGATCACTCACACATTATTCGTGGTCGAAGGGGCAGATCCGTCGCGACCAGGGGCCCACGGAGATCTTTCTTTCGTCGTTCGCTGATGAGCATCCCTCAGGGGCGGCGATGGTCGCTGCCGATGGCCACGGCGATGCGTGGTGGGCACGACCATCGACGCTTTCCGAGGCAACACCTGAACCCCCGCCTCTTTCGGTGCCCGGGGAGCACCAGCGACGCAACGCTCGGCTTGCACTCGCGATCCTGGGCGCGTGTGCGCAACTCGACGGTGCCCCGACCGACACTGAGGCGGCATGCGCCGCTCTCGCGGCGTTCGGAGGGCTCGACCATCGACTTCAATTCGTCGGCGAGTTTCAGGGAGTGCGCTGTTACAACGACTCCAAGGCAACCACGCCCGAGGCCACGCTCTTGGCCATTTCGTCGCTTGCCGATACTCACCGCATCCACCTCATCGCAGGTGGCTACGACAAGAAGATCGACCTCTCACCCATCAGTGAGCTCGCACCGCGGCTTGCCGGACTCTATGGCATCGGTGCCACCCAAGAGGAAGTCGCACGACACCCGAGCGCGCGCAGGTGCACGACACTCGAGTGCGCGGTCGAAACCGCCATGTCTCTCGCGAAGTCGGGCGACCTATTGCTCCTCTCGCCCGGCTGCGCCAGCTGGGATCAATTCACGAACTTCGAGGCGCGTGGCAAACGCTTCGTGGAACTCCTCCGCAGCCGCGCTGCGTCGGACCACTGCTAGACTCGCCCGCGCACGATGAAGAGCACTCTCCAAGGCACCTCAGCCCGCCAGGGCTTTCGGATCGCCGGCACGGCGCTTCTCGCATTCACGATTGCCGCCTCCATCCCGGCCTGCTACCAGCCCGGCGGCGGCTGGTTCTCAACGACAGACCGCGGCTTCGTCTACATCTCGACGCCGACCCGGCCGGTGAGCATCACCCTTGTCGACACGCGAAATGGCGAACCGTTCTTCCATATGGATATCCCCGCCGGAAAGCAGTTGACTTTCAAGTTTGTTGAAGGCGAGGGCAGCGGACCGCGCGCCGAACCCACCAAGATGCTCTGGGAGGTGTGGGACGCCCACACCGAATTCGGGTCGCTCCACAATCAGATGGTTTGCCCGCCCCGCGCGTGTCGACGAATCGATGTCACCTTCCGGCCTTCCCCCGAGGATCCGCCACCGGATCCGACGCTGATCGTGCCGCCCGCATCTGTTCCGCCGTCGCCGGGGTCAGACGCGCCCGAGGCCGGTACGCCCACTCCCGATCGTCCGAAGGACTGACTCCGCATGCGGATTGGGCACGGGTACGACCTTCATCGGCTCGAGCCCGTGGCGCCGCACGGGACGGGACGCCCGTTCGTTCTCGGCGGGATCAAGTTCGATCATGGGGCGGGTCCGGTGGCGCACTCCGACGGCGACGCGCTCCTGCACGCGGTGACCGATGCCATCCTTGGGGCGCTCGGCGAGCCCGACATCGGGCAACTCTTCCCCGACAGCGATCAAGCGAACGAGGGCAGCGACTCCGCGCGGTTCCTCGTGGAGGCGGTGGCACGGATGCGCCGCGCGAGATTTGAGATCGGCAACATCGACTGCACGGTCATTTGTGAACAACCCAAGATCGGACCGCGCCGTGCCGAGATTGTGCATCGACTCGGATCGCTCTTGGGTTGTCCGACCGAGTTGGTGAATGTCAAGGGAAAGACGCACGAGCGCGTTGATGCGGTGGGCGAGGGCCGTGCGATCGAAGTGCATGTCAGTGTGCTCTTGCGGCCCATGACCTAGAGCGCGCTCCCGGAGCCGCGCGCGCGATCCGTATACTCGGATTCATGCGCGCCGTGATCACAGGCCAGATCGGGGTGGACAAGAAGCCCTACCTTCGCGAGGTCGTCAACTCCGGCAACGATCGTGGGGAGCGCATTGAGCTCTTCAACATCGGCGACCTCATGTACGCGGAGGCCTCGGACATTACGCCGGGACGGATCCTCGATCTTCCAATCTCGCGGCTGGCCAGCCTTCGCCGGGCGGCGTTCAAGGACATCATCGCGTCCACCCACCCCCGTGCCGACCATCCCAATGTCATCGTCAACACGCACGCAACATTCCGCTGGCGGCATGGACTCTTCAGTGCGTTCGACTTCGACCAACTCCAGAAACTGGAACCGAACTGTTTCATCTGCCTCGTGGACAATGTCGAAACCGTCCACCATCGGCTCCACAAAGATCACATCATTGACGCCACGCTCAAGGACTGCATGGTCTGGCGCGAGGAAGAAATCCTCGCCACCGAACTGATGGCCCAGGCGATGGGTTGCGCCAACAACTTCTACATCCTGAGCCGCGGGCGTCAGCGCGACACGGTTGAGACCTGCCTGCGACTGGTCACGCGGCCGGACATGCGGAAGGTCTACCCCTCCTTTCCCATGAGCCATGTCGTCGACATGCCCGATGTCCTCGAGGAGGTCGCTCAGTTCCGCGCCGAGCTCGCCAAGCACTTCATCACCTTCGACCCCGCCGATGTGGACGAGAAGCTCCTCCTTGATCGCGCGCTTGAGGCGGCGCGCAAGGGTGAAGACTTCGTGGAACTTGCCGCGCATGCATTCGGTGGACGGCACGGAGGTCCGCCGATGCGCCTGCCTGTGCGGGAAGTGCTCGACATCGCCGGGGACATCGACGGACAGATCTACATGCGCGACTTCAAGCTCATCGACCAGAGCGACATGATCGTCTCGTTGGTCCCCGAGCTTCCCGGCGGTGTCCCCGCGCTCTCAAGCGGAGTCGAGCGCGAACTCCACCATGCCTTCGAGCACACGAAGGAGGTGTATGTCGTATGGAAGCCGCGGAAAAACCCAAGTCCGTTCATTAGTGAGACGGCCACGCGAGTCTTCCGGAGCGTGACCGAGGCCATGTCCTACTTCGACGCAAAGGGCATGCTCGCCCCCGCCTCGCTGTTCGGCCAGTAGTCGACGGGCGCGAGTCCCCGTGCCAAGATTCTGCCTGCTGATCGCCTACGACGGCACCGACTTCCACGGTTGGCAGCGGCAGGAACCGCCTGGACTTCCGCCGCTTCGCACGGCGCAGGGCGTCATCACGGATGCCGTGCGCGATCTCTTTGGCGAGCGCATTGCCGTGGATGGCGCGAGCCGGACGGATGCGGGCGTGCATGCACGAGCGCAAGTCGCGGCGTTTTCGCCGGCACAGTCGAGGATCCCCGCCGACCGCCTCGCACTTGCCCTCAACACACGACTTCCGCACGACATCGAGATTCGCCAGGCGTCGCTGACGAACGACTCGTTCGACCCCGTTCGCGACTGCGTGAGCAAGTCATACTCGTATCGACTGCGGCATGGAGATCCTGTTCGGGATGCCTCGATCGTGGCCCCAGCGAGCGTGTTCGAGCGACGGACGACCGCGCACATCCGGCACGCGCTCAACATCGACGCCATGGTCGCCGCGGCCCCTCGATTGCTCGGGACGAGGGACTTCCGGGCCTTTGCGCACAATCCCGATGCACGGGAAACTACGACCCGCACCATCCACGGCGTCACGGTGACGGTGGTCGAGGACGGCGTCGTCCGCTTCGATGTCGCCGGCAGCGGATTCCTCCACCACATGGTTCGCATCATCGTGGGGACGCTCGTGGAAGTGGGGCGCGGGCGATTCGCACCGGCGTTCGTCGATGAGATCATCGCCGGCCGGGATCGAACGAAGGCCGGACGGACGATGCCACCAGAGGGACTGTGCCTCGAATGGATTCACTACGGGGGGCGCAACGAGATCGCGACGCCGGAGGCGTCATCCGCGTGAGGATCTTGCACCTCTCGACGCGCCTGATCGTGGGCGGATCGCAAGAGAACACGCTTCTGTCCTGCCGAGGCGCAGCGGATGCGGGCCATCAGGTCGGACTCGCATTCGGACCGATCTACGGCCCCGAGGGGTCGCTCCTCAACGAGGCGCGCTCAGACGCGCGCGTCGAGTGCATCGAGATCGACGCACTCACGCGTGAAGTGTCGCCGCTGGCCGACCTGCGCGGCCACCGCCAACTGCGGAGGCTCATCCGCTCGTGGAAGCCCGATGTCGTCCATACCCATTCATCGAAAGCCGGCATCCTCGGCCGCGCGGCGGCATGGCACGAGGGCGTAGCGTGCATTGTCCACACGATCCACGGACTCGCGTTCCATCCGCGCGAGTCGAGTTGGCGCAACTGGATCTACGCCCGAGCCGAGCGCTGGGCAGCGCGCCGCTGTCATGCGATCGTGAGCGTGGCTGACGCCATGACCGTTCAGGCGCTCGCAGCACGCATCGGCGAGCCATCGCAGTACACGACGATTCGCTCCGGCATCGATGTTGATGCGCTCCTCGCCGAGGGCACAACGCGCGCGCGGATCCGGGCCGAACTTGGGATCGACGAGGGCGACATCGTTTTCGGAACATTTGCGCGGCTCGCCGAGCACAAGGGACACGACGACCTCATCGATGCACTGACTCCCCTGCTCGCGTCGCGCGATGGGCCGCCGATGCGACTCTTGTGGGTCGGCGATGGGTGGTGGAGGGCTCGCCTCGGGGAGCGCCTGCGCGGCTCGAGCATCGCCAACCGGGTCATCCTCACGGGTCTCGTCGAGCCGTCGCGCATTGGCACCCTGCTCGCCGCGACGGATGTCGTCATTCATCCCTCCTACCGCGAAGGGCTGCCTCGCGCGGTCGTGCAAGGACTGCTTGCGGGAAAGCCTGCCATCGCTTACGACATCGACGGCGCACGAGAAGTGTGCGTCCCCGGCGAGACAGGAATCCTCGTGAATCCCGGCGATCTCGATGGCCTGCGCCGTGGGGCAAAGTGGATGATCGCCCATCCGCACGAACGCCGCGCGATGGGCGCGCGCGGCAATGAGCGGTTCCGCACCGAGTTCGACTGGCGCGTGATGTCGCAGCGCCTCCTCGCGCTGTACTCGCGGATCCTTGCCTCAAGCGGTCGCGCAGTAGAGTGACCCGATGCGTGTTGCGGTCATCGGTGCACACCCGGACGATCAAGAACTTGGGATGGGCGGCACCATCTCACGCCTCGCGCGCTTGGGCCACGCGGTCACGCTTGTTGACCTGTCCGATGGCGAGCCCACACCCAAGGGGTCGGCCAGACGGCGCGCCGCCGAGTCGGCGAACGCAGCGCGCATTTTGCGCGTCACGCGCCAGCAAGTCGGCCTCCGCAACCGTGAGATCATGGATGACCTCCCCTCGCGCGCCGCACTCGCGGGCATCCTGCGCGCACTCCGACCCGATGTGATCTTCACCCACCACTCAGAAGACGCGCATCCGGACCATGTGGCGGCGAGCCGTCTCACGACGGCCGCGCGATTCGCCGCCAAGTTGGTCAAGTGCGATCTTCCCGGATCGCCGTGGTTTGCTCCGAGGCTCTTCCAGTACTACTCCGTCCATTTGAAGTCGATCCCGAGCCCGTCATTCGTCGTCGACACAACTGGACACTCGGCGCGGAAACTCAAGGCGATCCTCGCGTATCGGAGCCAGTTCGTGCAGCACCCACCCAACCGCGGGATTCCTCAGTGGATCCGCGCACAGGACGAGTACTTCGGCAGCCGGATTGCCGTCGCGACGGCGGAGCCGTTCTTCAGTCCTGAGGCGCTTGCACTCGACCCCGCCGCGCTCGTGCCGCGGCCGTCACGCGCCCGTTGAACCAAACCCGCCAGCACCGCGCCCCGTCGCAGAGAGTTCTTCAACGACGCACATCCGCGCATGCGCCACCGGCGCGATCACAAGTTGCGCCACACGCATGGACGGCTCGATGCGGAACACCGCCGCACCAAGATTGATGAGCGCCACCTTCATCTCACCTCGGTAGTCCGCATCGACTGTGCCGGGCGCATTGGGAACCGTGACGCCGTGCTTGGTCGCCAAACCGCTGCGTGGACGAACTTGCCCCTCGTAGCCGATGGGAATCGCCACCGAGAAACCGAGTGGGATCAACGCGATGGCCCCAGGGGCAAGGTCCATCGGCGCGTCGATCGCGGCGTGCAAGTCCATGCCCGAGGCGTTCGCCGATTGGTAAGTGGGCACGACCGCGAGTTCAGAGAGTCGACGGAAACCGACATCAACGCTTGCCATGAACCGAGTGTAGGGAACGGTAGCCTTCGCCCGCGTGGGATTCAGTTTGATCTGCCCGGTTGTGTTCTTCATCATCACCGCAGGGATGCTCTGGCTGTTGACCTCCGGCTGGAAACTCCGCGAACTCGCGCGCGACCCATGGGTTCGTTGCGGCGTCTGCGGCCACCAACTCTTCAAGGGCCAAGCCGCGTGCCCTGAGTGCGGCGCGGCATGGACCGGACCGCACATCGCGCAGCTTCAGTCGACGCGTCGGCGATCCGGAACCGTTCGACTCTTGATCGGGATCGCGCTGGCGATCCTGTTGCTTCTCGGCCTTGCTCTGGCCATTGTCCCCGTGCTCAACTACGGTCGGACGGCGCCGCCTGCACCGACGAACGCGATCGGCGGTAGGTGAGATCGGCACGGCGGGTCGGGTGCGCCTCAACATGCGGGGTGCGCCAGCAACCGACCCAGCGGTCTGGTTCAATCTCATGGAGCGCGTAGGGATCGCGAGAGGGAGCGAGTGCGGGACGGTGTGCTTCGGGAAGGAACGGCCACCACGGAACGACGCCCTTCTCGTAGCCCTCCAGCTTGCGGAACTCCGCAGGATCGTCCACGATGTCCTCGACAGTCGTCAGTCGTGCGCGGTGATCGCGCAGCCCCGGGATCGAGCGGAAGAGCCCGCGCGTGTACGGGTGAAGCGGCCGCGCAAACAGTTCCTCAACCCGTGCGTACTCGACCACCCGTCCGGCGTACATGACGCACACGACATCGGCGTTCTCCGCCACGACGCCAAGGTTGTGTGTGATGAGCATCATGCCCATCCCGCGCGTGGCCTGGATCTCGTCGAGGAGCTCGAGGATCTGCGCTTGAATCGTGACATCGAGC
>SXGS01354672.1_pt1 | contig 40745 bp, 31 predicted proteins | sample 3174681 | NCBI WGS metagenome assembly SXGS01 (sample SAMN11356861, study PRJNA531348) | freshwater metagenome | isolation source: freshwater sample F1-80 | place: China: Fuxian Lake, Yuxi | collected 2017-12-25 | reverse complement strand
TCTCCACTTACGCCACGTGGTGGATAAGGCAGGCGATTACGCGCGCAATCGCCGACCAGTCCCGGACCATTCGCATTCCGGTGCACATGAACGAGAGTATGAACAAGTTCCTGCGTGCATCGAGGGAATTAGAGAAGGAACTCGGGCGCACGCCAACGAACGAAGAGATCGGACGGCGCATGGACATTCCTGTTGAGAAGGTTCAAAAGCTGAAGACGATTTCGCGCGATCCCGTGTCTCTCGAGACGCCCGTGGGCCGCGACGGAGAGAGTGCGTTGGGCGATCTGATCGAAGATCGGTGGGTTGGGTCACCCGTGGATGCCGTGATCGAAGCGAACGTTCGCGACGAAACCGCGGGAATTCTGAAAACGCTCTCTCCCAAGGAGGAAAAGGTGATCCGCTTGCGCTTCGGCATCGGCTGCGAGCGGGAGCACACGCTTGAGGAAATCGGCCAGGAGTTCGATGTTACCAGAGAACGGATCAGGCAGATTGAGGCGAAGGCTCTAAGACAACTTCGGGCTCCGGAAAGAGCAAGGCGGCTACGGGCACTGATGGCCGCGCGCTGACGCGAGAGCACTGCCATCAAAGCCGCGAGGCGGTCGGCCTGGATGTTTCAAAGCAACTAATAGTTAATTTTAATTGCTTTGTTTTCAATAAATTACGTCTGCTTACGGGCCCTCTATTCGCTTCCCTTTCGGCAAGTCATATGCAATACTAAGTCTTAGAAAAGGTTAACACTTAGCATGTCCCAGTTGGACGAAGCGATTTCACGCTACCACAAGCTCCTTGAGAACGGCTATTCCAAAGATCTATCGTGGGTAGAAGCGATGCGCGAGCGCATGCACGCCGAAAATCTTTCGACGGCCGGCCGTTTGCTCTGCCCTTTCCTTCGCCCTCATTTTCTTTCGCGGCGCCAGTTCGATTCACTGTCCAAGACCGCTGAAACTCTTATCGGGGCTATTGAACGCATGGGGCAGATGGTGCTCAATTCGCCGGCCCTCCTTGCGCGAATGGAATTGCTTCCGGGTGAGAAGATGCTGGCCTCGATCGATCCGGGGTACAACATTCCGGATGTCACGGCGCGGCTCGACTCCCATCTCAACAACGGTTCGCTCCACCTCGTGCAGTATTGCGCCGAGTCGCCGGCCGGACTCGCGTGGGCGGAAGGGCTGGCCGATATTTTCTACGATTGCCCTCCGGTCAAGGAGTTTCGCAAGCGCTATACCCTGACGCGTATCGGAGGGAAGAAGCTTTTGCTTTCGGCCCTGCTCAAGGCCTTTCGCCAGTTCGCAGGCAGGAACTTGCAGCCGAAAATCGGGATTCTGGAGTTTCGGCCGTCCTTCCAGTCCTCCGCCCCGAGCGAATATGAGATCTTTCGCGATTTCTACCGGGCATCCGGATTCCAGTCTGAAATCGTCTCGCCCGATCAGCTTGAGTTCCGTAACGGCGTGCTCCGGTGGGGCAACTTCGAAATCAACCTCATTCACCGGCGTGTCAGCGCTCAAGAATTCCTGCTGCGCTTCGACCTGTCGCATCCGCTGGTACAGGCTTATAAGAGCCGCGCCGTGTGCATTGTGAACAGCTTCCGCTCCGAACTGGCTCAAAAGAAGGCGATGTTTGGATTGCTGACGGATGAGACACTCACGGCAAAATTTCCCGCGGCGGAGCGGAGAGCCATACTCGATCACGTACCGTGGACCCGCCTGGTTTCGCCCATGAAAACCACCTACGAAGGCGAAACCGTGGATCTACAGGAGTTCATCCTCAAGAACCAGGAAAAACTCGTCCTCAAACCGAACGACGAATATGGCGGAAAAGGTGCGTTTTTCGGCTGGGAAATGGACGCTTCCGGATGGGAGCGCGCTCTCCGCGAAGCGATGCGGGCGCCTTACGTGGTGCAGGAAAAAGTAGAACCGGCGAAGGCCGTTTTTCCACTACAGACGTACGGCGAATTGGAGTTCCGCGAAATGCGCGTCGATCTGCACCCGCACGCGTACGTCGGCAAGATTGCCGGATGCGCGAGTTGGCTCGCGGCGAGCGGCGCCGGAGGCTTTTCGACGGCAGCGGGGCTTGCTCCCACCTACATCTTAGAAATGAAATAAAACGATGGACACTCACCGGTTCCTGGCGCTCGCGCTCGTGGCCGCCTTTCGCCCACTGCCGTGCGAGGCTGCGGCGCCTGACTGGCGTCTTGAAATCGATCAGGTCACCTCCGGCCCCGGCCATCACTTCTTCGGATATATAGGCCACGTCCAGAACATTCCCTGGAATGGGAACGGGCGTTACATCGTCGGCCTGCGCACGGCGTTTCAGGACCACATGCCTTCGCCAGCCGACGCCGCGGATGTCGTTCTCATCGATACCGCGCGGAATAATGCCATCGTTGTGATCGACCGGACGCGTGCCTGGAACTTCCAGCAGGGGACCATGTTCTACTGGAATCCAAAGGCCCCCGATACCCAAGTGTTTTTCAACGACCGGGATCCTGAGACGAATCAGACCTTTACCGTTCTGTTCGACATTGGCTCGCGGAAACGGATTCTTGAATACCGTTATCCGGACGTGCACTTCGCGAATAGCGGAGTCGCCCAGAACGGCGGCTATTTTCTCGGCCTGAACTACGGGCGACTCGCGAGGCTCCGTCCGGTAACCGGGTATCCGGGTGCGTTCGACTGGAACCCGAAAGACCACGCGCCCGGGAACGACGGCATTTTTCTCGTAAACGTGGAGACCGCGCAGCAGCGGCTTCTGATTTCCTATCGCGAAATGCTCGTTCGGCTGAAGGCAAAGCATCCCGAGATGGAGGGAGTGCCGCTATTCATCAACCACACGCTTTGGAACCGCGCCGGTAACCGGATCTACTTCTACCTCCGCGGAAACTTCGAAAAGCCGAACCGCGTGAACATTCCCTGCACCATCAGGCCCGATGGGAGCGGATTCACCGAGGAACCCATCTTTATAGGCGGACACCCGGAGTGGGAATCCGAGTCGCGGATGATCGGGACCGTCGACGGAAAACAGATCATTTACGATGTGGATCGGAAAGCCGTCGTAGGCACGATCGGCACGAGGGCGGCATTTCCGGATGCCGGCAGCGATATCGGACTTTCGCCGGACTCGCAGTGGCTAGCGAGCGGCTTCCGAATCAAGGCGGAGAATTTCTACACGATCTTCCGCCGGCTGGACTCAAGTTTTGAGACAACAAAGGGTTTCCCTCATCCCGGGTGGACGTCCGGGGATCTCCGTGTGGACGGCGCACCATGATGGAACCGCACAAGCGACCAGGTTCTGTTCACGGCGATCGCGGACGACCGGGACCGCACACGGCAGATGTTCCGTATTCGCGTGCTGAGGAAAGACCGGGGGAAATGACACGCCGCCGTATCGTACTCGGTCTGCTGGCCGCCGCGTCGAGCGTGAACGCGCAACCGCCGCAGCGAATCGCGGTGAAGCGCCTCTCCGGCAATCCGATCATCAGCGAGAAGATGCTGCCGGGAGAAGATGGCGGAAGCATCAACGGTCCGAGCCTTATCAGGGTACCCGCTTGGGTCACAAATCCCCGCGGCAAGTACTACCTCTACTTCGCCCACCACGCGGGAAAGTACATCCGTATGGCCTACGCGAACCGTTTGGAAGGACCGTGGAGGGTCAATGATCGGGGTGCTGTCAGGCTTGAGAACCAGAACACACTGACCAGACACCTGGCATCGCCCGAAGCGGTGGTGGATGAGGAGAACAAGAAAATCGTTCTCTTCTATCACGGCCACCCAACGACCTTCAAGAAGAGGGATAAGACCAAGGCGGTGGGAGAGTCCGATCCAGAGGCAGGCCAGAAAACGGCTGCTGCGGTTTCCCCGGACGGGTTGCAGTTTCACCCTACCGGAGTTATTGTGGGCCCCGCTTACCTGCGCGTTTTTCGGCACGGCGGACAGTGGTACGGGATGGCTGGGCGAGGGAACCTGCTGCGTTCTCCCGAATTGGGGAAGGCGTTTGAGTCTGTATCCAGCGTGGTTGGGGCTGATATCGAAGATCTGGTGGACCCGGCAAGGCTGGGTGAACCCGGTGCGCGGTCCGGCCAGCCAAAGAATGGACCGGACCGTTACTCGATCCGGCATGTCGGGGTAGATACCGACGGGAGCCGAATGTGGGTTTACTTCAGTTGCGTTGGTCATCAACCGGAGCGCATTCTTGCCACCTCCGTGAGCATGACGGGCGATCCGGCGCGGTGGAAAGCACGGGGCGTTGTCGAAGTGTTACGGCCTGAAACGGACTGGGAAGGGGCCGGCCTTCCGTTAGCTTATTCTAAGGGAGGACGGTCGAGAGCCTGGGAACGCGGCTTAAGGGACCCGGCAATCTTTCGCGATAGCGGTAAGGTGTACTTGCTGTATGCAAGTGCGGGCGAGCATGGGATTGGAATCGCGCAGGTTGAGTATGTGGCCTCGTTGAATGGCGAGCCAATGCAGCACCAGCGGCGTTAATTAAGGCGGGGGTGAATGCCTTCATGAATCAACAAGAGAGACGGATTCCTGCCAAGGGCATCGACAAGCAGGATGCGAACGTGGAAGTTTCGGGAAGTCGATTCGGCATGAATCCCCAAACTCGCCGCCGCTCATTTGTCCGCTCCATTGCAGGCGTTACGCTGGCCACGATGGCGAACGGCGCGACCGCCGAAGCCGACCCGAGGAAGGTACTGCTCTATGAAAGTACACGCAAGGAGTTTCGAGAGGCGATCGAAAGCGGGGCGCTAAAGGCGGTGGTCGTTCCTACCGGCAGCACGGAGCAACACAATGAGCATCTGGCGATGATCAACGACACCGCCAGCGTCACGCTTGTTGCGCAAAGAGCCGCACTGCTGCTCTATCCGAAAGTGATGGTGGCGACGCCAGTGCCGGTGGGCATCTCCCCGCACTGGATGGACAGGAAAGGGACCCTCACGCTGAGGAAAGAAACGTTCCTGGCAGTGGTATTCGAAATCTGCGAGAGCCTCCAGGCGCACGGGGTCAGGAACATCCTGGTTCTCAATGGGCATGGCGGCAACGTTGCGCCTCTGCGGGAAAGCGTACCGAAGTTCGCCGCCAAACTGGGCATCCGGATCGAGACCAATTCATATTGGGACGCCTATACGCCGGAGATCGTCAAGAAATACATGGTGAGTGGAAAGGCTCCCGGCCACGCGGCGGAGTTCGAAACTTCCTTCGCCATGGCCGCCTTCCCTGAGCGCATCCATTGGGAAGGAGTGGATTACGACAAGATCAAATCGCGCCTGAATATTAGGGACTCGAAGTCAGCCATTCAGGAAGAGGAGTTTGCGCGCGAGGCCAAACTGGCCACCGCCGCGAAGGGTGAAAAGATGATCGAAATCTCGGTGCGATGGACTGCCGCCAGGCTCCGTCAGTTATGCGATACCTGACGACGGAAGAAGGCACGGGAAGATGAACCGCCGGCAGGTGATTGCCGCTGGACTCGGCATTGGCGGCAGCCCGCAGGCCGGCGCACAGTCAGCCCGGAAGAGGGTGGCCGCCGTCGTCACCATGTACACGAACGATGGCCGGTTGAACACGCATGCCAACGTGATCATCGGCAGACTGCTGGACGGCTACGCGCCAAACGGGGTCTTTACCCGGCCGCGCACGCACCTGGTTTCCATGTTTACCGATCAGGTTCCTCCCCACGACTTGAGCCGCGGTCTTGCGGAGAAGCACGGTTTCCAGATCCATCCCACCATACGGGAGGCGCTCACCGCCGGCGGGAACGATCTGGCGGTCGACGCGGTGTGCTTTGTCGGCGAACACGGGGACTATCCCAGGAACCACCGGGGCCAGAAGCTCTACCCGCGTTATGAGTTAATGGAACAGATCGTGGAGGTGTTCCGGCGAACAGGCAAGACCGTGCCAGTGTTCTGTGACAAGCATCTGTCATATTCCTGGCTCAAGGCGAAGGCCATGTACTCATGGTCGCGAGAGTTGAAGTTTCCCCTCATGGCCGGTTCTTCGATTCCCCTCACTGTGCGCACGCCGGACGTGGAGATACCCTACGGCGCTGAGATGGAAAGCGCGGTCGTGCTCGGGTATGGGGACATGGACGCTTATGGGTTCCATACGCTGGAATCGCTCCAATGCATGGTGGAACGGCGCAAAGGCGGCGAGACCGGGATTCGTTCGGTGGAGTGGCTGGATGGCGAGGCCGTTTGGAAGTGGCGGGACACGGACGGCGGTTGGAGCGTGCCGCTGCTCGAAGCCGCGCTCTCGCACAGTCCATCGGTGAAGGCAGGCCGCATGGAGGACAATGCGAAAACTCCGGCCGCCTTTCTCATCGAATATCGCGACGGCCTGAAGGCCGTTGCTTACATGATGAACGGTCATGCCAGTGGTTGGGCCGTCGCGGGAAAGGTGAAAGGAAAGGCCGATCCGGTGGCAACTTATTTCGGGCAGCCGAGACAGGCGGGCCGCGCCCGTCCGCTCGCGCACTTCGACGGGCTGGTCCATTGCATGGAGGAGATGTTCGTAACGGGTAGGCCGCTCTATCCGGTGGAGAGGACCTTGCTTACTACTTGCGCGCTGTCCCTTCTTTTTGAATCGCGGGCGTGGAAGGAGCGAATCCAAACGCCGGAACTGGGCGTTGTATATTCGGCTCCACGCGACGCCTACTACCAGAGGACTTGAAATGAATAGACTCACTGTGTTGATCCTGGCCGCGGTTTATGGATTGGGAGGCGTGGCATGGGGGCAGCCGCGCAAGCCGCGCATCGCGGTGGGTGGTTTGGTGGCGGAGTCGAACTCGTTGTATCCGCGCGCGAATCCGATGCGGGAGTCGAGTCCCGTTTCACGGGAGGAGTGGCTGCACTACGCGGCCGTGGCGAACACCGTTCCCAGCGGCATTGTCGAAGCGGCGGGGAAGTTGGGGCTCGACGTATACCCGGTCTTGCAAGCCGGCGCGAGTTCGCTCGGTTACGTCGAGAAATCTTCCTTCGATGAGAAGCTCAATGAACTGGTGCGCCAGATCAGGACCGCGAGTCCACCATACGACGGAGCGATCCTGGTCCAGCACGGGGCGATGGTGGTGGACGGCTATCCGCAGGGGGACGCGGAGGTGGTCCATCGAGTGCGCCAAGCCATGGGCAGGCCGTTCCCGATCGTGGTGACTCACGACTTCCACTCGAACGTTTGCCAGGAGATCGTGGATGATTCCGATGTGCTGATCACCTACAAGGAGAACCCGCACCTCGATCCCAAGCAGCGTGGCATACAGGCGGCGACCATCATCGCCGGGATGATTCGCGGCTCCATCAAGCCAGTGCAGGCGATCGCCAGGCCGCCGATGATTGTAAACATTGTTTATCAGGACACGTTCCACGCGCCCTACAAACCGCTCGTGGATGAGAGCCGCCGGCTGGAGCGCACGAACCCGAAGATACTCGCGGTAAGCGTTCCAGGCGGGTACCAATGGGGCGATGTGCCGGCCTTAGGTCCGAGCGTGATTGTCGTTACCGACAATGACCGCGCGCTGGCTGAGCGCGAAGCCAAGCGGCTGAGCGACATGCTTTGGGCGCTCAAGGATCGTCTCGCGTTTCGAGCTCCGGATGCAGCCGCGGCCGTGAAGGACGCCATTGCCGGCACACGCTTCCCGGTGGTGCTGATGGACACGGGGGACAACATCGGCGGCGGTTCGGCGGGAGATGGAACCACTTTGCTGAGCGAGTTGCTACGGCAGAAGGCGCAAGGCTGGGTTGTGGTGATTGCCGACGCGGAAGCGAACCGTGCGGCGTTTCAAGAGGGAATAGGCGGTGCATTCAGCCAGATGGTGGGCGGCAAGACGGACCGCATGCACGGCGATCCAGTACGTGTGACGGGCCGTGTGAAGGCGTTGCACGACGGCAAGTATGTGGAGACGGAGGTGCGGCACGGGGGCGGCCGCTATAAGGACATGGGGCGAACATCGGTGATTGAAGCGGAAGGATCCACTCGTGACCTGCCCAATCTGCTACTCCTGACCGACCACCCCACGAGCCCCGACAGCCTGCACCAATTGATCAGCAACGGAGTATATCCGCAGCGGCAAAGGATCCTGGTGGCCAAGGGCACGACCGCACCGCGCGCCGCCTATGAGCCGGTTGCCGCGCGGATCGTTGAAGTGAATACGCCCGGCGCCACCGACATCAACCCGGCACGGTTTACCTACAAGAACGTCCGTCGTCCATTGTTCGGCATCGACTAATAACTATCTAATCGCACCGGACCGCCGGTCCGGTGCGGTCTGATGTTCAGCGGCGCCTGCCGGCAGCGGAAGCCGGGCATGGGTCCACGCGTATCGCAGGCGGATCTAGCCCGGATGAGGGACGTGGCACGCATCGCAGTTGTTGTTCGCCTTGCGCGTATCATGGCACGCCTGGCAGGCTGACATCGCGATCGATTTTTCCTTGGAAAGCACATTCTGCCGGGCGACGTCTCCGTGGCAAGTCTCGCAGGCGATCTGCCCCTTTGCAAGGTGACGCCGGTGAGAGAAGTAGACAAACGCTGGAAGGCGGTACACGGGAATCCACTCCAGCGCTTTGTTCTCTTTCTGGTGCTGGGCCAAAGTGACGATGGCTGCACTGTCTTTCTTGATCGCGACATGGCAGCGCATGCAGAAATCAACCCCCGGCATCCCCGCTGCGCTCGCCGTCAGCACGGTTTTATGACACTCCGCGCACTTGAGACCCGTCGCAACGTGGACACGATGGCTGAACGGCAGCGGCTGCACCGGTGCGACGCCGACCGGAGGCGCCGGTTCCTTCTGCGCCATGGCGGCCGCGGTGACCAGGAGGTATAAGGAAACGCGAACGATCATGGAAGAGCGAAAGCCACAAATGAATCGCCCGCCGGACTCTTCCACCGCCCGCCGCCTGCGGACACTGCGACGTATTGCTTGCCGTTGACCGCGTAGGTGCAGGGCGTCGCATAGGCGCCGGTCTCCAGTTGCGTTTCCCAAACGACCTTTCCGCTGCCTGAATGAAAGGCGCGGAACTTGTGGTCCTGCGTGGCGCCGATAAACACCAGGCCGCCCGCGGTCGCGATGGAACCGCCGAAGTTCGTCGTGCCCGTTGGCGGAATGCCGCGAGCGGTTAGTTCGGGGTGTTCGCCGAAGGAGTTGCGCCAGCGGAAGTCGCCGGAGTTTAGGTCGATCGCCGTGAGCCAGCCCCATGGCGGTTTCATCGCCGGGTAGCTCTCGTCGTCAAGCAACTGCGTGTAGCCCTGGAAATCGAACGTGTATCCGGCGCCGGCCTCGGCCTTCTTGAGCGTCATCCAATTCACGTTCTCATTGGAATTGATGAAGAGCAGTCCGTTCTCAGGGTCCACGGACGCCCCGCCCCAGTTCGCGCCGCCGTTGAATCCCGGATAAATCAGGGTGCCCTGGACACTGGGCGGAGTGTAAATGTTCCCGGCGCGGAGCTTGCGGTATCGCTCCAGGATGTAGGCCCGCTTCGCCGGAGTAACGTCCGTGAGGTCCTCTTCCAATAGGCGCTGGCGGCTTATGGGAGGTGGCTTCACCGGAAACGGCTGTGTGCGGGATAGAACTTCTCCGGGCACGTCAGACGCTGGTACAGGCCGCTCCTCGACTGGGAAGAGAGGCTTGCCTGTTACTCTATCGAACACGAACACGAACCCCATCTTCGAAACCTGGACAAGAGCATCGACCGGGCGGCCATCTCGCTTGACCGTGACTAGCGAGGGTGCATTCGCCAAGTCGTAGTCCCACACGTCATGATGAACCACCTGGAAATGCCAGATCCGCCGACCCGTCGCGGCATCGAGCGCCACGACAGAATTGCCGAAAAGGTTGTTGCCGATCCTGTCGCCGCCCCAGAAATCGAATGTCGGGGATCCCGTTGCGAGAAATACCATCCCCCGCCTTGCGTCGACCGTTAGACCGCCCCACACGTTCGCGCCTCCTGAATGCTTCCAGGAATCGGGCGACCAGGTGTCGTAACCGAATTCGCCCGGGTGCGGAATGGTGTGGAAGATCCACTTCTGCTTCCCGGTACGGACATCGAAGGCGCGCACATGGCCGGGAGCGGACAGCCGCGGTCCCTCACCAGTGGTGGAACCGAGGATGATCGTGTCGCGAAACACGACGCCGGGCGTGGTCACGTAATACGCAAGGTCGGTGATGTCGCGGTCAAGACCGCGGGTTAGATCAAGTTGCCCGTTGTCGCCGAATGCGGGTACAGGCTTGCCGGTCGCGGCGTCGAGCGAGACCAGTTTCGCGCGGTAGGTGAAGAGAATCCGTTTGTCCTTTCCGTTCGCCCAGTAAGAAACTCCGCGGCTCACTCCTCGGGGCCGGTCGTCATCGATTCCAGCAAAGGGATCGAAACTCCAGAGTTTCTCGCCCGTCGCGGCGCGAAGGGCGATGACCTTCAGTTGCGCGCTGGTGACGTACATGATTCCGTCGACCACAATCGGCGTGCACTGAATCTGCGTCGCCGGCCTGTCGGTCTTGTCGCCAGTACGGAAAGTCCAGGCCTTCTTGAGGGAACCGGCATTGGCGGTGTTGATCTGCTTCAGTGGAGAATAACGGCTGGTGCCGGCATCGCCTCCGTATGCCGGCCAATCGGCGGCACTGGCGGCTGCGGTGATGGATAGCGCCAGGAACAAGCTGCGCGGCGGAATGAACATACTGCTCATTGTTGTACACGGAGCGCGCGATCTCAAGGAGCGTCAAAATCTCACGGCCCATAGAGTGCCGCGATACTCCGTCACACCAAGGGCGAGTTTATCCATCGCGACAGACAGACCGCTGTCGCGCGGGCGCATTTCGGCGATAGTCCGCAGGGCATTGGGAAAATCGAGAATAAGTCTCGGCGTGCCCTGGAGCGTATTCTCGCGAGACATCCGCATCGCCCAGACCGCCGGTGAGCCGGTCTGATCGGAGAGAAAATACAACCACCGGCCATTCGGAGACCATTCGGGTTGCGATGCGTTGAAGCGCTCCGGCGTGAGATAGGTCCAGTCCCGCTCGTCTTCGATTACCTTGCCCGAAAGCCGCGCTACCGCCAGGCGTGAGCGGTGGGGCCCAATTGGGACCGGAAACGCGATCGACCGGCCATCGGGTGACAGACGCGCGTCGGCAAGCGAGAGATTCAGCCTGGAATGGCGCAGCAGAACCGTGCGTCTTCCGGTCGATAGGTTTAAGAGCCCCACAGTGCCGGGCGGCGCGCGATGGAAATAGAGAACGGATTCACCGCCGTCGGCCCACTGAAACGAGCCTTGGCCGACGCTTTCTTCAACAACCTTCGCGGGGTCACCGCCGTGAAAAGGCGCTGCAAAGACCGTTACCTTCTCTCCGTCATGCGTGTCGTAGACCACTCGCGAGCCGTCGCGTGACAGGGCCGGCATATGTTCCCGCAACGGCCCGTTCGTGAGAGCCTTTTCCTGTCCGGATTCAAGGTCCTTCACCCACACTTCGAAGTTGCCGCCCCGGCTGGTTTCCCAAGCGACCTTACGGCCGTCGAGCGATAGACTCGGCCGCTGGTCAATGGACGGATCGTTGGTCAATCGATGGAGCTTACCCTTCGGCTTGGCGCGATTGGAGCTGATCTGCAGGCTCCAGATATCGATGCTCTCCGAGCGGCTCGCGAAGACGATGCGGCCGTCAGCCGCGAAGGCGGGGTGGCGTTCATCGGTATCGCGCGACGTCAAGCGCCGGGCCGTTTCGCCCGCACGCCACGGGTCAGCGATAAGGTTCAGAACCCAAAGACGGGTCATTTCGACGGTCCTGGCGGTGAAGACAACGGCATTCGCGGAGGCCAGCCAAAGGTCCGGCGACGGTTGCGCGATGAAGTGATGCTGCCGGAAAAGCCTTGCCGCTCCTGTCGCGACCGCTTCGCCGCCGTTGATCGAAGCCACCCACCAGTCACAGCTTTCGGGCGAGGCGTCCTTGCAACCCGCGAACACCAGAGATGTCCCGTCAGGCGACCAGACCGGATCCTGCGCGGAATGGAAGCCGGCCTGAACCGCGCGAGGCCGGCCACCAGCGGCATCGATGAGGAACAATCCGGACGGGGCGGACCAATATGCGATGCGAGTCCCATCAGGTGAGAATCGGGGCCTCCGTCCGCCCCGAGCGAGCAGGCGCGGCCGGCCTCGATCAACCGGCAGAAGATAAACGCCGCCCCCGTTTGTTTCGGAGCGATAGGCCAGGGTTCGGCCATCCGGGGAAAAGGCAGGCTCGTAATTGCCGAATGATCCCCAGGTGAGCTTTCGGGCTTCACCATCGGGAAACGGGCGTAGCCAGAGGTGCAAGAAAGCGGACCCATCACGGCTGGACGAGTAGGCGAGCCAGCGGCCATCGCTCGAAATTGCCGGAAACAAAGCGGCTCCAGACTCGCTCAACAGCGGCGGCGGGGACTGGGCAGCCAAAGGCCCGAAAGCCACGATGAGTGACAATAACGTGCGATTCATGACCTTCAAGGAGGCATCTCTCATCTCAGAATTGGCATTACCGTCCGAACGGAACGTGCCCGAATTGTATAAATCCGAAGTCGCTTGCCAGTGTTATCTTGCGCGCCAAGAGATGCGTACCCGGAAACTGCTGCGTGATTTCTGAATATGGCGGATGAAAGCGCGGAGTAGCTCTGGGAAGAACTCCACGCGGCGGGGGTCGGAGGGCGAACTGACGGCATCGAACTACTCCACAGTCGCCAGGCGTTCCCAGGACACGGCTCCTTCCTGACATTCTGCCGCTCGTTGAGCGCGGAGTCCTCGTCCGCCACCCGGAACGTAGCGGAGTACCGCCCGCGCTCCTGCCGCCGCTCCTCAGGTTCGATCTTGGCATCGTAGCAATGCAGGAAGTATTCATATTGGCTTGACTGCTAATTTTATTACTACAACACATGTGCGCGGCTGAGTAGCCCCTTGACTCAGCAAGATGTCTCGAGCGAAGTCACCGGTTATAGCCGGGTCAGCACTGTGCATTCTCGCGGCGCCATCTGCGCCTATCAAGTCAGCGGCGCGCGCCAGGCGTTCAAGCGCGCCTCGAGACTCGCCTGCATTTTCGCGGCAGCGGGTTTTCCCGTGAGGTTGTTTAGCTCGCGCGGATCGGCAGTCAGATCGTACAACTCCTTGTTGCCACGGTCGTACCAATTGAGTTTCCAGCCTCTCGTCCGAATGGTCCGGATCGGATTCACCCATTTTTGTTTAGCGTAGTATTCAAGGAACACGGCGTCGCGCGCTTCGTGCGGCCTCGAAAGGTCGCGGCCCGCGACGGCGGACGGCCACCGCACTCCCGCCAGCCCGGAAAGGGTCGGCGCGACATCGGTCTGCGTCACGAGTTCGTCTCTCGCCGCGTCCGCGAGTCCGGGAGCCCGAATCACGAGTGGAATCCGGATCAGTTCCTCGTACATGAAAGGCCCCTTGAACGGAAGGCCGTGTTCACCGAGCGCATCGCCGTGGTCCGTGGTATACGCAATCACGGTCGAATCAAGACTCGGGACCGCATCCAGCACCGTGCCCAGCGCAGCATCCACCTTCTCGACAAGCTCGCAGTAATAGCTGCGGTAACGAAGCCAGTCGCCGGGCGCGAAGTCTTTCGCCTGGCGGCCCTGGTCCTCGTCGACGAACTGTCTCTGCTCGGAAGGCTTGCCCGCGAGATTGGATAGACCCGAAGCCGGCGGTTTCACGCCGGGGCGCACGGGATAGCCGCCCAGCGGCTTGGGCAATTCGTAGATGTGGTGCGGATTGAGGAACGAGACCCAGGCGAGCCACGGGCCGGTTTGTGCGCGAATCCATGCGGCGGCCGCGGCGGCCACCGCTTCGTCGGAACCAGCTTCGAAGGCGTCAAAACCGAATTGCGAAAGCCTGTCACCTCCGCCCAGGTGCCATTTGCCGAAGTACCCGGTGCGGTATCCCGCTGTCTTGAATACACTACCCACATTCGGCATCGAGAATGGAAGGCCATTGCCCAGCGACGCCCCGTCGGCATTGGTGAGCACGCCGGTCCGGTGCGGCTCGTGCCCGGTCAGCAATGCGGAACGCGCGGCCGAGCACTGCGGCGTATTGCAAAAGGCGTTGGAGAAATTCACGCCGCCCTTTTCTATACGGCGCCGATTAGGGAGCTTGACCGGTCCGGGAAGTAAGGCCGATTCCTGATCCGACATGACGGCGAGGACGTTGAGACGTGCGGCTTGGGGGAGTGCAGGCGCGGCGCCGAGGGCGGCTGCGGAAAGGAACTTGCGGCGAGAAGTCACGCGGCTACAATGATAGCTCCAAACTCGAGTGTGGCGATCACTCAAAACGAGTAGCGAATCGCCACCGTAACGCCGATCCCTGGCGCGTCCACACCCGATCCATGCACCCGGAAGTTCCGGTCCAGCAAGTTCATGACACCCAGGTTCAGTGCGAAATGTTCGGTCAGCGGCATTCCGGCCACGACCTCTCCCGTCCACCACCCGGCGGTCTTGAGGTAGAGCGGGACGCGCACCGCGTCGTTAATAACAGCCACTCCATTGATGATGCTGCCCAGTGGGAGTACCCGGTCCTGGATCTGATGCAAAGTCTCTCTCGTAGGTCGAAACAGATCGTCCAGCGTTCCGAGGCTGCCATCAGCGCCCGGCAACAGATGCGGCTGCACGATTCCGGCTGCGAAAAATCCGGCGATGTCGCTTCTCCGCCTGGAGGCTCCTATGCGGTCATCATCGATGTCACCGCCGGCGAGCCTTCTCTGCGAACCTGCGAACCGCACTGAAGGTTGTATCCACAGCCGCCTTCCCGAGGGCAGGTACCGCAGACTGATCATGCCCGACTGGGGCGGCAGACGCCTGACAGGCCGGTTGGGTCTCAAGTCGCGTCCCGCCAGGAACCCGTAGTTTGCCTCGATATTCCAGCGCGCCGAAATGGAGTAGCGCAATATCGCCTCTCCGCCGTAGTAGCGGGATTGGCCGTCGTTGATTGTGGTCTTTACCGCACGCGGCGTAAGCGGCGTCGTCACAGCGACAACGCCCTGCAAAAGCTGCCCTGGAACCGGCGGAATGGCTTTCACGGGAATTCCGGACACCGCGGCCGGAACCTGTCCTGCCGGGAATAACAGCGTCCTCGAGGAGACCGGGTTGTGCAGTTCCGCGTCAAAGACATGGACCCGGGCATACAGTCTTCGATCCTGGTAGCGGACTCCGAGCTCATAATTTATCAGGCTCTCCGCTCCAAGTTTCCGGATGGGCTTGCCCGTTGACAGGGATCCGTCTCCGGCATCAGCTCCAGCCAGCGCTCCCAGAGCCAGCACCGCCTCGGCGGGAACGTCGTAGGACAGCGATCGCAAGCCGACGGCCCCGAGGTCGTTGAGATTTGGGGCTCGGAATCCCCTCCCCACCAAGCCGTTTACGCTCCAGCGTTCGTTGAGGTTCAATGTAAGTCCGGCGTTGAAGGTCAGGTCGTGAAAGCGTCTGCGCGAATCGACGACACCCATATCCCGCCCCAGCCGGTCGAGGTTCTCGCTCGCGCGCGAACGGTAACCGACGTTCGTATAGCGCGTCCCCAGAGTGGCCCGCAGCCTGCCGGGCAACAAGTCAATCGAGTCCTGCACAAATAGCCCGGTAGTGTTGTGGCGCGATCCGTTCGGAAATAGCGCGCGCTCTTGAGCGGTGATTCGCGTCACGGGATCGTGAACAAAACGTGTGGCGGCCACCTTCTCGCGATAGGCTTCAGCTCCGAGTACGATCAAATGCCTCGATCCGGCGTGCGTCGCGGCTTGGACGGTATATCCAAGGGCGTTGACGCGCGCATAGTCCGTTGTGACCGGATCCGTGAATCGCGAGTTTTGCAGAATGGATCCGTCGCCCTGCGAGTTTACCGAGAAGGTTCCCGAGATGGAATCGAACTTCCATAAACCGCGCTTCTCGAAGCGGGCGTAGCCAAACTGGACGCCTTGGGGATCGAAGCGGGCCTGGAGCCTTCCTGAGCCGCCGAGCTGGTCGCGGTAGGAGCGCACGTTCCTCATGTCGGCGCGAAGATAACGGAAAGTGAGAGTCCCGCTGGAATTCGGGCGGAACGCGAGCTTCGATTCGAGACTTCGTTGTTCAAAGCCCGTATCCTGGAGGCGGTTCCCAAGCAGGCCTCGAACCTCTTGTTCGGACAAGCCTAGAAAGCGCTGGAAAGCATTCCTGGAATCGGCTCCACCGCCTGCGCGGAGATCGTTGAGCTTCCTCTCGCTCGCCCCCATGAGCCAGGCGAGTCGCCGGGTTCCCAGGGAAAGATGCGCATCGGCTGCGAGCGACGCATCCGCGCTTCCACCTGCCACCGATGCCTCCCCATGCGCTTCCGGGCGCTGCCCTCCGCTATACGGGATTTGACGGCTGATCACCTGGATGGCGCCGCCCAGAGAGTCGCTGCCATAAGACGCGCCCGCCGGTCCCAGGATAGCTTCAATCCGTTCCACCTGGCTAGGATCGATGAAGGCGAGGTATTGGTTCGGTCCAGATCTGAAAATGGAAGTGTTGTAGCGGACGCCATCCATCAATGTCAACGTTTGGTATCCGGTCAGACCGCGAAGATAAGGAGAACTCGCGCCGTAAGTCGTCTGCTGCGCCATCACACCAGGACTGCCTTCGAGCGCGGCGCCCAGCGTCGCCCGGGGCGTCCAGCGAAGTGCCGAATCGCGGATCGTGACCACCTGCGCCGCCGAATTTACGTCTTCGACCGCACCTCGCGTGGCGGTTACGGTGACGGAGGACGGAAGGCTCGAAATTTGCATCTGAACTCTGACCGTGACCACGCCACCTGACTTCAATACCAGGCGCTGCCGGTACGGTTCGAAGCCTCCGCCGCGGACCACCAGAGCGCCTACCCCCTCCGGCAGATCGCGAATCTCGAAGCCGCCGGCCGCGTTAGTTGTGGACTCGCTGATCACCGCGCCCTGAGCGCTCATTACCGCCACACTCACTCCCGGAACTCGCGCATCAGAGGCATCGAAGACGGTCCCGGCGACGGTGGCGCGCTCGAGCGTGGCTGCACAACTTACCGGCGCGGCGGGTGTGAGAACCAGCGCGTAGAAAGCAGCAAGCAGCATATTGCGCATCTCGGGCATTCCCCCTTGATTTTACACCTCGAATGTTTCTTCCCCGCGCGCGGAACGCGCAGGACGGTCTAGTACCAGCTTGGCAAACCACTGCCTGGGCGATTCAATAACTGGAGAAACCTTCCATTCCGAGGCGCCGTCAGGTGACCGGCCGTGCTCGAACATCTGACCACATACGGTCACGCTCGGAGTGGCTCGGCCGGGAAGCGGCCCCGGGAGGAGCGCTTCCATCCGCCCCTCATCTTCGCCTTCAAAACCCGCCTTGCATTCCTGAGAATCCCGGAGGCGAATAGCCGCCCATTTTCCCTTCGGAGGGCGCTCGAACAAAAATGCAAATGCGAATTTCACAAGTGTGACTTTCCTGCTTATCTCATTGAGTTATTTGGGGATTCATTCGGCGTGCGGAGTTCCTGAAGTAACAAACGGGTTGGGTGGCAGGCGGCAGCGGATATTCGTCTGACTGTTGCTTCCCGGTGCTTCACCGATAATCCCTGGGTCAGTGGGACCGGGCGGACAGAGCGCGGTTGTGCACGCTGCGCCCGAAGTCGCTCCATGCCCGCGCGTCCGGCATCCTACTTCTTCTTCGACGCGGCCCTTGGCAAGGCTTCGTTGAGCACCGGCGGAAGATAGTCGTAGTCGGTGATCTGTTTCTCCTGAAGGGCGGCCATGAGAGTCCGCTGGATGTCCCGGTACTCAAGCTGCCCGGCGATGTTGTGCAGTTCGCTCGGGTCGGCATCGAGGTCGTAGAGTTCAAGGACCGGACGCGGGCGCTGGAAGTACGCCCGGTCAATCTCAGGCTTAAGCGTGCCGGCCTGATGTGCCGCAACCATTTGCTGCCAACCGGGGTCGCTGCCGCTATCGACGGGCCAGTACTCCATCTGTGGCGTCAGGTTGTAGATCAGCTTGAAACGATTGTTGCGCACGCAGCGGGAGAGATCGAAACCGCTGGCGCGCGTGCCGGGACCAAACTCGCTGTTGCCATGGTGCAGGCGCGCGGCGAAGACGTAATCGCGCGGCTGATACCTTTTGCCCAGCAGGAGCGCCCAGAAACTGCGGCCGGAAACACCCTTCGGAGGCGATGCTCCGCCGATGTCCATGAAAGTCGCGGCAACGTCCTCGCCGGAGATCAGCGTCCTTGTGCGGCCAGGCTTGATGTGTCCCGGCCAGCGGGCGATCAGAGGCACGTTGAGGCCGGGATCGTAGAGGCTGCCCTTGCCGTGCGGAAAAGCCATTCCGTTGTCGCCCATGAACACAACCAGGGTATTGGCTTCGCGGCCATGGCGGCGCAAAACGGCAAGCGCATCGGCAAAGGAGCGGTCGGCGCGTTCGATTTCAGCGCAGTATTGGGCCAGATCTTCGCGCACGCCGGGCAGGTCGGGCAGATGCGGCGGAAGTTTGATCTTCGCGGGATCGACGTGGCCTTTATCGCGATCCCAGGGATGGTGCGGGTCGTTGTAGTTGATCCAGAAGAACCACGGACGGTCCTTCGGCGCCTTGTTGAGGAAGTCGTCGAAGCGCTCGGTCGTGGGACCTTGCGAGGAGATGTCGAGGTAGTCAACGCGGTTCTTCCACGTACGCATCTGGTGCTGTTCGTAGACCTGCGCGGTGATGGGTGACGGATTGACAACGCCATCGAGATGGAAGTACCGGCCGCAAACGCCTGTAAAATAACCCTGCGTCCGGAGGACCTCGGGAACGGTAACGATGTCGGGCGGCAGCGGCGAACTGAAGCGTCCCATGCGGGCTGCGACGGGTGACCGTCCTGTCATGAGCGCGGTTCGGGAAGGCACGCACTGGGGCGCGGCGGTGAAGGCGCGCTCGAAGACTACGCCCTCCCGGGCGAACTGGTCGAGGGTCGGCGTCGACATCCAGTCCGCTCCGTAAGGGCCGAGGTAGGGGGCACTGTGGTCGTCCGAGAGAACGAAGAGAATGTTGGGCTTGGTTGCAGGCTGAGCCGCGGCAGGGAAGGGCGCGGCAGCCAAAGCAGCGAGGGCTTGTCTGCGGTTCATGCAGCCAAGTTTACACCCGGGTGGGGCATTCTGGCGCGCCGCGGGCGGAGCCTGTCGCCGCAACGCCGGTGGTCGTTGTGGAAATCCAAACTGTTATTGTTACCGGGATGATGATCCTGGCCACGGCCCCTACCAGACCGTGATCGGTCCCCGGCTCATACAGCCGGGAATGTTCTGCACACTCCGGGGGGCCAACGCCATCATCGCCTGCAATGCTGTGTTCTCAACGACCGGTTTGAGGATCACCGGGAAACTCCCGTATGTCGCGCCCTTGGAAGCGCCCGGTGCACGGCACAACAGCCAGGCTAGCGCGGCGCCCTATTCCTCGACTTGGCCCTCGCGCACCCAGAATGGCAACTTTGATTCGCCGGCTGCCCAGTCCGGGACCTGAGCGTAAGTCAGCAGCGCGCCTGTCAGCAAATCGTAAGCCGACATGAAATGCTGGACCAGGAAGTAGCGCTCGAGATTGTCAACGGAGATTCCGAGGAAGCGGCTGCTCAATCCGCCGGTTGTTGTATTGAGGATCGAGACGGGCGTGAGGAGCGGGTCGATGCCGTCCCTCAAATCGGGGAAAAGGCGCGAGGCAAAACCGAGCGAAAAAAAATCGGCGGCACGAATGCCGAGCGCGATCGGATCCGGGTTAATCCCGAAGATCCTCGGTGGACGGTTCACGGCGAAGGGTGACGAAATGCTCACCTCCGAGACGCCATCGGAACACTCGGAGACTTCGAAGACAAAGCTCTCGAAACCCGGTCTAAACCGCCCGGGTCCCCAGAGCAAAGGGCCGTTCTCGTAGGCGGGGTCGGAGATGGTTGCGTAGCCGAAGCCATAGCGGCCGGCGACGCCGGGCTCCGGGTTGGTTTCGTCGATAATAAACTCCGAACTCGCGATCAGGTACTCCTCGGTGAACCTGGCGAGCGGAACCACCAACTGAGGGCCGCCGTCGCCGAGAGGACTCAAGTTCATCTCGACGTTAAACAAACGTGCCCGGAGAACGATCCATTCGTACGCGCCGCCCGGCTTCAATTCCCGCAGATCGACGATCTTGTGGCGGGCACCGGTGGGAAACTTGCCGACGCGGCCGGCGCGGAGCTTGTAGTAGATCTGCGAATAGCCCCATCCGCCAGGGTCGCTCGTATCGGCCGCGCGGCCGGCGAGCTCGCGGAGAGAAAAGGACGCGGGTCTATTGAAATCAGCCACGCGCATGAAGTAGCGGAGGGCGAACTCGCGGATCTGCGAGTTCGCCGACGGGTTCGAAGTCCGTCCCCAAGTCAGGTTCTGAACCACGCCGAGGACAGGAATTGCGCCGGAGGACAGTTTTGCCTCGTCGAAGAATCCAACGGACGGATTCTCGTCGTACGGACCTCGGCGCAGCTTGAAACGGTTCACGTAGTTGTTCGCGCGGTCCGTCTTGCGCCACCAGGCGTAGAGATCCTTCCCCTCTGCCAGGGAGGGTTCGACCAGAGCCAGCAGCTTCCGGTCATCGCCAGTGAGTTCGACCTCCGGGAATGGAGTACTTTCGTGTTCGAAAGCGGCCTTCGGGGATGCGGACATGATTTCTCCTTATCTAGTGAACTCCCGCATCTAGTGAACTCCCGCTTGCTGGGTTTGGGTGCCGGAGGCCCAAGGCGGCAGATTACCCGTGTCGAGCCAGTTCCCAACCTGCCGGTAGGCGAGCAAGGAATCGAGGATCAACTGATAGTAGAGCTGAAAGTGCCGCGCCAAAATATCGCTGAAGAGTTGCCGCCGGGATATGGCGAATCCGCCGGAGGCGAGACCGCCGGTGGCGGCGTTGGCGGTCGAGATGAATCCAAGAAGCGGATCGAAACTTCCGAACGTGGGCCGCAGGGCAACCAGGTCGTCAAAGGGCCTGAGCAGCCGGTCCGACAGGCCGAACGTAAGGAGACTGCCGGCTTTAAGAGCGATTCCAATAGGATCGATTTTGACGTCGAGAATTCGGTCCGGCAAATTGCCGGCGAAGATCAGGCGCACGCGGCTCTCGCCATTTTCCAGGACATCAAAGCGGATGCTCTGAAAGCAGGCGCGGAACTGGGCGGGCCCGTATACCTGAGGACCACGAGGAGTGGGATCGTGGAGAAGGGAATAGCTGAATCCGTAGCGCCCAAGAATCCCCGGGGCCGGCTGGTGCTGATCGATCACCGAGCCGGGGTCTAAGGCTATCGTGGGAGAATCGGGCAGCGGAATTACCAGTCGCGGACCGGCCGGGCCGGAGGGTGCCAGCATCATTTCATAATCGAACGGCCGCGCGCGCAGGACCACCCAGCCGTACTTCGGCCCGATCTCGCGTAGATCGATAATCCGCTCGCGAAGCTCCGGCGGAAAAGGCGCGACAACACCGCTTAAGGCGTCCTTATAGTAGAGCTGTGTGTGGGCAAAGCCGCGACGAACATCGAGGTTGGGCGGCCGCTCGGTAAAAAGTTGGAACAGGGGTGCGAACAGCGGTCCGAATCCGAGTTGGCGTTCGGGCTCGGGCGGCGCTATACCTGAGACGCGAAAGAGATAGTGAAGAACAAATTCTCGGATCTGGTCGCGATACTCTTCGGGAGAGCCTGCCTTCGGCACGTCGAAGATCATCTCGTGAGAGTAGCCCATCACGCCGATCGGCCCCGATTCGATTTCCGCGTCGGCGAAGAAACCAAACGCATGATCGGGAGGCGTCAGATTCTCGAGAAAATGGAACCTGTCCCGGTAGGCATTTGTGGCATCGGTACGTTCCCACCATTGCCGGAGCCGAAGACCGTCGGCAAGCGCGCGATCTACATCAGCCAGGATCCAAGCATCGGCGGAAGTCGAGGCCGGAGCGGCAGTCGGAGAGTCGTTAGCCATTGAGGTGACTCCTGTCGCCCCTCAGTATACCTGCATTTTATTCCGAATTGTCTGCCCCTGCCGGAAAAGCCACCCATTTTCCCTGTAATTCCGATATACTGACTACCGCGACCTTGGCTGCGCTGGGCTGCCACGGAGAGGAAGGAGGAATATTCCGATGACGAATCAGCAGGTGTTTGTTCTTCAGATGGCTCTGACAATCCTTGTCTATGCGCTCATCGCACGGTGGTATCTCGCTCCGGCGATGTCGAGGTTTTCGTTTCATCAGAAATTCGGCTACCTGATGTTACCGCATGCCCTGAGGCACATCGGCCTTACGGCGATTGTACAGGTCGTCGTAGACCCGAAGGTTCCTAAGGAGTGGTCGCAACCGGTCGGGTACGGCGATCTGATCACGGCGGGACTGGCGATTGTGACGCTTCTGGCGCTGCGGGGCCGGTGGCCGATTGCGATCGGGCTGGTCTGGCTGACCAATATTGTGGGATTCGCGGATTTCGCGAATGCGGGGATCCAGGCGACCCGCTATGAGGCTTTTAATTACCAATTGGGCGGCTTCTGGTTCCTGCCGACGTTCTTCGTGCCGAGCCTGGTAGTGACGCATGTGTGGATGTTCGCCATCCTGATCCGGGGCGGAGCGGCTAGTGGGAAGACCGCCGGCGCGGCGGCATAGAGCGAGCATTCAACCCGCCGGGCTGAGCGAGCGCTAGTGCTGGGCTGTGAGAGAATGCCGGCCAGCAGCACTGGACGTACGTAGGCCGGTTTGGAGTAAGCCGCCTCGGGCAACTTGGCGGCAATTCCAGCGTGATCGCCGGCAAAACAGCGACGTCCTGATCGACCGGCGCGGCGCGTCACCGTGATGTCGATATCAAGTGCGCCGTCGGCGGTAGAACAATGCCGCGTTGATGGAACACGAGATTCTATAGCAGCCCAGAGCTAAGGCGTTTCCATCGTTGTCGATGACGTTAGGCTCGGGCTTTCAGGCAAACCGAGTTGGAACAAGCATTCGGACGCGCTACCCTACGGGCTCCCTTAGCCAGTCCGGGCGCTTCAGCACTTCGCGCGGCTTGCTCCCGTCGGGCGGGCCAATAATTCCGTCGCGGTGCATCATGTCGAGGATGCGCGCCGCGCGCCCATAACCCAACCGGAGGCGCCGCTGCAACGTCGAGGTCGACGCTTTCCCGACCTCCAAGATCACGCGCAGCGCTTCTTCGTACATCGGATCCTGCTCGTCCGACGGCTCCCCTTCGCCCTCCGCAGCCTCCTCTTCTGCCGGTGGCGCGACGAGGAACGACTGGTCGTATTCGGGCGTCGCCTGCTCCTTCCAAAACTCAACCACTGAATTGATCTCCGTCTCCGTAACGAACGCCCCGTGGACGCGCCGCAGCCGCGACGATCCCGGCGGCAAGAACAGCATGTCTCCCTTCCCCAGCAGATGCTCCGCGCCCATGATGTCGAGAATCGTGCGGGAATCGACCCGCGTGGCCACGCGAAAACTCATCCGCGCCGGGAAGTTCGCCTTGATCAAACCCGTGATCACGTCCACGCTCGGCCGCTGCGTCGCAAGCACCAGATGCATGCCCACCGCGCGCGCCATCTGCGCCAGTCGCGTGACGGACTCCTCCACGTTGCGGCCTTCGAGAATCATCAGGTCCGCCAATTCGTCGATCAAAATCAGGATGTACGGAAGCGGCTTCAACTCTTCGATGGGCGGGACGCCGTCTTCGTCTTCCTCGAACAGGCTGCGCGGCTCGTGCTGAAGCTTCAGGATTTTCTTGTTGTACTGGTCGATATTCCGCACGCCTTGCTCCGCAAGCAGTCGCAGCCGCCGCTCCATCTCGAGCACGGCATTCTTCAGCGCGTAGGTGGCCTTCTTCGGGTCCGTGATCACCGGAGTCAGCAGGTGCGGTATGCCTTCGTAGACGCCGAGTTCGACGCGCTTCGGGTCCACCATGATCATGCGCACTTCGTCCGGCGTCGATTTGTAGAGGATCGACATGATGAGCGAATTGATCATCACGCTCTTGCCGGAACCCGTGGAACCTGCGATCAGCGCGTGCGGCATCGTCTCAAGAGACGCTACTTTGATCCGCCCGCTGATGTCCTTGCCCATCGATATGGTGAGTTTCGAGGGCGAACTGGTGAATTCGTCCGACTCGAGAATCTGCCGCAACGCGATGATCTCGCGCTTCGTGTTCGGCACTTCGATCCCGACGGTCGGCTTGCCCGGAATGCGTTCGATAAGAATCGATTCCGCCTGAAGACCCAGACACAGATCCTCATTCAGCGAAATGATGCGGCTGTACTTGATGCCTGCCTCGGGCTTGAACTCGAACGTAGTGACCACGGGTCCTGGGTTGATCTGCACGACCGATCCTAGAACGTTGAACTCCTCGAATTTTGATTTGATCCGCGCCGCGACGTCCTTCAATTCCTGTTCGTCGTAATCCGACCGCGGCTGCGCTTCGTTCAACAGCGAGGTCGGCGGGAGCCGGTAGGACTGCCGTAGGGTCTCATGCTCCGCGCGTGGGTTAGTAACCAGCTCGATCGCGTGTGGCGCCGGTTCGTCCCACGGCGGACGCTGGTCTTCAAGAGCGCAGATGGGAATGTCTTCGACCTCAGGCGCCTGCGCGGCTCTCCTGCGGGGCGCGGCCGCTTCAAGTTCCGCGATGATATCGGGCTCCCCGGATACTTCCGGAGCTTCGCTTATTGGAACATCCGCGATCGTCTTTCGCGGGCGCTTCCTTATTCTTTCGTCGCGCTTCTCTTCGCGAAGCCGCTCTTTCTCTACGCGGCGGAGCAAGCGGGCGTCGCGTCTGCGTACGCGCCAAGCGCTCCATCGCGCCCCGGCGGACCTGAACCACGCGATCGGCCTGGCAAACCAGACGCCGAACTTCTCGACGGAGAACGACGACACGAGATACACCGCGACGATCATCGCTGTAAGCGTCGCGACCAGTGCTCCTGTCAGGTTCATCGAAGCCATAAGCAGGTCCGCGGCCGTTTGCCCCACGACGCCGCCGGGAATGAGCGTGCCACCGAAGAATCGCCAGCCGGGCCTGAACGACAGGAGGGCGCAGGAAGCAAGCCAGAAGGTCAGCGTGCCAATAACCTTGGCCGTTGGCGCTTCAAACGCTTCCGAGCGTATCCACTTCCATCCCAGAATCAACGCCGCAATGGGGAATAGAAACGCGCCGAGGCCAAAGAGTTGATAAAGAATGTCGGACAGATATGCGCCCGGGTAGCCGATGAGGTTTAGCGGACGCGCGCTTCCGGAGGCCGTGTTCCAGGACGGATCACTTGCCTGATACGAAATCAGGCTAAGCCAGACAAGAAGGCCGCATGAAAGCAACACAAACCCTGTCGCCTCGTTGAGCCGTTTGTATTCGGTCGGATTTATCAGCTTCATCCCGTTGAGCCGCGGGAGAAAGCCAGAGCAAGCACTATTATGCCAAAAATTACCCGATAGTAAATGAAAATGTTCAAGTTGCCCCGCTGAAGATGACGGAGGAACCACCCGATGACGACGAATCCGGTGATCGCGCTTACGCCCGCGCCGATGAGGAACTGACCCCACTCGACGTGCCCCTGCTTCATCAAATCGTACAGCGCCTTGGCTGCCGCGCCTGCAATCGCCGGCGTCGAAAGCAGGAACGAGAACCGCGCCGCCGTGTCCCGGTCAAGACCTCGAAAAAGGGCCGTCGCGATCGTGATGCCGCTCCGCGACGTTCCGGGGACGATCGCAAGGGCCTGCGCCGCGCCGATGGCCACGCTATCGGTCCAGGAGAGTTCGCCCATTCCGCGCTCGCGTTTCCCGACGCGCTCCGCGATCCACATCAGGACTCCTACGCCTACCAGCATTCCGCCCATCACGAACGGATTGCGCCAGGTAGTCTCCGCCTGATCCTTGAACTTGAAGCCGAGCACGCCGATGGGAAGCGAGCCAAGCGCAAGGAACCACAGGAGCATTGGCCGCTTGCGCAGTTCCGGGTCGCTTCCGTAACGGACGCCCAACCCCTGGGCTGTTACCTGAACCCACGCCTTGAAAAAATAGAAAAGGACGGCGAGCAGCGTTCCCACGTGCAGCGCGATGTCGAAGTTCAGCTCTTCGGGCTGCCAGCCGAGCAGCCACGACGTCAGGTAGAGGTGGGCGGAACTGCTGATCGGTAGAAACTCGGTGATTCCCTGCACGATGGCCAGGAGCACGACCTGATAGATGGGCATAGGAAATTATGTTTACGATCTGAGGATTGCATCAATCAGGCCGCCTGCAGTGAAGACTTCAGCGGCCGCGTCTATGGCGATTCCGTGCCGCCGCGCGGTCGACGCTGTTACTGGGCCGATGACCGCCACTTTCACTCCCGCGAGCGTCGCCGCGCCCGCCGCGCGGACAAAATTCTCGACCGTCGAGGAACTGGTAAACAAGACCCAGTGGGGTTTTCGCGAACCGTCGAAGGCTATACGGATGCGCTCCGCGGCGTCTTCCGGCGATACCGTGCGGTAGGCGGTGACGACGTCCACTAGAGCGCCGCGATCTCTGAGAGTGGTTGGAAGTATATCGCGCGCGACGGCCGCCCGCGGGAGCAGTATGCGTTTGCCCGCGACATCGTGCGCGGCGAAGGCTTCCAACAATCCCTCCGCGACAAACTCCCGTCCCGTCAAATCCACTTTCAAATGAAGGGCCTCGATCGCCGCGCCCGTCGCCGGTCCTATGGCGCAGATGCGGCCGCGGATGGCGCGAAGATCGAAGCGGGATTTCCGAAGCCGGTCGAGAAAGAAGCGTACACCGTTCGCGCTCGTGAAGACGAGCCAGTCGTATTCCGGCAGGGATTCGATGGAGCGGTCGAGCGGCCCATAGTCTTCGGCGGGGAGGATTTCGATTGTCGGAACCTCGACGGTCTCGGCGCCCAGTTCGCTCAATTTCGCGGAGAGCGCGTCGGCCTGGCCGCGGGCGCGCGTCACTGCCATACGTTTGCCGAACAGCGGCAGGCGCTCAAACCAGTTGAGCTTCTCGCGAAGGCGGACCACGTCGCCGATCACGATGGTTGCCGGCGGCTTGAGATTCGCGCCTCGAATCAGGTCGCTCAGGGTTGCGAGCGTCCCCGTCAGGGTCTGCTGAGACGGTAGAGTGGCCCAGCGCACCACCATCGCGGGCGTCTCGGGAGACCGGCCGCGCCTTACAATTTCCGCCGCGATCCCGGCAAAATTCGTGAGTCCCATGAAGAGCACCAGCGTGTCGGCCCCGCCCACGCGTTCCCAATCGATCTGCGCGACATCGTGACCCGTGACAAACGTGACCACCGAAGTATGCTCGCGGTGCGTGAGCGGCACTCCCGTGTACGCTGCGATTCCGAGCGGCGTTGTCACTCCCGGCACCACTTCAAACGGAATCCCCGCGTCAAACAGCGCTTCCGCCTCTTCGCCTCCGCGTCCGAAAATGAATGGGTCGCCGCCCTTCAACCGCACGACGCGTCCGCCGTGGCGGGCGCGGTCGATGAGCATCGCGCAGATCTCTTCCTGGGTGTACGCGTGCAGGGCGCGCTTCTTGCCTACGTATATTCGCTCAGCTTCTGGCGGCGCAAGATCAAGCAGCGACTGGCTGACAAGATGATCGTAAAGCACGCAGGAGGCGGATTCGAGCACTTCGCGGCCGCGGCACGTGATGAGGCGCGCGTCGCCCGGCCCGGCCCCGACCAGATAGACTTTGCTCATAGGCGCTTCAAAATCTCGTCCGCGCCGCGCTCCAGCAACTTCGCCGCGAGGTTTCGTCCCAACGCTTCCGCATCGGTGGCGGCGCCCGCCTCGGAATCGCGAATCAACGACGCGCCATCGGGTGAAATCACAACAGCCATGATTCGTAGCGATCCCTGTTCCATGCGTGCATAGGCTCCGATTGGCACTTTGCACCCACCGCCGAGCGCTCCGAGCACAACGCGTTCCGCCTGTACCGCCAGTCGCGTCTCGCGGTGATCGAGCGCCGCGCAAGCGGCCGCGCCCGCGCTTTCCCTAATCGTTTCGATCGCGAGCGCACCTTGTCCCACCGCGGGACACATCACTTCCGGCGCGAACGATTCCGCGATGCGCGACGCCCAGCCTAGCCTCCGCAGTCCGGCGGAAGCCAGAACGATGGCCGCGAATTGGCCCTCATCGAGCTTCCTCAGCCGCGTGTCCACGTTGCCTCGGACGGATTCGACGAGCAGATCCGGACGCTCGTGCCGAAGCTGCGCCGCGCGCCTGGGAGAACTCGTACCAACGCGAGCGCCCTGAGGAAGTTCGTTCAAACGCTTGCCCACGAGCGCATCGAACGGGTCTTCGCGTGCCGGAATCGCGGCCAGTTGAAGCGACGGGTCCGGCAGATCGGTGGGCAAATCCTTCAAACTATGCACCGCCAAATCGACGCGTCTTTCGAGTAGCGCTTCCTCGATCTCCTTAGTGAACAGGCCTTTTGTGCCGGTATCGGCGAGCGCCAGCTCCGTCACACGGTCGCCCGTGGTTTTGATGATTTCGATACGGCAGGCATGCCCCAATTCCTCAAGCTTCGCCTTCACCCAATGCGCCTGCCACAACGCCAGTTGCGAGCCTCTCGACCCGATAATCAACTCAGTCACGAAGATGAAAAACCTTTCGAATCGCGTTGATCACAAGCGCGCCGTCGGGCTGGCCGGCCTGATTCCGCAGTTCCGCGATCGGCCCGTGCGCGATCTTGTTGATCAGCGCCCGCGTCATGCCCTCAAGCGCCTCTTCCATCTGCGGCGTGAGCGGACCGAGCTTCCGCCTCATTTTCTCCATTTCCGCGGCGCGAATCTGTTCCAGCTGCGCCTGCAGGTTCACGATGGTCGGCGCGATCTCCTGCACCTTGAGGCGCGCCATCATGCGTTCCACTTCCTGAGATACGATGCGTTCGGCGTGGTCGGCTTCCTTTTGCCGTTCACGCACGTTCGAGTTCACCACTTCCTGCAAGTCGTCGATGTCGTAGAGAAATACGTTGTCGATCTTGTTGACCGAAGGCTCGATGTTTCGCGGCACCGCGATATCGATGAGGAACATCGGGCGGTTCTTGCGCGCGGCGATCACGCGCTGCATGTCTTCCTTTCGGATGATGAAGTGAGGCGCGCCGCTCGACGTGATCACGATATCGACTTCGGGCAGAATCCCGAGGAATCGCGCGTACTCGACCGGTGTGCCATGAAACAGCGCGGCCATTTCGAGGGCGCGTTCGTGCGTGCGGTTCGTCACAAAGATGCGCGACGCACCGGAGCGCAGCAGGTGCTTCGCGGCCAGTTCCGACATCTTGCCGGCCCCTACGATCAGCACGCCGCGCGACGCCAGCGATCCGAAAATCTTGCGCGCCAGCTCCACCGCCGCGTAGCTGACGGAAACCGCCATCTGTCCGATTCCGGTCTCCGACCTCACCCGCTTCGCCACGCGGAACGCCTGCGTCACAATGCCTTCAAGCGTTCCCGACAGCGCGCCAGAGGCCTTAGCGACGGCATAGGCGTGCTTCAACTGGCCGAGAATCTGAGGCTCGCCCACGACCATGGATTCGAGGCTTGCGGCCACGCGGAAGAGATGATGGATCGCCTCGCGTCCCTCGAATCTCTGAAGGTAGGGCGTCACCATATCGGAGGTGACAGGCCTCGTTTCGAGCAGGAACCGCCCCACAGTCAATTCGGAATCCGCGCCGTCTTCGCAGGAGAGAGCGATCTCGACGCGATTGCACGTCGAGAGAATCACGGCCTCCGAAACTCCGTCGCGAGACTTTAGGTTCCCCACCGCTTCTTCGAGCGCCGCGGTGGGAAACGCCAGTCGTTCGCGCACTTCGACGGGCGCCGACTTGTGGCTGACGCCGGTGATAGAAACTCTCATTGCGTCCCACCCAGCCGCAGGCCGCTGTGCGCTGCCCAGGTGATGGCGGAGCAGCAGAGCGCGGCGATCGAGAGCAATGCCGCTTTTCTCCCGCGCCATCCGGCGTTAACGCGCAGAAACACCATCGCCAGGTAGATGGCCCAGGTGGCAATAGAGATCCCGATTCGCGGCTCGCCGATCCAGCCGGTACCCCACTCGACGAATGCCCACGTGCTTCCGACCACGATTCCAAGCGTGATGAACACGAAGCCGAAGGCCATGGAGCGCGAGATCAGGTCGTCGAGATCGCCCAGCGGCGGCAGCTTGTAATAGAAGTTGCGAGGCTTCTTTCGTTTGAGTTCTCGTTCCTGAAAGAGATAGAGCACGGACGCGACCGCGGTAAACAGCAGCGCCGCGTAGCCGAGCAGCACGAGGACGATGTGGATGGCGAGCCAGGTGCTGCGAACCTCGGGGCTGGTGTGGACGTCAATGGGGTTCCCGAACGTGCCCATCAGGGTCATAATGAAGACGACCGGAAAAACGAATACGCTGAGCGATTCGATCTTGTAGCGCCAATACACGAACAGGTACGAGCCGGCGATAATCATCGCGCACAGCGAGAGCGATTCGTAGATGTTGTTAACGGGCAGCGAGCCGGAGAGAGCGCCTTCTTCGACGATCGAAACGAGGTGGAGCAGCGCGGCGAAACCGAAAGCGACGAGTGCTGGACGGAACAGATGGTCGCGCTTCCGGACCAGCGTGACGATCCCGTGCAGCAGGCCGAGCGCGTAGAGAGCGGCGGCCGTCCGCAGCCAAAGTACACTCAGTTCCGCCATGGAGTTTTGCGTGCGCCGGTCAACGTTTCAGTATATCGTGCGGGGTTGGAGCGCTGGATGCGTAGGCGGGAATTCACCCCGGCACAGTGAAGGAAGGCAAGCCGGCCGCGACCGACTCGATCTTGTATGGCCAAACACGAACAGGTACGAGCCGCATCAGAGTACACTCAGTTTTGTCATGGGGCCTGGAGTGTGCCGTTCGAGAATTTCAGTATCTCGGGTGAGGGTTGACGGGCTGTCAGGGAGGCCACGTAGGCCTGTCGCGCGTAAGGGTGCGGGGTCAATATGCAGAGATGTTCGTAGAATGATCCGTGGTGAGCGCTTCCACAAAGCCGCAGGGCTTGATCACGGCGAAAGGCAGGCAATCGCGTTCTCCAGCCGTTCTCCCCTGATCGCGGAGAGTGCTGGGCGGCAGCGATCACTTCGGGCTGGAATGGCGCAACTTCGGTATTCACATACGCAAGTCCGAAGCGGAACGATGTCATTGACCCGCTTCCTGACGCCCGGGCCGCGACTCTGTGGTGCCAGAACTGGCTCACCGGATCAGTATGATACCGAGGTTCGCTCCTTTCGCTTCCTGGGAACGGAGGCGATCACCGAGGCTGTCACGTGCTTATTCCACGCAAACGCCAGCGCCGGCGTATCAAAGCGAACCGAGGAACGCCAGCAGATTTCCTTGTTCCACCGGTTCGAGCGCCAGGAATCGCGAGCGGGCCGCCTCCGCTTCCGCGCCATGCCGGCGGATCGCTTCGAGCGCCGTTGCGGCGCTGCCGTCGTGAAGGAGCGGACGTCTGAAACGTAGTCCCCACAGCGGAGGGGTTCGCATCTCGTCGCCGCTCGCGTCCGCCTGTTCGATGCCGTCGCCCGTGCCCACGTCGTGAAGCAGGAGGTCCGAGTAGAGGTTAACGCGCTTGCGATCGAACAGCGGATTCGCGCTCGGCCCCGTGGTCATCGACGGAACGTGGCACGCGGCGCACCCAACGGCGGCGAAAAGCCGCTCACCAGCGTCGTCGTCGGGTCCCGCTGCCCCACGATCGAGCGGCGCGAGGAATTTCATGAAATTCTCGAAATTGTCGATGGCCCGCAGGCCGGTCACCCGGCTGCGGACGTCTTCCGGATCCGGTTTCAAATCGCAGAGTTTCAGTTGGCGCGCGGTAAGACCGGGTGACAGCTCGTCCGGGAACAGGTCGCTGGTGATTCCCATTTCATTGCGATAGGCGTCGGCCGAGAATGCGAGCAGCGTCGCATGTTGGGCTTTCCAGCCAAAGCGCCCGATGCGGGGTTGACGCGTGGCAATGTCGGTGACGCGCGACGCGCGCCCCTTCACACCGTCGGCGTTACCCACGGGTTTCTCAAGCGCAAGAATGGCCGCGTCGGGAATCGCCTCGATCAACCCGGCGCCGAATAGCGGAGTCGGGACACGCCGCGCAATCACGTTCGCTTCCCGCGGAATCTGAATCTGGCATTCGTGCTTGCCGATTGAGAATACGCTAAAGAGCGTTTCCCCGTTAAGCGCCGTGAACTTGCCGTCGGCGTCGACGTGGCCCGCGCGCACCTCCGTCATCGTAGCGATCCCGCCGATCGCCGGCACACTATGGCACTGTCCGCAGCTTGTCCCATTGAAAACGGGGCCAAGACCTTCCTGGGCGGTTTCAACTTCGTTGAAATCCTCCTGCCCCAAACGAAACAGTTCGAGTTGGGCGGAGGTGACGCCCGGTAGCGGCGCCCCAGGTTCGGCTGCAAAAGCAACGAAGGCGGCAAATAGCAGCGCCAATCTCACTTCGACCTTGATCATCTCACCACAACCTCTCCGCGCATCATAGTGTGGCCGGCCCCGCATGCGCGCGAGCATTCAAATGGGTACTTTCCTCTCTTCAACGCGCGGAATTTGACGCGCAATTCGCCTTTCCCCTGTTGCGGAATCACGGCGTTGACGCTCGCGGCCGCGAAGAGGAAACCATGCTCTGTGTCCTCGCTCGTGAGAACGAATTCCACAAGCGTCCCCTGCTTGACCGTAATGCGGGAAGGCGAAAAAAAGAAACGCTCCGCGGCGATCGAGACCGTCCGATCCGGTTTGGTCTCGGGTGGCGCGGCGGCCAGTAGCAGCATTGCGAGAATAGCTTTCATCAGAACCACCATCCGATGCCGAGATTGATTGAATCCGCCGGCCGGAAAATTGAACGTGCACTCCGGTTGAATCCGTAGTCGAACTTGAACGCAATGTCCGCGTGCGGTTTGAATGTCGCTCCCACCACCCATGAATTACGGTCGAACTGCGGTAGCGGAACGTAACCATCCGGCATCTTGTGTTGCGTGTTCCATGCCTCGCGCCGCGCAAACAGAATCAGGTCGTGGCGGCTCCGTCGCGGAAAGATGTGCACCGCCGGCTCGATGTAAGCGCCGCGCATCCGGCTCGCGATATTCGGGTTCGTACCCGTATCGAGCTCGAGTGCGCGGTTCAGTTCGCCCGCCTTCGAGATCCAGGTGTCTGCGAACAGTCCGCGGAGGTCAAAGCGGCTGTAGCTGTAACGGCCGTCAACGTCAAGAATCCTCACCCGTGGATTGACGCCGCTAAGGTTGAAGCCGGTGTGACCCGAATAGACGCTCGCCCCCAACGCCAGCCGCCGCAAGCCCACGTATTCGAGACGCGCTACCTTGGCCGGGTTACGGAAGGAAGCGCCGAAACCGTTCGTCTTACCCGACCCGAAGCCCTCCCCGGATGTAAATCGCGACGCATCGAGACCCGACATCAGGTACGCCCTGTAGCGGAAGCCGCGGCCCAGATCGCCCGCCGCCCCGAAGCCCATCTCGCGCCACGTCGAGGGAATAATGAACGTCTCCACGAAGGGCCTCTCCACTCCATTGAACGAAGGCGGTTCGTGCCTCTCGTTGATGATGCCGACTGGCGCTAGCAGCATTCCGGCGCGAAGGTTGAATTGCGACTTGATGAGGAAATCGATGTAGGCCTGTTCGAGCGCCACTTCCCCCCGCTCCTCGCCGCCCCCGATGAAGGCGTGCTCGAATTCCAGTTCGCTCCAGAACTTGAGCCGGCTCGAAAAGCTGTGGCCGAACAGGAGCACGAAGCGGTGAAAGTCGAACTCACCTGGAAGACCCCGATCCTTGTTGAAATGAAAATCCATGTAACCGGAAACTGGAAGCCGCAATTCCGGATCGGCGCTCGACCTGGAATCACCCCTGACCGAAATGGTTTCAAACGGCGAAACAGGTTCAGCCGGCGAGACAGGTTCAGGCGGCGGGACGAATGCCTCTGCCGGCGGCGTCACAACGGGTTGCGGCTTGACCGACAGAAGCTCGTTTAGCTTCTGTTCCAGAAACTGGACGCGGGCTGTCAACTCACCGACACGACGCTCCAAATCGGCGGTAGACTGCCCATAGGCCGTGCACGCTAACAAAACAGGAGCGAAACAAAAGAACTTCACCATAGCGACATTAGAGACAACCTTATGATTAATACTCCAATATTCACTATAGTTAAGTATTTGTCAACTGCCCTCCTGCTCGGCTCGGTTGCAACCGACCAGGAACGTGAAATCCGCGCCGTTCTTCAACAGCAGCAGGACGACTGGAATCGCGACGACCTGCACGCCTTCATGGACGGCTACGAACCGGGCGAATCGACCACGTTCGTGGCAGCCACGGTAACCAAAGGCAGGGACGCCGTGCTGGCCAACTACTTGAAGCGTTATCCGTCCCGCGACCATATGGGTACGCTGACCTTCACGGTCCTCGACGTTCGTCCGCTCGGCCCGGAGAACGCATCGGTCATCGGCCGCTTTGTCCTGAAACGCACAGCGGAAGGCGGCGGTGACAAGGGCGGCCTCTTCACCTTGGTCTTTCGAAAGACCACCGCCGGGTGGAAGATCATTCTCGACCACACGAATCCGTGATGCGGCTTGTCCTCTGAGCCATCGCCGTCTGGGTTGCCTTGACTGGCGCCGAAGTGGTCCACGGCACTCTGAGGACTCCATATCTTCCACCCTTCCCGGCGATTTCCCGGCACGGCAGGCAAGCGTATTCAAAGGCAGCGCGATCATCCTTGCCCTGTCCTGCTGGGCGCTCCCATGGCTCGACACGGACTCGATGAACGCGCCGCTTCCGGTTGGCTCATTGTGGCTCGCGCTCACGCTGGCGTTCCAATGGGGCTTAGGGCGGTTCGTGCCCGGGTACTCGTGCGATCCCTGGCCTCAAATTACAACCTGCTCGAAGGGCGGGCTGCTGCCAATCGGACTCGCGATTCTCCTGTTTGGGCCGTCTCCGGCGGCGCGGCTCCGGGAGCGCTTGTGCGCTGACCGCACTCGACGGCACTCCCTCTCGCGGGTCCGCTCCTTCCCGGTTAGCGTGATGGTTCGATGATACCGGCGCGGGTATTTGTGTCCGAGTTGGCTTGCCCGAGCAGGGTCGCCGGCGGCATGATTCCGAAACGGGGGCTGTTCCAGGTCCATCAACGCAACGGATCAGGTTTGCCAAGCCATGCCCCGTCGAAAACCTGGACGTGGGTCGCGTAAAGCCACTCGGGACGTCACCCAGATCGGACACTTGGTCTTCGGCCTCTACGACCGAACGGGCCTGACCGGCCTCAGGCCCGTTTACGGAACCCTGAGCACCACGAGGCCGACCTGCTTGCCGTCGGCCGCGAGCGCAATCGCGGCTACGGAATTGGCCTTGCTATTGGCGACCATCAATCGCACTTGCCCAGCTCCCGCCGCGCCGCCTGGCACTCCCCCCCGGTAGTCCGCCTGGAAGCCCGCCGGGTCCACCTCCGCCCGGCGCGGCAGCCGCGGCCGGACCAATAGAGGCTACGCCCTCCGGATTCGCAACAACCGTCACATCAGACGTCCTCAGATCGTACACCAGGAACTGGGAGCCCCCATTCTGCGGCTTGATGCCCCGTGCAACAAGCTTTCGCGTTGCGGGAAAAACACCGGCTACGGCCACCGTCACAAAGCCGTCTGGAACGGGAAGCCGACGCGTCTCTAGCTTGTCAAGATCGAAAACAACCACTCCGGCATCCCCTGCCACGCGGTTGGTTCCCGGAGCGATCAGCAGACCGAGTTGAGCGGCGACGGCTACGTTGCCGAAGCTCGTGACGCCGGATGGCAGATCCAGCCGATACGCCGAATTGAAAGCGCCGTCAAGGATGAAGAGCGAATCTGAAGTATTCGGGCGCGCGGGATCGGAGTTCGTTCCATAAACGTAATCGTTCACTTCGCCGGAAGTGCCGGGAGAAGCGTTGAACTGCGCGGTACCCGGGAGCGGCACAGCGGACACTTTTTCCGTTGGCAGATCCAGCAGCAGGAAGCCCACGCCCGGGCACACATTCTTGAAGGCCGTTTCCACAACGTTAGTCGCGACAAGCGCCTTCTGCCTCCCGAGTTCGAGATCGACGATGCGAATCTGCGCGGTGCAGGTAGGAGCGTACCAGCCGTCGGGGAAAGGGATAGCCTTCGCCGGGGCTGCGTCGAGCGTGAACGCCGCAAATCCATGTTTGTTGTCGCTGGTGCGGGCAAGTGCGTATACGACGCGGCGGTCGGCGTCGTACGAAAGCGCGCCGCGAGGGATCTGAAGTGCGGCCCCACCGGGGCCACCCGGAGCGCCACCCGGATTCACGGGCGGCCCCGGCGCGATAAGCGCCTGCCAACCGTCCGGAAAAGATTTGGATGCGGCCACGTCTCCTGAGGCTGTGAGAATCGCGAATTTCGCCTGTTTGGGCGCATCGGCGCTGTCGCCGACAACCACGCCAAATCTTCCTTGCGGAAGCTGCACCGGGAGTGAAAGCAAACTTGTCAATCCGTCCACGTTCACTTGCAAGCCAAGAAACGCGCCCTGACCGCCGCCAACGGCGCCGCCACCCGAAGGTCCGTCCTGCAATTCACCGGTGTGGGCATCAATGATGACGACACGATTGGGAGAGCCGGGGATAACCGCGCTGAAATTGCCCCCGGCCGCACCCCCAAGTTGCGACGCCGCGGCAGGAAGGTCGACTGAGAGTGTACCTGTCAGGGCGGGGTTGAAAATCTGGACCTTCGAACTGACGCCGTTGGGGGCGGCCGCCTGGGGTAGTCCGGCCAGCGCGGCCATGGCGGGTCCTTCGTTTGGGGTCACTGCCGGCGTTATGGCATTCGCGTTTCCGTTCGTCAGGCAGCCTTCGACAGCCGCCACAGTTTGCTTCAACGCGTCGAACATGAGTGAGGGATAACAGCCGTCGGTTCCGCGCGCAGCGGAGCCGATCCAATAACTTCCGTTTAGGTCTGGGCTTGCGATTGAGCGCAGATCCGGCGTCCCCGCGGGCAGATTTAGAAGCTGCACTTCCGGCGCGGACAGGCTCTGGTAGGTGGTGCGGCTGGATGCCCGATTTCCGGACACAAGCGTGAGCACGTCTCCCGGCCTCGCGGCCGCGGGCACTTCAACCTGAACGTCGTACTCCCCGGCGCGCTTTGTGGAGTGCGCCACAACCGCATTTACTCTTAATCCGCCGATGTAGGCGGTGACCGGGGCTACGGGCGCCGAAGGGGAATCGGGGCTGGCAGCTTCGCCCGTGCCGACGCGCGGCGAGGTGACGCCGAGTCCGCTGACCACGAAATTGAAAGTAGAGCCGGAGAGGGTCGCGGCCGCGGCCCCAGAGCCATCGCCGCTTGCGGACCGCACGGCCGGTTCGGTCGCGGTAACGGTCAAACGAGTGGGGCGGCCTGATACGCCCGCCCGCTTCACGATCACATCCACGATTCCGGGAGCGGTTTCGAATGGCGCCTGCGCCACAATCTTCGTGGAACTCACCGAATATAGTGGCGCTTGACGCCCTCCGATGGAGACTTCAACAGCCGGATCCCCGAGGGATGTGGGCCACGGCACTCCAGGCGTCACGACCTCCGTATCGGGTCCCAGATTGATTCCCCCGATCATTACCAGCCCACCGCGCCCGACTACAGAAAGCGCGGGCGCAAGCGAATAAGCGTTCACCACACCTCGCGGATTTCCCGCGGGCGGATTTTGAGCCTCGGCGGTCGCCGCAAGCAGGAAGACCGGGAGTAATACGGGAAACCTCATGTCTTCATTAAACCCCAAACAGTCCAATTCGTTCCGTTATAATGGGGCTGAGCGCCCGCCGCAATGAACTCCCCGACCATTTCCGTCGACCCGGCGGCCGCCGCGAAGCGAGCAACGCCTGATGCCGGGATGCGCGCGACTGCCATTCCCCTGGCGCTGTTTTCGCTCGCTCATTTTTTCATCGACCTGTATTCGGGGGCGCTCGGCGCGCTGCAACCGCTCCTCATCACGCAGTTTGGAATCACCCTCACGCAGGCGGGCCTGCTCGGTGGAGTGCTTGTGTTCTCGGGTTCCGTGATGCAGCCGGTCTACGGGTACTTCTCGGACCGCACCGGATCACGGCTATTCACGGTCATCGCGCCGGCCGCGGCAGGTGTTTTCATTTCTTCGCTTGGATGGGCGCCGGGGTACCTGGGTTTGCTGGCCATGGTATTCCTTGGAGGGGCGGGCATCGGGTCCTTCCATCCCCAGGCAACCGCCAACGCGGCCTTGGGCGTCAAGGCAAACCCAGGCCGCGCGATGGCTGCTTTCATTAGCGCCGGAACCTTGGGCATGGCGCTCGGTCCTACGTATTTCTCCTTCGTGACAGGACGCTGGGGACTCGGGCTAATGCCCTGGGCCGCAGTGCCGGGGGTTGCCGTCTCAATACTGCTGTGGCTGTTTCTTCCGCCCGTGCACGGCCATGCGGGGACTCGTTCGAAATTCGACGCCGGCCCCTTGCGCGCGGTCTGGAAACCGATGACGATCCTCTATTTCCTGGTTGTAATCCGATCGGTGGTTCAGATTACCTTCACGCAGTTTCTACCGCTCTACCTGACCGTCCACCGCGGCTACACCCTGGCGGCCGCCAGTTACGTCACTTCTCTCTATCTCGCCGGAGGCGCGTTGGGCGGTTTCATGGGAGGCAACATCGCCGACCGCATCGGCGGTCGCACCGTGATCCTGGTTTCCATGCTGGGGTCGATTCCATTCCTGGCGTTATTCGTCTTCACGAAGGGTATTTGGTCGATTGCGGCCCTGATAGCGGGCGGGTTGGTGCTGCTCTTCACGATTCCGGTAAATGTGGTCATGGGTCAGCGTCTCGCGACCGCGCAGGCCGGTACGGTGTCCGCGCTGATGATGGGCGCGGCGTGGGGAATGGCGGGCATGGTGTTTATCCCCCTTACGGGATGGATTGCGGATCACTACTCCTTGCAGCACGCCTTTGCCGGACTGATCGCATTTCCGCTCATTGGGTTCATCCTCGCACTGTGGCTGCCCAAGAGGGCTGGCCTCGAATGAAAGCCGGCCTGCGATGACGCCGGGCAAGAGGAAAGCCGTCTGCCTTCTGAGCGGGGGCCTCGACTCTGCCACGTGCCTCGCTGCCGCGCGCAGGGACGGATTCGAGTGCTACGCCCTCTCCTTCGACTACGGGCAGCGTCACCTCGTGGAACTGAAGGCTGCCGCGCGCATAGCGGAGAGTTTGGGCGCGGCGAAACACGCGATCACCACGATCGACCTGCGGCTTTTCGGCCATTCCGCGCTCACGGCTGAAATCGACGTGCCGAAGGGGCGCTCGCTCGACGAGATGTCCCACAACATTCCGGTGACGTATGTTCCGGCTCGCAACACGATCTTCCTATCCTTCGCCGTAGCGTGGGCCGAGACTCTGGGCGCGGCCGATATTTTCATCGGAGTGAACGCGCTCGACTATTCCGGCTATCCCGAGTGCCGCCCTGAGTACATTGAGGCATTCGAACGGATGGCGAATCTGGCGACACGCGCCGGGGTTGAGGGTCATACGAAATTGAGGATTCACACGCCGTTAATGCAGTTGAGCAAGGCGGGGATTGTGGAGCTTGCCACGGAATTGGGTGTTAACCCGGGTCTAACGTTCAGTTGCTATGACCCGGATGCCGAAGGACGGCCTTGCGGGGGCTGCGACTCCTGTTTGCTGCGAGCGAAAGGCTTCGCCGAGGCAGGGCTGACGGACCCGGCGGGGTAAGGCATTGCCTCCGCCCGCCAGGTCCCGCGAAAACGCGTTACCAGCCGAGGTCCAACAACAACTGCTTCGTCAAATCCTGCGGCGGGACAACCGAGTGGGTCAGGTTCGCGTTAATACTCGGCTCCATCAACTGATTCGGAGTCGCGCTTGTGTCCCAATGCGAGACGGACGACCCGGGCTGCACCGGATTCGGGGTAAACATCAACGGCCTCCCGGCCGCGTCCGCACCGGCGAGAAGCGCGGTATTGACATTCAGCGTCGTAACCACGCCGGAACGCGTCCTCGATCGGAAGCGAAGCTGGGCTTTGAGTGTGTTCGCATTCGCCAGAGTGATCCTGACGGCTGGGATGGTGATCGTGGGGTCCGCTCCTCCAAGGCCGGGTGGAGGGGAACCCGGCACATTGTCAGCTATCACAACAGCCTTGGCCCCAGCGTTCTGGGCGTTCTTCACCTTCACGGTGAAGCTACAGGTCCCGCGGTCGATAAGAGCGATGTTTCCGTTAACCGCGGCGGCGTTTAACGGCGAGAACGCCGCACACCCAAGGTCGGAGATAGGCATGAGATCCCCCGTGACTCCGCCGGCTGTGAGAGCGGGCCCGAAGCCGGCCGTTCCTACCAGGTACGTACCCGCCACGCTTGCAGGGGCGCTGACAACCATTTGAGGGTTCCCTTGCAGCACTGCCGGCGCGGATCCGGTAACGTTAGCCCCAGTCCAGGCGAGCTTACCCGTATTGATGGCCGACGCCAGGCGCTCGGCATCCGTCATCAGATTCCAGAACTTCAAAGTGGTGTTGTCAAAAAGAAAATTGTCGAAAGCGCTTGGGAATCCGAGCAAATAGGCACCCGTGGTACTGCTCGTGGTGGTTGAAAACCAAGCCCGTGACCCAACTCGTGCAACACGACGGCCACCAGGTCGATACTCGCTCCGTGGTTGTTATCCAGACCGAGATAGAAGAAAGTCCCGGTCAGGCAATTAACTTGGCCTAGTACCTAGTTGCATAAGTCAGAGTACTTGGCTTTGGGGCCGGAAGGGAACACGACTGCCTTCTTCCATTCAAACGGCGCTGCCTTTTCGTTGTAGACTTCAACAAAGTCGTCGATCGCTTGCCGCACTTGCCG
>SXGS01016000.1_pt1 | contig 40757 bp, 29 predicted proteins | sample 3174681 | NCBI WGS metagenome assembly SXGS01 (sample SAMN11356861, study PRJNA531348) | freshwater metagenome | isolation source: freshwater sample F1-80 | place: China: Fuxian Lake, Yuxi | collected 2017-12-25 | reverse complement strand
GGCTACGTTGAACTCGTGAAGCGCATCCACGACGGCCAGATGGGAGACATCATGGCCATGCGCGCCTACTGGAACGGCAACACGCCGTGGGTGAAGACCCGCGAGTCCCTCGAGAAGCAATACGGACGCAAGCTCACCGAGCTCGAATACCAGATGCGCAACTGGTATTACTTCGTCTGGCTTTGCGGCGACCACATCTGCGAGCAGCACATCCACAACCTCGACGTCATCAACTGGGTCAAGCGCGGCCACCCGGTCAGGGCGCGCGGCAACGGCGGTTGCGAGACCCGCAAAGGCCCCGACTACGGCGAGATTTTCGACCACCACGTCGTTGAGTTCACCTACGAGGACGGCTCGGTCTGCTTCAGCCAGTGCCGCCACCAGCTCGGCTGCTGGAACGATGTCTCCGAGCATGCCATCGGCACCAAGGGCGTGGCGAACCTCGGGCGCTACACCATCACGGGTGAAGCTGCCTGGCGCTATCAGGGCGGTGGCAAAGACGCTTACCAGCAGGAGCACGACGACCTGTTCGACGCCATCCGCAACGACAAGCCGTTCAACGAGGCCTTCTACGGCGCGGACAGCTCCATGACCTCCGTGCTGGGCCGCATGGCGACCTACTCCGGCAAGGAAATCTCCTGGGACGACGCGCTCAAGACCAACCACGACACGATGGTCAAGGGCATCGACCAAGTCTCGTGGGAAGAAGCCATCAAGCTCACTCCGCCGAGCGTGCCTGGCGCAGACGGGATGTATAAGCTCCCCGTCCCCGGCAAGACGACGTTCGGGTGAGCTCAACCGTTCTCACCGCCAGCCCGCGTCCGGCAACGGACGCGGGCTTTTGCTTTTGAGTGGCGTAAGGGGGACACTCTTGTCCCCCACCGGCCCCGCGCCGGATGCTGTCACGGCGGACAAGAGTGTCCGCCTCACCCCCGTTTGCCGGTGAATTCGCCCCCAATCCTGCCGTCGGTTTTGATTGTCTCCGCCGAGCGTTGCGTTGTTGCCGCGCCGCCGGATTTCACGCACTTTCAAGCCATGAACTGCAAGCCACTCCTGACCGGCCTCGGCGTCCTCGCGGTCACCGCCGCCAGCCTTCTCGCCGCCCCGGCGGACAAGAAATCCGCGCCCGCCAAGAAAGTCAGCTATTACAAGGACGTGCGCCCCGTCTTCCAGGCGAACTGCCAGGGCTGCCATCAGCCCGCGAAGTCCAAGGGCGGCTACGTGATGACGGACTTCAAGCTGATGCTCGGCGCCGGCGACAGTAAGGAAGCCGCCATCGTCGCCAAGTCCCCGGACAAATCGCACCTCGTGCAGCTCATCACGCCCAAGGACGGCAAGGCCGAGATGCCCGAGGGCAAAAAGCCGCTGCACGCGACGGAAATCGAGGCCATTCGCAACTGGATTGCCCAAGGCGCAATCGACGACACGCCGGCCAACGCGAAGGAGCGCTACGACATGAATCACCCGCCGGTGTATTCACTCCCGCCGGTCATCACTTCGATTGACTACTCCAGCGACGGCGCGCTCCTCGCGGTCGCGGGCTTCCACGAGGTTCTCCTGCACAAGGCCGACGGCTCCGGCCTCGCCGCACGGCTCGTCGGCTTGAGCGAGCGCATCGAGTCGGTCAAGTTTTCTCCTGATGGCAAGCGACTCGCCGTCGCCGGCGGCCTCCCCGGGCGCATGGGCGAAATTCAAGTGTGGGACGTGGAGAAACGCAAGCTCACGCTCTCGCACTCCGTCACCTACGACACGCTTTACGGCGCGAGCTGGTCGCCGGACGGCAAGCACATCGCCTTTGGCTGTGGTGACAACACCGTGCGCACCATCGAAGCCGACTCCGGCAAGCAGGTCATGTTTATGGGCTCCCACAGCGACTGGGCGCTCGACACCACCTGGTCGCTCAAGGGCGACCACGTTATCTCTGTCTCGCGCGACATGACGGCGAAGCTCACCGAGTTGGCCACGCAGCGCTTCGTGGACAACATCACTAGCATCACGCCCAACGCGCTCAAGGGCGGCGTCGCGACTGTCTCTCGCCACCCGCTGCGCGAGGAAATTCTCATGGGCGGCTCCGACGGCTTGCCGAAGCTCTACCAATACTTCCGCACCGCGAACCGCCAGATTGGCGACGACTCGAACGGCATCTTCTTCTTCGACGCGATGCTCGGCCGCGTCACGTCCGTCGCTTGGAGTGCGGACGGCAAACTGCTCGCCGCCGCGAGCGCGCTCGACGGCAAGGGCGAGGTCTTCGCGTCCACGTTCACCTTCGGCACGAATGCCATCACGAAGGAGATGGCGGACGTGATGAAGAAAATCCCCGCCAGCCGTTCGCCGCAGGACAAGGAAGTCATCGCCAAATATCGCGCTAGCGGCACCAAGACGCTGTTCAAGGTTTCCGTCCCGCAGGCCGGCGTGTTCGCGGTCGCCATCGCGCCGGACAACAAGACCGTCGCCGCTGCTGGCTCGGACGGCCAAATCCGCCTGTTCAACGCGGAGAACGGTTCCGTGCTGAAGGATTTCCCCAGTGTGAATGTAACCGCCGCCAGCAAGGCGCTCGCGGCCAAGAAGTTTGAAGCGCCCGCGCCCGCCGCACCCAAGACCGACGGCGAGCCGGAGTCGCTGCCGAAGGATGCGAAGGTCGTCGCGCTCGAAGTCGAGCCGAAGTCCGTCACGCTCGGTCGCTGGACTGACAGCGCGCAAATTCTCGTTACCGCGCGCCTCGCAAATGGTGAGGCGCTGGACGTGACGCGGCTCGCGAAGCTCGAACTCAGCGGCTTCAGCAAGAGCGCCGCGACCGTCAGCGCCTCCGGCGTCGTGCTCCCGAAGGCCAACGGCTCCGTGACCGTGAAGGCCACGCTCGCCGGCAAGTCCGTCACCGTCCCCGTGAAAGTCGCGGGCATCGGCAAGGCGCTCGAGACCGACTTCATTCGCGACGTGAACCCGGTGCTGACCAAGGCCGGTTGCAACCAAGGCACCTGCCACGGTGCGAAGGATGGCCGCAACGGGTTCAAGCTCTCGCTGCGCGGCTACGACGCCGAGTATGACGTGCGCGCGTTCACCGACGAACTCGCCAGCCGCCGCGCGAACGTCGCCTCGCCGGACGATTCGCTCATGCTGCTCAAGGCCACCGCCGCCGTGCCGCATCAGGGGCAGATGGTCTTCGAGCCGGGCAGCTTGAACTACCGCATCATCCGCGAGTGGATTGGCGCGGGCGCGAAGCTCAATGCCGCCGCCGCGCGCGTGACTAAGATTGAGTTGTCCCCGCAAAACCCCGTCGTCCAGAAGGTCGGCGCGCGCCAGCAGATGCGCGTCATCGCGACCTACGCCGACGGCTCCACGCGCGATGTGACCGCGCTGGCGTTCGTCGAGACCGGCAACCAAGACGTGGCCAAGACCGACAGCGCGAACGTCGTGACCACGCTGCGGCGCGGCGAGGCTCCGATGCTCGCGCGCTTCGAGGGCGCTTACGCCGCGACGACGGTGACGGTGATGGGCGACCGCAGCGGCTTCGCGTGGGCCGAGCCGGAGAAGTGGAACAAGATTGATGAGTTCAGCGCCGCGAAGTGGCAGCGCATGAAGATTCTGCCCAGCGGACTTTGCACCGACGACGAGTTCATCCGCCGTGTGTATCTCGACCTGACCGGCGTGCCGCCGAGCGCGGAGGACGTGAAGGCGTTCCTCGCCGACAAGCGCCCGACCCGCGAGAAGCGCGATGCGCTCGTGGACGTGCTTGTGGGCAGCGATGACTTCGTGGACCACTGGGCGAACAAGTGGGCCGACCTGCTGCAAGTGAACAGCAAGTTCATCGGCGCGGAGGGCGCGAAGGCGTTCCGCGACTGGATTCGCAAGGAGGTCGCCGACAACACACCGCACGACCAGTTCGCGCGCAAAATCATCACGGCCAACGGCTCGAACAAGGACAACCCGCCCGCGAGCTACTACAAGATTCTGCGCAAGCCCGAGGACACGATGGAGAACACCACGCACCTCTTCCTCGCCGTGCGTTTCAACTGCAACAAGTGCCACGACCATCCCTTCGAGCGCTGGACGCAGGACCAGTATTACCAGACCGCCGCGTGGTTCGCGCGCGTCGGGCTGAAGAAAGACCCGGCCAGCGGCGACAAGCTGCTGGGTGGCACGGCGGTCGAGGGCGGCAAGCCGATGTATGAGATCATCGAGGAGCTTGGCACAGGTGAGGTGAAGCACGAGCGCACCGGCAAGGAGACGCCGCCGCAGTTCCCGTATCCCGCGACGTGCGACGAGACCGCCAAGGCTGGCGCGGAGAAGAAGAAGCCCACCCGCCGCGAGGAGCTTGCCGCATGGATCACCGCGAAGGACAACCGCTACTTCGCCACGAGCTTCGCCAACCGCATCTGGGGCTACCTCACCGGCGTCGGCATCATCGAGCCGCTCGACGACATTCGCGCCGGCAATCCTCCGAGCAACCCGGAGCTGCTCGACTACCTGACGAAGGAGTTCGTGAGCAGCGGCTTCAACACGCGCCACCTGATGAAGCTCGTCGCCAAGTCCCGCACCTACCAGCTCTCGGTCGTCTCTCACCAGTGGAACTCGGACGACAAGATCAACTTCTCCCACGCCACCGCGCGCCGCCTGCCCGCCGAGGTGCTCTACGACACGCTCATCAAGGTGACGGGTGCGAAGTCGAACATCCCTGGCGTCCCCGCTGGCACGCGCGCTTCGCAGCTCGCCGACAGCGGCTTCAAGCTGCCAGACGGCTTCTTCGCCACCATGGGCAAGCCCGCTCGCGAGTCCGCCTGCGAGTGCGAGCGCAGCAGCGACATCCAGCTCGGCCCCATCATGGCGCTCATCTCCGGCGCGACCGTCGGTGACGCCGTCAGCGCGCCGGACAACGCGATCACCCGGCTGGCCAAGGAAATCACCGACGACCGCCAGCTCATCAACGAGCTGTTCCTCCGCATCATGAACCGCCCGGCAAAGAGCGGTGAGATCGAGACGACCTTGAAGAGCTGGGCCACGATGAAGGCCGATCACGCGAGCGTCGGCGTCTCGCTCGCCGACTATGAGAAGCTCTTCCCCGCGATCCAGAAGAAGCGCGAGGTGACGCGGGCGAAGGACTTCTCCGACGCGAAGGTCGAGCTGGCCGCATTCGAGAAGGAGATCGCGCCGCGCGAGGCCAAGCTCGACGCCGAGCAGAAGGAGCGCACAGAGAAGGCCGAGGCAGAACTGAAGCGCTTCAACGAGCAGGACTTTCAGAAGCGCCTCGTTGAGTTCGAGAAGAAGCAGGACGTGAAGACTCCGTGGAGCGCCTTCACCGCGAGGAACCTCAAGTCCACCGGCGACCTCAAGCTCGAGCAACAGGCGGACAAGTCCGTCGTCGTGACCGCTGGCAAGGCCGTGCGCGGCGAATACACCTTCACCATCGAGACGGACTTGAAGGAGCTGAATGCCCTGCGACTCGAGGCGCTCACGGACAAGCGCTTCCCGAAGAACGGCCCCGGCCGCGCGCCCGACGGCAACTTCGTGCTGAACGAAATCGCGTTGAGCATCGCGCCCAAGGACAAGCCGGCGGAGACGAAAAAGGCCGAGCTGCAAAAGGCGCTTGCCGATTTCAGCCAGGAGAACTTCGAGGTCGCGAAATCCATTGATGGGGCGAACAACCGGCAGCAGGGCTGGGCCGTCGCGCCCAACGGCGGCGCGACACACTGGGCCACCTACGAGTTGAAGACGCCGCTCACGAACACCGCGAACCTGATCCTAACCGTGAAGCTCACGCAGCAGTTCAGCGGCGGCGAGGACAAGGGCTACACGCTGGGCCGCTTCCGCCTCGCGGGCACCGGCACGAAGTCACCCGGCCTGAGCCAGTCCGAGGAGTTGCGCGCCGTGCTGGCCATGCCGGCGGACCTGCGCACGAAGGAGCAGAAGGCCGACTTCGAGAAGATCGTCCGCGCGAACGACGCCGAGCTGGCCAAGCGCACGAAGGAACTTGCGGACGCGAAGAAGCCGCGCCCGGTTGACCCCCATCTCAAGGAGCTGAAGGAAAGCGTCGCCCGCCTCGGCGAGCCGCTGCCAGCGGACCCGAAGCTCACCAACCTCAAGCGCGCCTCCGACCTGAGCACCAAGCAGCTCGACCAGACCCGACTCATCGGCGCGCAAGACCTCGCCTGGGCCCTCATCAACAACCCGGCGTTTTTATTCAACCGGTGATTTGCCTCAGCAGGTAGGGTGCGTCTGTCCCATCGCGCCGCATCTGATCCAGCCCCCGGACGGCGCGCTGAGGACAGACGAGCCCTACCCCGATCAACGACAGTTATCCTTCGCGGGAAGTTCCAGTTGTCGCTGCCCACACGGCTTCACTCGGCTCCTCACACTCATGTCTGCGCCGGCTTCCGTTCCACGACCGCGACGTGCAGGTCGGGGGAGAGGACGGCTGAAACCCGGGCCGGAGTTTGCGTGCCGCGTGTCAGGAAGATGGTGTTGCCCGCGCTGTCCCGCTGTTTCAGCGTCACGCGGATGAGGTCGCTGAGATTCCCCCGGTTGCAGTAGCCCTGCCGCGCCATCGCCACGACCAGAACTTCGCGCACCGCGCGGAAGCGCGCGTCGGTGCGCAGTCCGCTCTGGTCAATCATGGTCATCACCGTCGCCGCCGCGATGCGCAGTTGGTCCGCGTCGCCCGCGAGCGTGTCGAACGACGTGAACGCTGTCCGCTCGCTCGTGGCGTGGGCCGGGATGAGGCTGCGCAGCGCCTCGAACTGGTGGAGTAAAATCCTTGCCCGGATGAGGGCGTCCGCGTGTTCGCGGTTTTGGACATCGAACTGCCGGAGAAATTGCTCCTGGTCCACCGACGTCTCGCAGGTTGACCAATACGCATCCGTGCCTTCGGCGAAGACCCCGAGCCGCTCCGCCATGCAGGTCAGCGGGATCACCAGGGCCAGGCCGGCGTCCTGCATGCGATACAAGTTCCAGCGCGTCGCCTCGGCGATGGCGGGGCCAAGCCCGGCCGCCTGACCCAGCAGTTGATCCAGACTGGCGTGCAAGGGATCGAGGATGACTTCCAACTGATGGGCCGTTTCCTGGAGCAGCAGAAACAGCGGCTCCTGATCGGCGATGATCGCGGCCCGAAGCGAGCGGATCACCGCCATTTGCCGGGCGATTGAACCTCCGGCGTCGTCGCCCTCGGCGGGCCGGGTCAAAACATCCGGCAGCTCGCGGACGCTCCCGGCCATGCGGGCCGCCTGGTAAAATTCCACCAGCGCCTGATGCGTGATCTCATCGAGGGTCTCGGAGTCCTGCGCGCGATCCGAGATGTAGTCCACGACCGGTTGCAGATCGAGAAACGTCAGGCGAATTGGAATCTGCCCGAGCGGCACGGGCTTCACGTCTTTGCTCCCCCAAAAGCCGAGCAGGGCGAGGACTGCCTCGTTGTCCTTCCCGTCAATGCCCCGTCTCGCCAGTTGCTGCCGCAGCGTCGGCGCGCGGAGCGGGTTGTAGTTCGAGTCAAAGGCCTGTGGGTCCAGAACAAGGCTGTCCGTGCCGGCGCGCAGGCGCTTGTCCAGCTTCGCCCCCAGCCCCATCAGGGAGGCTTCGTGAATGGCGCCGGCCAAAACTCCGGACGTGCGCGGGTCGCTGGCGCAGGCGTCCAGCCATTCGCGCAGATGTCGCGTGGGCAAATCCACGGGGTTGGACGAGGCAGGCTGTTTCTTGACCGCCACCGCGCGCTGGATTTCCTCCATCGCCGGGGCCACACCCTGGCCGCTGCCGAGCTTCAACCGCAACTGATGACCCGCCGGCAGCGGCAGGGCGGACCTGATGCGGTTCATCAAGCTGGCCATTTCGGCGGGCTGCAATCCGTGGTCGCACTCGCCGGCCGCCTGCCGGGCTTGAATCCGCTCCAAGGCCGGCAATGCAAATGTCAGCGTCGCGTGGTAGAGCCGCGCGTCGCGCCGCCGGCCCAAGGGATTTTCGGGGTCCACCTGCCGCAAGCGCCAGAGCAGCCCGCCGAGGAAGAAGCACAGCACCAGCGCCCGCCGCTCGCCTGGCGTCAGGTTTTTCGCCGCGAGACCTTCGGTGATGTGCGCGATGCGGGCTTCATCCACCTCCGCCGGGAAGTCATGGTGCAACGCTTGGACTGCTCGTTGCCACTCCACCTGGCTTTCGCGGTCTGGCAAGGCGCGGGAATTTCTGGTCGCGACCGCTGCCAACGGCTTGTCACTCAGCAGCAGGCTCACCAGCTTGTCCTTGCTGGCCCAAGGATGACGGAACGTCCGCCAGCGGCGCAGAAGCTGCGCGTAAGCGGACGGATAACTGCCCGCCAGTTCCTTCAGGAAGATCAGGGCGATGGGCGAGACCGCAGTCTGGTCGTAGTCCATCACGTCCTTCGCCGCTCCCAGCAGCAGCGAGGTTTCCTGTGGATGGCGGCTGGCCCGTTTCAGCGTGCGGACGATGCGTTTGATTCCCCTCGGGTTCCGGGTGCGGGCGCACAGGAGTTGAACCGCCTCCTTCTCCCGCCGCGCCTCCTCGCGCACCATGGTCGAGTCGAGACCGACGATGAACTGGTGCATCTGTCGCCGGTAGTAATACCGCTCCCGATCCTCCCAGTTCGTCTTAAACTGGCTGCAACGGTTCTTCAACACGGTGTCGAACACGTGCGCCATGAAGAGCAGCGCCACGATGTCCATGATGAAGTCCACCGCGCCGCGGCTGGCGGTGTCGCCCTTCAGCAGCGCGACCAGTCCGTAACTCAGCATCAACGCAACGCCCTTCTCCATGCCTTCACTGAGCAGCCGCGTGATGATCATCGTGTGGATGCGGAAGCGGAGCCGCTCCCACCGGCTCAACGTCAGGAAGGGCAGGTAGATGTGCCCCTGCTCGAACTGAGGCTCGATTTCCTTGAGTGCCTCCCGGAACAACGTCGTCGCCCGGGCCAGCAGCACGGGGTCGCCCTCCACGCGGACGCAGTTGAAGCCGCCGACGGTCGGCCGCATGAGATAGCGGTTGACCACGCCCTCCTTGAAAAACGGACTGAGGAAAAAGCCGTTCTGGTCGAGGTTATGCCGGAGCGACTTGTCCTCGTCCATGAAGATCAGTTCTGCCACCCCGTGCCGGCGCATGTGTTCCCGCCATTGGTCGCTTGCGTAGTAGGCTGCGACAGCCTTGGTCAGGTCGTAGAGCAGGCTGACCTCGATTCGGTATTTGAGATTCCTCCTTCCACTCCCCACGTAATCAGCCCACTGACGCGCGGCGAAGTCCAGGTGCCGCCGCAGCCGTCGCACCATCGGCGCGGTCCTGGACTTGGTCTCCTCGTAGCTCCGCTTGTCCAGCTTGGCCCGGAGAAACAGGAGCCGGTAAACGTAGGGAAGCAGCAGAGCGATGACCACCAGCGCCAGCGGCGATAGCATCAGCGCCGTGTCCATCGCCGCGCGGATGGCGGACGCGATGAGATCGTGGTCAATCAAGGCCATGAGCCAAAGACAGGAAACCCAAAGATCAGGGGAGTTCATGGAGAGGGAGTTTCCCGGAGGACGCTTCGACGCCTCCTCACGCTGCCTGCTCCAATGCCACGCCCTGCGGCAGCTTCAAGCCGGTCTCGTCCAGCTTCGCCAGCAGCTCGCCCACGACGGCGGTGGTGTCGGTGCGGTCGAAGCGCGCCTGGTAGTTGAGCAGGATGCGGTGGTTCAACACGGAGGGCGCGACGACCTTCACGTCCTCGAAGCCGGCGGTTGGGCGGCCCGCGACAAGCGCGTGCGCCCGCGCAGCTTCCGCGATTGCGATGGCGGCGCGCGGGGAGGCCCCGTAGTTGACGTATTTGTTCACCGCCTCGGTGGCTTCCGCCGCGCCACGCTGCGTGGCGGCGACAAGTCGGGCGACGTAGCGCGCGACGGGCGCGGGCATGAAGATGCGCTCCATCACGGCGAAGAGTTCTTCAAGCTGGCCCTTCTCCATCTGCCACGTCGGCTCCGGCAGTTCGCCGCGCCGGCGCTCGCTGATGATGCGCGTGAGCACGTCAGCATCCACGTGGTTGAAGAGCAGGCGGAAGAGGAAGCGGTCAAGCTGCGCCTCTGGCAGCGGATAAGTTCCTTCCAGCTCGATGGGGTTCTGACTGGCGAGGACGAAGAAGGGCTGCGGCAATTTGCGCGTGACGCCGAGGAGCGTGACGCAACTCTCCTGCATGGTTTCGAGGAGCGCGGATTGCGTCTTGGGCGAGGCGCGGTTGAGTTCGTCGGCGAGGAGGATGTTCGTGAACACCGGGCCGGGCTGGAAGGTCATCTCGCGCTGGCCGGTGGCGGTGTTTTGGAGAATGTGCGTGCCGAGGACGTCGCCGGGCATGAGGTCGGGCGTGAATTGCACGCGCTTGAAGTCGAGCTGGAGGATGCGGCCCAGCGTGCGGATGAGCGCGGTCTTGCCCAGGCCGGGCACGCCCTCGAGCAGGATGTGGCCGCGGCTCAGGATGCCGATGAGCACGAGGCGATGCACGTCTGCGCGGCCCAGCAGGATGCGATCGAGCTGGTCCAGCGTGCGGGCGCAAAGGTCGGCGGCGGGTTTGAGTTCCTCGCGCTTTAGGACTGTCGGGGTGGTCATCGGGCGCGATGAAAACGCGGGCAGTTACCCCTGACGAGCAAAAATGCGCTGGAATAGGCGCGCGGCTGTGCCTTAGCTTTCGGCCCGTGAGAATCCCGCAGCACCACGCATGAACGACCTGGAGTTCAAGGTTCTGTTCGTTGACGACGACCTGAACATGCAGGAGACCGTTGTGAGCTGCCTGCTGCAGAACAATGTGCTCGTGACATCGGCCTTCGACGGGGCGACGGGGCTCGCGCTGGCGAAGGAGCAGAAGTTCGACCTCGTGCTGCTCGACCTCGGCCTGCCGGACATGGAGGGCTTCGCGGTGCTGAAGCAGCTCAAGGAGCATCCCGACATGCAGTCCGCGCCGGTGATCCTGCTCACAGGCCGCAGCAGCACGGCGGAGAAGGTGCAAGCGTTCCGGCAGGGCGCGGTGGACTACGTCACGAAGCCTTTCGACATCGCCGAGCTGCGCGCGCGGGTCAGCTCGACGCTCGCCACCAACCGCCTGCAAAACGAGCTGACGCGCGCGAACAGGGAGCTGGACGCAGCCCGCGCCGCCGCCGAGGGAGCGACGCGCGCGAAGTCGGACTTCCTCGCCAACATGAGCCCCGAGATACGCACACCGATGAACGGCGTGATCGCGATGACGGGCCTGTTGCTGGAGACCAAGCTCACGCCGGAGCAGCGGGAGTTCACCGAGACCATCCGCAACTCCGGCAACGCACTGCTGGCGGTCATCAACGACATCCTAGACTACTCGAAGATCGAGTCGGGCAAGCTGACGCTCGAGACGCAGCCCTTCAACCTCCGCGAGTGCGTTGAGGACTCGCTCGACCTGCTCGCCGCCAACGCTGCGCAGAAGGACCTCGATCTCGTCAGCCACATCGACGACGTTCCGGAGATGGTCGTGGGCGATGTCACACGCGCGCGGCAGATACTCGTCAACCTCATCGGCAACGCGGTGAAGTTCACGCACAAGGGCGAGGTGGCTGTGCATGTCAGGCACGCGAAGGGCGAGGACGGCACGGCGCCGGCGAAGGACTTTGGCCTGCCGGTGATGTTGCAATTTTCCGTGCGCGACACGGGCATCGGCATCGCGGATGACAAGCTGGACCAGCTCTTCAAGTCCTTCAGCCAGGTGGACGCCTCGACCACGCGGCACTACGGCGGGACGGGCCTGGGCCTGGCCATCAGCAAGAATCTCGCGCAGCTCATGGGCGGCGCGATGTGGGTGACGAGCGTCGCGGGCAAAGGCTCGACGTTTCATTTCACGCTCTCGGTGCAGCCCTCGCCGCCCCGCTCGACGGAGACGCCGCCGGTGTTGCGGGGGCTTACGACGCTGCTCGTGGACAAGAACACGACGCAGCGGCACTCGCTGGCGTCGCAGTTCGCGCGCTGGGGATTGAATGTGAAGGAGGCCAGCAGCTCGACGGAGGCGCTCGAATGGATTCAAGGCGGCGGGCGCTTCCATCTCGCGGTGATTGACCGGAGCCTGCCGGAGATGAATGGCGTCGCGCTCGGCAAGGAGATCCGCAAGTTCGCAGGCTTGGAGAAGGTGCCGCTTGTGCTGCTGACTTCGCTGGCTGACCGCAAGGATGATCTGGAGGCGACGGGCGGCAACTTCGCCGCGTGCCTCTCCAAACCCGTCAAGCACGGCCAGCTTCGCGACGCGCTCATTCGCGCCGTCATCGGCACGCCCGCCGAGTCGAAGGCCGCCACGAAGCCGCCCGAGGGCACGCTCGCAGATCGTTTCCCGCTTCGCTTCCTGCTGGCCGAGGACAACGCGGTGAACCAGAAGGTCGCGCTGCGTTTGCTCCAGCAGTTTGGCTATCTCGCCGATGTGGCGCACAACGGAGTCGAAGCCGTCGCCGCCGTTTCCACGCGGCCCTACGACGTGATCTTCATGGACGTGCAGATGCCGGAGATGGACGGCCTGCAAGCCACGCGCCGCATCCGCGAGTTCGAGCAGGTGCCCGGCGCGGCGCGAATGCAGAAGCACATCATCATCGCGATGACCGCCAACGCGATGGTGGGCGACCGCGAGCGTTGCATGGCCGCCGGGATGGATGACTACCTGCCCAAGCCCGTCCGCCCCGACGCGCTGCGGACGATGATCGAGAAGTGGGGCAAGACTCTGGTCCGTTTTGCTGAACCTGCGTCCGCCGCGAAGACTGACGACACAGCCATTTTCACCCGCAAGCCGGCCATGCCCGGGCATTTACCCAACATGACAAACCCAGCCAGCACCCAGCCGCCCGAAGAGGCTCCGCCCGTGGACATAGACAAACTCACCGACCTGGCCGGCGGCGAGGATGGACTGGGCGAGTTGGTGGAACTGTATCTCACGCAGACCGCTGGGCAGATCGAGATCATCCGCACCGCCAACGCTGAGGGCAAGGCGTCCGAGGTCCGGCGCGTCGCGCACAGCGCCGCCGGCGCGAACGCGACGTGCGGCATGGAGGGCGTGGTGCCTCCCTTGCGCGCGCTGGAGCACATGGGCGAGATCGGCAATCTCGACGGGGCCACCGCCGAGATCGAAACGATCACGCGCGAGTTTGCCCGCATCAAAGCCTTCCTGGAAAAGCAGATCAAGCCCTGACGCCGCCGCTCCATCGCGCATGAAGAGACTGCTCATCATCGAGGACGACCGCATCATTGGCAGCATCTACTCGAAGAAGTTTGCGGTGGAGGGCTTCAACGTCGAGGTCGCAGAGGATGGGCAGACGGGGCTGGAGCGAATCCTCGCCTTCCAGCCCGACATCGTCCTGCTCGACCTGATGCTGCCCAAGCTCAACGGGCTGGACATCCTCAACCGCGTGCGCGCGATGCCGGAGTTCCAGCGCCTGCCCATCATCGTCTTCTCGAACGCCTACATGACCAGCGTCATTGACGCCGCGTGGAAGGCGGGCGCGACGACGGTGCTGACCAAGTCCAGCACCAGCCCGAAGAAGCTCACCGAGACCATTCACGAGTTGCTCGCCCAGGCTGAGGTCGCACCGGCACCTGCCGCTGCGACCGCCGCTGCCCCGCCTGTCGCTGAAGCTCCTGCCGCCGCTCCGGCCAAGCCGGCTTCCGCGGACGACGATGCCTTCCGAGTCGAACAGCGCCGCCAGTTCCTCGCCCGCTTGCCGCAGTTCAACCAGGCCATCCGCGACCTCCACCAGAACTTCCTCAAGACCGAGGATCGCACCGCCAAGATCGCCGCGGCCGGCGAGCTGTATCGCCACATTCACGCGTTGACCGGCAGTGCGGGAATGGTCGGCGTGGACATCATTGCGCGCATCTCCGCCGCCTACGAGGCGCTCCTCAAGGAGATGCACGACAAGCCCGGCAACATCAACGTCTCCACCACGCGCACTTCCACGCAGACGCTCTTCTTCATCTCCGCGCTGCTGGAGAAAGCCGCACAGCTCCCACACCTCACGAGCTTCGACCCCGTCGTGCTCGCCGTGGACGACGAGGGGATTTCCCGCAAGGCCGTGATGCTCTCCATCGAGAAGGGCGGCGTGCGCGGCGTGGCCTGCGATAACGGGGCCAGCGCGCTTCTGAAGGCCCGCGAGACTCACTTCGATCTCATCGTGCTCGACGTGGACATGCCCGGCATGAACGGCTACGAGCTTTGCTCCAAGCTGCGGTTGCTGCCCGATTACAAGGACACGCCCGTCATCTTCGTCACCGGTCTGAGCGACTTCCAAAGCCGCGCACGCTCGACACTCAGCGGCGCGAATGACCTCATTGCCAAGCCCTTCGTCTTTGTGGAACTCAGCGTGAAGGCGTTGAGCTACTTGCTGAAAGCCCAACTCGTGGTCCAGCGCGTGATGTGAGAGGAGCTGTGGGAGCGCGGCATTCATGCCGCAGCAGGCCGTGTTTGCGAAAGGCTCGTCCGGTGGAAGGGAAAATTCCTGCGGCATGAATGCCGCGCTCCTCCCCGCTTTGACTTCCCCCCGTCCGCTCGCTAGCGTCCGCGCATGGACAGCCTGCACGCGCCGTGGCGCATCCAATACATTCTCGGGCCAAAACAAAGCGACGCCGATGGGCGCTCGCTCTTCGCCGCCATTGGGCAGTCGTCCGATGACGTGGCGCATCACGTCATCTGCCGCGCGAAGACTTCCTACGCCGTTCTCAACACGTATCCCTACAGCGCCGGGCACACTCTCATCTGCCCATATCGCCAGGTGGCCGACCTGCCGGAACTCACCGACGAGGAGACGATGGAAATGCAAGTCCTGCTCCGCCGCGTGCAGGCCGCCATCCGCAAGGTCATGCGCCCTGACGGATTCAACGTCGGCCTGAATCTCGGCAAGGTTGCCGGAGCCGGCATCGTCGAGCATCTGCACTGGCACATCGTCCCGCGCTGGCTCGGCGACACGAACTTCATGCCCATCACCGGCAGCACCGCCGTCCTTCCCGAGGCCCTGGACGAAACCGCCGCCAAACTCCGCGCCGCGCTGGCCGAAACCCACTGAGCCATGCCCTCCGAAACTCTCCATTACGAGAACGCGCGGTTCGCCCAGCAGCTTTTCCACAACGACCCGCGCAACCTCAAGGCGATCGAGGCCGAGCTGGGCGTCAAGGCCACCGCACGCGACGCGTGGATCAAGCTCGAAGGGGATGCCGAGCCTGTCGAGCGCGCACGGCACTTGTTCCGCCAGCTCGAAGCCTCGCTGAAGATGGGTGCCGCCATCCACCAGCGCGACTTCACATCCGCGCTTGAGATCGTGAAGACCGAGGGCGTCGCGGCGCTGCAAGGCCTGCACTCCGAGCGCATCCAGACTTCGCAGCGCAAGAGCACTGTCCTGCCCAAGACCACCGGCCAGAAAAAATACGTCGAGGCCATCCGCACGCACGACGTGACGCTCGGCGTCGGTCCCGCCGGCACCGGCAAGACCTACCTTGCGATGGCGATGGCCGTCTCCGCACTGCGCGAGGGCACAGTCTCGCGCATCATCCTCACGCGTCCGGCAGTCGAGGCGGGCGAGGCGCTCGGTTTCCTTCCCGGTGACTTGCATGAGAAACTCACGCCCTACCTTCGCCCGCTCTACGACGCCTTGCACGACATGCTGCCGGGCGAGGAAATCGAGAAGCACATGGAACGCGGCGTGATCGAGGTCGCGCCTCTGGCGTATATGCGCGGGCGCACGTTGAACCACGCGTTCATCGTCCTGGACGAGGCTCAGAACACCACGCCCGAGCAGATGCTCATGTTCATGACGCGCCTCGGCTTCAACTCCAAAGCCGTCGTCACTGGCGACCCCACGCAGACCGATCTGCCCGGCCACAAGACCTCCGGACTGCGCGAGGCCGTCAAGGTGCTCGGGAAAGTCGAGGGTATCGCCATCGTCGAGTTCACCCGGCGCGACATCGTGCGGCACCCGCTGGTGCAACGCATCATCGTGGCGTATGAGGAGCATCGCGGGAAAGGGAGTAACGCGTGATGCGTAAAACGTAAGATGGCTTCCGCACCCGCCGCTCCGCTTACGCGTTACGCATCACGCATCACGCTCCAGCTTCGCAATCGCCAGCGCGACCGCCGGCTCAACATACCTTTCCTCCGCAACGTTCTCCGCTACGTCCTCACGGAGCAATTGCGCGTCCCGACCGCCGACCTCTGCTTCCACTTCGTCACCGCCGAGGAGATGGCCCGCGTGAACTGGCAGTTCCTCCAGCACGAAGGCAGCACGGACGTGATCACCTTTGACTACGGCGAGCGGTCAGCGGTCAGCGGTCAGCGGTCAGCGGTGTTGAACGGCGAGGCATTCATCTGCGTGGCGGACGCGGTGAAGCAGGCGCGGGAGTTCAAGACGAGCTGGCAAAGCGAAGTCGTGCGCTACGCCGTCCACGCTGTGCTGCACCTCCGCGGTTACGACGACTTGCAGCCCGCGAGACGTCGCGTGATGAAGCGTGAGGAGAACCGTCTCGTGCGCGAACTCGCAGCCGCTTTCGACCTCGACCAACTCGAAACCCGAAACTCCAAACCCTGAACTCGGTTTCTTCCAGCGGCCTGATCCTGCGCACCCGTCCGCTGACGGAGACGAGCCTCATTGTCCACTGGCTCACGCCAGACTTGGGCCGCGTAGCGACGGTGGCCAAGGGCGCGCGGCGGCCGAAGTCTTCGTTTCGCGGGAAGCTCGATCTCTTCTACGAGGCGGACTTCAGTTTAGCCCGCAGCCGTCGCAGCGAACTGCACACGCTCCGCGAAGTCAGCCTGCGCCAGACGCATTCGCGGCTACGTGAGGACATGCACGCGCTTCAGCAAGCTGCCTACTGCACCGCGCTTCTGGAGCAGAGCACGGAGACGGAAACGCCGATCCCCAACATCCACGCGCTGTTCAAGGCATTACTCGGCGAAGTCACGCGCGGCGCGCCCGAGCCGCGCACCGTGCTGGCGTTCGAGGCGAAGCTGCTCGTCGAACTGGGCCAGCAGCCGGACATGGACGATGCGAAACTCAGTCCCGGCAGCCGGCAGATATACGCGCGGCTGGAGACAGAGGACTGGCCAGCGCTCACTCGGCTCAAGCTGAGTTACGGTCAGGAGATCGAGCTGCGCCAGTTCCTACACGGCTTCCTCATCTACCACATCGGCAAGATTCCGAAGGGCAGGGGAGAGGCGGTGTAGCGGTGGTCCGTGACCGCCGAATTTATGCGAGACAGCGGCCCAAGGCGCTCTCAGACCGCCGCTACCGGTGCTACATGTTGAACTCCGGGCCGAGGTAAATCTCGCGGGCCTTCGGGTCGTTCAAGAGGTCTTCCGCGTTGCCTTCGTAGATGACCTGGCCACGGTGGATGAGGTAGGCGCGGTCGACGAGCTTGAGCATCTCCCGGGCGCTGTGGTCGGTGATGAGAATGCCCAGGCCACGGTCCTTCAAGCGGCGGACGATCTTGCTGACCTCGTATTGCGCGATGGGGTCGATGCCCGCGAGCGGTTCGTCGAGCCGCAGCAGCTTGGGCGTGGTGACGAGCGCGCGCGTGATCTCCAGCCGCCGCTTTTCGCCGCCGCTCAATTGATAGGCCATGCTCTTGGCGAGCGCGGTCAGGTCGAGTTCCTCCAGCAAATACTTCAGCCGCACCTGCCGTTCGTCTTTGTCCATCACGCAGGTTTCGAGGATGGCGAGAATGTTGTCCTCGACACTGAGCTTGCGAAACACGCTGGGCTCCTGCGTGAGATAGCCGATGCCCAGCCGCGCGCGCTCGTGCATCGGGCTGTGCGTGATGTTGTGCCCGTGGAAGCGCACCGCGCCCTCGTCAGGCCGCACGACGCCGACGACCATGTTGAATGTCGTGGTCTTGCCCGCGCCGGTCGGCCCGAGCAAGCCGACAATCTCGCCCGCATTGACGTGGATGGACACGCCGTCCACCACGCGGCGGTGGCGGTAGGCTTTGGCGAGTTGCTTCGCGGTGAGCAACGGCTCAGTGCTGGCAGGCGTCGGCTCCATCGGCGTCAGGGTTTCTTGGCGGGTGCGTTCGTCTTCGCCGGCGTGAAGGTGGTGGTGCTCTCGCCGTAGGACTCGAACACTCCCTTGGCCCGGTAATACAAGAACTTCGGCGCGCGGCTTGTGAATTCTCCCCGGAGGACGCGAACATCGCCGGTCAGCTCGAAGGCGTCGTTGGTGGCATGGTAAACCACGCGGTCGGCGAAGGCCTGAGTGGAGTCCACCTTGTTCGAGAAGACCACGTTTCCCAGCGCCTCGGCCTCGCGGATGCGGCCGCCCATCGCGTTGAGCGGGGGCGTGTTGGTGCTGGGCGGCGACGGTGTCGCAGGCGGCTGGTTCGTGCTTTTCACGCTCTTCAAGTCGAGGAGCAGCCGGAGCGACTCGCAGCGGAGGAAGAACTGCGGGTCGTTCACGCGCACGTTCGTCTTGTAGGTCGCCACGCCGTCGGTGAGGGAGATGCTGGCGGGGCCGCTGGCGAGCACTTCGATGGGCTGCGGCCCGGCCACGGCCTTCGGCGCGATGGGCGCGGTGGTGGAGGTGTTGAACAAGGTGTTCTGCGCGCTGACGGCGGCGAGCCCGGCCATCAATGCGAGGGGTAGGAAGGTGCGGACGGTCATGGGTTCGTTGGCTTTGGCGCGTTGAAGCCTTCGCTGGTGATGTGTGTGGAGACGTCGTTTGAGATGACGAGGTGGGATCCGACCTGATGCCACTCAAAGCCGGTGCCGGTCATCAAGAAACTGCCGTCCGGGCGCGAGATGACCATGCGCTCGGCGGAGCTGGCGATTTTCCGGGCCGGGTCAATCAAGCAATGCGGCGCCTCAATCACGAAGTTCGTCGTCGTGCCGGCGAGGCTGTGTGTGTAGCTCTCCACCCGCAGGTCGCCGACGAGATACCTGCCACCCTCGACGGGCTTGGCCGTCCGGCCGAGCATGACGGAGGTGGGCTGCTTGGAGTCGCCTTCGTAGAACGGGATGCGGATGCCGCGCGCGGTGCCGAGGCCGGTCGCGTTGGAGACCTGGGTTTGCAGCGCGGCGACCGCGAGCGCCCCGGCGACGGACAGCCGCCGCTCATGCCGCTTCGCCAGAACGATCGCGGCGATTCCAGCGACGAGGAGCAAGCCCACGCCGAGAGCGATTAGTTTTGTCGAGCCAACGGTCATTTCGCGTGTTGTTCGATGATCGTCGCCCATTTTCCTTGGGCTTTCAAAATCATTTCCACGACCTCCCGCACGCAACCGTTGCCGCCGTTGGTCTTGGTGATGAAGTGCGCGAGCGCCTTTGCTTCTGACCGCGCGTCGGCGGGAGAGATCGCCAGTCCCACGCGGCGCAACACGCCGAGGTCCACCACGTCGTCGCCGACGAAGCAAGCGTCAGCCCAGCCCAGACCTGTCTCGGCGAGGATGCGCTCGACCGCAGGCACCTTGCCGTCGCGAGTTTGCACGATGAAGTCGGTCTTCAGCTCCTCCGCGCGTCGCGTGGTGATGGCCGAGGGCCGCGCGGAGACCCAGCCGACCTTCAGCCCCGCGTGCGCCGCGAGCCGCTGCCCGAGGCCGTCGTGGACATGGAAGCGTTTGAACTCGCCGTCGCCCGTGATGAAGATCGCGCCATCCGTGAGCACACCGTCCACGTCGAGGAGGAGAAGTTTGATGCGCTTGAGGCGGGAGCGGAGCTGGGAAGCGGAGAGATTGGGCATGGCGCGGGAAATGACCAGTTTTCAATGTCCAATGTCCAGTGAATGACCAATGCCCAAGGCCCGCCGTGGCCGTGGGTCCAGTCCTGCTTCATCCGACGCGCCATTGGTCATTGAGCCTTGGTCAATCATTGGGAATTGGACATTGGTCATTGGACATTCTCACCGCACCGCCGCTCTCACCTTCAGGAAGCCCTTCAGCAGCCCCGCCATCTCCGCCAGCGGAATCATGTTCGGCCCGTCGCTCATGGCCTTGTCCGGCTCAGGGTGCGTCTCGATGAAGAGGCCGTCTGCGCCGGCGGTGAGGGCGCAGCGGGCGAGCAGCGGCGCGAACTCCCGTTGGCCAATCGTCCGATCACCGCCCGCGCCGGGCTGCTGGACGGAGTGCGTGGCGTCGAAGACGACGGGGAAGCCCGACTGTTTCAGCACGGGGATGGCCCTCATGTCCGAGACGAGGTTGTTGTAGCCGAAGGTCGTGCCGCGTTCGGTCACGAGAAGTTTGTGTCCGCCCGCGAGCTTCGCCTTCTCCACCACGCGGCCCATTTCGGCGGGCGAGAGGAATTGTCCTTTCTTAAGGTTCACAATTTTCTCGGTCGCCACGGCGGCTTCGATCAAGTCCGTCTGTCGGCAGAGGAAGGCCGGGATTTGGAGAATGTCCACCACCTCACCGGCGGCGAGCGCCTGCACCTCGGTGTGAACATCCGTGATGACCGGCACGCCGAGCTGCGTGCGAATGCGCTCCAGCACCGCGAGGCCATCGGCCAGTCCGGGGCCGCGGAAGGCTTTGCCGGAGGTGCGATTCGCTTTGTCGTAGCTGGCCTTGAAGACGTAGGTGATGCCCAGCCGCGCGCAGACCTTCTGCAGATGCCGCGCGATTTCGAAGCACAGCGCCTCGCTCTCAATCACGCACGGACCGGCGAGCAGGAAGAGCCGTTTGCGTGCCGCGAGAGTTTTCCAAAGTGAATCAGTGGTGTTCCGCACACAGAGTTTGTAGCAAGAGCGCGCGGAGCGGGGAAGGAGTGAATCAGTGCGAGGACCGTGGAGGAATATCTGTCCGCGACGGGCGAGGAGTCCGGGAGATGTCAGGGATTCACCGGCAGGCTGTTCGTCTTGCGATACTCAGAGTGGCCGTCGAAGAAGCTGTAGTTGCGACCGCCGCTGTGGGGCGGAGGGACGTTGTTGCCCAGATACAAGGTCGTGCTTAACGTGTTCGCGGCGTTGTAGTTGATGCCGTCAATGTCACTGATCATCCAGATGGCGGAGGGCGAGGAGACATCCAGCCCGTTGGCAGCCGTCGTCCCGGCGGAGCTGAGTTGTGCCAGTCGTTTGGTGGTCGTGACCGGAGCGCTGTTCGGGTCCCCGAACAAGAGTCCCGGCACCGTTGCGGATGCCGCAGCTCCACGGTTGTTGAGCACGAAGGAAAGGCGCGCCGGGCTGAGGGCGCTGCCCGCGATGACATACTCCATCGCCTGACGGTTGCTGGGGCAGGACCAGACGGTGTTGTTTGTGTTGCCGGAGCCGAGATAGCGGCCGAGGTGAGCTGGATTGCTCAAGTAGAGCGCGCTGGGGTTGGCACCGGGATGTCGGACGCCGCGCAATGCCGGACCTGGGAGAAAGCCATCTGCGTCCTCGGCATAGAGTGTGACGGCCAACCCGACTTGTCTGAGGTGATTGAGGCACTTCGTGGCGCTGGCCTTCTCCTTGGCCTTCGCCAGCGCTGGCAGGAGCATGCCGGCAAGGATCGCGATGATGGCGATCACCACAAGGAGTTCGATGAGCGTGAAGCCGGAGATGGTGCGACTTGGCTTGTTCGCAGCGGGGGAACTTAGTTGCATCGGGCGGCAATGTAGCCGGGCCGGACAGTCCCGACAACTGCGCTTTTCGCCGCGAAGACAAACGATCCGTGCTGCCGAATCCACCCTTGCAGTTTCGCGCTTCGTTCCTAGACTCACGCTCCCGCTGGCGGCAGGCCGGCGGTTTGATGAGCGAGCGCCGGATTTTCTACTTCGACAATAACGCCACCACACGGGTCGCCCCCGAGGTCGTCGCGGCTATGACGCCGTTCTTCACCGAGCGGTGGGGCAATGCGTCGAGTGCCTATTCTTTCGGCAATCAGGTGGTGAAGGATTTGGACCTCGCCCGCGAGCAGGTGGCCGCGCTCATCGGTGCGGACCCGCGAGAAATCGTCTTCACCAGTTGCGGCACGGAGGCGAACAACACGGCCATTCACAGCGCGCTGGTGACCCAGCCCGGGAAGCGTCACGTGCTCACCACGGCGGTCGAGCATTCGGCGAACATAAAGTTCGGCGAGTATCTTCGGCGTCGCGGCTACGAGGTGACTTTCCTGCCGGTCGAGTCGGACGGCTCGCTTGACTTGCACCTGCTGGAGAAGTCCATCCGGCCCGACACCGCCATTGTCTCCGTCATGTGGGCGAACAACGAGACGGGCGTTCTCTTCCCGTTGGAGGAGATCGCCGCCATCTGCCGCAGCCGTGGCGTCCTCTATCACACCGACGCCGTCCAGGTGCCGGGCAAACTCAAGGTGGACGTGGATGCGTTGGGCGTGGACTTCCTCTCGCTCTCCGCCCACACGCTGCACGCGCCGAAGGGCGTCGGCCTGCTCTACTGCCGTTACACCGCGCCGTATCACTCGTATCTGATCGGCGGCGGTCAGGAGAAGGGCCGTCGCGGTGGGACCGAGAACGTGCCTTACATCGTCGGCTTCGGAAGCGCGGCGGAACTGGCCCTGGCTTCGATCCAAGACGAGAACACCCGCATCCGCGCGCTGCGCAACCGGCTGGAGCAGACGATTCTCGCGACGATCCCCGACACCTGCCGCAACGGTGGCCGCGACGCACGCCTCCCGAATACGAGCAACCTCAGCTTCGGCGGCTGCGAAGGCGAGGGCATCCTGCTGCTGCTGGACCGCGAGGGCATCTGCGCCTCCAGCGGCTCGGCCTGCACCACAGGCTCGCTGGCACCCAGCCATGTGCTGACGGCGATGGGCCTCACCCCAGCCCGCGCAAAAAGCTCTGTGCGTTTCAGTCTCGGCATCTACACCACCGCCGAGGAGGTGGATTATCTGCTTGAGAAGCTGCCGCCAATCATCGCGCGCCTGCGTGGCGCGAGCGCGGAGGGAAGCCACGCGACGCAGACTCTCGCAGCCAGTGCGATGCCCACTCCTGTCGCAGCCTAGACGGCGGTCGCTGACCCGGCAGATTCGTTTTCCAGCAAGTGCTTGCCGTTGCGGGGCGTGAATGTTTAATCTCTCCGCGTCGCCGCCCGGCACGGCTCGCCGGACTGTTCGGCAGAGATTGGCGGGCCGACGATCGGGCAGCGACCGGCGATCACATGCGCGTCATCTACAGTTATCAGGGCAAAGAAGAAGTCCGCACCTTCGAGCGCGGCGAAATTCTCATCGGCCGCCTCAGCCCGTTGAGCGCGCCTGATCTGGACTTCGGCGCTGATCCCACGGTTTCGCGCAAGCACTGCCGAATCAAGGTTTCCAACGGCGAAGTCTGGATCGAGGACCTCCGAAGCACCAATGGCACCGTGGTGGACGGCGAGTATATCGAGAGCGCCCAACTCACGCCCGACAGCGTGGTCCGCACAGGGGAGAGCAGCCTGCGCATCGAGTTCACCCCGCCGCCAGCAGCCCCCGCCGCTAGGCCGACCCCGTCCAAGCCAGTTCAGCCCAAGCCTGTCTCCGTCCCTGCGCCTGCGCCCGATGGCAACATGATGATTCCGTCGGTGAACACGATGGCTCCCAAAGCGTCGTCACCGGCTCCCAGCCCCGCGCCGATGGGAATTCTACCGCCGAAGTCCGGAGTGCTGCCGCCGGGACCCCCGCTCGTTGCGAAGCCTGCACCGGCTCCTGCACCCGCACCCGAGGCACCAAAAGTTTCCGTGGTGGCCAGGCCCGCTCCCATTCCTGAGCCAGTCGCGGCACCAGCCCCGGTTCCGGTGCCTGCCGTGGCAGCGCCAGCTCCCGTTCCGAAGCCAATTGCTGCCGCTGCCGACACCGCTGCAGAGAGCGACTTCAAGCGCCGGCTCGCCAGCCTGTATCAGGTGCCGCTTACGTTCACGCCGGAGATGCGGTTGCAGGACATGCTTCAAGCCATTTTGGAGCGAGTCCTCACCCTCGTCCCCGGAGCCAGGCGCGGCGCGCTGATGCTGCACAACCCCGACACCGGGCGCGTGCAGGTGAGCGCGAGCATCCCGCAGGGCGAGGTGGTGGTGAGCGAGTCCCTCGCGCGCCGCGTCATGGACGAGGCCCACGGATTCATCCTCCAGCGCAGCAACGAGTCAGCCGCGCTGGATGCCCGGCTCGTCACCGTCGAGACCGGCATGTATGCGCCGATGCTGCTCAAGGAGAAGCCCCTCGGCGCGATCTACCTCGACGACCCGCAGCGCAGCGAGTCCTTCAGCGAGGACGACATGCAGTTCCTGCTCGCCGTCGCGCACTACGTCGGGGTGATCATCTTCAACCAGGAGTTGCAATCCGGCCTGCAGCACAACGCAACGCTGCTCGGCCGCATCTCGGTCAAGTTCCCGCCCCGCGTGCAGGAGCGCCTGCTGGAAACCGTCCGCCAGGAACGCCTTCAAGCCGGCCTTCAGAAGTCCGAGCTGCCCGTGCTCTGCGCCGACCTCCGGGGCTTTGCCACGGTCGCCGGCCTCGCACCCGCTGAGGCGGCCGCGATGTTTGCCGACTACCACGGGGCGGTGCTGGACGCCGTGTTCCGCTACGACGGCACGCTGCTCAAGTCCGGTGGCGAGGAGCTCGTCGCGGTCTTCGGCTCGCCCGAGGCGGACTTGCAGCACAGCGAAAAGGCCGTCTGCGCCGCAGTTGCGATGGAAGCCGCCGTCAAGGAGATCAACGCACGCCGCACCGCCCAGAGCGACCCGATGTGGCAGCTGGCCGCCGGCGTCCACATCGGCGAAGTCATCCACGGATTCGTCGGCTCGGCCGGACGCATGGAGTTCGTCGCCCTCGGCGCTGGCGTCACGCGCGCCGGACACTACTGCAAGGGCGCACACGATGGCGAAGTCCTCATCGGCCCCGAAGTTTACCAGAAGGTTTTCAAAATCATTGAGGCTGATCGCGCCACCGTCTCGCACAAGGAGTTCGGAGAGTTCCACTGCTACCGCGTCAAGAGCCTCAAGGGCGGCAAGCCGGCGTGAGCGAGCTTTCAGCGATCAGCATTAAGCGCTCAGACACGAGCCCGAAGGAAACCCCGCGCATTTTTTCGCTGACTGCTGACCGCTGGTAGCTGACTACTAACAACATGATCCACGTCGGCATTGGCTACGATGTTCACCAACTCGTCGAGGGCCGCAAGCTCATCCTCGGCGGCGTGGACATCCCCCATACGAAAGGTCTCGACGGCCACTCCGACGCCGACGCCTTGATGCACGCCATCACCGACGCCGTGCTTGGCGCGATTGGCGAGGGGGACATCGGCCAGTTCTTCCCGAACACCGACCCGCGCTGGAAAGGCGCGCCCAGCCGTATCTTCCTCGAAGAGGCTGCGCGCCAAGTCACCTTGCGCAAAGGCCGCCTTGTCAACGTGGACGCCACCCTCATCGCCCAGGCCCCCAAGATCATGCCCCACGTCCAGGCGATGAAGGCAAACATCTCCGACGCCCTCGGACTGGACCCGAGGAAGGTCGGTATCAAGGCCACGACCAACGAGACCATGGGTTTCATCGGCCGCGAAGAAGGCATCGCAGCGATGGCCGTGGCCATCGTGGACTTGCCGGAGTAAAAGCGAACCTCCGCGGCTGAACGCTGAAAGCTGACCGCTAACCGCTCCCCAGAATGGCCATCAAATCTGAAGTCGGCTGGACCCGCAGAAACGAGGACGGCACCAAGCTGGAAATCTCCGCGCGCCGCTTTGGTGGCGAGTGGCACTTTTTCCACCAGCTCAAGCGCGCCGAGGACTGGCTGCCCATCAAGAACCCGCCGCTCGAAGACTGGCTCGAACTCCTCGACTCCATCCGCCGCCGCATTAATCGCCGCCTCCTGACCCCAGACGAGGAGACCCGCGTGAAGAAGATGATTTACGACCGCTTCCCCGGCACGAAGCTCGACTGACCGACCCCCTATCCGCCATTCCCCATGCCCCACCCCCTGATTCTGGTCACCCCTTGCCAGCAGGCCGCCGGCACCGAGTTTGCCGACGCCTCCATCAGCCTCTCGAACCGCTACACGCAGGCCATCAACGACGCGGGCGGGATGCCGCTCGTCCTCCCCGTCACGGCCACGCGCGACCAGATCGCCGAGCTCGTCCGGCGCGCGGATGGCGTGCTGCTCACCGGCGGCGAAGACATCGAGATCAAGCACTACGCGCCCGACACGCCGCCCGAAATCGCGGCGACCATAAAGGACGTGGAGCCGGAGCGTGACGTGATTGAGTTCGCGCTCGTGGACGAAGTCTTCCGCCAGCGCAAGCCGCTCCTTTGCATCTGTCGCGGCCATCAGATGCTCAACGTCGCCCTGGGCGGCACGCTCATCGTGGACATCCCCGCACAGCTCCCTGGGGCGCTGTCGCACAAGCAAATCGAGCGGAAGTTCGAGCTGGTTCATGAGGTGGCCCTCGCGCCGGATTCGCAAATCGCCGCCATCCTCGGCACCACCCTCACCGGCACCAATACCACGCACCATCAGGCCGTCGCCCGCGTCGCCGACGCACTCCGCGTCACCGGCACCACCACCGACGGCGTGATCGAGACGATGGAGCTCAAGGACAAGTCGCTCCTGCCGTTCCTCCAATCCGTCCAGTTCCATCCCGAGCGCCTCTACGACTGTTATCCTCACTTCGCCGAACTCTTCCGCGCCTTCATCAAGGCAGCCGCCAAGTGAGTCGCGCAAGCGAAAGAGCAGAAGGACACGGGCCAAGAGGATTTGCTCCCGCCCCATTCCTAATTTTCCTGCCCTCAATCTTCCTGCCATAATTCCCCTGTGCTCTACTTCGACCACAACGCCACGTCGCCGCTCCACCCCGCCGCACGGCAGGCGTGGCTGGACGCGACGGAGCGCTTCATCGGCAACCCATCAAGCCTCCACCGCGTCGGCGCTCGCGCGGATGCCGCCTTGAGCGAAGCGCGGGAAAAGCTCGCGCGGATGCTCGGCTGCGACGCCCTGGACATCTTCTTCAACTCCGGCGCGACCGAGTCCGCGAACACCGTCTTCCACCACGCCGCGCGCACGCTCGCCCCGGACGCCGAAGTCTGGTTCTCCGCCATCGAGCATCCCTGCGTGACCGAGTCCGCGCGCCACCACTTCCCGAAACGCCACCGCCTCATCCCCGTCACGCGCGCCGGCATGGTGGACTTGAACTGGCTCCGCGCCCAACTCCGCAGCCGCCGAGGTAAGGCGGCGGACTCGGTGGGCCAGAAACCAGAAGCCAGAAGTCAGAATCCGCCTCCTCTCCTCGTCGGCTGCCCCGGCCTCATCGCGGTCATGGCCGTCAACAACGAGACCGGCGTCATTCAACCTGTGAACCAGTTGCTGAAACTGTGCCGCGCGCACGGCATCCCGTTCTTCTGCGACGCTGTGCAAGCCCTTGGCAAACTCCCCGCCGCAGGTCTCGGCGGCTGCGACTGGGTCAGCGGCAGCGCCCACAAGTTCGGAGGTCCACGCGGTGTGGGCTTTCTGAAATGCCCATCGAAAGGCCGCGTTGAACCCCTGTTACGCGGCGGTTCACAGGAAGCAGGCCGTCGCGCTGGAACAGAGAATGTCCCCGGAGTCCTCGCCATGGTCGCCGCGCTCGAAACCCGTGAGCAGGCCATGAGTGACGCGCGCGTTGCTTTGCGCACCAAGTTTGAGCGCCAGCTTCTGAAGGCCCTCCCCGGAGTCGAGATTGTCGCCACGAAATCCCCGCGTGGCTGGAACACCGTCCTCGCGCTCATGCCCGAAGCTGACTGCCGCGCGCGTTGGGTCGTGAAGCTCGACAAGCTCGGCGTAGCCGTCTCCAGCGGCTCCGCGTGCGCCAGTGGCAAGGAGGAGCCTAGCCCCGTCCTCACCGCGATGGGCCATTCACCCGCCGAGGCTCGGCGCGCCCTGCGTTTCAGCGCCGGCTGGGAAACGACCGAGGCCGACTGGCAGCAACTCCTCGCCGCCCTAGTGCAAGCCCACCGTGAGATGCAGCCAATCCGCCCGAAGTAGCGGAGCACCGGCCTCCGGCCCTGCACGCATTTCCTTCGTGTCTCTAGGTGTCCCTTCATGCTTTCCTCCCACCGTGAGCGATGAGCCGATCATTGACCTGCACAGCGACCATTACTTCATGGGCGAGGCGCTGCGGCTGGCTGTGCGCGCTTATGAGGCAGAGGAAATCCCCGTCGGCGCGGTCGTGGTGCGGGGTGGGCGCATCATCGCTCGGGCGTTCAACCAGGTCGAGCTGCTCAAGGACGCCACGGCCCACGCCGAGATGCTCGCCATCACGCAGGCGGAGGAGGCCGTCGGCGACTGGCGGCTCAACGACTGCACGCTCTACGTCACCAAGGAGCCGTGTCCCATGTGCGCCGGCGCGATTGTCCACGTCCGTTTCTCCCGCGTGGTCTTCGGCGTCAGCGATGCGAAAGGCGGCGCGGCCGGCGGCGCGTTGAACCTCTTGCAATTCCCCGGTCTCAACCACCAGTGCGACATCACTCGCAGCGTGCGCGAGGAGGAGTGCCGCTCGTTGCTCATCGGCTTCTTCTCCGAGCGCCGCGCAGCGAACAAGGCTGCGAAAGCCGGGCCCGACTCGGACAGTGGCCAAGCGGCCCAAGCCGGCGCGGGCGGCGAAGATTGATCGGATCGGTTCCGATCTCCGGCTGGAATATTCGCGCTTTCCCAAAGGCGGACTAGCCGCGATTCTTCTCCGGTGTGTCCACTCCGCTTTTTCCGTTTGCTCGTCGCGCTGGCTCTGACTGCCGAAGCCTCCTCTTCCGCCCAGCCCGCGCCGAAAACGCGCGTCACTTACTCCGAGGCTTACGGCAAGACCGGCGTGCCGCCGGAGGTGGCTGCGAAGGACCTGCCGCGCTTCCCGGCTGTCGAGCCGGCGAAGGCCGTCGAGACTTTTCAAATCAAGAAGGGATTCCGCCTCGAACTCGTCGCCGCCGAGCCGCTCGTCAACAGCCCGGTCACGATGGCCTTCGACGAGAACGGGCGGATCTTCGTCGTCGAGATGATTGACTACTCGGAGCGCCGCGATGAGACGCCGCACGCGGGGCGCATCCGGCTGCTGGAGGACACGGATGGCGACGGCAAGTTCGACAAGTCCACCGTCTTCGCCGACAACCTGCCCTGGCCCACCGCGCTGATTTGCTACGGCGGCGGAATCTACGTTGGTGCGACGCCCGACATCATCTGGCTCAAGGACACGAACGGTGACGGCAAGGCCGACGAGCGCAAGGTGGTCTTCACTGGCTTCGGCAGCGGGGCGACGCGGCTCAACGTGCAGGCGCTGATCAACTCGTTCAACTGGGGCCTCGACAACCGCATTCACGGCGCGACCGGCCCCATCGGCGGCAATGAGGTGAAGTCCACTGCGACGACAGGCGGCCCCGCGCTGGACTTGCGCGGACGCGACTTCGGCTTCGACCCGCGCAGCATGAGGATGCAGGCGGAGGCTGGCGGCGGACAATACGGACTCTCCTTCGACAGCATGGGTCGCAAGTTCGTGTGCAGCAACAGCGACCACTTGCAGATGCTGCTCTTCGACCTGCGCTATGCTTCGCGGAACCCCGCGTTCCCCATGCCCAGCCCGCGCATGAGCATCGCAGCGGACGGCGCGGCGGCAGAAGTTTTCCGCCTGAGTCCGGACGAGCCGTGGCGCATTGTCCGCACGCGCTGGCGCATAAGCGGCGTGATGCCCGGCGCGGTCGAGGGCGGCGGACGGGTGTCCGGCTACTTCACTGGCGCGACGGGCGCGACGATCTACCGCGGCAACGCCTACGGCCCTGAGTTCGTGGACAACGCCTTCATCGGCGATGCGGGCGGCAACTTGGTTCACAGAAAAGTCCTTTCGCCCAACGGCGTCGCACTCACCGCGAAGCGCCCGGCGGATGAGCAGAACGTCGAGTTCCTCGCCTCGCGCGACACATGGTTCCGCCCGGTGCATTTCCAGAACGCGCCCGACGGCTGCCTCTACATCGCGGACATGTATCGCGAGGTCATCGAGCACCCGTGGTCCATCCCCGAGGCGATCAAGAAGCACATTGACCTCAACAGCGGCAACAACCGCGGCCGCATCTGGCGCGTCGTGCCGGAGAATTTTGTTCAGCCCAAGCTGCCCAAGCTCGGCTCCGCGACCATCCCGCAGCTCGTGGGCAATCTCGACAGCCCGAACGGGTGGACGCGCGACACCGCCGCGCGCCTGCTCTACGAACGACAGGATCGCCGCGCGGTCGTGGAGCTCGAACGACTGCTTGGCAAGCCGCTCTCCGCGCTTGGGCGCATCCACGCGCTCTACGCGTTGCAAGGATTGCTTGCGCTCGACTCGAAGCACTTGCTCGGCAGCCTGGCCGACTCAGACGAACGCGTGCGTGAACACGCTGTGCGCCTGAGCGAGTCGTTTTTACTGGGCGCGCGTGGCACCGGCCCGCTCGCTGACAAGCTGCTTGCCATGACCACGGAGCATTCGCCGCGCGTGCGTTACCAGCTCGCCTTCACGCTCGGCGAGGTGCGCAATCCGGCCCGTCCCAAGGCGCTCGCCGACATCATACGTTACAACTCGGACAACGCGCAGATGCGCGCCGCCGTGCTGAGTTCGCTGGCGGACGGGGCAGGGGAAGTCTTCGCCTCGCTTGTGCGCGATGTGCGTTTCCGCGCGCAGCCGGGCAGCGAGGAATTTCTACGCCAGCTCGCCGAGATGATCGGCGCGCGAAACAGCTACGTCGAGGCGAAGCCCGTGCTGGAGTTCGCCGCCAAGCCCGACCCCGCCGCGCCCGTCGCGACCTGGGTGCGCGCGCTGGGCGACGGTGCGGTCCGCGCCGGCACGACGCTCGCCGCGATGGACAAGCTGAGTCATCTCAAGGGCGTCTTCGCGACCGCCGCGCAGACGGTGGGCAACGAGAAGGCCACCGAGTCCGCACGTTTGCAGGCCGCGCAGTTGCTCGCACTCACCAGCTTTGCCGAGTCTGGTGCGAAGCTCATCCCCTTGCTCGACGCGCCGTCGGAGCCGCTGAAGCTCGCGGCCATCGGGTCGCTCGCCCGCTACCCAACACCGGAGATCGGTGGCGAGTTGGTCAAGCGCTGGGCCGCCTTTTCGCCCCGCGCTCGCACCGATGCTCTCGCGGCGCTGACGACACGCCCGGAGCGCGCGCTCGCTTTGTTGAAGGCCGTCGAGTCCGGCAGCGTGAAGCCGGCTGATCTGCCCACGGCCTCGGTGAAACTTCTCCAAACCAGCAAGGACAAGGCCGTGGCCGCGCTCGCCGCGAAGGTCTTTCCTCCCACACTCAGGCCGGAGGACCTCCTGAAGTCGTTCCAGTCCGCGCTCGATCTGCGCGGTGACGCAGCGCGTGGGAAGGCGATTTTCGTGGAGCGCTGCGCCTCTTGCCATCGCGCTGGCAAAGACGGCTTCGCGCTCGGCCCGGACTTCGTCACGGTAAAGACCGCCGGCAAGGAAAAGCTCCTGAGCAGCCTCATCGCGCCGAACGCGGAGATCGCGCCGCAGTTCATCGCCTTCCAAGTGGACACCAAGGATGGCGAGAGCTACACGGCCCTCATCGGCAACGAGACGCCGAGCGACGTGACGCTGCGGATGGCCAGCGGCCAGGAGATCACGCTCCCGCGCACAAAGGTCAAGGGCATGAAAAGCTCCGGCCAGTCGCTCATGCCCGAGAATCTCTCCGCCGGCCTGACGCCGCAGGCGATGGCGGACCTGCTGGAGTTCATCGTGACGGCGGATGCGCCGAAGTGAAGGCGGCGGGAAGTGTTCAGTTTTCAGTGGGACAGTGGGGATCCATCCGCCACTGAATACTGAATACTGAATACTGATTACTCTCCCTTGCCTCCTCAGCCACGGCACCCTCAACCTCCGCCATGCACGTTTACGACCACCCCACGTTTCACATGGCCTGCCGCCAGTTTGATCTCGTGGCGGACCACCTCGACATCCCGGCCAATGATCGGGACCGGTTGAAGTATCCCAAGCGCGCGCTCACCGTCGCCGTGCCCGTGCGGCGCGATGACGGCAAGGTGGAGGTCTTCGCGGGTTACCGCGTGCAGCATCACCTCGCGCTCGGTCCTACCAAGGGCGGCATGCGCTATCACCCGGACGTGACCGTCGGCGAAGTCGCGGCGCTCGCGATGTGGTTGATCTGGAAATGCGCGCTGATGAACCTGCCCTACGGCGGCGCGAAGGGCGGCGTCGCGTGCGACCCGACTCAAATGTCCATCGGCGAATTGGAGCGGCTTACGCGGCGTTTCACTCAGGAACTCATCCACTTCATCGGGCCGCAGGTGGACATCCCCGCGCCCGACCTCGGCACCAACGAGCAGACCATGGCGTGGATGATGGACACCTATTCCGTCCACGCCGGCCAAGCGACGCCCGCTGTCGTCACTGGCAAGCCCGTGGCCATCGGCGGCTCGCTGGGTCGTCGTGAGGCGACGGGCCGCGGCGTCAGCTATCTCGCCAATCGCGCGATGGACACCATCGGCCTCAACGCGAATGAAGCGACCGCCGTGGTGCAGGGCTTCGGCAACGTCGGCTCCGTCGCCGCCTATTCGCTTGCGCGCTACGGCGTGAAGATCATCGCCGTCAGCGACGCGTTCGGCGGCACGCTCAACGCGCGAGGGCTGGACTTGGGCAAGTTGCAGAAACACGTCGCGCGCACGAAGTCCGTCGCGCACTTCCCCGGCGGCGAGAGCATTTCGAACGAGCAGTTGCTCGTCACGCCGTGTGACATCCTCGTGCCCGCCGCGATGGAGCGGCAGATCACCGCAGCGAACGTGAACCAGATCAAGTGCCGCATCCTCGCCGAGGGCGCGAACGGACCGACCACGCCCGACGCCGACCTCGTTCTGGACCAGCGCCCGGATGTGTTCGTCATCCCGGACATCCTCTGCAACGCGGGTGGTGTGGTGGTGAGCTACTTCGAGTGGGTGCAGGACTTGCAGAGCTTCTTCTGGAGCGAGACGGAGATCACCGACAAGCTCTTCCGCCTGCTGGAGAACGCCTTCACGCAGACGCTGCATCTGAGCCGGAAGCAGAACATCTCCATGCGCATGGCTGCTCTTTCGCTGGGCGTCGCTCGTGTGCGCGAGGCAAAGAAGCTGCGGGGACTTTTTCCCTGACCAATCTGGGGCGGCTGGCCGGAGGCTACTTGGGCGGCTCCGTCGGCTGGACCTTCGGCACCCCAGCTCCTCCGGCAGAATCACCACGGCGATGCGGCGATTCTTCGCGCGGCCTTCAACCGTCGCGTTGTCCGCAATCGGATGAAACTCCCCGTAGCCCAGCGCGCCGAGCTGCTTGGGGTTCACGCCCGCGTGTTCGTGCAAGAAGCGCACCGCTGCCGTGGCGCGCGCCGTCGAGAGTTCCCAGTTGCTCGCGAAGCGGCTTCGTGCCGACGCACGGATGGGCACGTTGTCCGTGTGGCCGATGACGTGGAGTGCGCGGTTCGTGTGTGAGGCCAGGACGGCGGCGAGTCTGCGCAGGATTTCCTGTCCTTCCGCCCGGAGCGCCGCCTCGCCGGAGTCGAACAGCACGTGGTCGAGAATGTTGACGGTCAGCTTGCCCTGGAGTTGCGAGATCGTGATGTCCTTGGACTGGAGCGCGGCGCGCATCTCCTCTTCGAGCGTGCTCTTGGATTTCGATGCAGTTGCCATTTCCTTCTCAGCCTCGGCGAGCTTCTCAGCCAGCTCGGTCGCATCGGCCTTCGCAGCGTCGAAATCGGCCTTCAACGCGAGGGCTTGCGCGGCGTTTTGCTCGGCGGCCTTGCGCGCCTCTTCGAGCGCGGTTTGTGCGGCGGAAAGCTCGGAACCCCGCTTCCACGCGGTCCAACTCAGCGCTCCCAGGATCAGGAGCGCCGAGAGAATCGTCGGGACAACCCAGGTGCTCTTCGGCATGGGCGGAAGCTACTGGACGCGTCCGATGCGGCAAGCGGGAAGTATTTTGGTGTCGCGTTTCGCCGTTTCGTAATATTGCGCAGTCGTGCGCAACCAGCTAGCTTGCCCGGTGTTGAAGCCAGCAAACTTGATTTGAACATGAAGCGCGCGACTCAATCTGGATTGATCCTAGTCGTGGTTTCCTGTGCCGCGCTGACCGCCGGGGCCGACGCCGTCGGCGACTACAAGGTGATTTTGGAGCGCAATCCCTTCGGACTTAAACCGACGCCACTGCCCGTAAAAGTCGAGGCACCCGCCCCGCCAGAGACACCCACGAATTACAAGCTCACTGGCATCACAGCCCTGTTCAAGCCGCGGCGTGCGATGTTTGTAAATCAAGTGCCCGGCAAGCCTGTTCCCGAATACATCAGCCTTTCGGAAGGCCAGCGCCAGGGAAGCCTTGAAATCCTGGCCGACGGCATCAACGTCAAGGCTGGCACGGTGCGCGTGAAGATTTCCGGGGAGGAGCGCACGATGTCCTTCGAGAAGGACGGGCTGAAGAGCGTTGCTGGCGCACCTGCGATGACCGCGCCCCAAGCACCATTCAATCAACTCAATCCGGTGCCCGCCGCACCTGGCGGCAGCATCCCACCGCCACCGAATTTCCAAGGCGGTTACCAGAACACTCAAGGGTCGTTCAACCGTGGGGCGGCACCAGCGATGCTAGCCGCGTCCGCAGCCGCCGCGTCCGCAGCCGTTCAAGGAAGTTTCGGAGCTGGCGCTCCCAGCACCGCGCGCCCAGTGCGCATCCCGATTGGGGATGCAGCCCCGGGCCAATCATCGCCGCCGCCTGCGCCGATCGTGGATCCCGTAAAGCAGACAGTGCAGATAGAGTTGAACCGTGCTATTGACGCGCCGAGAGTCCAGCGGGGCGAACTCCCCCCCCTTCCTCCCACCGATCTGACGGGCAGGTGAAGTTTCGTAGCCGCCGGGGTAAGGAGGGGGATTCCCCCAGCAACCAGCGAAGCCCAATCCGCCTCCTCACCTCGGCGGCTACCGCGCAATCCATCCGCCGCCGACTACGAGGTCTTCTTGATAGAACACGCACGCCTGTCCCGGCGTGATGGCCCGTTGCGCTTCGTGGAGTTTCACCTGCGCCCCGCCGTCCGCCGTGGGCGTCACCGTCGCGGGTGTGCCGGGGTGGTTGTAACGAATCTTCGCCGTGACCCCGATGCTCGCTGGTGGTGTCTCGAAAGGAATCCAGTTGCAGCGCTCCACGCGAAACTCGGCACGGTCCAACATCGTCTCGTCGCCCACGATGACGCGATTGGTGGCCGCATCCAGTTCGACAACGTAGAGCGGCTTGGGCGCGGAGAGGCCCAGGCCCTTGCGCTGGCCGATGGTGTAGAACTCGATGCCGTCGTGCTGCCCGAGCTTGCGCCCGTGGACATCCACGATGTCGCCGCGATGCCGCGTGGCGAGCTTCGACTGTTCGAGGAATTTCCCGTAGTCGTTGTCCGGCACGAAGCAGATTTCCATGCTCTCCTCCTTCTCGGCGGTCTTGAGCTTGCACTCGCGCGCGAGGTCGCGCGTGTCCGCCTTCGTCATGTTGCCGAGGGGAAAGATGGTGCGCTCAAGCTGCCACTGTTTCAGCGAGAAGAGGAAGTAGCTCTGGTCCTTGCGTGGATCGCGACCGCGCTTGAGCAACGTGCGCTCCGTCGTCGCGCACTTCTCCGTCCGCGCGAAATGCCCGGTGGCGATGAGATGCGCGCCAAGCTGGTCCGCGCGGTGCAGCAGCGTGCCGAACTTGAGCCGCTCGTTGCACATCACGCACGGGTTGGGCGTGCGTCCGGCTTTGTATTCCTCCGCGAAGTAGGCGATGACCTGCTTCTGAAACTCCGCCGACTCGTCCACGAGGTAGTAGGGGATGCCGAGCTGGTGCGCCACGGCGCGCGCGTCCTTCACGGCCTCGGGGCCGCAGCACTTGTCCTCCGCGCGGTTCACGCAATCCTGCGGCCAGAGCTTGAGCGTCACGCCCACGAGGTCGAAGCCCTGCTCTTGCAGCAACGCCGCCGCCGCCGAGGAATCCACCCCGCCGCTCATCCCAATCATCACCCGCGTTTTCTTCGTCTCCGACACGGGGCGGAAGGTAGGCAGCAAGGGCTGAGGAGTAAAGCGGCGCGGCACCGAAGGCCTAATGTGGGGCGCATCCGCCACTGTCCCCGGAGCGCGGCGTTCACGCCGCAGAAGGCTGCGAGCGAACGAAACGCCCCGGCAAAGACAAGGGGTTTCGGGGCCGCCAATCCTGCTGCGGCGTGAACGCCGCGCTCCTTCGGGGGCAGGGCTGCCCGCGCTACGGGCACATCACTCCTTCGTGACCACTTCGTCCAGGTTTAGCAACAGGCTGCACAGCGCAGTCCACGCGGCGTGACTGGCAGTGTCGAGTTGCTCGTTGCGCCTCGATTCGCCGACGGCGAGGAGTTTCAACGCGGCTTCTTTGTCGCCGGAGTATTGCGCGCGAAGACGGGTGAGGCGGGCGGTGAGAATTTGCTTCTCCGGCGCGCTGGGCTTGCGGGCGGTGACGAGCCGGAAGGCTTGCTCCAACCGCGCGGCGTCGGTCGCTTCGCCGGTGAGCAGGACGCGCTCGGCCAGCGCCCGGGCGGCCTCGACGTAGGTGATGTCGTTGAGCGTGGCGAGCGCGTGGAGCGGGGTGTTCGTGCGTGGGGACTTCACGGCGCAGTTCTGGCGCGTGGCCACGTCGAAGAACACCGTCGGGCCGACGATGCGCCGCCAAAAGACGTAAACGCTGCGGCGATAGAGCGCGTCGCCCTTGTCCTGCACATATTTCTTGTTGCCGAAGGTGGCGTCCTCCCAGATGCCGGCCGGCTGGTAGGTTTTCACCGGCGGGCCGCCGAGCCGCTCGACGAGCAGGCCGCTGGCGGCGAGGGCTTGGTCGCGCAGCATCCACGAAGGGAGGCGATAGCGCGGGCCGCGCGCGAGCAGGCGGTTCTCGGGGTCGAATTGATACAGCGTGTCCGAACCCGCCCGCCTCCTGACCTCGGCGGCCACGGGCGCGTCCTTCGATGACTGCCGGTAAGTCGCACTGGTCACGACGGTGCGGACGAGCTGCTTCACGTCCCAGCCGGTGCGGACGAACTCGGTGGCGAGCCAGTCGAGTAGCTCGGGATGCGACGGCTTCTCCCCTTGCACGCCGAAGTCCTCGGAAGTCTTCACAAGGCCAGTGCCGAAGAACTGCTGCCAGAAGCGGTTCACGGTGACGCGGGCGGTGAGCGGGTTCTCCGGCGAGACGAGCCAGCGCGCGAGGTCGAGCCGGTTGGTGGGGGAAGGTTTGGAGTTTGGAGTTTGGAGTTTGGAGTTGGAGACCAGTGCGGTAGGAAATGCCGCCGCCGCCTTCTCGCCGGGTTTGTTGTAGGCGCCGCGCACGAGCATGAAGGTGTCGCGCGGCTGCTTCATGTCTTCCATCACCATCACCCGCGGGATGGCTTTGTTGAAATCATCGCGCGCGTCCATCGCCTTCACGAGTTGGTTCAGCAGTTGCGCGTAGTCGCGCGGTTCCTTGTCGGTGCGGAACTTCGCGAGACTGCGGAGTTGCGTCAGGTTTCGCACCGCGCCCTTCTGCTTCAGCGCGGCGAACGACTCGGCGGGGTAGTCCTTCACGTCCGGCGCGTCGGAGGACGGCTTGCCTGCGGGTCGCGGGAAGACCGTGAGCTCCAGCTTGTCCACGTCGTCGCCGAGGCGCTTCACGTCGTCGCCGAGCTGCTTGAGCTTCTCGACCTGCTCCGGCGTGGTGAAGTCCATGATGGGCGCGGTCTGCGGGCTGCCACCGCCGCCGGTGATGGACGTCTGGTTGAAGAACGCGACGAGGCCGTAGTAGTCGCGCATCGTGTAGGCATCGAACTTGTGGTCGTGGCAGCGCGTGCAGTTCATCGTTGCCGCGAGCCACACGGTGCCGACGGTCTCGGCCTGCTCGAAGAGATATTCGATGCGGTTCTCCTCCGCGATGCGCCCGCCCTCGCCGTTGATCATGTGGTTGCGCACGAAGCTGGTGGCAAGCTTCTGGTCGCGCGTGGCGTCGGGGAGCAAATCGCCGGCGAGCTGCCAGACCGTGAACTGGTCATAAGGCAGGTTGTCGTTGAACGCCTTCACAGCCCAATCGCGCCACGGCCACATCGTGCGCTCTTGGTCGCCTTGATAGCCGTTCGAGTCGGCGTAACGCGCGGCGTCGAGCCACTCCCAAACCATGCGCTCACCGTAGCGCGGCGCCGCGAGCAGGCGGTCCACGAGGGCTTCGTAAGCCTTGGGCGACTTGTCAGCGAGGAAGGCGTCCACCTCGGCGGGCGTGGGCGGCAGGCCGGTGAGATCGAGGGTCACACGCCGGATGAGGGTCTCGCGCGGGGCCTCGGGCGAGGGGCGAAGGCCTTCCTTCGCGAGTCGGTCGGCGATGAAAGCGTCCAGTGGAGGCAAGTAATCAGTCTTCAGTGGCTCAGTATTCAGTTTGCCGGCCTTGGACTGCGGCTGCTTCGACGGAACACTGGACACTGAATACTGAACACTGACTCTGGGCACAGTCGGCCGCACGGGCGGCGAGAAGGCCCAATGCGTCGCGTAGTTCGCGCCGGAGTCAATCCACCGGCGCATCGTCTCAATCTGCCCGGGCGTGAGCGTCTTCTTGCTCTTGGGCGGCGGCATCACATCGTCCGCGTTCTTCGTGATGAGCCGCTTGAAGAGTTCGCTCTGCGACGACTTACCGGGGACGAGCACGGGACTCTTGGCACGGAACAAACCCTCCTTCGTGTCCAGTCGCAGTTTCGCTTCGCGGGTCTGCTCGTCCGGGCCGTGGCACTGGAAGCAGTTCTCCGAGAGGATAGGCAGCACGTCGCGGTTGAAGTCTACTGCGGACTTCAGCGCGGGCGCGGCAAGGGCTGTGGACGCGACGGCGAACGCGGCGAGCGCGAGCAATCCTCGGCGAAGGTGGGCGAGTCGGGTCATCTTGATTCAGGAATCAGACGCGAGTGTAGCGGCGGGGCTTCCGGGGAAAAGCGGGAAGTTTTCGCGCGGCAGGAATCGGAGATTGCCGTTGACCGGCCAATGAAGCGTTCGGACTGTCCGAGCGTCGGCATACCAAAGCCGACCGCAACATTGACATGAAACTCACCGGCGTTCCTGTTGGAACAAGCGCGCATCGTTCGTGCCGAAGCGCTGCCTTCACGCTCATCGAACTGCTCGTGGTCATCGCCATAATCGCGATTCTGGCCGGGATGCTCCTGCCAGCACTCGCGAAGGCCAAGTCAAAGGCCAAAGCTACGCAATGCCTCAACAACATGAAGCAGATGGGCACGGCCTCGGCCCTCTACTCGGACAGCAACGACGACAAGGTCACCAAGATGATCGACAACTTCATGAACGGGGCCGTATCCGCGCTCATGCCGCCAGGCACGGTCATCCTCACAAACTCGGTTGCCGGGAATCCGGCCACTTGGTGGGTGGATCTGCTGCGCCCCTACTCCGGCGGGTCGTTCAAAAGCTCGCAATGCGCTGAATTTCAGCACGCGGGAAAAGGCCCGGCCTCGCTCGGCATTGGTATGGGGTATCCTGAACTGGGCATCTCGTATCAAGCCGGCTCGTTCAACGGTTCATATTCGGCGCCCTATCGCACGCATGATGTCAGCAAGCCCACGATCACTATTTATGTGGCCGACTGCGCAACAGCCGATGCTCCGAGCCTTACCAATCCCAATTCGGAGGAGTGGAAGGAGAGCGCCAGTCCGACGGCCCAAGCCGCTTTCTGGCTGACCCCGACGACGACGGTTCCGCCCTACTGGGGAACGTTTCCGGATCAAACCCGGATGTTCGCCCGTCACAACGGGCGCGCGAACCTCGCGAAGATGGACGGCCATATCGAAAGTGCGCGAGTCAACGAAGTTGGATGGCAATATCCCCGTGGCGACTCGCGGGCGATGTGGGCCAGGTAGTTTGGGAAGCCTACTGGTCAACGAGCTTCACTGACGACTTCTTGGCGTCCAGGACGTATTTCTTCCCCGGGGGTGGCGTTGGCAGTCGCTTCATGAATCCGGTCTTCACCAGGTCGTCCAGCGAGTCGGGTTCCTTCAGTTGGCCCATAACATGCGCGCGCACGGCTTCGTTCAGCGTCTTCAAGTCCACCTCCGGATTCGGCGGGGCGGCGGGGGCCTCGGGCGCGGTGGAACTCGAGGAAGCCTTCCGTTTGCAGGCGGTCAGCGGCAGCGCGAACAGGAGCGCGCAGAGCAGGAGGCGGTTCATGGCTTGGATCATTTCTTTGCGGGAGCAGGCGCGGCGGCTCCGGGCATCACGGCGTCGGTCCACTTGTCGGTGCGGAAGGGCGAGGCGGGGAGGCCGGCGGCGTTGGCGAGATTCGGCTCGGCAATCTGGTTCCAGCCGAAGCGCACGGCGACAGGCTTCGCGACGCCTTCCGCGCTGACCACGACGTTGTTGCCGACAATCTCCGCCTTGGCCTCGACGAACTTCTTGTCCTCGCCTGCGACGGTGAACCACGTCAGCGGCTTGCCGTCGAGCGACTTGAGCCCCGCCGCGTTCTTGAAGGAAACCTGCGCCTTGCTGCCCTCAACCTTCAGCGTCTCGAACACCGGGCTGGCGTAGCTGGCCACGGGCTTGTTGTAAGTCTTCGCCAGCGCCCACAGCGCGAGGCGCTGGCCGACCGTCTGTTTGTCGGGCGGATGGATGTCGCGGATGGTGGTGACATCGGTGGTCACGGCCATGCCGGTGTTGGGGATGGAGAGCGTCGCAGTCTGCGCCTCCCAGATGCCGGGCAAATGCTCGGCACGGGCGGGGCCGTAGTTGAAGGGTGCGAGCTGCACGAAGAAGAACGGGAAATCCCCCTGCTGCCAGAGTGTGCGCCAGCCGCCGATGAGCGCCTTCTTCTTCTCGAAGTAGAGCATGCCCTCGCCGTTGTTCGACTCGCCCTGATACCAGAGCGCGCCCTTGATGGCGTAGGGGATGATGGGGTGAACCATCGCGTTGTAGATCGAGAGCGGCGAGCTGCTGCT
>SXGS01490722.1_pt1 | contig 40805 bp, 58 predicted proteins | sample 3174681 | NCBI WGS metagenome assembly SXGS01 (sample SAMN11356861, study PRJNA531348) | freshwater metagenome | isolation source: freshwater sample F1-80 | place: China: Fuxian Lake, Yuxi | collected 2017-12-25 | reverse complement strand
GGTCGGCCAGTGCTGCTCAAGGATGGTGCGACAATGTTTATCCCATTCGCATTGGAACACGGTTTGCATTCCTGCGTTTTCTAATCCCATGTCGAATCCGCCGACACCGCTGAAAAGTGAAAGAACTTTCATGGGAGTTCCTATTGACAGATTGTGCAGATACTGTCAGTATAACAACAAAGGCCAGAAGCTATGGTCCGGTACGCTGGACTAGGTAAGAGATCCTTACTGGGAGTGGGTTAGCAGCCCTTGAACTACTCCGGCTGGTATTACCTCCTTTACAAACTGTAAGGGGGGTAAGGGGGGTATGGGATATAGCGGGAGCTATCTCTATTTTTTCGTGTAGCGCAGCTACCACCTTAGCGTATGTAGCGTGAGCTACAGTTCTTCTTAGTAGTAATACCTACCTATACATATATATACTACGGTATGTTACGGTAGTGGGTGGGTACAGTGCGGTAGCTGCTTACTAGGATTGTGTTATACTGTGGGTATGGTAGAACCGAGTTCGTTATCAAGGTACTTACCTAAGTACATCCATCCTACACCCTTCCTAGGTTGTATTGGTACAAGTATGGAGGATGGTGAACAGTCGTTCTTCAGGATCGGTAAGTCATATTTAAGGAACAACCGGGATATCAACTACTACATAGGTTGTTTTGTAACCGAAGACAGTGTTGATTATTATAGTGAACATGACGAGATACCTATATATATCTATGGTGCGTATAGGTATATGAAGGATAGTAGTAGTATAGTAAGGGACCGGGATGGGTTAAGGGTACATATAGAGTATGTGATGCGTAGGGAGATGTTAGGGGTGGTAAGTAGGTTGAGGGAGCATGGAGTGGAGGTAGGGTATGGGGAGGGTAATAATGTATTTTATTTGAGTGACCAGTGTGATTTGGAGATGGTAGCGGTGGATCGTGGTAGTGGTAGGTTGCGTAAGAGTTTTGTGGAGTTGATCCGTAAGGAGAGCAGGGGGTTAGGGGTAAGTGATGGGGTAACGGGTAAGTATTTGGAGTTGGTAGAGTTGTTGTTGAGTGGTGGGATGAATCCGTGGGAGTTGGATGATAGTAGGCTAGCAGGGTTGTATAATAAGGGAAAGCTGATAGATTTGAGTATGTTGGAGTTGGAAGTGTTAATAGAAAAGGTGAGGTATGGAAAGTACCGAGTTGGATGAGTATAGTGCGCCTAACCGGTATTTAACGGGTAGGGAGGTAATGGTAGCGTTACGGTCAGCGAATGGTAGTGTGGTTAAGGCAGCGGTATCGTTGAATGTAACTTCTTACAGGTTAACTCGGTACATAAGTAGCAGGACTAGGTTTTTGGAGGTACAGCGTGGGTATCGGTTAGCGTTATTGGACATAGCTGAGTCGCATTTGATGGATGCGTTAGCGGAGGGTGAGCGTTGGGCAGTGCAGCTGGTACTGAAGACATTGGGTAAGAGCAAGGGGTATACGGAGAAGAGTGAGATCAAGCATACGCATGAGCTGGTAACGGATCCTGTTAAGTTGGGGGATAGTGAGTTGGAGTCGTTGGTAGCTAAGCGTGCTAGTGCGAAGCGTATTAGTCAGCGTAGTTCGGTACTGGATATAAAGCCAGCGGAGGGTACAGATGCTGGATGAAGTATCTAATGAGGCTTTGGTAGAAGAGCTGGTTAATCGGAAGTTAGCAAGGGAGCATCTTGTAAATTTTGCTACTTATACAATGCCTGAGTATGAGGTGAACTGGCACCACCAGTTGATCAGCGACTATGTGGACCGGATGTTATTACCGATTGAGGATCCTAGAGCGTTACGGAAGTTAGCGTTAGCGATTCCACCCAGGATGGGTAAGTCGGAGTTGATCTCCAGAAGGTTACCGGCGTTTTTATTTGGTAGGAATCCTAATACCCGGATCATTGCGTGTTCCTATGGTGCGGATTTGAGTAGTAGGATCAACAAGGATGTTCAGCGGGTATTACTAAGTGATCCTTATAAACGGTTGTTCCCTGAGACAACGATATGTGAATCGGTAGGGGGGCGTGGGGCTATTTCTGAGAGTTATACCCGTACAAGTGATTTGTTTGAGATAGTGAGGTACAAGGGGTATTATCGGTCAGCGGGAGTAGGTGGTGCGATAACTGGGATGGGTGGGGACTGGTTGTTGGTAGATGATCCGTTTCGTAATCGTGAGGATGCTGACAGTCCTACGATTCGTTCTACGGTGAAGCAGTGGTACAAGTCTACATTTAGGACAAGGGCGGAGAAGGATGTACGAATTATTATTGTGCAGACACGCTGGCACCCATCGGACTTAATTGGTGAGATAATAACCCGGATGCGGGAGGAGACAGATAGTGACAAGTTTGAGTATGTGAATTTCCCTGCGATAGCAGAGGTAGGTTTAGGGGATCAGGACCCTAGGCAGCCGGGAGAGCCTATATGGCCTAGCAAGTATAGTTTGGCGGATATGTTGACTATTAAGAGTAGTGTAGGTACAAGGGAGTGGGAGTCGTTATACCAGTGTAATCCTAGTAGTGAGGGTGCTCAGGAGTGGAAGCCAGAGTTATTTATGGACCATATATGGTGGGAGGGGGAGTGGCCTAAGCGGGACGACTTGAAGGGTTGTGTACTGGCTATTGATCCGTCCAAGGGTAGTGATAGCAAGCATGGTGATTACTCAGCGATATGTATTATGGCACGAACCAAGTTTAATGTGTTAATCACTCATAATTTTCTGGCAAGGATGAGTACGGAGACAATGATAGACCAGGTCATAGACCTATGTAGACAGTATGTACCTGAGTTGGTGGTATGTGAGAGCAACTTGTTTCAGAGTCTTATTTTACAGAATCTGATAACCAAGAGTACAAAAGCAGGGCTTAGGATACCGGCTCAGGGTGTACAGAACACAATGAAGAAGGATGTACGGATACGGAGGTTGGGACCGTATTTGGAGCAGAAAGTGTTTCGGTTTACGAAGTCAGTGGGTAGCAAGTTGGTAGTGGACCAGTTGAAGATGTTTCCTAGTAGCAAGTACGACGATGGTCCTGACGCAATGGAACTAGCCTTGCGTTCGTTGGTAGCGGTCTGTAATAATAAAATCCGTCCGGTTAGTTACGGAATTAGGGGTTAGTTATGGGTATGTTTGACTGGTTACTAGCTAAACCTAAACCTGTGGTAGCTGGTAAAAAGAGTTTACGGGAGGACTGGGGGCAGTTATACATGCCTCAGCAGTATGTCGCTGATGTACTGAATCGTGCAAACTCAGGGTACATGGGTGTAGGGATATGGGCAAATAACAATCCTAGGGACCGTGCTTATGGAGCGGACTATCCGTTTGTCCGTAACGAGCAGGACTTGGCGTTGATGCGGAATGCTAGCCGGTACTGTTACCGTACAAACGCTAACGCATCAGGAGTAATCAATTCACTTACCAGTTATGTTATTAGTACTGGGTTTAGTGCTACCTGCAAGTCGGATACCGATCAGGATATGGCTAACGAGTGTCAAGTTGTTATTTCCCGGTGGATGGACCAGAACAACTTTGAGACCTTGCAGGAGGAGATATTCAGGCGTACCCGTATTGACGGAGAGATGTTTATAAGGTTCCATCCGCAGGAGGATGGTCATTTGGCGGTACGGTTTGTGGAGCCTGAGTGCGTAACCCAGCCGGGAGGTACTCAGCAGGAGGAGTTTCTATTTGGAATCAAGACATCTCCGTTAGATACCCAGGACATAAAAGGGTATAACATCCGTTACTACGCTAACGAGTACCAGGGGTTGTCGGATGAGTTGGTAGATCCTGTCAACATAATTCATTTGAAGATCAATTGTAATGAGGCTATGAAGCGTGGGATACCTGATTTCTCATTCTCTACTTTGGAGATGTTTAACTTAGCCGCTAAGCTACAGCGGAACATTGGAGAGGGTGCGGCGGTACAGGCGGCGATAGCGGCTATTCGTGAGCATGAGAATGCTACGGTGGCGCAGGTACAGGATTTTATAGACACGCAGGTAGGTAATACGATGGCTCCTCCGATACCGTATCCGGGTCAGATGGGTTCAGCGTTTAGCGGGTACGAGCAGATCCAGCCGGGTACTTTTGTGGACATGCCTACTGGGAGTGTGTATAAAGAACCGCCGGGTGCCCGTAATGTGGAGCATCATTTGGAGGCATTACAAGCTGTGCTTAGGTCAGCGGGAATGCGTTGGAGTGCGCCGGAGTGGTTGGTAAGTGCACGGTCAGATAGTATGTCGTATGCGAGTTCTTTAACAGCGGAGAGTCCGTTTCTTAAGGCTTGTATGCGGATGCAGCGGGATTATAAGAAGGTATTCCGGGTAATACTGGAGAAAGTACTGGAGAATGCTGCGTTAGCGGGAATGATCCCGTTGGAGTGGAGGGATACCGTAGCGATTGACATAGCACCACCTGCGATGGAGGTACGGGACAAGGGTGCTGAGGCAAGGGCGAACAAGTTGTATTACGACTTGGGTATCAAGAGCAAGCATACGATATGCAGTGATCTTGGGATGAACTATGTACGGGAGCAGGAGTTTATTGCTCAGGAGTACGAGAGTGCTGCGTTACCTCCTACGGTGGTATATAGCATTGACGATACAGGTAATCCTACTAATCCTACTGGGGGTGGTCCAGTTAGCGATCCTACACAGAATACTGGGGATTCCAATCCCAAGTCCAAGCGTTCGGTAAAGGGGACTAAACAGGGTCCGCTCAATGTGGATGCGAAGGCTCAGACCGCTAACCGTCCGGTAGCAGTGAATCACAAACCGGAACGGAACTAAAAATTTTAATAAATGGGTAGATTTTGCACTTGACAGGTTATTTATAGGGGTTAAGAATTATAGGTATGTCCAATCGCAAGCCTGTATATAGTCTTCACGAGAGTGCTACTTTGGGTAGCAAGGGGTTAGTAATTGACAAAGAGGCTGGGATAATTCGGAATGTGAAGTTACTTGGGTTTGTATCGAAGAACGGTAGGAATTACACAGCGGATGCTGTGAGGGAAGCAGTGGGCCTTTACGAAGGCGTACCTGTCAATGCGGACCATGGTGATACTAAGTCTCCCAGATCTATCCATGACCGACTGGGGCGTGTTATCAATGTTCGTTTTGTGGAGGGGGAGGGGTTGTTCGGTGACTTTGAGTTTTTGAAGTCGCATCCGTTATCAGAAAGGATAATTGAGGCAGCCGAACGACTCCCTGAATCCATGGGGTTTTCGCATTATGCGGACGGTGAGGTAAGGAAGGTAAAGGGAGTGGAAGAGGTATACAAAATCACAAAGGTTAAGTCGGTAGATTTGGTAGCTGATCCGGCTACTTGTAATTCTTTATCGGAGACAGTAATGGCAGAAGAAGAAGACAAGAAGAAGTCTGATGACAAGCCTGTAGTAGAGGAAAATGTAAAGGGAGAGCCTCCTGTAAAGGACAAGCTATGTGAGGTATGTTCCAAAGTAAACGAAGCTTTGGACGACAAGGATAGTGACGACAGCAGTAAGATGTCGAAGATCAAAAAGGCTCATGGTAGGTTAGAGTCTGAGATGCCTGATCTTTCCAAAGATTCTGCTGGTGGCAGTGCCAGGGATAGTTTGGCGGATGACCCGGAAAAAGCAAGGTTTGCCAAGGAGTCTGTTGAAGTAACCCGGATTAAGCTTGTGGGTGAGCTTAAGGAGTTGTGTGAGACTATTAAGTTGAAGGTAGATAGCGAGTTGCTAGAGGACCTTAGTGCTATGAGCAAGGACTCAGCGGTACGAACACTTAGGAAGTTGGCGTTAGCCGAGTCGGTTAGCGCACCTAGAACTACTGTACCTGCGGTGCAGGTTGGTAAGATCCCTGAAAAGGGGTTGTATGAGTGGTTGGTTAATTAACCTTTTCAGGAGTAATAGATGAGTACGACTTTTAATGGTGGGAGGTTTGTGCTGCCTAACAGCACTTCGGAGCTTCAGCTTCCGGCTAAGGCTTCTACAGCGGTATCGGTAGGAGACCTACTGGTATGGGACAGTACTAACAAATGGGTAGAACCGGTTTCGCTTGGGACTGTCGGGCTTAGCGACACCGTGGCTAATATCGGTGCGAACTTCGTTGGGATTGCGCTTAGTGGTAAGCTGGCGAGTGATCCTTCGTTGGGGTATCCTGCCTATCCTACACCGATCCAGACGATTACGGTAGCGTCGGATGCGATTTATGAGGCTAATGTGGCTTCGGGAACCTTTAACATAGGTGCTACGGTTGGTGGGGTTGTGGGGGCTACTGGTGACTATACCGTGGCTGGCAATGTTACCACAGCGCAGATCATCGGGTATGTGGTATCGTTATATACCTCAGCGGTGACCCGCATCCGTATTCGGATGGTAGGGAAGTTTTCTCCCTTTACCTATTCCGATAGGAACTAACCCTAGCAGTAAGGAGCTATACGATGTTGAGTATGTTGAAAGTTCAAGAGTTGTATGAGAGCCGTATTGCTCCCGGAGGTGGGGGTAGGCTTCGGTTCGTTAACGAGATCCGGCATGGGCTTGGGTTGTGTGACGAGCATGGTAACGACTACCGGGACCGTGCTGGTAACCGGGTGCTTAAGGAGGCCAAGTTCCGTGCGGAGGATTTCTCTTTAGCGGAGTTGGCTGAAGCGGTATGCGGTAGGCAGTGGAAGCAGATCTTTGACCCAGCGCAGGGTGAGTTCTTTGCCAAGGCTACTGTTGCACGGTCTTTACTGGAGCAGAGCGAACCGGGTGATCGTAAGGCGTTGTTGGAGAATACCGGGTTTGGTATTGATCCTTCAGCGTTTTTGAACATCAATGCGTATACGATCCTTACTGGTGGGCTGATTGAGGTTAAGATTTTGGAAGCTTTCCAGAATCCTTCCTTTATCGGTGAAAAGCTTATGCCTTCGGAGGCTACCAAGCTTAACGGTCAGAAGGTAATCGGGATCAACCCGTTAGGGGATGTTAGTGCTAGAAGGGCACCGGGTGAACCTCATCCTAGGACCCAGTATGGCGAGCGTTGGATCCAGACTCCTGAGACTAGGGAGAATGCTCTGGCGATTGACATCCTTAAAGAGGCTGTTTTCTTTGACCTTACTGGGGACATTCTTCGGAATGCTTCCGCATTGGGTGAGCAGCTTGCTTTCCGTAAGGAGTTGGAGATCATCGACACCGTGATTGGTGTGACGAACTCCTTCAACTGGAAGGGTACAGCGTATAATACCTACGCTAACAACCTTGGGTACGATAACTCGTTGACCGGCAACGACTTGCAGGACTGGACTAATGTGCAGTCTGCTTGGTTGAAGTTTAGTCGGTTTACTGATCCTGATACTGCTAAGCGTATTCTGATCAATCCGAATACGATTTTGGTATCACCGGGTAAGGTAGCTACTGCTAACCTGATCCTTAACGCTACGATGACCCAGCGTAGGACTGGTGCGGGTTCTTCGCCTGCTCAGACCACTAGCAATCCTTTGAATGTTTCTGACACGGTTAGCAATCCGTATTCGGGAATGTTCAATGTGATAACCAGTCCGTTGCTTGAGCAGCAGCTGGTAGCTAGCGGGCTTACGCTGGACCAGTCTACTTCCACATGGTTCATGCTGGAGAGCGGTAAGAGCTTCAAGTACATGCAGAACTATCCTTTGCAGGTACAACAGGCTTCTGCGCAGTCCTATAACATGCTGGATCGTGGGATTATCGCTAGCTACTTCGCTCACGAGCGTGGGATTGCTTCGGTATGGTCACCATGGCATACTATGAAGGTAAGTGCTTAGTAGATTGTACTAAGCCCCAAAAGGCCCCATCCATCAGTCAGCGTTCTGCTGGCTACGGTGGGTGGGGCTTCCTTATTTTGTAGGAGTTGGTAATGGCGAAGGTGAAAGAATGGGTGGATTTCGATGTACAGAAGTTATATTCAGTAGAACTGACTGGAGTTCCTAGGAGGATGTACCGGGTATACAGTCCTAGAGAGGCTGTTGCGAGTTACGAGCGGGACTTTAGTCTGAGTAGTGGTAGGGATATAACAAGGTATAGGATACATGAGGTAAGGAATGCCTAGTCAGTATTCGTTAATTGACACAGCGATAACGAATTTGTCAGCGAAACTGGCTGAGTTATCTGCTGACCCGAAGCCTAGTTATTCGGTAGACGGTCAGAGTTTCAGTCATAGCGAGTATTTCAGTATGCTTACCAAGTCGTTAGGTGAGCTTATTACCCAGCGTAGACGGTTACAGGGTCCGTACCAGATCATGACCAAAGTAGGGAGTTTATAAAATGTCAGTAAAGTATGCGGTGGTAAATGCTACAGCGTCTGGGGACAACACAGTTATCGCAGCGGTAGCTGGTAAGAAGCTTAGGGTGGTAGGTTATAGTACCGCATCAGCGGGTACGGTAACGGTTAAGTGGAAGTCTGGTGCCTCTGTGGACCTTAGCGGGCCTATGCCGATGGTAGCTGCTGGTAGTGGGCAGGGGGTGCTAGGTAGTGGGACCTATATGGCGGAGTATGGGGTGTTGGAGACCGATGTTGGGTTAGCGTTGGTACTGAATCTTAGTGCAGCGGTGGTAGTAGGTGGGCACTTGGTATACCGTGAGGTACAGGTATAGTGTCAGCCGACACAGCTGCTTTACTGATGTACCAGTTGCTAGGTGGTGGGGATACACCGAACGGTGGAACTGAAAGCTTTGGAGACAGGATAAACCGACTGGGTAACGAATCACGCATGCGGGATTATGAGCTTGGGGTAATGAAAAGGCTTGAGCGAAAAATCCATAAAAGACACTGGGCTGCAACATCACGGCCCTTTCCGCCAGCTAGCATACCAGGGGAGTTCCCAGCCAGAAGGACCGGAGACTTTCGGCGGTCACTTATTTCCAAACTGGGCTATGATAAAACCACCCGTGAGTATTCGATTCGATTCGAGTACGACGCACAAATCGCAACCCACGATGCCGAACATAAATACAATCCCGCAGGAGAGTACTACCCAGAACCTCTATTTGAATCCGGGAGGTTAAATATAAAAGATATACTACTAGATGTTGTAGACTATATACCTATAAGTATGATGCCTACAGATGTAACACGATTCGGGTATAGTCCCTGATGGTAGATATTAGCAAGGATTATCTGTACATAGACAATTTGGTAACAGGTGTATATACACCTGTTGGAGGAGTAGCGTATAGTTTATCGTATATAAAGGTATACCCTGCGGTAGATACGATTACGGGAGGTAAAAGTAAGGTAGGGTTGCCTACAGTAGCGACGAAGTTTGGGGTATGGGAAGACGAGTTGCCATTTGTACCTAGGGAGAATGACAATTTGGTAGTAGGAGGGGAGTCTTATCGTATACTATCGTTTGTTAGGGAGTCGTTGGTATCCCGTTGGGTGCTTACAGCGATGATAGACGCAGGCGAGCGGTTACAATGAGTGTAATAAATAGCATACTGGTAGCGGTGAAGCAGCGGTTGGACATACTCCAGACCTTGCCTACGGTGGTAGTACGGAAGCGGATGGTAATGCTGGATGGTGACGGGTTGCCGATTGTGATTGTGGGGTTGGTAACTGGGGAGAGCATACCGTTGGAGGTATTCGGGTACATAGGATACGAGTATACTGTGGGGATTGTGTTGGTACAATCGGGTAATAGGAATTTTGTTACAGGAATTTCTACAGATTTGGACCTACGGGAACTATTGCGTGATACCCTTACTGGTGTTAAGCTAATAGGAGTGCCTGAGGTATGGGATACCAATGTGGTAGAAGGTGCCCCATTAGACATGCCATTAGCGGGCAATACTGCTAACTACCAGTTGAGTACGGTACAGGTAAAGTATAAGACAATGGAACTTAGGCCACACTACTAGGAGCGACTATGGCTATTTATCCGTTAGCAGGCAAGTACGGCAAGATCCGTTTAGCGAGTGGTGCAGGAGTTTCGGTTGAGCTTATTGCGGATAGCTGGGATGTCTCTATCAATGTGGAGGCGATAGACAGCACGAACTTTGGTACTTTCGGATGGCATGATAACATTGCTGGGTTGTATAAAGCGGACTATACCTTGAGCGGGCCTATTGTACGGACCTCTGGGGGTGCGTTGGATACATACCCTACAGAGGGTGATACGATACTGGTTGAGTTGTCTAGTGATGCGGATGGTGCATTACCTCCGACACTAGCTCGGTCCTACCGGGACGAGATACTGGTTACTTCCGTGAAGAAGACCTTATCGGTCAAGGGTAAGTACGAGTTTGAGATCAGCGGTACAAGTACTGTAAGTAGTAATGTATATACAATGACCCCTGCTGTTTAAGGAGTAAACGATGGCGTATCCCAAGGTTGCTGTGTCGGGTAAGGGTGGGTCGTTTGCGGTACAGAGCGGTGCTTCTGCTTATACCGAGCATGCGATCACGGACTGGACTTTGACGAAGGAGATGGAGTCTTTGGATGTGACAAACTTTATGTCACGCCCGGTAAATACCGCTGTGGTAAATGGTGGTACTGGTGTAACCGTGCAAGCAGTACAGCAGGTAATACCCGGAATTAGGAAGTTCTCTTTGGAAGCGAAGGGGTTCCCGGTAGACGCTTCAGGAGTACCCGGACTGTTTGCTACCCGGATTGTGCAGGACGCTAGTGTTGTTCCTGCGGTAAACGCTAGCGCACCTAACATTGCCAATCCTATGGTTGTAGGGGAGAAGGTGGTATTTCAGTTAGGGATAGAAGGTGGAGCGGCACCATCATTGGTAATTGGACCGTTTGAGTGCAGGATAACTGATTTTAAGTATACCAATAGTGTATCGGGTATGCTTGAGGTATCTATTAGTGCAGTTAGCACCGCACCGGATGGTGGTGCAGTACCTCCCGGATTCACAGGATAACCATAGCAATGAGTATTACTGCTGGTGGGTTACAGGGTAGTTTCGGATGGGCACAGAGTCAGAGCAATACTGGCTTTGGGGATACTACTCAGGGTAGTGATAGCATTGCTAGCAGTATTTCCCCTGACTTATCGGTATATAACAATGTACTGGTCGTTGAGTATACCTTAGCGGCTAGTGCGGTACAGCCAATTGACCTACGGAACTATGTAGACCTATTCAATGTGACCCATACAACCACCTCCAAGGTGATTGGGATGATGGTTACGAATGCAGGGGCTAGTATAAAGCTGGAGCCGGGTACTAGCAATCCGTTAACATGGTTCTGGAGTGGTACTACTCCGGTGCTAACGATAAAGTCAGGTGGGTTTTTGTGCTTTGGGGATGGGGACTTTACGGTTGTAGATAGCACACATAGCACGATAAAGGTGACCAATCTGTCTGGTTCGGTAAGTACGGTGGTAAGGATAGGATTTTTGTGTGGTCAGTAGGATACTTCGTATAGTATAAAGTAGCCTCTGGACTTTACTATAAGGAGTTGGTATGTCAGTGAACCCGTCTGTTGGACCTAATCTAGGTAATTCTGGCCCTCCCATTGAAACGATTATCAATGGTAGGGAGATAAAAGCAAAGTATATCGGTCAGCATGAGAAAGGCAGACTGGAGCAGGCTTTGATCCAGCGTGCTAGGCAGGAGCTTGGTAAAGAGAAAGACTTTATGTCAGACTCGGAGTATGGGATTGCCTACTCCACATTCCACGACAAGGTAATCACTGGCCAGTACGCCTTTGGTAGCAGACTGAACCAGCAGTGGATGAATACCATACCGGGTATTGCTGCGCTGCTAGCGGTATGTACCGGGATAAACTCGGAGGAGTGGGCGGAGCTAACCTTGAGTCATTCTTTGGAGTGCGGTACACTGATAAAGATGATTATGGAGGGCAGTTTCCCAAACTTGAAGGAGGAAGATCCGAAGTAGGGTCTTCCTCAAAAGAGAAACAACCCGCCATAGCCAATGTAGCGCAGGTATATGCTGTGCTAGTGGACGAACCTTACTGCTTGTCCTTTGACCAGATTGCAAAACTAACGGACTACCAAGTCTTTGTTTTGTATTTGAGGGAGCGGGACAAAGATGGGGTGCCTAAGCGGTTGGAGGATCCCAAGTTGTACCGGGAGGTTAAGGACCGGGACGCAGCTAGGATAAACTTCTTTGCTACAGGGTCCATGTTTGGGATGCCAGCGGCGGTACTTCAGCGGCAGTGGGCTGAGCATACAGGAGATTTGTAGATGCCTATACCGTCGATAATGTCTGGTAAAGGAGCAAGGGTATATGCGTATACACTAAAGTACCCTACTCCTCCCGGTAATGTTACCTACAACCCGTTAGATACCTACCGTGGTTCGTTAACCAACCCGGATAACCGCTACCAGACATTCTCGGACTGGAGTCTTTCGGTTAAGTCGGATCTACAGAAACGCACTACTACTATTTCCCATGGTGAGCAGTACCTTCCGGGTATTATGTCTGGGGAGATTACGCTTAACGGGTTGTTAAGTTATGAAGGTTCGATGGGGTACTACCTAGGTCAGTTGGTAGTGATCCATTTGGACTGGTCGGTATACTTTACAGCGGGTAAAAAGAACACCAAAAACCTACGGATCCCGGTAACCATTGCTGGAATGGACCGAACCGCTTCGGTAAAAGACGCATACAAAGTAACGATCAATGGAAAACTGAACTGGATATACGATCCGTTTAAAGCTCCTAAAGGCTGGTTTGTCCGGTCTAAGGAATCAGGTTCGAGGAATCCCGGTAGTGACTATGGGTATACCCCAGTAACCCCAGCTATTAGAAGCGACTCTCCTGCCAATGCTCCAAACCCAGATTCTCCATTCTACATATAGAGGTTACCAATGGCTAATATGGGTTCGTCCATTATAGCGACAAGTGTAATTCCCGGCGGTTCCGGCGGTGGAGGTGGACCGGACCCTGCTGCCTTAGGTGTGCTAGGTAAACTTGCGGACAGTCTTACCAAACTAACCGACGCTATGGAGCAGCTTACGAAAGCTGCTGCACTCCCCAAGCTCGATACCCTACTTACCAACCTTGATGCTAATCTTACCAAGCTTGGTGCCAGTATTGACAAACTGGATAACAGCTTTGTTTTATTACCGGGCAGCTTTGCCAGACTGACAACTACTATTGGCGCACTTATTACTGCCATACTTTCTAGTAAGCAGGGTAAAAAAGGTGCAGGTAAAACCCCTAAGGCAGACCCTTTAGACCAGCTAACCGAACGGTTCGACACACTATGGACCCGACTGCACGACGGTAGAACAGTAACCCAAGGCAGCATCGACCGACTAGAAGACCTATATAACAGAATTGACAAACTGGGAACAGCAAGTACCGAGTTACTAGGTAGCTATAGCGATCATATATCTGCTATATCTATGATGAAGAAGTTCAATGAGGCTAATGAAGAGTCGGCTAAAGCAGCGAAGAAAGCCGCTGCTGAACTGGTTAAGGAGCAGATAAGAGGTGAGGCTGCGCAGAAGCAATTGTTCTTGGACCAGCAAGCCGCAGATGCGTATCAGAAGGAGTTATGGGCGGAGCATGATGCAATAGTAGCTGAAGAAGCTGCTGCACTGGCTAAAGTTAAGGAGATTGTAGAAAGTATTACTACGGCCATTGCAAGAGCAGGTGCAGCAGCGAACATAACCAGTCGTAGTATTTACGACATAGAAAACAAGATCAAACGACTAGGCAAACTTGACCCGCAAGCAGCTGCTGGAATTACTTCAGGAGGACTGGCCGATCTGTTTAAGGAGAAAATCAAGCGTGCATCCGACGCAATGGGGGCTGCGCAGGAAACCGCTTCAAAGTATTATATAGAGTTATTGAAAGGTGATAACATCACGGAGACTATGATAAATAAGTTCAAGTCTATGCGGGAAACATTTATTAAAACAGTAGAGGCATTAAATAAGGCTAATGTAGCTGCGTTCGGTGCTAATGCTCCCAAGCAGGATGTATCCCAATTTTTGAAGAACACCGAAGCTGCTGTTCAGCATCTTAGAGATAGTCAGAAAGTGAATGTAGAGTCCCGACCTAAAGAAGCAGGCCAGAGTGGTTTATCCAAAATAATGGCTACAATTGGTACGAGTATTGTTAGTCGGTTTACCAGTGCGATAGCCTCTTCACTTACCCAGCCGTTGCTAGTGATTGTCGGGCAGTTCATTGCACCTTTTAAGGAGTTTATTGCGGTTATTGTTAGTACTGTAGGTGTACTGATCCGGTATTTCTTTGTGGTTACCGGGATTCTGGGCTGGTTAAAACGAATGGAGTTGTCGTTAGCGGCGTTTAGTTCAAGGGTAACACTAGCTTCGGATATGATGCTGTCCTTGGATACCGCTGTGAAACGGGCTTCGGTAGGGATAGCTACCAGTGTGGACGGACTTGGGTCCGATGTAGTTAGCGCATTGGACAACGCACTGATGAACCCGTTAACCGGGTTTGCAGACATTGTTAACCGTATATCCAGGTTTGTGGAACTGGTCAATCCGGGACTGATGGAGCAGTATAACCGGGTAATGGAAAACCTGATGGCGATGATAGGTTCAGCGTTACAACCGGTGGTTATTGAGATAACGAACCTTATGTACCAGTTCGGTACACAGCTTAAGCCTGTTATTGAGTTTATGGGAGGCTACCTGGCGAAAGCGGTAAGAGGACTGGCGATGGCAATAATCCCATTGATCCCTCAGATCATTATGGGACTAACGCAGCTGGCGGTTACCCTGATTGGGTTTGTAGCGAACATGGGAATCACACTAGCGGAGTCTACTGGTGGACCGTTGGGAGACCCTAGCAAGGGTACACGGGAGGAGCGTATTAAGGAAGAGGAGTATAGACTGAATGCTCAAACCAAGCATGTCGGTAGTAACAAGAATCTTAACGAAAGGAGTAGCAAGGAGAAATACGGTGGGGCATTTCACCTGAATCTAGGGAGTACTGCGTATGGGGAGCAAGCGGACGAAGGTCGCAGGTTGAATAAAAAACGAGCTACTATGAATGTGGATCGTGAGATCAAAGCGGAGCTAGCGGCTATTCCTAAACAACCCCCTAAAGACTTCATGGATAGTGCGGTAGCTAAGAACGCACAGTTTACCAGCGGGATGGACATGGGTAAGTCTTCCATCCAAAAAGCGTTTGAACGGTCTTCCGCATATGGTGTTGCTGGTGGCAATACTGACGATGCGAAGGCACTGCAAGAAGCCCAGATGGAGTTTTATAAAAACCCTTCCGGTTGGATGAAGAAAGCTTTTGCAGGAGTCGGTGCGCCTCCAATGGTAAGAGGTGGGGTAGGCGGAGCAGCAGACGGTGGGCACCTAAACCCCTTACAAAAGATAAACATGGCTGGCCAGCTAATAGGTGCTATGGCTGGTGGGGTAAAACAAGGGGCTAAAGATCTATCCCTTGGACTAATCAGTTAAGGAATTTAACAAATGCCATTAGACTTTAACAATTTTATCAGACCGTATATCAGTGACGGGACTCCAGCAGCACCTCCGGTAAGGCCTGACGCTGAGCATAACGAAGATACCTTTCTGGACTGGAGAAAGCTTCAGGAAATAACTGATAGCCGCTCACCTAGCACGGTAGGGTTCACTCAAGAAGGTGGTAGGGCTACGGTAAAGTATATCGTAGGCGAGTTGCTACTGGACCGGTACTGCACTTATATGGTAGGTGGAGCAGTAGGCTACCCTTCTAAAGGGCACAATGCTACATTCTGGCCTGATTATAGCGGGATAGACCGCACCCTACCGTTAGCTCATCCACGGTATCCTTGGTTATACGCAGCCGGGATTGAGAGCATACAGGGTACAAGCTTTGTACGGGCATCGGATCTATCGGCTAGCGGTTCCATACCTGTACCTAATACCGGAATGGTAGCCCCCAAGTTCCCTACTTATGCGGAGTACCAAGACTACGAGTTATCGGTAAGTTTTACTGGTAGGACCTACCCGGTACTGCCTAATAGCTATGTAGAATGGGGAAGTCAGTACCAGAATCTCAGTTACTACTGGCCGGATTCTTCCGGTACTTCAAATTATGCTTATAGTGATACACCCCTAATGGGTATATGGCCTGAATGGGACCGGTTCACATTTACAAAGGTAGAACCAAGGTCCGAGTACCTCACAGCGGAGAAAAACACAATGTTTTTCTACGATCCTACTGGAGGTATTACCAAGGTAAACGGTACTGTACCTAATATACCCGGTAATATAAAACTACCGTATCCTTCCCAGTTGATTACAGTGCAGTGGTTTAATGTACCGTACCACTATGTTACTGGAGAGGGGTCTTATGACCATGAGGGTAAGCCTACTACCACAACACCGTTACAGATAGGGCTTAATACCGTGAACCAGTACCCGTTCCTAGGTAAGCCTAGGGGTACTCTGTTATTTGAAGGGGTGAAGGTAATCAGTATTGGGACCAGACCGTTCCCGGAGTATGTGGAACTGCCTCCCGGTTCGGGTAAATATACCTTCCGTTACCTAAGGGTGTGTGACCTGGAGTTGAATTTTGTATATAGAGACCCTCCAGCGGCAGTGAAGTATGGTGCATACTTTGCTACCCGGCCTACCCTGCCGGGTCAGACCGGATTGCTACAAGGTAACAATGTACTAGCAGGGCATAATCTATTACCTAATGCTCGTAACGGTAAGTACTATGCTGGACTGTTAACTTCACAGGTAAATGATCCGGGAGCTGCTCCCATTGACTATGCTGTGAATCTTAAAAAACAATGCACCCAGTTTGTATCGTTCCCTCACCAGTTGTTATTTACCAATCCGCACTGGTCCTGCCCTTCACTTGTAGGAGTCGGTAGGCACCATTAGTCACCGCTTACGATAGTCCCGTTTAACAAGCTTACGATTCGATTTCCTACCTACCATCAACCGTCTTAATAACTTACGAGTTGACGGTTGGCGCATCTACCGTACTCCTTACCCGGCTGGGACGGACCTCCATGTCCTCCAGCCGGTGTAAGATCACCTCCTGTGACTCCGCTAACCTTGCCTGGATCTCTACCACCTTTGTCATCGTCTTGTCGAAACTAGCTAACGAAGCACTTAAATCGTCCACAAACTTGAGATGCTTCGTCACAATAGGCACCCCTATATGCGTAGCGAACCACTTAATAGCCTCCCGTCCCAGCCATACCAACGCCCCTATCAGCGTCACAAACAACCCAAAGTCCTTCACCACAGAAGTAAACCCAGACGGTGGGATGATGTCCATTGTAACGCTAACTCCAGACAAGGTTGGATAAACTTAGCTAAGCCTCATTCTCATTTTAGCTAAGGTGTTCCATAAGGAACTTTAGTGCTAGCTTTACGACCATGGATAGAGCGAGTGCGGGTAGCACCCCTATCCCTACCACATGCGGTTCACCTGACTCCGCACCTTTACCATAAGCAATCAACTCCTCCAATGCGGTCTCCTCAGAAATCGCACCAGAATCCCCTACAACGAGCTGTGTAGGTAAAGCAAGGCTCAGCCCATACCCAGAGATATTCCACGCTGCCTGCACAGCCTCAGCCATGCTAACAGGGTTCCCACGAACCTTGTCCAGCATCAGCATCAATGCGTCGGTAGGTAACGATTTTGGATAGTCAATCATGGTCCTGTTCTCCTTATCTAAATAACCCAGTCTAACCGTAAAGGAAACCCTTCAACGGTGCTAAAGGCCCAGCTGTCTCCGCTGCTCAGCATCTTATGGATTACTTTAGACGCTGCCCAGAACCCTTCAGGACCGGGATCACCCCAGCCTACTGGTCCGCTAAAGAAAGTGGGTCCCCAGCTGTTATCTATTCTACCGTACTCGGTGCCATCCGATAGTGTTATGTACCCTGCTAGGCACATACAATGCGCCCAGCTACCCTGTGGAGCAGCTACCCCATTAGGATTACGCTGCTTGCTAAATCCCTGATTGGAGCATACCGAGATCCCGTAGCCTTGTGCCAATGATTTCTTGGCTTCTTCCCATGTGGTTATTTTTGTAATGGTTTTGACCGGGTGCTGCTTAGCGAACACCTCCAGTTCCGCTGGTACACCAGACTTACCGAATTCACGGCAGGTGCTTTCGGAGTAGTTGGATAGGTCGTATTTACCGTAGTGGCCTCTCGCTACCACACCGTACTGCTTTACAAACTCGGCAGCCCATGCACCTACTGCACCATCGCCTCTGATCCTACCCCCACCGATCTCCACCCTAGCCCCACCATAGGTTACTTCTTCTGCAATAGCTGCATAAGTTTCAGAACTACCCGCAGCAATTTCAGATAGCAACGAATAGAGCACAGCACGGTTCGTTCCGTGTGCAACGCAACTACCCACATCACCTTGGTTACGCCACGGCAATAGAGTTCCCAGAACCTTCCTAGCACTGTCCCATAAGAAGGCTTGTTTGGGGAGGGTGGGGAGGTCATTAGCGGGTGTTGCTCCAAATACCGGGAAGGGTTGTTGCTCCATGACAGCCTGTACAGCTTCAGGATCGTTATGCCAACCGTACTGGTCAGCGTAGTCGATGTCTTCCATTACTTGATCCCCTTCAGGTTCATAATAACCGATAGAATGATCGGTTTCAACTGGGAGCGTAGCTCAGCGGTCATCGGTACATCGTCGGTAACCACCTTTACAAAGTCTTTACCAATCTCCTTACGCAGGTCCATTAGCACCGGACCAATCGGCTTGCTCATTACCTTGAGGTTGTCATGGTAAGCACCAGTACTCTGGGCAGTGGGTAGGTCCTTCAATGCTGTCTCCCATACTTTTAGCAATTGAACTACCGCTGACTGTTTCTGAGCCAATGGTGCAGGGTCCTCACTATACGCTTTCTGAAAGGGAGATACCACCTCCGGTAGCGGATCGTCACCATCGTCTATCCCACCCGGTAGGGTAAGGTCCACTGCTGGTCCGGTTATTTTTATGGAACCGTCAGCTAGCAGCACAATGGTTGTACCGTTGTGTACCACAGTGGTCTGAGACTTCTCTATCTTGATAGCTGGAGGTGCAGCAACAATTAGCAATGGTAGCAATAAACCTAGCATCAAACCCTCCTTAGAAATTGCCTGTACCTACAAAGAACTGTCCTTCACCAGCGGATACCAGCGCACCAGTACCAGCCCAACGGTAGTAGTATACCCCAGCGGTAGCAGGGGTATATGCTCTATAATATACCCCAGCAGCTCCTCTATAGAGCGTAGCATCCACACCGTATACATAGGTGGTAGCTGCTAGTCCCTCTTTCTTTACCGAGAGAGTAATCGCAGTAGGGTCCAGTGGGGTCCCGCTATTATTAAGGAACCCTACCGATAGCAGCATTTCCGTACCTACGATATAGTTGGTAGCCATTAGCTCTCGCTCGATATGATAAGGGTTGGGTTGCCTAGCATGAGGTCTTTCATACTAGGAGTAAAGTTGGTAACCGGACCGGGCATCCCACCATCCATTACATTAGCGTAACCGTTAGGGGTTACATTGGATCGTACAAACCCATTAGTCAGCGTGACCCCTACTGCTGTACCAGCGAACGCAGTCAGGGTAACGGTAGGGAACGCTACGGTCTTCGCATTGGTAACAAATACCCCACCCCAAGGCACCCACTGTGCAGGAGGGAACGCAGCGGAAGGGTTAGCGTTGTTACCCACCCCAGCGGACCATACCCCAAAGGTAATGGTCCCGAAGGTAGCTGTTGCATAGGCATTGGGATTAGCCATTAGTTCTGTAACCTGAGCGGTGTACCGACCGTTACCGTAAATGTCCCACCACTAGAGGACTGGTCCGTTACAAAGTCAAGGTAACCTACCAGCTCGTCCAAGGTACTGGACCCGCCTCTCGCTTTATATACCACCCCTGCCCTAGCGGTTATCGTACTACTACTCCAGCCAGTAATAACCCACGATATATCCTGCAAATTGGAGGTGTTATTAACCGCAGCTACCGTAGGCGTAGCTACATTCCCACCAGCAGTATACCCTGTACCCGTTACCTCATTCGTAATATCACTACGCTTCGAATGACTCTTGGATGGGGTATAACTGGAAGTTACCAACATACACTTGAAACTGTCCGTATCATAATCTATTGCACCAACAGATATATCATGAAGCATACTGTTATATAGAATACTAGCCATTCATTACTCCTTTTAGAACTGGGATATTTTCACAAAGAACTGTGATTCTTCCGCTGCGAATACTGATCCGCTACCGGTCCATTTTGTATAGTGGATACCGCTTTGGGTTAGTAGGTAGTCCACATGGTACTTCCCGGTGCTATCCTTTACCACGGTAGGTCCTACTAGGTAAGTATAACTGATAACCGTGGAGTCCGGTAGTTTGATTTCTAGCACCACGCTATCCGGGTCCACTACCGTACCGCTAATGTTCTTAAAGGTTACGCTGGACCGGATCACATCTCCTGTATCTATGGACATATTAGCATACTCCGTTAGCGGTTGTGCAAGGACATACCATGGTGCTTACCACACAGCTATTAAGCAGCACGGTACTTACCGTACAGGGGTAGAGTATCTGTAACTCGGTATGGATACAGGCCGCTACAACTAGCACCGCAGTAACCACTAGTGCTGCGTAGGGTACTGCTGCGTAAGTATCGCTACCGTACATCAGACTTGCTCCACTAGGTTACCCTTGGCCGGTTGTCCCGCTTTACCCGGTACAACCCTGCGTCTTCTACCACCGTAGGGTTCCAGCTACGCCAGTCCCTAAGATGCCCTAGCTGGTAATGACAGTCCCTGCATAGCACCAGCAGATTCCCTAGTACCAGCTCCCGTTCCGGTGCTACCTGAAACGGTACAATATGATGCACCTCCAACGACTCGTCCCCACGACAAGCCTGACACTCTTTATAATGCGTCAATACCTTTGTGCGGAGCGGTTGCCATTGTGCGGAGCGGGTAGCACCTACTACTAGCTCCGCACTTACCATGGACCATAACCGCTGGATAAGCCTCATCGGTTATAGCACCCCTTGCCTACCCGCCACCTTCGCCAGCACCGCTAGGAACTGTGGCATAATACTTACTACATCCGGGTTCGCATCCAACCACTCCCCACCCAACTGAGCCGCCATCGACTCCATGCTCGTGATATTCCTCACCACATTGTTGGTGGTAATTGTGCTAATTCCCGTTGCATTCCCTTTGACCCAGAAACTCTCAAGGTCAATGACCGCACCGTCCCTACGATTGATACTGCACCCTGTCAAGTACCATTGGTCATACTTCTCGCCGGGTGTAGGTGGAGTGACTGATGGGTCGCTGGCTGGGATATCGGGAAATACTGGTGGGGGAATACTCGGCATAATAGCCTCCTAGTTAGGTCGCAATTGAAACACGCCAACCTGCACCGCCACCAACTCGACCGTTATTGGTGGTGTCGTAAATGCACTCGGCGTGTTGGTTTGGCATTAGTACCACATCGAGTCCGGTAGATGTGCAGAGTCGGTTCCCAGTCAGGGATAATACCGAGTCGTTTGCCAGCGTGAGGTTGGTTGTACCCACATTGTAAATCCTTATCATCCTGCCATCAACATGAGCCCCACCCGCAGGGTATTCGATGCCGGTAATGGTGCTAGGTGAAGTACAGTTAATCCGCTGGAAAGCGGATGCGGTAAGCGCGAGATCGTTTTGGCTTATTGAGATCGCTGTAGTGGTTGATGGGAAAGAAAGGGAACCGCCGTTCATGTTCAGATTTGTTCCGGCCACGAGCTTAATTACATTTGCGTCTATACCGTCATTGTAAAATCCCGCAGTACCTGTTCCCAAATGGGATTTGAGTATTACTGCTCCATTCCCACCACTACTCCCCTGCGATCCGGGTTGAAGGATGATGTTTCCGCCAGCACCTACACCAGAGCTGTTACCAGCCGCGATGGTTACATTACCACCTGCTCCGGTGGTCGCATTTGCCCCAGCTACCACTAGATTTCTAGCCGATCCTGTGCCAGCTCTCGCAAGACCAATGGTGCAGATGTTGGTTGCCCAAGTAATCCCCAGCCGCTCATAGTTACTCGCATCCGTGTAGGTATTGTAGATGCGGAAGGACTGGGGGTTGGTGGATCGGCGCTGGGCTAGGGTATTGGCGGCGTCACGGTAAATAAAGGCGTCAACATAAGATCTTAAATCTGCTGGGCCATTTACTGATGCAAACGCTATGTATCCTTGGGCACTAAGAATAAGTTCGCCTTGACTGCTAGCATTTAAGCTACAAACCCAAATGTTTCCTTCTGGGTTGGCTGTTCCAATTCTAGCGGAAGTTGCAAATAAATTTCCACAACCAATATAGCCTAGTTGTGTGATATTAACCACCACAGAGTTGGCAGAGTTTCTCCATTCCATTAGCCGACTTGTCTGCCCAGCTACCTGCTTGACGACAATCATGCCGTCACCACCACTCGTAGCTTGTATGCCAGCCTGCAAAATCAGACTTCCACCCGCACCAGTACCCACCCCAGAACCCGCAGCAATCGTAAGGCTATTACCCGCACCAGATCCTACAGGAACAGCAGCGATATTATTCGTTTTCGGTGTGACAAGAGTAGGTGTACTGGACAACACCACCGAACCTGTACCCGTGCTGGTTGTTACCCCTGTGCCGCCATTAAGGATCGGTAATATCCCTGTTACCTGCGATGCAAGATCCACGCTGGCCGATGCGTTTTCCCATACCTGAGCGGTGCCGTCGTACTTTAGGATCTGACCATCGGTAGGTGAGGTAATGGATACATCAGAGAGCCCGAAGAGTTCACCAGCGTCGCTTACTCCAACGAGTATTGAGCCCATGTTGTTATGGGAGCGAACACAAATCCCTACTACGATCCGGTGGTTTGGTCCGTTAGGTGCAACGCTGGTTACTCCACCCAAAACAGTCGCAGATAGGTATACCAACCCGCCTTCGGTTAGTGCTGTGGTATTGAGATTGCGGACAAGGCCAAAGGTAGTGACCAGCCCCTCTTGGTTATTGACTATGTCCTCCGTGAGCAGTCCGATTACAGAGGTGCTGGTAGCTGCGGAGTTGGCCTGTGCCAGCTCAATGGTAGCACGAGAACCAATGGAGCCGGTAAGCCGTACTGCCATGCCGTCTACCAGCGTGCTACCTGTGCTGTTCCTTGCACGAACATAGGACTCCTGACCTACCTGCTGCGTTACATTCCCGCCTTTCATCCCTATGTCCAAGGTGCCATCGGTATCGTTCCATTTGAGCCGACCAGCAGCACCAGCAGCATCAGCGGTCTGGTCAATGTCGATATAGTCTAAGGGAATGCTCTGGGTAACTGGGTTATAGGGTGCGACTGAACCAGCGGTAGGAGCTAGGAAGACATCCTTTGTACCAGCGGTGAATGCTACTACAAGGTTGCTATTGGTAGATGCTTGTACTGTGGTTCGGGTTAGGGTGTTTACCCCAGAATAGGTCCCGATACCTACCTCCCATTGGGACCCGGTAGCACTAACAATAGCGTAAGCGCAGGTATCCCCAACGGCTAGTACGGATGCGAATGTTCTAAAGCCTGTAGCTGCACCGGTTAGGGTAGCTGGACCGGTCCCGGTAATTGCTGTGGTTTCTTTTATCCGGTCAGCGGTTATATACGCCATAATGCACCCTCTGCGTAGGATATATTATAACATTTGTAACACGAACTACAAGGACAGTAGAGCAGTCATGTTTATCCCATCCGTTGGTACAGCACCCGGTGCTACAGGTGATATGTCAAACTGAAGGCTATGGGTACCAACCGCAAGGTTCACAGTAGCACTACCGTTGGTAGTAAGGTAGGTTACCGTATTTACTTTTACCGAAGGCATAAAGTTATATGTACCAGCTACCGATAGCGTAAGATGCACCTTCCCAGCATAAGCCATGTTAATCGGGAATGTACTCTGTGCGGTCTGGAACGAAGCCAGTACATCATTACCAGCCTCCAAGTAGTTCAAACACCCACTAGGTATGTATACATGACCATTACCATCCCTTGTATAATGTATCCGTAATAGCGTGGTAGCTGAACCTATAACACCCGGACATACAGTGCTATCATGTGGTATCCATAATCCTATGTTCATGCTAATAGGTCTCCATTGGGTACAACTCGCATGATTCACTGCAACCATCTTGGGAAGCTAAAGGAAGGGAAATCGTAACTGCTTTAGAGTTTTCCCACAATAACTTTAGTTGATCTGCGGAAGAGTTACCACGAAAGAAGACCCGATTACCTACTTGTGGCCCTACAGACGAGTAGTGTTCTTCCATGTTGCTGTGCCAGTCAAATGCAAAGGGGTCTTTATCCAACTGAAGAAAATGCTTAAACGTTGATTTCTTGAAGCAGCCTCTGCAATTTCCTTGAAATTCCTCTAGTCCAAGATCAAAAGATTGGCTACTCCAAAAATCAATAACTTCTTGTTTTATAGTCGGAAACATATCAACTAGCGGATAGATTAACTTTAATTTTCCAGCAGCAACCGAAACTCTTCTACGCTCATCTTCCCGAATTCCTATAGCAGTAGGTACTGTAGTATGGTTTATACCAATGCTTGCAAGATAAGCATTTATAGGGTTAAGCTTAAGCTCCCTAGTACAATAGGGGAAACTTACATTAGGTATTCCATACTTTTTGATAACATTTTCAAACGGATGTCCGTTCCTAGACGCAGATTTGTAATCAACAATACTAAAAGAACACGATTTGCGTTCCCCATAGAACACTTTAGACTCTAGCCATACAGTATTAAACCCAAAAAATTTATCACAGTTATTAACAAACTCTAAAGTTTTATCATGTTCCATACCTGTGTTTGCAAAAGTAACAATAAACTTTGCGTGCTTAAATCTATCCATTAACAATTTTGTCATGTACCCACTTGTTCTTCCTCCGCTAAATGAACAATGTATAATTCCATTATACTCTAATGAAATACTCATATATTAAAAAATCTCCTTACAACATACATTCTTACAATACTAAGTATTGTAAATAGAATAACAACTAGTACGCCTTGAGCGTGTGTTGCGGACACTCCACTTATCCAAAATATAACTGGTTGTAAAATAAACGAGACAATCCCACCGATGCCGACATTTGCCATAGATTCTAGCAAACTTGTTTTTTTTGATTGCATATGCGTTTCCCTAAATCGCCACTCATGGGGTGGTATCCCCCACAAATACCCAGTTATTAGCGGATACTTGGATGAGTGATCCACCGCTATACTGCACCCTTAGTTTTGGACCGGGTGTATGATTCAGCGTTACTCCTCCAGCAGCTACCACGGTTACCTGACCTACGCCTAGTTGGATGAGGTCGATGCCTGTACCTACCGGGAACGCTACACTAGCGTTCGTAGGTATGGTGAGGGTTATTGCGGAGGCGTTGTTCAATGTGATTCGGTTGTTAGCGTCGCCTAGCACAGGGGTATAGGTGGTGCCGCTCTGAGCATTGACAGTAGGTGCTGAGCCCCCTCCCCCACCAATGGAGGACACAGCGCATTTATAAGCAGGTCCACCGGTAGGTGTGATGATTACCCAGTCTGTGGAGAGAGGTGGTCTACTATCCAGCTCGTCCGGTCGTAATGGGGTTAATGGTGTAGGCATGCTATCCCTCCGTAAAGTCTATACATGTACCGCAAATAGGCTCACCGTCTTTAGAAACACCGTACCGTCTACACTTATCGTATATAGCGCACTGGTACAAAGCAGAGGACCCGCAGCAGGCAGTACCCCCTAGCTCCTCACCCAAGTGAATACAACGCAGGGTGTACCTAGCCTTCACCTGAGCTACCAACTGGTTAGCGTCGTCCAGCATTGGAGATGCTAAGGATAACCCTGTAGCGGAGTACCTTAGGTAGGCTGAGGGGAAGTCTGAGTATCTTATAGGGGATAGGGAGGTATTTCGTACTAAAGCGTCGTTAGGTGCAGGAGGCCAGATCTCCGGTAGTGGTGGGAGTTCATGAATACATCCGGTGATCTCAGGGTTGGGGAATTCCATTCCTATAATGACCACTTCCGGTTTACCGATTAGGGTGGGGAAGTATGCTCTACCGATAACATGGTCTACCGCAGGGTATAGTTCAAAGGTGTTCTCGTCCCTACCAGCGATCTGCCATCCCCATTGAGGATTGTCGCTACCTCTTACCGCAACGCATAACGGACCCTTTGCAATGGTCTTTAGTAGTATGTCGTACCCACCACACCGCACAAACTGGATGCGTTGCTTAGCGTCTACTAATTCTCCACCACAACCCGCTAACAGTATTTGCATAGCGTTACTGGTACTAGGGGTTACACTCCCACCCCATAGGTACAGTTCTCCGGTATAGCATCCACATACCACATTCCCACCACAACCGGGATCGTTAACTCCTAACTGTGCGAACGCAGGACCTTGGTACAACGGGTTATACGAATCAGTAGGTCGTACCGATACCGCAAAGCAGCTATAGCTACGGTTACCAGATGCCAATGAACAGTCCGCTTTTGCTCCTGCGTTAGCGGTTCCGTCACAACCGAACCTCCATGGTAGCAGGCTTATCCCTACGCTGATATACCGTATATCGGTAGCGCATGCTCCACCCGGATTAAAGGGAGTAAGCTCGCTGACGAATGTCCAGTTAACGGTACGGTCGTTTATATCCCCACCGGGAGGTAGTTGCCGGTAGCATAGCAGCAGCACCGCACCGCAGCTCCCCCAGCTATTTATATCACTAACCGGTTCCTGCTCCGAACCGGGTATTAGCCGGTAGAAATTTAGCTGGAGCTGAAGGGTGTTTGCGTCTACCACGGTCATCATGGCCCGTATACGCATGGTGAACCCTTTACCGGGTACACCGGGTGCAGCCACATCCGTTACATACTCCCCTACCCATACCCCATCTACTACCGGCTCAGCGTTTATGCAGGACAACCCAATCGCAATGATCCGGTCTATCCACTTGGACTTTTCTGGTTCAGCATCAATACAGTTGGTAGTTAGGAAGTTAAGACTAGCTACCCCCATGGTCATAGGGTAGCCTAGTGGAGTACAGGCTAGCGAACACTCAAGGGTAACTGGTACACCGAAGGAAGAGTCTGGTTTACATATGTCCAATGCAGGTGAGGTGGTAATAGTTTTGCATTCGTGGTACTTATATACCAAAGGGTTAGCGTTAGGGTCCACCGGTGTAACGCATACACTACGGGCTTGGTTAGCGGTATTATAAGGTCCTAGGTGGATCTGGTACTTGAACCATTCAGGAGGTACAGGGTAGTAGACCACCTTAGCTTGCCCGGAGGTAGTCTTCCTACCGCATACACACCAGAACCCTTGAGGACAGGTTGTACCCTCACAGTTTAACAAGGCCTCTTCCGGTGTACCGTAGGGTCCGCTCCATTGGATTGCTTCTTCAGGTGTAGGGTCGGTAGTACGCTCCACTACCCTCCCACTACCCCCAGCACTACACACACAGTAATAAGGCATTAGGCCACCGCATACATACAGAAGTTGGATAAAGACAACCTAGCGGTTAGGCTGGTTAGTTTCGCATCGTTAGGTAGTAGCTGGAAGGTTACTCCCGGTAGCCACTTGCTAGGTTGTTGCCCACCTACCAGAAACATATACGGTTCAAAGGGAGCATTACCTTCTGTAGTAGCAGCGGTCCTACGCTGGGTATAGAACCAGTACCTGCGTCTCGCTATGCGTGGGGACTTCAGTACAAACGGATCGTTAGGGTTTAACTTAAGCATTCCCAAGTAGATCCATAGCTCCATGGTTATGTACTGCTTAGTACTCTCTAACCGGGTAGGTACAGTCCCGCTATTAACCGGGTCCAACGGTCTACCATCGAATATATCCTTCAGAATCCCACCTGAGAAAAAGGGTATAAACGCTAGGCAATCCGCTACACCTTTCTGTACCCCAGATTTGTCGTATACATTCAGCGCATTGCAAAACGGTAGTATACCGGTATGGTAAGACTGGCCTGTACGGTCAATACCTACCCCTGAGTCCTCATAGTAGCTCTCCGCTAGGAAAGGTGTAGGCATGTTCTTTATGCTGTACAAATTACTACCGGGATATAACAACCCTAACCAGTCCTGCCCGATGTCCGGGTCGTTACCGTCTAGCCAGTTCACCGACTTGAACTGATCTACTGTAGCGGTATCCTTGGCCACTTTCTTCAACGGTAGGAACGCTGAAGGATTAACAAACCGTGGACCTTCGTAGCTTATGGTATACGGCAGGTGCGGTGCAATACCCGGTGGACGGACTACTTTCGGTAACCATGTGTTAACCTCCGATTGGTTGAACCGGAGGGTATCGCTTAGCGTAACCGACTTAGGAGGTGCTTCGATTACAGCGGTTTGAGGATCTGAGCCATATACATAAGCCTTACCTCCTGTAGCACGCCATGGTAGTATCAGGTTGTCACCGCAGGTCCCGGTCTGTTCCGTGACCGGCTGGGTCAGCTGCGTGGTACTGGTTAGTATGTGCATACCCATGGTAGCGAACGGTGTACCCGCTAGCTCAAACTCACCGTACTGTGTACCAGCACAAGCACCTTTCAGTTTGTAGACGGTGAACCCGTTCACGGTAAATGCACCTCAATGATGATGTTAATACCCGGTGCTACCTCACACTCAGCGTTTGCATGGAACTCGGTGCTATTGCACCAACCTGCACCTAGCTTCATTCCCGGTCCAAACGCCTGTAACCCTACCCGGTTACCTGCTTCGTCCGGGCAGAGCGCAGTATCGTATACAAAGTATACCGGGATCTCAGGACTGGAATAGATATTCCCACACGGTCCTTGCCTGATCAAAGTCCCAGCAGTAGGTACAACTGGGAACCCGGACGCAACACAGTTAGGTCCTACGCAGGACCATGTACAAGGGAACGCAGCAGGTCGTAGGTAGTGCCCGCAACATGGATAAGCCCGTTCCAAAGCAGGGATTGTATCGGTATCGCTACCATGACAGTTAAACTGGTAGGTACTCATGAATAGGTAACATATAAATAATTACCAGTACACTGCACAGAGGTTACAATCCCACCCCCACCTACTGTGATACACTCGAATATCCCGTTATACGCAGTATGACTGCCTCTGTACCGGATATATACCAGAGTACCATTAGCCATGGTCCCACCGTTAAGTGCTATTGCTGGGTTGGTAATGGTATCAGGCACACCATTGGTAGCGTCTGTACTTACATACCCTAGTCCAGCAATGGTATCAGGAACCAGTAGCACGCTATTAGCCTGTGAAGGCATAGCTACCCAACCATGGTAGGTAATGGGTATCGAGATCCCGTTAGCATCTAGCACCGTGGTTGTATAACTATTCGTTATCTTCGCTGTGAACCACTTGTTATCCAACGCATTAAAATTCGCTCCGGTACTGGAGAGACTGATGTTAAGGTTGCTGCTATTCTGGCTGTTAATCATGAGCGGTACTTCCCTCCGGGTATGAACTTGCCCTCAGCGTCTATCTCCAACTCAGGCTTCTTCGCTACCTTCCACCTAATAGGTACACGCCTAATCCCAAAATCCTCCGAAAAGTGTACATATACTATCTGCTTCAATCGTGTTACTACACACTTAACATAGTTTATACTAACCTTATAGTACTTACTTATAAGGGCAGGTTTGTTGGTAGAGCGCATATACCATAGGAATATCTCTATGTCCTTTTTAGAAATATCTGTATAAGGGCTAGCTACTAGAGTATCCAGTAGTTCGTAGAACTGGGCTACCAATGGTGACCTGGTAGGCTGCGGTAGGTTGTCCATTACAACAGGGTCCATCAGTTCAGGCTGGATTCCGGTACGCACATAGTGCAACGGATGGTCCTTGGTACTGTCTTGTACAATTTGTATAAATATATGCTTTGGCTTAGACTTTTTGTGTTTTGGCCACGCCCTCTGAGGGTTTATTATTCCATAACGATCCGGTCTAGTACCCACTATGTAGGTTTACTCCAGTTATTACCCCAGTTGTTCCCCCAACTGCTCTCTACCGTACATTGTACCGTACCTAATAAGGGTTGCATAGACTCAACCATGATCCTCTCCATCCACTGCGATACCTCCGATGCCGACTGCCACGGGCACTGTACCACAAACTCGTCATGTACCACCATCAGCAACTCTACCGGAACCTCATGCTTCCGCTTCATCATTAAAGCTACCGCTGCCTTCATCCCATCCGCTGAAGTACTCTGGATAGGGGTGTTTACCCGTTGGGGAAACGCACTCTTACCCGGACCATCCAACATCCCCAGCCTGCGTCTACCCCATGGAGTACGGTATACCACAGCTTTCTCCCGTTTAGCCTTGGCATGGAACTGTGCAATACCTCTGTAGGTCTGGAAGAATTTCTTGTGCATTTCCTGAGTACGCTCAATGGGTAGGATCATCCCCCAGTTAGCGGCTAGTACCAACCGTAGCTGCTCCGCACCACAACCGTATAACAACCCGAAGTTCAACGCTTTGCTCAGTGTACGGTCCTCCTTGGTAGGCTCCGACTTACCCAGTACATTCTTCGCTGTCTCCGTATGTGGGTCTAACCCCTCCGCAAACGCACGCTTCAACCCTTTGTCGTCCGCCATCACCGCCATCATCCTCAGCTCTATCCCGCTATAATCCGCCTTCACAATCACCTTACCCGGATCAGCTAGAAAGCACCACCGGTGCCTGCCTCTAGGGATCTGCTGCACATTAGGTTTGTTACAAGAGAACCGCCCGGTCGCTGGCTGGCACTGCATAAAACCAGCATGTACCTTACCATCAGTACTGCTCACATACCCCAGCCATTTGCTACCGAAGGTCTTAACCACTTGGTCACACCTCCGCCATTCCAGTAGCAGTTTTATAAATAGCTCGTCTACCAACGCTAGGTGTTTCTTATTGGTTAGTAGCTTGCCGGTCTCCGGGTTAGCAGGTAGTTGGATCCCCAGTCTCATACATGCTGCTTTTATATCAGCGGTTTTTCTCCAGTTCCATACCCCACCGTAGGTACGGGACCGGACCATCATTTTCATACTCTGGTCAAGGTCCCCTCTACGATCCTTGGACTGCCGGTAGATCTCCATCCATTGTACAGTATCCACCTTTACTCCGTTGCGCTGCATCTCCAGCACACCGTGTAGCACCCGGTGTTCCAACCCTGCGATTTTCTTTAACCCTGCTTTGTATACCTTTACTACTAGCACATGGTACAACTCGATCAGCTTGGCGGTATCGCTAGCGGCGTAGTCCAGCTGGGATTGGCTCAGCTCAGCGGACCAGTCTGATTTCTGGAAAGACTTATCCATCCCTACCCTAAGGTACTTCTGCATCACATAGCCTAGGTTGTTCCGTTTATTCGTACCACAGTGCAGTAGGAAGCTCAGTATGTAGGTGTCTCTAAGCTTGGCCTTGCCAGGCTGGAACCCATACTGCATCAGGAACTGTGCATCAAACGCCCAGTTATGAGCTACCACCTTCCTATCATGTAAGGCTCGCACTACCGGACTAGGATCAATAGCGAAACAATCAATCACCCATGTACCATCGTTGGTACTAACTGATACCAACCTACAGCGTGTACCGTAGGCAGCACCTAGCACAGTGGTCGTACCTACCATGGTACAACCCGTCGTCTCCGTATCTACCGCTACTACCGGGCTATTCCTAATGGACCGAACACAAGCCCTCAACTCTGACTCACCCCCAGCAACTATTAAGTTATACCTAATAGTTGGACTGCTAGGGTCTATTGCATTTACCGCTTGTACGAATTGCATCACTCACTCCTTGGTTCGTCCTAGTATTTTCCATAGCACAAGATGGACTTCCTGAATAGGAACTATCCCAAACCGACTGTTCCATGCGGACTGCACACTCTTACGATGTTCCATAACCGCTGATTCCAGTTCCTCAACCCGGTTGCTCAGCGATAGTACATGAGCTGTATACTGGATTACTTTTATATGGAGTTCAGCTATAGTAGCTAGGTCGTCATTCCGGGTCATAGTCTGGACACTCCTGACATAGCCTTACAGTTAGGTCACCTACCGTAGCTGCCCGTATACATAGTTCTTTATGCAGTCGGCATACATGCACATAACAATGCTCACAGCTAGGGTCCAGACGGTTGAGTACATGCCCCAGATTAAAACACTTCTCGGTAAGCAGGTTGGGTACTCTACTGAGCGACTCCCTGCTTAAACTCTTTGAATAAGCGGCTAGTTCTGGGATATGACTGCCCATTGTACTTTCCTTTGTATTTTGTAATAGCACCTTGAACTGTTTGAAAACGGACTTGAGCAATTTGAACATTGGGATAGATCCTTACTGGTTGCACAACCGACAGTTCTAGTGTAAAGCTTCCTTTGAATCCTAGGTCACCGTAACCAGCGGTAGCGTGGATGTTTATCCCTAACCTACCAACGCTGGACCTGCCGTCAATGATCGGTACGAACTCCTCTGAACCAATCACCTCCGTGGTACACCCTAGGTACAACCTGCCGGGTAGTAGTACTATACCGTCTGTACCCCTTAACCATATTAGGTCTACCCGGTTGTCCTGCTGCATATCCAGTATTTGACCGGAGTATACCAGCAACAGATTCCCTAGTCGTAGGTTGTAGGAATTGGGATTAAGCTGCTTCCGGTCGAACGGGTCAATGGTAATAGAACCGTTATTCACACAGCGGGCTATCTCCTTACCAGTTAGAATCATTGATATCCTTTAAAAAAAATACCCCTACCGGGTGGTCCTCTATAATCCATGTTGCAAAGTACAAACGGATTCCGGTAGGGGTATGTGCCAAGTAGAACCGAACGGTCTAGAACAACTCTTCTTCGTCACCGGGTGTAGGGACAGTATCCCGTACCTTCTTCGCTGGCCTAGTAGGTGTCGGTGCTGACTGCCTAACCGGTGACTGGGTCTGTCTCCGTTCCTGGAACTTACCTACCACCCAACCCTTTACCTCATCCTTGGTAACGAAGCTGACCTTACGCATATCCCGTAGCTGGTCCATGGCTTCTTTCTGTAACGCAAAGTTATTGATCGTCTTGGAGATCACGCTAAGGTATACCTCACCGTCGTTCTCCTCAATGATCTCTAGGATCTTCTCCATGGTAGGTTCGATGTCGTCCTTGTTTACACGCTTGTCCACTTTCTTGGGACCAGCTGCATAGTACTCCTCAATATGGATCTTGTCACCCATCTTGAGTTCACGAATGAACCCGAAGGCTTCTTTATAATCCACCTCCAGTTCGTCCACTAACAACCTAGCCAACCCGATCCCGGATACCGCTTTGCTATTACGCAAAGCTTCCATGATCGCTTTCTCCGCCTGCTTCAAACTCATATTACATCCTCCAGTTTAAGTTTCTTCCGTACCAGTTCCACACTCCAACCATCAGGGTGCTTGACCATGCGTATAACCCCAAGCTCCTTCATGGTGTTCATCGCAAACCTGAACTGGGTAAGCGTCAACCGCTCTCCTACCAGCTCCGATTGCATGTCTTCCAGTCCTACCGATCCTCCTTCCTGCTCCAAGTATTCCTTAAGCACCTGCTGCAACTGCTCCGTTGCCTGCTTCCGTTCCTTATCCGACATGGGTTCAAACCACCCATCAATGTTGATCCTACAGAATGATTCTAATACTCGTTCCCGCTTTCCGATAACGGTTACCCCAGAAGCTACTACCACCCGCTCCGCTTCCTCCTGCTCCAGATCCTTTATCCGAAACATCAGGTTGTCCCTGCGTGCCTTGAAGTTGCTCTTCGTAATCTTAAGCTCCGAGACCCCATTGGTAGAGGTTATCATCAGCGTAGACCGTGACAGATTCGGCAGTCCTACCGAACCTAGCACACCCTTTACCGTACCGTCATTCGCTTTGTTGGTATGGGCAATCCCCACAAAGGCTGTGCTTAGCTGTAACTCGTTACAGGCCTGTAGGATAGGTTCTAGTGTTGCCCTTGAACCTTTGTTAGAGTTCTCGTCCCCACTTAGGTAACTGGTTAACGGGTCCAGTATAACCAGCAACGGTTTTCTACTACTGAGCAGCGTCCTTACGCACTCAGGGTCGTCCAGATCAATGTTACCCTCACGAAGTACAAATACCCGTTCCAGTGCTGCACCCTCCGCTACCAGCCTGGGTAACAACTCGGTCTCGATCCCTTCCTCCCGTGTAATCCATATCACATTACCTTTAGGGATTCTGTTCTTATAATCCTTGACCGGGTCCAACCCGAAGGCTGCTCTGCCTTGGGATACCGCAGCGGCAAGGTGTCCGCATAGAGAAGACTTACCAGAACCACCGGTGCCTGCCATAATACAAAGACTGGAGGCTAGTACTACACCGGGTACAAGGTACTCCCTACCCCTTAGTACTATGTCAGGATGAGCTAAGGACTCAAAGTTGGCACCGTTAGGCAGGGTGAATCCTGTGGTCTTAGGGTCCATCTCAAAGGACTTGGCTCCGTCACAAATACCCTGAAGCCCAGCCAGTTTGTTAACTGCCAGCCAGTCCGCAACATCCTCACCTTCATTGGACTTGGGGTAGAGCTGTACTACTTTTATACTAGCCGCACCACAGCTCTCCAGATCCAGCGCAACATCAGTAGCGTGCTTCCTACCCGGTTCGTCCGCATCGGGTAGTATGATTATATGCCGGTTATTAAAGTGGGACTTGAACCGCAGACTAATCCGGTTCCATCTACCAGCCCCACCGGGATTGGTAGTAGCTACCATCCCCTGCTTTATCAAAGCGTCTGCGGCTTTCTCCCCTTCCACTACAAAGACCACCTTGGACGGGTTGTCCAGTATACCTTGCAGGTTGTAGGGAGGGATCTCTGTACCGGGTAGCACACGCATTACCCAGCGTCCGCTATCGTCCATGCTGCTCTGGAAGAATCCCTTCCTCCCACCTAGTGGGGAGGCCCTTCGCTGTACCTTTAGCAGCACCGTACCTTCTTCGTCAGCGTAGTTGTACCTGGCGGTAACCGGCCATTCAAACACATCGTTGTGTTTCAGACTAACCGGCTCACGCTCCGCATCGGTAAGTACCGGTGAGGTACTCCGTTGCACTACCATCCCGTCTTGGTCAAACCCACAACCGATGTTCCGCATCATGGTACGGGTAGAACAGTCGTGACTGAAGCAGTGTAGCAAGAGCTTACCGCTATCACTCACCGTAATACACAGACTAGGATTGGTATCACCATGTACCGGGCAACACGCCAAGTAGTTGCTATCGTCCTTTTGGGTCCAGTGCTTTAACCTAGACGATAGCAACTCGATCTGCTGAATTACACTCACTATAGATTCCTTTCTAGTTACCTGCCATCTTTGCCTTCACCTTGGTAATGATCTCTTTCAACGCTACCTGCGTAAGCTCTTCTATGTTATCTTTCTTATACGCCTGAGCCAGCTTGGGGAACCACTCCCCTATATCCCTACCGGTAGCATGAGCCAGATCCTCCAGCTGGGATAACAGCTGCTGCTTCATTGGAACCTTGGGGGCGGTATCCTCCTCCGGTTCCTCCACAGGTACTGAAGGAGCTACGGTAGCCACTACCTCCGGTGGGGTAACGATCCCTCCAGCCAAGTACTCCCTGATCTTCTTACCCAACGCTTCGTCAGGCTTGTCAAAGATCTTATCGGTAAGCCCTATTAACCGGGTCTTGTCCACAATAGCCCTGTGGTCCACGGTCATCTTAAGCATGTGGTCCATTTCAAAGTCGATGCTATCACCTTTCCAGATCGGTGCTAGTCCCAGTTTCTGTACCGAGACCTTGCCTTTCTCGTTGCGTGCCACCTCATAGGTGGTCTTGGAACGGAGCGTAACAATAACATGAATCGACAAAGACTTAAGCCGTTCCAGAAACCTGTTGATCTTAGGTGTAACATGAGCCCATGCCTTCATCCCGTTACCACCATTGCGTACCGACTCGTCCTCCACCTGCTGGAGTATTCCTCCAGCCCCAGCATAGAAATGGGACAGACTGTCAATGATCACCGATTGGTAACCACCATCTACCGCCGCATCCAATACATCCTCCAGTTTGTCCAGTTCAAATGGAGAGGCGAAGCTGGCTATGTCGTAACCGTTCTCGATGTTATCCGCATAGGCGTTTGCCTTCGCACCTTCTGTATCTATCAGCGCAATCTTCCCGGTAGGTCCTACCAGTCCTCTTGCGATCCGTAACGCACTAAGGGTCTTACCTGCACCAGCAGGCCCGGAGATCCCCATGGTAAGTTTTACATCCCGTTTCGTAGCCTTCTTAAAACTCATTACTCAGCTCCCTTTAACAGTTTAAGATCCTTGAATACCGAACCGTCCAGAATCACTACCTCAGCCATTCGTGGTACATCCGACCTATCGCACTTAGCTTTATCATAACGCAGCTGTGACGAATCCACTCTCGCAACATTAACCCAGCGAATTTCTCCCTGGGCTTCTACTACCAGAATAGGATCTATTCCGGTACGGTGCTGCTGCAACAACCCTTCAAACTTCTTACCTGTTAGTATGATCCCCTCCTTAAGGAAGAACTCCCAAGGGTAAGACCTACGCTTGATCTCAAATATCATCGCTGGTTTCGGATTGTATACATCGGTGGACGGCAGATACCCATCCCACCTGGACAACTTACCGGTCTGGAACAGATCCATACCCAACTGGTCACTTAACGCAGCCAGTACTTTACACTCCCCTTTTCTGTCGTCGTCGGTTTCAAATATAGTATGTCCCATATCAGGTTTACCTAGTAAAAGGGGCCATAACTTAGCTGGAGAATAACTGGGGATCACCAACCCATCCCTACGCTGGAGCCTCCACTCTAACATAACCGCTGGGGTTATCCCATCCATAATCGGGAACCAGTCGTCGCCGTAGTCGTACCCCAGGTAGAATGCTTCCTCCAATAGGGCATCCGCAAAGTCTTGCTTTACCTCATGGGTTTCGTAAGCAAACTTTAGCAGCACCTCCCATACCCCATGGAAGTGTGCTGCGGACATTACATAGAACCGTCTGGTACTGGCAACACTGCTAAGGTCTTCGTTAACGAATTGCTCCAGCCAACTACTAATCCCTGAAGTCATTGTAGGTATCCTCTACGATATCACTAGGTTTGGTCTTATCCTCCCAGTCGTTCACTTCCAGATGGATATGGTTCTTTCTCAGCGACTCTTCCCTAATAATAGGGAAGGACTTATGAGCGGTAACCTTTACCAAGGCACGGGTCCTACCGGTATCCAGCAGCTCCACGCATACATAGTGGTTGTTAGGTAGCAGGATGAACAGCCTATCCTCTACCTCCCGTACCACCTGAAGACTACCGTAGTTATCCGGGTGACTAACCGGAGGTACAAACTCAATCTTACGCTTCATACAATCCCTTCTACACAAACTTTCAAGTAAGCCAGTTCCGTTCGTTTACTAGGCGGTAGGTAACTTGCAGCTACCTTGACCACCACCTTTGTACAATCATCCGTTATCACTTTACACTTTACCAGCAGGTCCATTACCGCCTTGAAGATGTTGTCGATGTCACGATTCATCCTCCAACCCTTACCCCCATGTATGTCAATAGCAACATGTACATACTCCTTAAACTCACGCTCCACTTCAATGTACTTGCTATTCTGATCCAACCACTTTCGATACTTGGGTGCCATATAGCTCCCGTGCTTCCCACGAAGCCATACCTTATTAACCGAAGGTGGTACTGTTAACTTAAAGTATTGATACTGTAGTCCTGCTTGGTTAGACATTAGCTACTAGTTGGTTCCTCCATAGGTATTCTAACGGACTCTAGTCCAGATACAATCCAAGTTTCCTCAGTCGGGTTCATCGGAAAATTCTGGTCTTTAAAAGTATCCAACACCATGTTTAAACACTTGATCGCCTTTCGCAAATCCTCCTTACCGTTCTTACCCCTCCACCTCCATACATACTTCAGCGCACAACCTACCATGTAGTCTTGGTAACCCGCTAAGCCTAGCATTGCGGTCTGTGCTACATAACAGTGTATCCCACTAGCATCCTTGCAATGGTAATGGGTAGGGTCAATAGTATCCTTACTCATTAGCGTCCCTCCTATTCTTAAACTCTTGCATGGACTGTAGTGCCCCAGCCCCAGCAGCTGCACTAACCAGTTCCCTTAGGAACCGGGCCAGCATAAACAACGCCACCATCAACCATACATAATGCGGTACTTCAATCATTACTTACCTCCCTTTCCTTAAGTGCAAAGGTATCATAATAAGCCTTGGCCTTCACCACCGCTTCTATAGCCTCAACCATATCATCCGCTACCTTATGGTAGCGTACCTTAGCGGTATTGTAATGATCCCAAGCCTCTAGAATAGTCATTCCTCACTCCTTGCTTCCTTAGGGTAACGGATCGCCAGATACCGATCCCATAACAACTGGTCCGACTGCTTCCTACGATAGTACGAGTCACTACGATGGCACTCTATCGCTGCATATAGTCTATGCAATGTACACAAACTACATAGACAACTCTCCATTATAGCGGTGCAATGTTCTTCCCGGTTCACTTATGGTTCCTCCTTCTCCGTTCTAGAATAGCTGACCTTTGTGCCAGCTCCGTGTAGTGTTCGTAACGATTATCCTCTATACCGTGTAGTCGTTTCGTTTTACATATCAAGCACACACAACTCTTCTCAACTGCTGTGCATACTTCTACGCTCCTGCTCATCAACTACCTCCTATCCTTGTAGCGTGCCATTACTACTTTCAGTCGTGCGATACCCTGTTGTACCAGCTGCTGGAACCGTTGCCTACTAACCCCCATCAACTCCCCACCGCTAATCACCGTGTGGTGATCACAGTAGTATAACCGTATTGCCCTGCTCTGGTTAGGATTGATAAGCTTGAGGGACCGTTCCAGTTCTTCCACCAGCATAGGGTCCTTACGGTTTAGGTCAGGTGCCTTAGGGTCAATCAACTGCATCATCATCCGGTCGTCACCGAAACTCGATACCGCATAGGTATGCTTAAGCATATCTTCCCGGTAACGCTTACGGGACTTCCTCAATCCAAAGTCCACACTACGGAATATGAATGTAGACACTTTGCATAAACTAGGATGATAGTTCCTCATGCACTTCACCACATAAGCTAGTACCTCCAACCCCAACTCGTCGTCCACATACTTGCTAAGCTTACGCTGGTTCATAGCCATGTAGAACAGCTTCAGGTTATCCCCTAGCATATCCCGTTGGTAGTCGGTTAAGGGTGTAGGATCGTGGTGGGGGCGTACCGACGAACCGTCCTTTTTAATCCGGGTAAGTACTGTCATGGTTCCTCCAATGGTATAGCTCCATCTTAAGTTGGAGCAGTGCGTTCCTAACAATAACCTGTGACCAGCTAATGGACCTGCCGTAGTGTTTGCTAATACTAGGGTAGGGTTCTTGGTTTATTATACGACGGGTAATTACCTCAGCCCATAAAGAAGGTAGTCTCAGGATTGCATCCGACAAATCAACCTTCAGGTCAGGTGCTATACCCTCAGGATGGTCCACACAATACCCCAGTTCGTACTCTGTGCTATCCGCTGACTGAAGTTGATGCGGCCTACGACTACTCCTGCGGCGGGCTTCTACCACCGCACGCAATGCAAAGTCACAGTTCCGGTAGATGAATGTACTCTCCTTCGCTAGTGCAGGATCGTACTTCACAAACTGCTTCAGCACCTTAGCTACACAATCCTGTACCTCATCCTCAGTAATCGCCAGTCCTCTACGCTGGCTAAGACTCTTGATCCCTTTGAATACCAATCGGTAGTTCTCCGCTAGGTACTCTTTCTGCGTATCACTTAGCGTCGCTGACATCCGTGACCTCCTCCACTACCATCCTGAGTATACCCTTGGCGAAGGCTACCGCATCAGGTAAGTCTAGCTCCACTGTACTGCACTCGTGTTCACCCTCCATGGATATACACAGGGTATTACCCGCTACCGATGGACATACCTGCACGGTTCTATGTACATGGGTTGTATCCGTGACCACTACTGTTACCGACTCTGGACTGGTCCTCATCACTCAACCTCCTGACGGAAACGCCGATGCTCACCAACAGTCTTGAAAGATTTTATCTTTCCGTTGTTTGCAATCGTCTTGAGAGTGTTGATTGACACCCCAAGATAATTGCTTGCTTCTGTGATTTTATAGATCTTCATTTATTCGCTTCTCTGCGATCTTAAAGTACTCTGGGGCAAGTTCTATGCCGATGAAGTTGCGGTTAAGGTTTTTGCAAGCAACACCCGTAGTTCCACTACCCATACAGTTATCGAGAACTGTATCACCCTCGGTGGTATAGGTTTTAATGAGATATTCGCACAAATCAACAGGCTTTTGTGTTGGATGAAGTTTCCCATTGCGATTGGGGACAACTTTGAACTCCAATACCGAACTCGGTTGAACGAAATTAGGGTCATACTTCTTTTTGACCTTATCCAATTTCACATGGTTTGAGTTACCGCAATAATGGTCGTAATTATAGCAAGCCTTACCCACACCAACTCTTTCTTTCATAATTGGATTATATGTAGGTTGCTCACGATGAAAGACTAAAATATCCTCATGGTATTTCATCGGTCTATATTTTGCCGACGACATTCCGCTTGGGACATTTTTATTCCAAACCAACGGATACTTGAAATTCTTTCTATTAGAGTAAATCAAGTCTGTCGTAAACGGTTGACTAGCAAACAACACAATGGCCGCATTAGACTTGAGTATTCTATTATATTGTTCCCATAGCGGTTCAAAGGGAATAATCACATCCCACTTGCAGGCGGTTGCGCCATACGGCAAGTCGCAGAGAATCATATCAATATTCCCATCTGG
>SXGS01380770.1_pt1 | contig 40835 bp, 25 predicted proteins | sample 3174681 | NCBI WGS metagenome assembly SXGS01 (sample SAMN11356861, study PRJNA531348) | freshwater metagenome | isolation source: freshwater sample F1-80 | place: China: Fuxian Lake, Yuxi | collected 2017-12-25 | reverse complement strand
GACCAAGAAGGCCTCCCTGGCTTCTCTGCCCTGAATCCTGAATCAGGCTCTCAGAACGCGCTGCGGTAGCGCTTGAGTTTCTCGCGGTACTTCTTGGCTTGTTCCTCGTCCACCAACTCCTTCTCAAAAATCCCGGCCAGCCGAGAAATCGCCTTGAATACCTCGTCCTTGTCCTGGTTCACCACCGTTTCGACCCAGAGGCACATCCACATCGCGTCTCGTGGTTTGTTGTTGGCGAGGTGCAATTCGCCCATCATCGCGTAGCCGGTGGCGTGGACCGACGGATCTTTCGTCTTCTCCATCTCGGCCTTGATCTTGTCGATGCCATCGCCGTACTTGCCGTCGCTGCCGGCCTTCGCGGCGAGCAGATAGATGGCGAGCCGCTCCTTGCGCGGGCCGGCTGCGGTCTTGAACAGATCCTCCGCCAGAATCGATGCGTTCGCGTACACCTTGCTGCGGATGCGGAGATCGATCTCTTGGAGACCGGCTTCGAGTTTTGCGTCCGGCGGCAGTTCCGCGGAGGCGCGCAGTTTCTCCCAACTGGTGGCTGCGTCGTCGTACTTGCCACGCTCGATTTGCAACCGCGTCATGCCCCGGACCGCGGGCCACATTTCCCAGCCGAACGCATTCTTGTAGTCGGCCTGGAAGCCCTTCCAGTCGGAGATCGACTTGTCCGCCTTCTCCTGCCACTCTTTGCCGTCGAGTTCGTCCACGAGTTTGTGGTTGAGGGCGTTCACCTTGTATTCCAGATACCGCCTGCTGCGGTCCGCGAGGCCCGCCTTTGCAAGCGCCTTGTACCCGGCGGCCGCTTCCGTGTAGTCCTTTGTGGTCTTCTTGTCTTCCTTCGCCCTCAGCGCGTTGATCGAACTGCGGTCCACGCCGGGCAGGTCACCGATGGAGAGCTTGACGATGTCATCCGGTGAGAACGTATCGCCCGGCTTGTCGAACTTCTCGCCGCTGAACACCTGGAACCCGGCCGGGGTGACCTTGAACTGTCCGCTGTAGATCTTCGTGGTGCCGTCCTTACGGTTGCGCACCTCGACTGAGTCCACCACGTTCTGGGCGTGCACGGTGGTGGCCACCGCCGCGAACAGCCCCAGCATCACCAGGCCGCGAATCACGTGTCGTTTCATTGGGAGTGGCCCTTGAGTATCAGGTCGATTCAGCATACCGCACCGCCGCGAGAGCGGCTACAGTTCGCACTCACACCCACCCGCCGGTAACCGGGAGTACCTGCCCGGTGATGTACGCGCTCTCCTCGGTCGCGAGGAACAGCACCGCGTTCGCTATGTCCTCGGGCTTGCCGAGCCGCCCGGCCGGAATCTGCTTCAGGTACTCGGTCATCACTTCGGGTTTGACTTCGCCGAGCATCGGCGTCTGGATCACACCCGGCGCGACCGCGTTCGCGGTGATCTGGCGCCGGGCCAGTTCCTTCGCCAGCACGCGCGTCAGGCCGATCACGCCGGCTTTCGCGGCCGCGTAGTTGGTTTGCCCGTGAAACCCGACCAGGCCCGCCACAGACGCAACATTCACGATGCGACCGCCGTCGCGCATGACTTCGGTGCCGTACTTGCAGCAGTGGAACACGCCATCCAAATTCGTCTGGATGACCGCGTGCCATTCGTCGAGCGTCATCTTCTTAAGCGTGCGGTCGCGAATGATGCCGGCGTTGTTCACGAGGATGTCCAGCCCGCCGCACTGCTCTTTCACCTGCTTCATGAGCGATTCGACCTGAGAGGCGTCCCGCACATCGCCCGCGAAAACGTGAACCGCGGGCTTGCTTTCCAGCTTGCGAAGTTCCGTCGCGAGCGATTCGGCGTCGCGGCGGTTGTTGCCCTCGGCGTCGTCCCAGAAGTGAAGGACGCACGTCGCGCCGGCGCGTGCGAACGCGGACAGCACGCCCGCGCCGATTCCGCGCGAACTACCAGTGACGAGAACAACCTTGCCCGGGAAACCGTAAGTAATCATGGAACCGTGAGTGAAGGATGACGACTGGCGAGTCCCGCCAAGACCTACAAACCCGCTCCCATATCCTATCCGAGCGGACGCAGTATACACACTCGTCACTCGTTACCAGCCACTCATGACCGTAAGACTGGCCCACTTCAGCGACATCCACCTGACCGCCCGGCCGCTCGGCTGGCGCGCGAGGGACGCGTTCAACAAGCGCACGTCGGGCTTGGTGAACGTGAAACTACTCGGGCGCGGCTCACGGTTCAAGCACGCAAACGACGTGATCACCGCGATGCGCCGCGAGTTCGCGTCGCGGGGTTTCGACCAACTGGTGTTCTCCGGAGACGCGACCACGCTCGGTTTCCCCACAGAGATGCACGAGGCTGCGACTCGCCTCGGCGTCGGCGACCCGACGCTTCCGCCGGGCATCGCGATCCCGGGGAATCACGACCTGTACATCGGACGCTCGGTCCGCGACCGGTTCTTTGAAACGGCGTTCGCCCCGTGGCAGCACGGCCAACGTGTTGGCACTGACCCGTACCCGTTCGCGCGGAAGGTCGGGCACGTCTGGCTGATCGCGCTGAACTCCGCGAAGCCAAACTTCCTCTTTTGGGACGCGACCGGGCGCGTCGGTGCGGAGCAGTTGCAGCGGTTCCGAAGGTTGTGCGCCCTGTTGGATGACGGTCCCCGCATCGTGGTGAGCCACTACCCCTTACTCAAGGAAGACCACCAGGTCGAACCGCGATGGCACCGGCTTCACGACTGGCGCGCGGCCCGCGACACCGCGGCCGAGTGTGGCGTGAGTCTGTGGCTGCACGGCCACCGTCACAAGTGGTACGTGCTTCCGCCAGGAGCGAACCTACCCTTCCCCACGATCTGTACCGGCAGTTCGACGCAGACGAATCGCTGGGGCTATCACGATTACACCATCGACGGTTGGCACCTGAAGGGCGTGCGAAGGGGGTACGACTTGGCGAGCAGCGCGTTCATGGATGCGGAGAGGTTCGAGTTCGACCTGTCAGAAACCTTCTCCAGAAATGCAGACACCTGCTAGCCGCGACCCGAAGTGATAGGGTAGGTTTCTTCGCGCCACGCACTACAACGCCTTCAATTGTGAGGTTCCCATGCCGAAGCGAATCGACTGGCTGTACGACCGGCGCACCTGAACGACGTGCCAGAAAGCCCAGGGGTTCCTTGGGCAAGAGTCGGTGACCGTCGTCGAAACCGTGAACGCGACCAAGACCCGCTACGACGCGGACGACGCACTCGCGCTGCTCGACGGCATTGACACGCTGATTGCCGCGAAGGGCAAGAAGGTCGAAACCTTCGACCTGAAAAACGACCGCCCGGACGACGCGACGCTGCTCGCGCGTATGATGGGTCCGACCGGCAACCTCCGTGCGCCGACGGCCCGTGTCGGGCGCACGCTCGTCGTCGGGTTCAACGAGGAAGTTTACGCACGCGTGTTCGCCGGCTGAACCGCACACCACGCGAAACCCTACCCCCTCAAGCGGTACACCTACCACCAACTGGCTTCCCCACTCGTTAACGAGGCATCCGCGATGGACGTGTTGTGCTTGCTGGTGGTGATGGGCATCGGCGCGCCGGGGGACGACAAACCGGTGACGTACGAGAAGCACATCGACATCGCATACCGCACCGACAAGGGCGCGGACAAGGAGCGGCACACGCTCGACGTGTACACCCCCAAGGGCAAGAAAGACTTCCCGACGGTGCTGTTCGTCCACGGCGGAAGCTGGAAGTCAGGCAACAAGAACCTCTACGCGATTCTCGGACAGTCGCTCGCGAACGACGGCATCGGTTGTGTCATTTGCAACTACCGGCTCTCGCCCGCGGTGCAGCACCCCAGCCACATCGAGGACGTTGCGAAGGCGTTCGCGTGGACCGCCGAGAACATCGCAAAGTACGGCGGCAAGAAGGACCAACTCTTCCTCTGCGGCCACTCCGCCGGCGGACACCTCGTCTCGCTGCTCGTCACCGACCCACAGTACCTTAAAGCGGAGAAGTGTTCACCGACCGACGTCAAAGGCGTAGCATCGTTCAGCGGTGTGTATCAGGTCGTCGCCGGTCAGAAGGTGTTCGAGGGGCCATTTGGTAAGGACGAAAAGGTGTGCAAACTCGCATCGCCGCTGACGCACGTCGTCGGTAAGCACCCACCGTTCCTCATCGCGTACGCGGACAGCGATTTCCCGGCGCTCGACAAGATGGGCGACAACATGCACGCGGCGCTGAAGCAGGCCGAAAGCCCGGTCGAACTGATCAAGTGCAAGGACCGTACCCACTACACGATCATCATCCAGTTCGTGAACAACACGGACCCGCTGAACAAGTCGTTCCGTGAGTTCGTTCAGAAAAACAGCAAGTAGGCGCCGCGCCGCTTGCGGCTTCGCAAGCGGCGCATCACTTCAAATCCTTCTGTTCCACCTTCATCAAGGTAAATGGGTAGATGATCGTCGCGTAGAAGGTGCCGTCCTTCGCCTGCGTCAGCGCCATATGCGCATGAAGCGGCGTCCACGTGCCGTCGGTCAGTTTGTGGAACCCGTGGCTCCACGGCTTCGGCTTGCCGTCCTTCGGCGCGATGTCGAACCAGTCCGGGTTCTTCACGGTCAACACTCCGCGATCGCTCATCTTCTTGGTCGCGGGGTCGTGCGTCACGAGGTGGTGCAAGTAACCGCCGCCGAACTTCGTGTCGTTATCGACACGATACAGCGCGTGAACCTTCCCATCCGTGCCGACGATCAGCGACCCGCGAGAGTCGAAGCCCTTTCCTTCGATCATCCGACCCAGGTCCGCGACCGGCACCTTCGCGCCATCGGCTGTCAGGTCGGCGCGGAAGAGGCGCGAGTCCGACATGCGGACGAGGTACGCAGCCTTCGCGTCGGCGGTGACGGCCCAGCACACCGGCCCGAGTCTGTCGCTCGCGGTGCCGACCGCTCTGCCATCCGACGCGAGTTCCAGAACTTCGAGCCTGGTCGTGGCCGGATCGAACCGCGCGAGTTTGAAGTCCTTCGTCACGACGACCGCGCGGCCCTTGCTATCGACGAGCGTCTGCGCGTAGGACGTGAGTCGCAGTTTCGGGTCCGGTTCGCGGTACTTCTTCGTCTTCAGATCGAGAATCATCCAGTGGTGATCCTCGCACGTTACGACGTAGACGAGTCCGGCCTTCTCGTCGGCGGTCACGTCGTTCACGCCCTCACCCTTGAACGGGATGCCGAAGTGTTCGGTCTTGTCCGTTTCCGGGTCGTAGACCATCACGTAGCCGCCGGGGTAATCCGCGGTATCATCTTTCCCGCGGCGATAACCCTGCTTGCTCCCCACGTATATCTTGCCGCTCGGCGCGACGTAGTTTCGCGTGTGAATCTTCGACTGCGCCGCGTAGGTCGGCTTCTCCAGTGTGGTGAGTCCGCACACCTTGTTGACATCAATCACGATCCGCTGCTTGCCAGTCTTCGGGTCAAACTCGATCAGGTACGCGTTGAAGCCGTACGCCGCGGTGCCAACGTAGACCTTACCATTCTTGCCTTCGCACAGGGAGAAGTAGCCGGACTCGTCCGTGTGCGTGCCGGGCATGATGTGATAGGCGGTCGCCGGCGCGTACTTGAACGGCGCTTCTTTGGGCTGCGCCAAACAGGGTGAAGCAAAGAGTGCGAGTGTGATCAGGGAGAAGTAGTTTCGCATGGTGTGGTTGGGTTCAGGTGAGGGGTACGAAGCCGCCCCTTTGCAAAGGGGCGGCATGGCGAGGTGCAGGAGGAACGACCAACACTCACCTGTCGATCAACAACATATCCGCAACATTCAGAGGCATGTTGATCTGGATGCCGCCCTTCACCTGAGTGAACTTCAACTCGCCGCGTTCGACGCTGCGCACCTTGCTCACCTTGTCCACGCCGCGAATCGTGATGGTGAGCGATGTGATCTCACTACCAGTCCAGTTGACCAGCGGCACCGCGAGTTTCGCGGGCGTAGTTCCCTTCGCGGGCGTGTCGATGCACGTCGTTTCCACAAGGCCGTCGGTCGTCACAACGGGTTTCGCGTCGCGCGCGGCAAACCCCAGGAAGTCGTCCGTGAGTCGCGGCAGCAGGTGGAGGCGCATGCTTGTCGGCAGGAAGTGCGAGAAGCTGTCCGCGCTCGCGCCGCGATCGACCGGGCGCACTGGCAACCCGCTCTGCAAGTACGCCTGACCCGGCAGGAACCCGAACAAGATCGCGCGCCCGGTGCCGTGCTTCTTCGTGACGACCGCGGGCGAGCCGTCCTTGAACTTGCCGATCACGGTGCCGTCGGTCGCGGTAAGCGACTGCTTCCACGCGATCACCGGCACGTTGAACACGTGGTTCGGCGGCGGGTTCGGGTCCGGGTCTTGTTTCGACAGCCCGCCGATGTGCCAGTGCGCCGTGTCCATCGCCTCGTATTGCGGCAGGTCGTGTTTGCTGAAGAACGGCGTGTTCTCCTTGAGTAGATACTTGGAGACGAGCTTAGGGTCGGTCGTGATCGTGCTGCCGGTCGCACCGTAGAACTTCGCGGTCGCGGGGTTCTCCTTCTGGAACTCGTTGAAGTAGCCGCCGCCGGCCATGGCAACCACCGTGCCGCCCGATTCGCACCACTTCTGCAACGAATCCACGCACTTGGAATGGAGGTGCTGCTGCGTAACGTATATGACCTTGTAGTCTTTCGCCCGGCCGTCGATCACGTCGTCTTCCGATAGGAAATCAACGGGCGTCTGCGCGTGACGAAGCGCGTAATACATCGCCTTGCGTTCGTTGTTGTGTAGCGCGAGTGAGAAGTTGTTGACGCCGGTAATCAGCTCGTCGGTGCTGGAGAGCAGAAGCCCGACCTTCGCGGGTCGCACCTTGCCATCCAGGATATAGTCTTCAAAGATGCCGGCTTCGTGTGTGCAGGTATATAGTTCTTTCCACATCTTCAGGTCGGAACTATCGACGTAGTTCTCGGTGCCGCCGACCGCGGACGGCGTCGCGCAGAAGTAGTTGATCATCTTCGCGCCGTGTGCGATGGACGCGTAGTAACTCATGCGGAACTCGTTCGACAACTGCCCCGGAGAGTGGGGCATCACGTACATGTGAATGGGCAAGTCGTCGTACTTGGCCCCGGCGCGCAGCCCGCTGACGAGATAGCCCACGACTTGCGGACTGAACTCCGCGATCTGCCACGTGTAATCCTCCGTCCACGGCATCGACATCGCCTTCAACTTGAAAGGACGGATGTAGTCGATCTCGGTGACGAGATAGTTCGCGTGCGGCGAGTAGTTCGCGCCGGTAAGTACGCCCTTCGACTTGTAGTAAGCGGTGCCAGCGGCGTACTTCGCCCCGCCCTTCTCCTTCGCGGCAATCTGCGAGTAGTAATACAGTGGATCTTTCTTGTCAGTCGTATATTTCACCGCGCCATCAACCTTCACGCCCTTGTCCGTCAGCCACTTCGCGAACTCGTCGTCCTTGAGTGGGATCGCGGGGAGGTGAATCTCGTCGCCGTAACTGACGACGCCAAGATCATCGAACCCGCCTTTGCGGGTCAACTCCTGCTTCGTGATCCACGCGACTGACGGGTCGCCCCAGTGCGCGACCAGTTCGCGCTTCTTGCCGATGCCGCCAAAGGTTGTGTTATCGCCGATCGCGAGCGCGAGTTGCTTCGCCTCCGGGAACGCGGCCGGCGCGCCGCTGAACCCCATGATGCCGTAGAACGGCATCCGCTTCGGCACGCTCCCGACCTTCGGGAACTTGGCGATCTCCGCAATAAGCCAGTCGAGCGATTCCTTCTGCGTGCGAATCTCGGGCTTCCAGTAGCGTTTGATAAGCGCGAGCAAAAGGTCTTGATTCGGGTTCACGCACCCCGGCATCTCGAAGCACGCGGGCGAAAGGCCCGTGGCCGGGCCTTTCACGGTCACGTCCTTCACCACCTTGACGCCGCCCTTACCGTCGGGAATGCCGAACTCCAGGCGCAGGTAGAGATCGCCGCCTTTGCCCTTGGTCGTGGCTTTCGGGAACCACTGTGAGTTGTTGAGCGCGTCGAGCGACTGCCCGAGCGGCACCCACCCCGAGGTATCGCCCGGTTGCAGAAACTCCGCGTCCGCGATCGCGCCCTTCGCCGCGACGACCATCGGCGCGAGCGATTCGGGTTTCACCTTCTCCGATCGCGGCCCGGCGTTCGTGTATTTCGTTTCCGAGATGGTGCGCCCGCTCTTCAGCACCTGTTGCGTGGGCCAGTCGCGAATGTGAACATAGTACGGCGAGTGCTGGCCTTGGTCGTAGGGCGCCACGATCGGCACGACCGCGGCGGGCGCGTCCTTCGGGTTGGTGAACCGCACGAACACGTCGCCGTCTTGAACCAGCCAGCCGTCGAACTCCAGGAACCCGGTTTTCTTCTGGGCCTCCATCCCGGCCTTGTCGTTGGTGAGGCACACCACGTCGATGTTCCGCTTCGCGATGTTCACACGCGGCTTGTCCCCGTCCTTTTGCTCGGTCGCGATCAGCCGCAACTTCGCGGCGCCGCCTGTGAGCTTCACATTGCCAGGTTGCTGCCACACGATGTTATCGGTGCCGCTCCACCCATAGCGTTCCATCGGCACGCGCTTGTTACCGTTGAACGCCCAGACTTTCGGGTCGGTGAGGCGCCCGCACGGGAAACTCGCCACCACCTTCCCGCCTTGTTCGACCTCAATCGTGAACTCGCACGCGAACGCATACGGCTGCTCGTACCTGACCATCACCTCGAACGTGTCCTCATACGGAATGGTGATGACCTGCTCCGCGACGGCCTTCTTGCCAGGCGCGATCTCATCAGGAGCGCTGAGGCATCCCATACGCGACAGGAAGGTGATCGCGAACGTGCTGGCGTAGTAGTTGTCGCGGTACGGGAGTACCTTCCAGCCGGGCGACGTGATGGTGAAGTCTTCTGCTTCCGCGAAGAGCCGCACCGGTTTCTTTTCTTGCGCGCCTGCGGGTGCGAGGAGCGCGAGCAGTGCAACGACCGATAGCAACAGGCGCGTCATGGCGAGTTCCGAAGAGGCAGGTGTGGGCTGGGAGATGATGGTAACCGGAAGGAGTGACCCGGTAAAGGAAGCACTGGCTTCCGCCCGGTGCTCTTGCGTTCGTCCCCTCATTTGCGAAAAATTCATGAGAGCACAACCTGAGCAACCGCTTTAGGGTTTAATTGGTACGGTCGCCTGATCACACTGGGCGGAACAGGTCTTGTCCAGCTTCGCGCCTCGCGAGTTTGGAGTTGCTAATGACGACACGTCTCGCACTCGCCGCCGCATTCCTGACCGGTGTCGCGTTACTTGTGCCACTCTCTCGCGACGCCCAGGGCCAGCCCGTGAAGGGCACCGGGTTCATCGACAAACCAAACGCCGACCAGATCGCATTCTTCGAGAAGAAGATCCGGCCCGTACTGATCGAGAACTGCTACGAATGCCACTCCGCCGAAGCAAAGAAGGCGAAGGGCGGGTTGTCACTCGACACCCGCGACGGGTTCCGCAAGGGAGGCGAGAGCGGGCCTTCTATCATCCCAAGCAGCCCGGCGCGCAGCCCGCTGCTGCTCGCGCTCAACTCCAAGAACAAAGACCACGCGATGCCGCCGAAGGGTAAGCTCCCGGATAGCGTGATCGCCGACTTCGAGACGTGGGTCAGGATGGGCGCCCCCGACCCACGCGAGGGCAAAGCCGTCGTCGCCAAGAAGTACGAAGTGGACATCGATAAGGGGCGACAGTTCTGGGCGTTCGTTCCGCCGAAGAAACACGCGACTCCCACGGTGAAGAACGCGGCGTGGGTGAAGTCGCCTATCGACGCCTATATTCTCTCCGAACTCGACAAGAAGGGGCTGACACCGGTCGGAGACGCGGACAAGCGCACGCTGATTCGCCGCGTCCACCTCGACTTCACTGGGCTGCCGCCCACCTCGGACGAAGTGGAAGCGTTCGTCGCGGACAGCAAACCGGACGCGTTCGAGAAAGTGGTGGATAAGTTGCTCGCGTCGCCGAAGTTCGGCGAACGGTGGGGTCGGCACTGGCTCGATGTGGCTCGCTATGCGGAGAGTTCCGGCCGGGCCGTGAACATGAACTACCCGCACGCGTGGCGCTACCGCGACTATGTGATTGGTGCGTTCAACAGTGACAAGCCTTACGATCAGTTCATCAAGGAACAGCTCGCGGGCGACCTGATGACCAGCTCCGACCCAAAGGTGAAGGCCGAGCGCATTGTCGCGACCGGGTTCCTGGCGATCGGCGCGAAGACGCTCAACGAGAACAACGGGACGCAGTTTGAACTCGACGTGGCCGATGAGCAAATTGACGTGACCACGCAAGCGTTCTTGGGGATCACGGCCGCGTGTGCGCGCTGCCACGATCACAAATTCGACCCGATCCCCACCAGAGACTACTACGCGCTCGCGGGCATTTTCCGCAGCACGGAAACCTGCTACGGCACCATCCGGTTCATTCAGAGCAACAAGCCATCGCCCACGATCACGCTGCCGAAGGGCTGCGGCCTGCCCGCGGGTACCGACGAGAAGCTCACGGCCGACGGCAAGGCTCGCATCGAAAAGCAGATCGAAGACCTGAACAAGCAGATTGCGGACGCGACCGACCCCATTCGCACGATCTTCCCGCGCGGGCAGGTCCAGTTGTTGCGGAGTCGGCTCGCGTCGTTCGATGACGCCGGCGATCCGAAGTTGCTCGCGGTTGGAGTACGCGACAAGCCCGCCGGTAAGGGCGGTCCCGGTGGCCCCGGCGGATTCGGTCCGGGCGGCTTCGGCCCGAAGGGCGGATTCGGCGGAACTAACATTATCGCTGACAGCCCCGTCTACGATCGCGGCGAACCTAACAAAGCGTCCGCGACCCGCGTTCCGCGTGGCACGCTGCAAGTGATGTCAAAGTCGCCGCTGAAGATCAAGAACGGTACCAGCGGCCGACTCGAACTCGCGGAATGGATCGCGTCGAAGGACAACGCGCTCACGGCGCGCGTGATGGCGAACCGCGTGTGGCTGCACCTGTTCGGCGCCGGTCTCGTGCCGACCGCCGACAACTTCGGCGCCGCGGGCATGGCACCCACGCACCCCGAACTACTCGACTACCTCGCGCTGCAATTCATGGAGCAGAACTGGTCCGTGAAGAAGCTCATCAAGACGGTTGTGATGAGTCACGCGTACCAACTCGACTCGAAGAACAACGCGAAGAACTACGACGTGGACCCAGACAACGCGCTCGTGTGGCGCATGACTCCGCGCCGGCTCGACGCCGAAGCGATGCGTGACTCGATGCTCGCGGTGAGTGGGCAACTCGAAGAGAAGCCGCCGGTCGGTTCGGTGGTCGCGAAGGCCGGCGAAGGTCCGTTCAACGCGCGTGGTGGGTTCGGCCCCGGCGGTGGTGGTGGCATCGCGGGTGCGATCAACGACCCGCGAAACGTACAGCGCAGCGTGTACCTACCCATCGTGCGCGACAACCTGCCCGAAGCGCTCGCGCTGTTCGACGCACCGGACCCCAGTCTCATTAGCGCCGACCGGCCGACGACAACCGTTCCGGCACAGGGTTTGTTCCTGCTGAATAACCCGTTCGTGATTCGCAGTGCCGACGCCGCGGCCGACAAGCTCATGCGCGGGACGACGACCGACACGGAGCGCATCCGCGCCGCCTACCTCGCGTTTTACGGTCGCCCGCCGAACGAGAAGGAACTGACGAACGCGGAGAAGTTCCTGAAGGACTACGCCGCACAACTGACGAAAGACCGCGTACCCGCGCTGCGGCAGCAGCGCGAGTCGTGGTCCGTGTTCTGCCAGGCACTGTTCGCCAGCGCCGAGTTCCAGTACCGGAAGTGACCAACAAGAGCCTGGGGCTTACCCCCACAGGCTCCAGGGATAGCCTCATACAAACCACCCAACGCAGGAACCTTCCCATGCTGTCTCGTCGATCTCTCCTGAAGGGCACGTCGTCCGGGTTCGGCTACCTCGCGTTCGCGGCGCTCGCGAACGAACAGGCCGCCCGCGCCGCGGAGGGAACCACCTCGACGATCACCAACCCACTGTCACCGAAGAAATCGCACTTTCCCGCGAAGGCCAAACGGGTGCTGTTCCTCTGCATGGACGGCGCTCCGAGCCACGTCGATACCTTCGACTACAAGCCGAAGCTCAACGCGGACGACGGCAAGACCGCACCGGCCCGCGCCGGGCGGTTCGGTGGTGGTAAGCTCCTCGGCTCACCGTTCAAGTTCAAGCAGAGCGGCAAGAGCGGGCTGTACATCTCCGAAGTGTTCCCGGAGTTGTCGAAGCAGGCCGACGAACTGTGTCTGCTCAACGGCATGCACTGCGACCTGCCGAACCACCCCCAAGCGTTCATCCAGATGCACTGCGGCATCTTCCAGTTCCCGCGTCCGAGCCTCGGCGCGTGGGTCACATATGGGTTGGGCACCGAGAACGCGAACCTGCCCGGCTTCATCACGCTGTCGCCGTCGGGCGGCAACGGCGGGCCGGTTAACTACGGTAGCTCGTTCCTGCCGGCCGTGTACCAGGGCACGAAGATCGGTCGCGGCGGCTTCGGCGGGGGCGGTCCGGGAGGCGGCGCGCAGCAAGTTGCAAACCTCAAGAACCCAAAGCAGACCGCGCAACAGCAGCGCGTGGAGTTGGACTTCCTGCAATCGCTCAACCAGAACGCGCAGGAGCAACTCGACGGCGACGCGGGCATTGAAGGGCTGATCGGTTCCTACGAACTCGCGTTCCGCATGCAGGCCGAGATGCCAAAGTTGATGGACCTCAGCAAAGAAACGGCCGCGACGCAGAAGCTCTACGGCATCGAAGGCGGTGGGGGCGGTCCGGGCGGGTTCGGTGGTGGAGGTGGGGGCGGGTTCGGTCGTCAGTGCTTGCTCGCGCGGCGGTTCCTCGAAGCTGGTGTGCGGTTCGTCGAAGTCAACGTGGGCGGTTGGGACCATCACCGCGACATTAAGACCGCGCTCACTAATAGCTGCAACAACATCGACAAGCCGATCGCCGGGTTGCTCCAAGACCTGAAGCAGAAAGGCATGTTGAAGGACACGTTAGTGATCTGGGGCGGCGAGTTCGGGCGCACCCCGACTTCGCAGGGCGACGGTCGCGACCACAACTCACGCGGTTATTCCATCTGGATGGCCGGCGGCGGCGTGAAGGGCGGCGTGGCTCACGGCAAGACCGACGATTACGGTTTCGAGGCGGTAGACGGCAAGGTTCACGTCCACGACTGGCACGCGACGGTTCTTCATCTGCTCGGACTGAACCACGAGAAACTAACCTTCAAGCACGCGGGCCGCGAGATGCGCCTCACCGACGTGAAGGGCAACGTGGTCAAGGAAATCGTGGCGTAGGAAAACGAAGTCGCGTAGCCGCGACGCGCAGCGGATCGCGCCACCTCCGCATGAGGTGGCGCGATCCGCTGCGCGTCGCGGCTACGCGATACTCTGTGAAACCTCATCGCCCCTTCGCAGGTATTCCCCTCCAAGTATCCCTCCACGCGAGCCTTGCCATGCGACTGACCGCGTTTGCCCTTACATTCGCCCTCGCGTTCGCCGTCTGCGCGCAAGAGCCGAAGAAGCCGAACCCGTTCCGCGACCCGACCACGCCCGCCGCGCCGGAACCGAAGGCCGCACCAGCCGACCCGAACCCGAAGGAATCACCGAAAGTGCGGCTCCCGGGCGAAGCCGGCGTCGGACGGTTCGTGCCGGATGTCGCGTTCACGGACCTCGCGGGCAAGGCGGGCAAGCTCTCCGACTTCAAGGGCAGCAAGCTCACCGTCGTCGCGTTCACCAACACCACTTGCCCGCTGTGCAAGAAGTACACGCCGACCCTCCAGCGGTTGGAAAAAGAATACGCCACGAAGGGCGTGAACTTCCTGTTCGTGAACCCGACCAAGACCGACCGACCGGACGCAACAACGTTTGCGGGGCGTTACGTTCACGACACCAACGGCGTTCTCACCGCGACCTTTGGTGCGACGAGTACGACGGAAGTGTTCGTTCTCGATTCCGCCCGCACGGTGCAGTATCGCGGCGCGGTCGATGATCAGTACGGTCTCGGCTACGCCATCGACAAGCCGCGCACGAACTACCTCGTCACCGCACTGACCGACCTGCTTGGCGGCAAGCACCCCGTTGTGCAGGCGACCACCGCACCGGGATGTGAACTGACCCCGACCACCGTGAAGCCGCTCTCGGTTCCGCTGACCTACCACGCCCGCATCGAGCGCATCATTCAGACCAACTGCGGCGAGTGCCACCGCACGGGCGGCGTCGCGCCGTTCGTGCTCGACACCTACGATTCCGTTGTCGCGAACAAAGGCATGATCAAGAAAACCGTGGACAAGGGTACGATGCCGCCGTGGTTCGCGGCCGCGCCCAAGAAGGGCGAACACTCGCCGTGGGCGAATGACCGCACCATCACCGAAAGCGACAAGAAAGACCTGTTCGCGTGGCTCGCATCCGACATGAAGAAGGGCGACGCGGCCGACGCACCGCTGCCTCGCAAGTACGAGAGCGGGTGGCTCATCGGGAAGCCGGACGCGGAGTTTCAGATCGGCAAGCCGATCGCGGTGAAGGCCGAAGGGGTGATGGGCTACCAGAACGTGAACGTGGAAACCGACTACGCCGAGGACAAGTGGGTCCAGGCGCTCGAAGTGCAGCCAACCGCACGCGAGGTCGTTCACCACGTGCTGATTTTCGCGCTGCCGAAGGGTTCACGCGGCTTCGGCGGCGAGGCACAAGGCTTCTTCGCGGCGTACGTGCCCGGCAACAACTCGCTCGTCTACCCCGAAGGCTACGCGAAGAGGCTCCCGAAGGGGTCCGTTCTGCGGTTCCAGATCCACTACACGCCGAACGGCAAGGCGACGACCGACCAGACCAAGATCGGGCTAATCTTCGCCAAGCAAGCCCCGCGATACGAGGTGCGTGTCACCGGCCTCGCGAACCCAGCGTTCTTGATCCCAGCGGGCGCCGACAACCACAAGGTAAACTCATTCCCGCTCCCGGTGCCCTCGGATGCGCACATTCTGGCGCTCTTCCCACATGCGCACCTGCGAGGCAAAGCGGCCAAGTACGAGTTAAAGACACGCGACGGCAATACGCAGACGCTGCTCGACGTGCCGCATTACGACTTCAACTGGCAGTTGCAGTACCGGTTCGCGGAGCCGGTTGCGGTACCTGCAGGGAGTACGCTCTCGTACACCGCGTGGTACGACAACAGCGACAAGAACCCGGCCAACCCGGACCCGAAGAAAACCGTGAAGTGGGGGCCGCAAACCTCCGACGAGATGCACCTCGGCTACGTTGAGTTCTTCTTCGACACCCGCACGCCGGCGACGGGCGGAACCACCGAACCGCCGAAGACTGCGGCGAAGATTCCGAAAGGTGGGATCGAGGTTCCCGAAGCGTTCAAGGACCGGCTCAAGCGGTTCGACACCAACGGCGACGGGAAACTCGACGAGAAAGAAATCGACGCGCTCCCGCCCGCGATCAAGAACATTGTGATGGAATACATCAAGCGCACGATGCCGTGAGACCGTAGTCATCACGCGGAGCGTGATGACTACGATAAAGACCGTAGTCATCACGCGGAGCGTGATGTCACCTTGGCGTATCTCGGTTCGCGCCACTGCGCGCGAAGACATCACGCGGAGCGTGATGACTACGATAAAGCAAAGACGACATCACGCGGAGCGTGATGACTACGGTCATTTCTCTCCGCACTTCCAACCGAACCGGACCGCTGTCTGTCCCGTAGTACCGGTGGACGCTACAACGGCAGAAGTCACATTCCCGGTCCGGGGTCTATTCCGTCATGGCCGAACCGACCCAATCACCCGCGCTTCCGTCTACCGCCGACGCGGTCCCCTACGTCCCGGTGTCGTGGACCGCGGTCGCTGCGGTCATCGTCGCGGGGAATTTCGCGCTCCTGCTCCTGATTCTGGGCTACTTCGCGTTCACCAACAAGAAGCCCCTTCTGACCGAAGAACTGTTGGTGATGCCTGTGATCGCCGTGGTTCTGAGCTTCGCGGCCCGGCGGATCATCCGCAACTCGGAGGGCACCCGCACCGGCGAGTCGCTCGCGGTCGGCGCGTGGTGGACGGCGCTTGTGTTTGGGCTGGGGTACGTCGCGTACCTGGGCGCGATCAGTTTCTCGGTGCGCCGGGACGCGGCGAACGAGGTCAAGCAATGGGTCGATCTGGTGCAGGATGACAAGCCCGAACGAGCGTTCTACAAGACGCTGCACCCCGGCGCGCGGCAGGGGATCACGCGAGACGACACGTTCGAGTTGCAGCGCCGGTTCCGGGACGACTTGCTCGCGTTCCGCAACTCGGACCTGATGAAACTGGCGCAGCGCAACAAGGGCGATGGCGAGTTCACGTTTGTGTCGGGTGGGGTCGCGGACTGGAAATACCAACCGGGCACGATCGACTGCACGTTCACGGGAACAGTGAAGTGCCCGGAGGGAAACTTCCCGATCCTGATACCACTCAAGGGCGTCGAGGGCGTCTCCGCGAGCGAGGGCGGGGGCGGCCGGCAGTGGGCGATCGCGTGGCGGACGGGCAGCGGGTTCGTTCAGCAGGACAAGGTCGAGCGCACGAACTACGGGTGGCTCGTCCTCCTCCTGGAGATCGACGGCGCCGCATTCGGCAAGGCATTCGTCGAGCACGTCAACTTCGGCCCGACCGGGCACCCGTACCTGTACCACGCGTTCATCGCCGAGAACGGCGACCCGAGTTGGATAGGGGTCGTTCGGACCCCACTAACGCACCTCTTCTTTGCCGCCCCGATGGGTGTCCTCCACCCGGGCGGCTACACGGAGTACCTCGCGAACAACTTCTTCCGGTTGCCGGGCAATGGTAAACCGGAGCCGGGCCAGACAAACAAGTTCCTCGCGGCGTGGAACGCGCAGGGGGTGTTCGAGGCCGGGCGGCGGCTCAAGGATCCGAGCGGCGGCATACCCGACAAGGAGAACGTCCTCAAGATCACCGACACGGCCATCGAGATCCACGTGCCCATCGAGATTCCCATTCAGAACGCCACCGGGAAGCCGGAGACCGCTCGCGGGAGGGTCGTGATCGCATGCAAGGATCCGGCGTTGCTCGCCGAACTCAAGGAACGCAAGTCCGCGGCGAAGAACGAAACGCCGTCGATCTCCCCGCCCACGAACATGACTCGCGACAAGCCCTTATCCTGGCGCGTGGTGCGAATCGAATCGGACCTGACCCCAGTGAACATCCAACAGCAACCGGGCCAGGGTCCGCCGGGTGGCGGTCCGGGCGGGCACGGGGCCGGCGGGCACTGAGGCTAGCAAGGTAGGCGACTCGCTCCGCGAGTCGCGCCTTCGCGACCCTTGTACGCACCCGATTCGTCACGCGAGTCACTCGCGGAGCGAGTGACCTACCTTTCGGGCGTTACAATAGCCGTAGACGCGACCTCAGCCCGGAGACCACCATGCCCCGCACCGCCGAAGGGTTCTGCACCATCGACGCGGCACTCGACGAACTCCGCGCCGGCCGGATGATCGTGCTCGTGGACGACGAGCATCGCGAGAACGAGGGCGACCTCGTGATGGCCGCGGAAGCGATGACACCCGCGGCCATCAACTTCATGATCCACCATGCGTGCGGGCGGCTCTGCGTGTCCTTCTCGCGCCCGCACGCCGACCGCCTGGGGCTCGACCTCCTTCCCGGCGTACACCTCGATCCGACCGCGACGCCCTTTACTCACAACTTCGACGCCAGGTTCGGCGTCAGTACCGGCATCTCCGCGTTCGACCGTGCGCACACAGTGAAAGTGTGCGCCGACCCCGCTTCCGGTCCACAAGACCTTGTGCGCGACAAGGGTCACATGGACGGCCTCATCGCCCGGCCCGGCGGCGTGCTGGTGCGTGCGGGTCACACCGAGGGTAGCGTGGACTTGTGCCGGCTCGCGGGTTTGCGCGAGGTCGCGGTGATCTGCGAAATCCTGAACGAAGACGGGAGCATGGCGCGCCTACCGGACCTCCGCGGGTTTTGCGAGAAGCACGCGATGAAGATGTGTACGATCGCGGACTTGATCGAGTACCGGCGTCGCCGCGAGAAACTCATCAAGCGCGAGATTGCGCTGAAGTTGCCCACCGAGTTCGGCGTGTTCGACCTGTTCGCGTACTCGTCGATGGTGGATCACGAACCGCACCTCGCGCTGGCGCTCGGCGGCATCGGCGTACCGTCTGAGAATCTTGGCGAGCCGGGAGCGTCAGCGACCGGAGTCCCCACAATCCCAGTACAGGAGCAACCGGTGTTGGTGCGGATGCACAGCGAGTGCTTGACGGGCGACGTGCTGCACTCGGCGAAGTGCGACTGTGGTCCGCAGTTGAAGTACGCGATGCAGCAGGTGGCGAAAGCCGGTCGCGGGGTGATCGTGTACATGCGGCAGGAGGGCCGCGGCATCGGCCTGTTGAACAAACTGAAGGCATACAAGCTTCAGCAAGAAGAAGGGCTGGACACGGTCGAAGCGAACAAGCGTCTCGGCTTCGCTCCGGACCTCCGGCACTTCGGCATCGGCGCCCAAATCCTTCACGACCTCGGTGTACGCGACATCCGGCTGCTCACGAACAACCCGCGAAAGGTGATCGGGCTGGAGGGTTACGGGTTGCGCATCGTAGAGCGCGTGCCAATCCAGATGCTGTCCGGCGACCACAACCGCGACTACCTGCAAACGAAGAAGGACAAACTTGGCCACCTGCTCGACGAGTTCGACACCGGCGGCGGGGATTAGTGGCAATGGACCCCGCGCGACGGAAAATGGCCGAAGAGCAGATGGCCGCCTCAGTCGAAAGATCAAAGCAAGAACCGTGCTGGCAGCAGCCGGGCTGGATCGCGGCTCAGGCGCGGCTCCAATCTCTCTTCGCACCGATAACGGATAAGCTCCACCATCCGATGAGTATGTGCCCCGATCCCAATTGCGCGGCGGCACAGCAGCTCGGCGTCCCGCTCAACTTTGACCTCTTTCCGAACCCTTGGCGGGGTAATCCGGCTGGCGAAGGAACGACCTCGTTCGAGGAACTGACGAAGCTGGAACTGTTCGACCGCGTCTTCGAGAGCCACCCGACGACGTCCGGTCCGCTCTGGTTCATTCCAGATGATTGCTTCTGGGCGCGACGTGAGCCGTATCTGACTTCTGGTGAAGTGTTGCGGGAGTTCGTCGCGGGCTGCCCGTGTTCGCTCCATCACGACGTGCTGTTCATCTGGTGCGAATCACCGCGCGTGTCGCTAATTCATCACGAAGGCGGTTACGCCCACATCTTCCTGCCGACCGCGCGAGCCTCACGGCACCAGTTCGTTCACGGGAATCGTGCCCAACGCGGCACCGTCGAGGGTGATGGGTACCGCGGCGCCGGGCGCGTAGTCGGTGCGCGTCTTGTACCCGCTCGCGTCCGGGTCGGTGTACACGTCAACCTGCTTGTCCGCGACGTTGACGATCCAGTACACCGGGATGCCCGCGCGGGCGTAGATGCGGCCCTTCCCAGCGCGATCCAGTTCGAGCGTTGAGTCGGACACTTCGATTACGATCCCGAAATCCGCAGCGTTCGGGTGCCAACTGTCGAAGAGGTATTCGTCGCCGCGAAGGACGAATGCATCAGGTTCAGGCACGCTGTTTGTGAGTGCAATTGGCAGTTGGACACGGACCCGCCAACCATCCGGCTTCGACCGCGCCAGTTCTTTCGTCAGCCGCTCCACTGCCGCGCGGTGAGCAGACCGTTCTGTGGTCGTCGGTGTCATTGTTGTTCCCTCCGGTCTGGCTTGATCGTACCGCGCGCGACGCGAAAAGCCCAGCCACCCGGCCAGGCTCTCGACCTCGCTTCGCGTCACACCAGCACGTCCTTGTTGTCGAAGGTGCCGCGCATCTGCTTGCGGTACACGTGAGCGGTGCCGTCCACGATTCCCTCGGTCTGCTTCACCTTCACGAACGTGTCGGCCAGCGCTTCGGATTCCTCCCACTTCAGCGGTGCGTCGCCGCTCATCTGACAGAACAGTGAGTGGTCGAAACCGGCCTTCTCGGACACCTTGCCATCGTGAATGTGAACCGTCGGGAAGAATAGCACTTTCTTGTCGGCTCGCGGGAACTCGAACGCCATCGGGTGAACCTTGCTCTGGCCCTTCTGCGGCTTCTTGAGTTTGAACACCGCGAACCCGAACTCCTTGTACTGTGGCAACTTCTCCCACACGCCTTCCGGCAAGCGGAACTGCTTGTCGAGGCGGTCGAAGTCTTTCACCGACGGCACGAACGACGCGACGAAGTCGCCGACTTCGACCACCACGAGCGCGGGGCCGCCCTTTGGCGGGCTGTTGCTAAGGTCTTTCCCGCGCGGCGGAGGCGGAACCGGGAAGCCCTTCCGCAGGTCCGCGAAGAAGTCCTCGTACTTCTTGAGGCTGATGAACTTGACCGCGTCCTCAGCGCTGGCCTTTGGGGTTGGGATGGGGAGGATCATCGCGATGTCCGCACCCGACTGGAACGACATGCTGTACACGAGGACCTGTCGGTCGTCCTTCGCCGCGCGCGCGAAGATGTTGGTGTCCGCGACGACATCGACCTTGCCGGAGAAACAGCACATGAGCGTAAGCCTCCGGGGTGGTGTGGGAAAAGCCTCTGTTTAGCCGCGACTCGGAGGGGAGCGTGAAGGTTCACGCTCCCCTCCGAGTCGCGGCTAAACGAATTGGTGGTTACTTGTCACGTGCCGTCTCACCCAGCGCAGCCTGCGCCGCGGCCAGGCGCGCGATTGGCACCCGGAACGGCGAGCAGCTCACGTAGTCCATCCCGACCTTGTGGAAGAACACCACGCTGTCGGGGTCGCCGCCGTGTTCGCCGCAGATACCGATCTTCAGGTGCTGGTTGTGCTTCGCTTTGCGCGAGGCGCGGCCGTTCTTGATGGCGAGGTCGATGAGCTGGCCCACGCCGGCCTGGTCGATCGACTCGAACGGGTCTACCGCCCAAATCTTCTCTTTCAGGTACGCGGCGCGGAAGCCGTTCTTGTCGTCGCGGCTCACGCCGAACGTCATCTGCGTCAGGTCGTTGGTGCCGAAGGAGAAGAACTCGGCGTCCTCCGCGATCGGCCCCGCCATTAGTGCGGCGCGGGGCAACTCGATCATCGTGCCGACCTGGTACTCGAACTTCACACCGGCCTTCTTCATCGTCTCTTCGGCCACCTCGATCGCGCGTTTCTTCAGGATGATGAGTTCGTCCGCGGTGCCGATGAGCGGGATCATGATCTCCGGCAGCACGCTCTTGCCCTGCTTCTTCACCTCGATCACAGCCTCGATAATCGCTCGCACCTGCATGTCGCCGATCTCGGGGTACACGATCGGCAGGCGGCACCCGCGGAACCCCATCATCGGGTTCATCTCGTGCAGTTCGCCGCTGCGCTCGCGCACCTTCGCGACCGTGACGCCGAGATCTTTGGCAACGTCAGTTTGGCCGGTCGGGTTGTCGTCGTGCGGGAGGAACTCGTGTAGCGGCGGGTCGAGCAACCGGATGGTGACCGGATAGCCGTCCATCGCGGCGAAGATGCCAATGAAGTCCTTCTTCTGGAACACCAGCACCTTCGCCAGCCCGGCCGCACGGGTCTCCGGCGTTTCGGCGAGGATCACTTCGCGGATGGACGAGATGCGGGCCTTCTTCTCGGCCTCGTCCGCACCGGTGAAGAACATGTGTTCGGTGCGGCAGAGGCCAATGCCTTCGGCCCCGAACTCGCGCGCCTTCGCGGTGTCCGCGGGCGTGTCGGCGTTCGTGCGGATCTTCAGTTTCCGCACCTTGTCGGCCCACGTCATCAGCGTGGCGAAGTCGCCCGTCATGCTCGGCGCGATGGTGGGAACCTTGCCGATCATCACGTCGCCGGTGGTGCCGTTGATGGTGAGGAACTCACCGGCCTTCACGGTCTTCCCGGAGATGTTGATCGTCTGCGACACCTCGTCGATCTTCATATCGCCGCAGCCAACGACGCACGGCTTGCCCCAGCCGCGCGCGACCACCGCCGCGTGGCTGGCCTTGCCGCCGGTGCTGGTCAGAATGCCTTTCGCGAGGTGCATCCCGGCCACGTCTTCAGGTGACGTTTCCTTCCGCACGAGCATGATGTGATCGTTCGGGTGCTTCGCGGCGTGTTCGACCACGGCTTCGGCCGACAGCAGGACGATACCGCTCGCGCCGCCGGGGCTGGCCGCGATGCCCTTCGCCACCACTTCCACCTTTGACTTCGGGTCGAGTTGCGGTTGGAGCAGGTGGTTGAGCGAGTCTGGGGCGACGCGCTTGATCGCGGTCGTCTCGTCGATCAGCTTCTCCTTCACCATCTCGACGGCGATGCGCACGGCTGCGGTCCCGGTCCGCTTGCCCGAGCGCGTCTGGAGCATGTACAGGACGCCCTCCTGCACCGTGAACTCGATGTCCTGCATCTCCTTGTAGTGCTTCTCCAGCGCCGCGCGGATGCCCACCAACTGCTCGTACACTTTCGGCATCTCGTCGTTGAGTTGCGCGATCGGCTCAGGCGTGCGGATGCCGGCGACCACGTCTTCGCCCTGCGCGTTGATGAGGTAGTCGCCGTAGAAGACGTTCTCGCCCGTGTTCGGGTCGCGCGTGAACGCGACGCCGGTGCCGGAGCCGGCGCCCAGGTTCCCGCCCACCCTCGCCTGCACATTAACGGCGGTGCCTTTCAAGCCACTGATGCGCTCGATGCGGCGGTACTCGATGGCCTTGTTGCCGTTCCATGAGTTGAACACCGCGTTGACCGCGAGGAACAACTGCTTCTTCGGGTCTTGCGGGAAGTCCTCGCCGACGTGCTTCTTGTAAACGGCCTTGTACCGCTTCACGAGTTCCTTGAGGTCGTCGGCGCTCAGGTCGGTGTCGAGTTTGACCCCCTTCGCCTCCTTCATCGAGTGCAGTTCGTGCTCGAAGTGCGCGTGTTCGACGCCCATCGCGGTGGAGCCAAACATGTCGATGAGGCGGCGGTAGCTGTCGTACGCGAACCGCGGGTTGCCGGTCTTCTTCGCTAGCCCTTCGACGCTCGCGTCGGTGAGACCGAGGTTCAGAATGGTGTTCATCATGCCGGGCATCGAGAGAGCGGCGCCCGAGCGCACCGAAACGAGGAGCGGGTCGGCGGGGTCGCCGAGCTTGCGCCCGCCGAACGCGACTTCGACCTTCTTGAGCGCCTCTTCGATGGCGGGCACGGCCTGCGGTGGGATCTTCTTGCCCTGTTCGTAGTAGTCGGCGCAGACCTGGGTTGTGATGGTGAAGCCGGGCGGGACGGGGATCCCGATGCGACACATCTCGGCGAGGTGGGCACCCTTGCCGCCGAGGAGTTCCTTCTGGCCCTTCGCGTCCAGACCGGTATCTTCCGCCGTCTTGCCGCCGAAGAAGTAAACGTGCTTCGCGCTCATTGTCGTCCGTTGTGAGGAGTGATCGCCGCGTCGCGGCATGTGGTCACGAGATGATTTACGGACGCGAGCGGGGCGCGGCAAAGGCGGAGCGCCCGTACTCACACCTTCAGCTTCGCACCGTACTTCGCCTTGAGGCGATTCTTGTCGGCGTCGATGATGCGGCAGCCGGTCAGTACCAACTCACGCAGTTCCGGCGGCACCTCTGCCTTCAGTAGCGCGGACACGCCTGCCATACCGATGGTGTTGCCCGACAGATCAAACACGCGCAATGTGTTCATGAACGCGGCACCGAGCAGCGAGGCGACCCCGGCCGACTGGACGCGACACGCGGAGAGCTTCAGCTCGCGCAGTTTGAACCTCGCGAACGCGGTCGCGAGCGCGGCGGCGCCGTCGTTGCGGAGCGGGTTGTCTCTAAGATCGAGCGACCACAACTTCGCAGAGTCGAAGCCGGACGCGAGGTCGGGAAGTTCCGCGGCACCGATGCCCGCACGCGTCGCGGCGAACTGCGTTACACGCTTCGCGCCGGGACACGCTTCCAGCCCGTCGAACAGCGCGCCCGTATCGTTCTCGCGGCCCGTGACGCCGACGATGACCTCGCCGCCGACCGCGCGACTCACGTTCCCCTGCGCGAACGCGCCCATGAGCTGCTTCCGGTCGGGCGCGTCGAGTACGAGCGGGAGCCCTTCCGCGCCCTCGATCGCGGTGTCGTGCAGGCTCAGCGCGCTCAACTTCAGGAAGTGCTTCGCGGCGAACAGCGCGGCCGCGCCGCGGGGGGTGATCGAGTTCATCGTCAGGTCGAGGTGGACAAGGTTCGGGAGGCTCTTCGACTTCGCGAGCGCCTCCGCGTCGGCGTCGGTCAGACCGCAGTCCATGAGCCGCAGCGATTCGAGCGAGCGAAGTCCAGTGGCGCGGGCCAGCGCGGCTACGCCGCCCCCGCCGATGTCAGTGGCTTCGATCTCGAGCGTCTTGAGTTGCGACAGCGCCGGGCTGTTCACGAGCGTCTGAACGCCCCCGCGTGACAGCGACCAGACGTCCAGACGGAGCACGCGGAGGTCGCTCAGGTCGGCCGCGAGCAACGTGGGCACGTCCGTGTCGCCCAGCATCCCGCCGCTGCTCAGCGTGAGACGCGGCGCCCGGCTCAGGCGCCCGGCCCGCGACAGCAGTTCAAACACCCGCGGCGTGAGGTTCACGTAACTGCGTTCCTCCAGCTCGCCCGCGGGCGGCACCGTCTCGCCACGCTGCGCCTGCACCAGATCGTCGAACACCTTGCGAACGCGGGTGTGAACCTTAACGCGCGCGAGCCGGCCCGTTTCACGTGCCTCAGCGGTGTCCGCCACGAGCCGGAACAGCATCTCTTCTGGAAGGCGGAAACGCGACACGTCCAGTTCGCCGACGGTCATCAGCAGCGGGGCGAGGTCCGCGTCGAAGGCGGCGTAGTAGTAATCCAGCTTCACGTGCTCGACCCACCCGTCGCGGAACAGACCCGCGAGCCGCGCCGGCAGCGAGCCGAAGTCGCGGAAGGACGACGGGTCCGAGTTCAACCGGAGGAACCCGCGGCGCAGTTCGTACTCCGCGCGTTCCGGGAGCGGTTCGATCTGCTTGCGGAACTTCGCGGTCAGCGGCTTGAGCAACTTCGTCAGTTCCTTGTGCCGCTTCTCGGACGGCTTCAGGCGATACTGCTCGCACTGGTAACGGATGAGCGCGGCGCGGTCGGGCTGATCGTTCTCCTCGAGGAAGTCCGCGAACACGAACCTGGGTGTGTCTTCGTCCGGGTGCGCGAACACGGCACGCAGCAGCGCGTCGAAGTCACTCGCGGCGGTCTTGGGCGTTTCGGCCTCCGATCGCAACTCCGGGTGATCGACCAGGTAGATCAAGAGCGCGAGCGCGTGCTTACACGGGTTCTTGTAACTGGGGCAGGTACATTCGCAATCGAAGGCATCGCCGTTCCGCCTCACAGACACCTGGTAGGTGTCGGTGAGGCCCTGGCACACGACCCACCACCCGCGGTTGTCCGCGGTGGGTTCGACCGTGCCGAACCCGCCCTTCCTCAACACCTTTTGCGCCGCCGGGATTGAGGCCGCGTCCGGCGCCAGCGACTTGACGTGGTTCGCGGTCCACGCCGCGTCGTGTTTCTCGTTCTCCATGCGCGCACCTCGACAACCAGATTCGCCCGACGCGGACCGCCCGGTCACAATGAACCACACACCCGTGAAGACTGCAACCACGGTGGTGAAGGATTACGATACGTTCGCCTTGAAACTTTTCGGGTTCGGGTTCGAGGTGCGCTTCAGAGTCTTCGCGACTTCCTCTATACTACCGGTTGCTCTTCTACCTAACCCAAGGGCTGTCCGCATGTCGCGCGGCGTCCGTTCGTTCGTTATTGCGCCCACACTTCTCATGCTTCTGACCGCGTACGCGGTCGCGGCCGACGACTACTTCGAGAAGTCGGTTCGTCCCATTCTGGTCGAGAACTGTCTCCGCTGTCACGGACCGGACAAGCAGAAGGGCGGGTTGCGGGTGGACTCCCGCACGGCACTCCTCACGGGTGGAGAATCCGGGCCGGCCATCATCCCCGGAAAGCCCGACGAGAGCTTACTCGTCCGGGCGGTTCGGCACCAGGGCTTGAAGATGCCCCCCCTCAAGCAATTGCCTGACGAGCAACGTACAACGCTAGCGAAGTGGGTGAAGGACGGGGCCGCATGGGGAACCGAGATCGCGAAGCCCAGCGGGACCGGCCAAGCGGTCCGCAAGCCGGGGCAGATCACCGACACCGACCGCGCCTGGTGGGCGTTCCAGAAGCCAACCCGACCCGAAGTGCCGAAGGCCGGGAACGGGTGGGCGAAGACCCCCATCGACCACTTCATCGCGCAACGGCTGGGAGCCGAGAAGTTGACGCACGCACCGGAAGCGGACCGACACACGCTCATCCGCCGGCTCACGTTCGACCTGACCGGGTTGCCGCCAACACCGCCCGAAGTGACCGCGTTCGTCGAAGACCGGTCGCCCGACGCGTACGAGAAGCTCGTCGATCGACTGCTCGCGTCCCCGCGCTACGGCGAGCGGCAAGCGCGGGCGTGGCTCGATGTGGTGCGCTACGCTGAGAGCGACGGATACCGCCTCGACGGTCCGCGCCCGCACGCCTGGCGGTATCGCGACTACGTCGTCAAGGCGTTCAACGATGACAAGGGCTATGACCGCTTCGCGAAGGAACAACTCGCCGGCGACGAACTGTATCCCGGCGAACCGGACGCGCGCGTCGCCACCGGCTACCTGCGCCTGTGGCCCTACGAGTACAACCAGAAAGACGTGCGCGGTCAGTGGACCAATATCCAGAACGACATCACCGACGTGACGGCAGATGCCTTCCTCGGTCTCGGCATGGGCTGCGCCCGGTGCCACGACCACAAGTTCGATCCCATACTCCAGAAGGACTACTTCGCGCTGCAATCGTTCTTCGCGGGGGTGTCGTTCCGCGACGAACTGGTGTTCGCGTCGGCCGCGGCAAAGACCGATTACGAAATGAAGTTGGCCGAGTGGAAGACGAAGACCGCCGACCTGCGGGCGAACCTCGACGCGATGATCGCGCCGTTGCACAAGAAGGTCGATGCCACACTCGGCGACCGCTACCCGGTAGAGATTCAGACCATCCTGCACAAGCGACCCGCGGACCGCACGCCCGGCGAACAGCAACTCTACGAACTCGCGATGCGGCAGATTCAGGAACTCGATTACGACCGCGCATCGACCAAACTGAGCAAAGAGCGGAAAACCGAATACGACGCCCTGAAGAAGGAATTCGACGCGATCGAAAAGCCGATGCCGCCGCTGGCGATGGTCGCCCGCGATCTCGGCCCGAAGGCGGCGGAAGTCGTCATCCCCGGTGGGCGCAAGGCGGCTGTCCCGGTGGAACCCGCGTTCCCGGTCGTGCTTGGGTACGCCCCGCCCGAACCCGCAGCGAAGGCCGCTTCGACCGGCCGACGCGCCGCGTTCGCGGAGTGGCTGACTCGCAAGGATCACCCGCTCACGGCGCGGGTGATGGTCAACCGCCTCTGGCAGGGGCACTTCGGGACTGGGCTTGTCGCCACCGCGAGCGACTTCGGCACGCTCGGCGAGAAGCCATCGCACCCCGAACTGCTCGACTGGCTGGCCGCGGAATTCACGGAGAAGAACTGGAGTGCGAAGCACATTCACCGGCTCATCGTCACGTCCTCGGTGTACCGGCAAGCGTCGGTCGGCGCGTCGAAGACCACAGCCGCGGGGCGGAACCCGAAACTCGTCGATCCCGACAACCGGCTGCTGTCGCGAATGTCAGTGCGCCGGCTCGACGCCGAGCAGGTGCGCGACGCGATGCTCGCCGTGAGTGGGGAGTTGAAGTTCGACACCGGCGGCCCATCGGTGCCCGCTGACAAACCGCAGCGGTCGGTCTACACGCGTGTTCTCCGCAATACTCCCGACCCGCTACTCGCCTCCTTCGACGCCGCCGACGGCGTAACGAGTTGCGCCCGCCGGAACATCACCGTGACTCCAACCCAGGCGCTGCTTCTGCTGAACGGCTCTGGCACGCTTGCACGCGCGGAGGCGTTCGCCGCGCGCGTGATGCCGGCCGAAGGCAAGAACGCGCCCGCCGGCGTGATTGCAGCCTACCGGCACGCTTACGGGCGCTCGCCAACCACTGAGGAAGCGGCCGACGCAATCGAGTTCCTGCGGCAACAGGTCGGTGTCGCCTCGGGCAAAGCGGTGACGCCGGAAGGCCGGAAGAAGGCGTGGACCGATTTCTGCCACGCGCTGCTGAACTCGAACGAGTTCCTGTACGTCGATTGAGGCTTCTTCTTCGTGATGCAGGCGGCTCGCCTGCTCTTCACGGCAATACGAGCAGGCGAGCCGCCTGCACCACGAGTGCTGAGGATAACACCAATGTCCGCACACATCGAACACCCACTAACGCGCCGCGATGCTCTGCTGAAGGGCGGGGCCGGGTTCGGCGGCGTCGCGCTGTCGTGGCTGCTCGGCAACGACGCGCGCGCCGCGGAAGCGAAGCCAGTCGATCCGCTCGCGGCCAAGACGCCCCATCACAAGGCCCAAGCGAAGTCGGTCATCTTCCTGTTCATGGAGGGCGGGCCGTCGCACATCGACCTGTTCGACCCGAAGCCGCTGCTCAACAAACTGCACGGCCAGAAGTTGCCCGCGTCGTTCAAGCCGGTGATCCTCGCGATGGGCGAGAACGACGCGCCGCTCGCGGGCTGCAAGCGCACGTTTGCGCAGCACGGCAAGGGCGGGTTGTGGTTCTCCGACTGGGTGCCGCACATGGCAACGTGCGCCGACGACCTCGCCGTGGTCCGCTCGTGCTGGATGAACGGGATCAACCACTCGGGCGGCGTCTGTCAAATGAACACCGGCAGCATCCTCGCGGGGCGGCCGAGTCTCGGCAGTTGGGTCAGCTACGGTCTGGGCACCGAGAACACCAACCTGCCCGCGTTCGTGGTGATGCAGGACAACCCGACGTCGGTGGTGAACGGCCCGCGTAACTGGGGCGCCGGATTCATGCCCGCGGTGTACCAGGGCACGCGGCTTGGTGCCGGCAAGGAGCCGATCCCGAACCTGCACACGCCCACGGCGGTCGGCGACGAGCGCCAGAGGCAGAAGCTCGATTACCTCGCGAAGCTGAACCAGAAGCACGCCGAGGCACGCCCCGAGCAGACCGAACTCGACGCCCGCATCCGCGCCTACGAACTGGCCTTCCGCATGCAGGCGGAAGCGCCCGAAGCCGTCGATCTCGCGAAGGAGACGCCTGAGACGCTCGCCCTCTATGGCGCCGACCAGAAGGAAACGGAGACGTTCGGTCGGCAGTGTCTGCTGGCGCGTCGGCTGGTCGAACGCGGCGTGCGGTTCGTGCAACTTTACCACGGCGCCGGGAGCAAGTGGGATTCGCACTCGAACCTGGACAAGAACCACTCTGCCCTGTGCAAGAGCATGGACAAACCCGTCGCCGGGTTGCTCGCGGACCTGAAGCGAAAGGGACTTCTCGACAGCACGCTCGTGGTGTGGGGCGGTGAGTTCGGGCGCACGCCGATGAGCGAACAGGGGAACGGCCGCGACCACAACCCCTACGGGTTCACGATGCTAATGGCCGGGGCCGGGGTGAAGGGCGGGCGCGCCTACGGCACCACCGACGAACTCGGGCTGCACGCGGTCGAGGATCGGTTGCACGTCCACGACCTGCACGCCACCTGGCTGAACCTGATGGGCGTGGACCACATGAAACTGATCTACAAGCACAAGGGCCGCCCCGAGCGGCCAACCCTCAACGAAGGCGAGCCGTTCACGCGACTCGTCATGGGGTGATACCGAATTGGGTTGCGTACCCGTGCAGAGTTTGTCCCTCATCTTGCGAAAGAGGGACAAACAAAGAAACGAACACATGCCACTGGAAACCCCTTCACCCGAAAAGCTTGCCGCCGCAAACGCGACCCGCGCACTGAAGCTCGTGTCCGCGACGCTCCCGCACCTGTCGGGGTTGTGCCATAGCGTGCGCGTCAAGGTGACGAAGAAGTACCCGGTCGCGGCCATCGGCGCGTCCGGGTTGATGCTCGTCAACCCGCAGGTGTTCTCCGAAACGCCGCTGCCCGATCTGGTGTTCGTGGTTGCGCACGAACTCATGCACCTCGCGCTCGACACGTTCGGGCGCGGCGGGAATGCGAAGCCGTACCTCGTCAACGTCGCGCACGATTATGTGATCAACGACATCCTCGCGGTCGAACTCAACCGCGCGGTCCCGCTCGGCGGGCTGGTGCGGCCCGGTGCGCGGCAGGAGTCACTCGAAGCGCTGGTCGCGGAACTCGCACGCGACGGCACCACCAAACCCGGCGACTGCTGGACCGTGGAGCGGAAGAAGAAGCAGAAGAAGAAGAAGCAACCGAAGAGTGCGATTCAGCAAGAACTCGAACGCGCGGGCCTGCTACCGCCAGAGTCTGACGAACCCGACGAAGAAGAGAATGACCCGGACGACTACCCAAGCGGCGACGCGATCACTGCCGAAGAGGAGGCCGAACTGGAGCCGGAGTTGGGACCGAAGGAGCGTTCCGCGAGCCGCGACCGCGTGCGCCGCGAAGCCGTACGCTCGGTTACCTTGAAGGATCTTCGCGAGCAGATGGACCAGGCCACCGGGCACGGCCAGGGTCCAGACGCGGGCGCCTCGCGCACTCTCATGGAAGCGGTCGCCACCGCGTACCAGCCGCCGTGGCAACTCGCGCTCCAGCACTGGCTCGATGCCGTTTCGCCAGGTCCGCGGAGCTACGCGAAACCTAGCCGTCGCGGGGCGGAACGCGACGATGGCGTGATTCTCGCGGGCCGGAAGCGCGAGGGGTGGGCGCTGCACGTCGTGATGGACACAAGCGGTTCGATGATCAACACACTGCCGCGCATCCTGGGTCTACTGAGTTCGTTCTGCGAAGGCGCGGGCGTGAATCAGGTTCACATCATGCAGTGCGACGTGGGCGTGACCGCGGACGAGTGGATCGACCCGGCCGAACTCGCGAGTTACAAGATCACCGGCTTCGGCGGCAGCGACATGAGTCCCGCGATGGACGAACTCTCCGACGACCCGGAGGTGAACGCGGTGTTGGTTCTCACCGACGGCTACATCTCGTACCCGAACCAGGAGCCGCCGTACAGCGTGCTATGGGGTCTGGTGGACGGCTACACCACGTTCCACCCGGCCTACGGCACCGTGGTGCATGTGAAGACGTGACCTCGACTGAACGAGCCGGAAGCGTGAGTTTTGAAGTTGCGCTCGCCTAAGCTCACGAGGAGTTGGCTTTTGGGTTTTCGCCCCGGAGGGGCGTTGGATGGTAGCCAGGGGTGCAGCGAGGCTCTGCGAGCGCAACCCCGGGAACCACACACGAAAATGGATCGAAGCCCCGTAGGGGCGGTGGAAACCTTCACCCGGAGGTTCCGTCGCCCCTACGGGGCTTCTGGTTATTTTCGCTTACCCACCAGGGGTTGCGCTCACCTTCGGTTCGCTTCACCCCTGGCTACCATCCAACGCCCCTCCGGGGCTAAAACCAACTGCCAATTCTTCTTGCACACGCATCGAGCGCAACTTCAAAGAGCGTGAGCGACGGATTCGCTTGTCCGTCGCTCACGCTTCCGGCTCGTCAAGAATCCTCCGCCTCACGGCATCAACTTCAGCGTGCGCGACTTCACCACGGCGGCCAGCATTGCGACGAACTCCGCGACCGGCTTCGCGCCTAGGTCTTCCCCATTGCGCAAGCGGACGGCCACCGCGTTCGCTTCCATCTCCTTGTCGCCGATCACCAGGATGTAGGGAATCTTCTGCAACTGCGCGTCGCGAATCTTCCCCTGCATGCGCTTGTCGCCGAGATCGACATCGACGCGATAGTCCGCGTCGAGCAACTGCTCGCCGAGCTGTTTCGCAAACTCGAAATGCCGGTCCGCGATGGGCACGATCGCCACTTGCACCGGCGCGAGCCACACCGGGAACGCGCCTGCGTATAGCTCGATGAGGTACGCGATCATGCGTTCCATGGTGCTGATCACGCCGCGGTGGATCATTACCGGGCGCTTCGGAGTGTCGTCCGAGTCCTTGAACTCCAGTTTGAACTGCTCCGGCAGGTGCTGGTCGGCCTGGATGGTGCTGAGAGTTTCCTCGCGGCCCATCACGTCCTTCACCTGCACGTCGATCTTCGGACCGTAGAACGCGGCTTCGTTCCACGCCTCGAAGAACGGCACCCCGGACTCCTGAAGCACCTCGCGCAGCATCGCAATGCTGCTCTCCCACATCGCCGGGTTAGCAACGTACTTACCCGTCACGGGGCCAGCCGGGTCGTCGTTTTTCGATAGCCGGAACCGGTACTCGTTAATCCCCAGGTCCGCGTACGCCCTCTTCATCAATGCGATCACGCCCGCGATCTCGACCTTCACCTGATCGGGCCGCACAAACAGGTGCGCGTCGTTGAGGGTCATGCACCGGACGCGCGACAGCCCGCCGACGACGCCGCTGCGCTCGAACCGGTACATGTTGCCGAGTTCCGCGATGCGGAGCGGCAGGTCGCGGTAGCTGCGCGCCTTCGCGTTGTACACCTGAATGTGGTGCGGGCAGCACATGGGGCGCAGGCACAGTTCCTCGTCATCGCTCCCGCCCTCGCCCATGTCCATCGGTGGGAACATGCTGTCCTTGTAGTGCTCCCAGTGGCCCGAGATCTTGTACAGTTCCTTCTTCGCGATGTCCGGGGTGAACACGTGCAGGTAACCGGCACGGCGCTCGTAGTCGGTGATGAAGGTTTCGAGCAACCGGCGGATGGTCGCGCCCTTCGGCAGCAGCATCGGGAACCCGGAGCCGAACACCGCTTCGTTCGCGAACAGCTCCAGCTCACGGCCCACCTTGCGGTGATCGCGCTTCGCGGCTTCTTCGAGGCGCAGGAGGTGCGCCTTCAGGTCGTCGGCCGAAGCCCACGCGGTCGCGTGGAACCGCTTCAGCATCTTGTTCTTGCTGTCGCCGCGCCAGTACGAACCAGTTACCTGGGTAATCTTGAAGCCCTTCGCGTCGAGGTTGCCGGTGGTCTCAACGTGCGGCCCGCGGCACAGGTCGTTAAAGGTGTCTTGAGTGTAGATCGTGATGGTCGCCGCGGTCGCGTTCGCGTTGCCGTACTCATCCTGACCTCTGGTAAGCCCGTCGATGAGTTCGAGTTTGTACGGGTTGTCCTTGAAGATTTCGCGCCCTTCGTTGGCGCCGACTTCGCGAACCTTGAACGCGTGCTTCGCCTTGATGAGCGCCCGCATCCGGTCGTTGATCCAGTTCAGATCGGTATCGGTCGGGTTCACGTCCAAGTCGAAGTCGTAGTAGAAACCGAACTCGATGGGCGGGCCGATGGTGGGCTTTGCTTGTGGGAAGCGCTCGACGACCGCCTGCGCGAGAACGTGTGCGAGCGAGTGCCGTAACTTGTAGAGGACCGGGTCGTAATCTTTGGGGATGTACCGCTCGCCTGCGGCCTTCAGCTCTGCTTCAGATGCCATGTGAGATGTCCTTCAATGCGACGCCCGTGGCACCCGGACATACAGCCGGAACCTCCCGAACCGTCGCTAACCATGTTACGGGTTAGAGGACACCCCGACAGGGAACCGAGGTTCACACCTTCTTGGCGAGCGGGGGCGTAAGCCCCCTGTTGTTTCGAGAGCGCGAGGGCAGTGCAAACAAACAGGGGGCTTACGCCCCCCACTCGCCAAGACCTTATTCCTCTTAGTCCGACTTCTCGGCCTCCAATTCCTTCACCGTGACCTTCTGCGTTTGCGTCACGTCGCCGGCTTTCAGCGTGATCGTGTACTCGCCGGGTTCCTTCACGTCGAAAACGCACCGGTCAAGACCGGGTGTGCCGCGGCCCAGGTACAGCCCGACCCGCTTGCCCTTCGAGTCGGTGCAGGTCACCTCGGTTTTGCCTGCGGTCTTGGAAGTCGTGTAGAAGTGAACCGGAATCCCCATCGGCGGGTTCGGCGCCTTGAACCCCGGCGGTGGCGCCATCGGGCGCACCACCGACTTACGCAGATACGCAGGCTTCACCGCGAACAGATGCGCGTCGGCTTTCCACACCGGTTCCGCGAACTGCTCCAGCGGCGCGATGTCAATTACCCAGATGCCGCGTCCGTGCGTGCCAATTACCAGTTCGCGCTCCTTGGGGTGAATCACGAGGTCATCGACGCGAACCGCGGCCGGCATCCCGCTCTTGGCGACGGAGTGCCACTTCGTGCCAGCGTCGAACGTGACGAACAGCCCCAGTTCGGTCCCCGCGAACAACAGAAGCCGGTTCTTCGACGACTGGCGCACCACGCCGACCACCGCACCGTTGGGCAGGTTCCCGGCGAGTGATTTCCACGTCTCGCCGTAGTCGGTAGTGAAGTAGATGTACGGCTTGAAGTCGTCGCTGCGGTGCCGGTCGATGGCGACCATCGCGGTGCCGGGGGTGAAGTGCGAGCACTCGATCTTCGCGACCGCGCGGGCCGTCGGGCCGGGGAGTTTGTCACTCACGTCGGCCCACTCCTTGCCACCGCTCTTGGACACCCAGAGTTTGCCGTCGTCTGTGCCGACCCAAAGCACGCCGGTCTTCACCGGTGATTCCGCGAGGCTCAGAATCGTGTAACCGCTGACCACCGCGCCGTCCTTCGGTGCCGCAGTCAGGTCCGTGCTGATCTTCTCCCACGCGTCGCCGCGGGTGGTCGATTTGTACACGTGTTGCGCCCCGTAATAGAGCGTCTTGGGATCGTGCGGCGAGAGCAGGATAGGTGCGTTCCAGTTATACCGGTTCGGGGTTCCGCCCTTCGGCGCCGTTGGTCGGATCGACCTCGTGGTCGGTCCCTTCGCGCCGCGCAGGTTGACTCGCGCCAGCGCGCCGTATTGGCTTTCGAGGTACACCGTGTACGGGTCCGTCGGATCGACCGCGGCCTGGAACCCGTCGCCGCCCAACAGCCGGCTCCAGTCCGCGAGCGTCACCCCGTCGTCGGAGTGCGTCGCGGAGATCCCGCCCCAACTGCCGTTGTCCTGCAACCCGCCGTACACGCGGTAGGGCGTGCGTGTGTCCACCGCGATGCCGTAGAACTGGCTGATCACCAGGCCCTTGTTCGCGGTGAAGGTGGCCCCAGTGTCCTTCGACAGATACAGCCCGCCGTCGTTGCCGACGAGGACGTGCTTGGAGTCCTTGGGGTTGACCCAGAGCGCGTGGTGATCGGCGTGAATGGTACGTCCAATGACGGTAAACGTCAGTCCACCGTCGGCGGAGGTCTGGAGCGTCACGCCGAGAACGTAGAGGCGTTTCTCGTCGTTGGGGTCAATGCGGATCTGCCCGTAGTAGAACGGTCGCGGGACGAGGTCGTTGATCTTCTTCCACGTCTTGCCCTTGTCGGCGGACCGGAACACGCCGCCGGTTTCGACCTTCCCCACCGCGACGGGCTTCCCGCCCTTGTTCACGAGCGTGGCCGGTTGGCCGGCGTTCGACTGCGCACCGGCGGTCTCGTTCGTCTGGACGATCGCGAACACCACGTTCGGGTCTTTTCGGTACACGGCCAGTCCGCAGCGGCCGTAGGAGTTCTCCGGTAGCCCGCCCTTCATCTTCTCCCACGATTTGCCGGCATCGGTCGTCTTGAACAACCCGCCGCTCTCGCCGGTCTGAAAGCGCGGGCTGCCGCCGGAGAAACTGTCGCGCCGCACCTGCCAGGCGGCCGCGTACAGCGTGTCCGGGTCGGCCGGGTCCATCTGCACATCCACGAACCCGGTGTCGTTGTCAATGAACTTGCTCTTCTCCCACGTCTTGCCACCGTCGATCGTCTTGAACAGCCCGCGTTCCGCGTTCGGCCCCCAGAAATGGCCGACAGCCGCGACGTAGGCGATGTCGGGGTTCGTGGGATGGACCGTGACGCGGCCGATGTGGTGTGTGTCCTTCAGCCCGCACGCAGTCCAGGTCTTTCCCCCATCAACGGACTTGTACACGCCACTACCCCACGAGACGGAGTTCCGCGGGTTGCCCTCGCCGGTGCCGACGTACACCACGTCCGGCTTCGCCTGGCATACCGCGACCGCGCCGATGCACTGCGTCGGTTGGTCATCGAAGACGGGCTTGAGCGTGACCCCACCATCGGTGGTCTTCCACACACCACCACCCGCGGCGGCGACGTAATACGTGTCGGGGTTGCTCTCCACCACCGCGAGTTCGGTGACACGGCCACCCATGTTCGCGGGTCCGATGCACCGCGCCGATAGCCCAGCGACGATGGGTTCGTACCGGTCCGGTTGCGCGAACACGACCGGTGTGCAGCACAATACCAACGCGACGACCGCGGCCCGCGCAAGGGGCGGCTGAAACATGCGCGAAGCTCCGAGCAGGAAGAAATGAACGTGTTGTGAGAAAAGATACCCAGACAGGCGCCATTCGGGGAAGAGAAATGTGAGGAAGACGCTTGAGGTTTGCGTAGCCGCGACGCGCAGCGGATCGCGCCACCGACGCGCGTCACGGCTCCCCTTTGGTAGCTCCTACGGGGCCGCCTTCTTCGGCTCGAAGTCGTACACGTGCGGCGTCTCCCACTTCTTCAGGTGCTTGTCGGCGAACTTGGTGTGGATCGCGTCGTTGAGGTAGGTCTTCAGTCCGGCCGCGTCGTCGAACACGAACACCAGCGCAACGGTGTATTCGGTCGCGCTGTCCGGCGTGCCCTTCGCCGATGGCTTCCCGGCCCACACACCGCGAACTGTCTTGATCTTCGAGAGCTGCGAATAGGTTTCGTCGATCAGCGACTGCGTTTCGGTCGTGGGCGAATCGGACTTCAGTTTCAGCACCACGACATGAACCAACCCGGCCCCGCGATAGCCGTCGATGGTCGTTTGAAGCGCCTTGATGGTCTTCTCGTCCTTCGCGTCGCCGCCCTTCTCCTTCTTGAGTGCTACCTCGAGCCGGTTGTTCTCGGCTTGCAGTTTGTTGTTCAGGTTCTTCGCCTGAACAACATCGGTCTTCAGCGCGTTGATCTGCTGAACGGCCTGCTGGATGTCCTGCTGCGCCGCCTTGAGTTGCTTCTGCAGGTCCGCGATGGTCTTGTCGTCCTTCTTGTCTTTCTTGTCCTGCGCGGTGACCGGGTCGGCGCGGTGCGCGACCAACAAGCATGACGCTGCGAACAGCAGCGTACAAACGGCGATACGGGACATGACGTTTCCTCACGAGTCTACAGGGAGACGTGACTTCGACACTATAACCCCGTACGGAACGCGAGGTGCCGATCAACTTGCGCGCGTACAGAGTTTCACTGCGAGCTTCACCGCCTGGACGAAACTGGAGACGTCGGCGACGCCCTTCCACGCGATGTCGAACGCGGTGCCGTGATCGACGCTGGTGCGCACGATGGGCAAGCCGAGCGTGACGTTCACCGCGTCCTCGAACGCAATCGCCTTCAGCGGAATCAGCCCCTGGTCGTGATACATACACACGTATGCATCGCACCTGGCGCGGTACTTCGGCAAGAACGCGGTGTCCGGCGGCAGTGGGCCACGCACGTCAATACCCGCTCCGCGTGCGGCGTCGATCGCAGGCGCGATGATGAGTTCCTCTTCGCGCTCGCCGAACAACCCACTCTCTCCGGCGTGCGGATTCAAGCCGCACACTAGCAGACGCGGTTCGCGACCGCGAATGCGGCGCATCGCTTCCGCCGTGAGTTCGATCGTGTCGCGCACGCGCTCGGTCGTGAGCAGCGCCGGTACTTCGCGGTAGCCGACGTGAACGGTGACGAGGCTGCACGTGATTGCTTCGGCCGTGAGCATCATGCACGAGCGTTCCGCGTTGGTGCGGCTCGCGAGAATCTCCGTGTGACCAGGGAAAGGGATACCGGCCTCGTGCAGTGCTTCCTTGTGAAGCGGCCCGGTGGTGATTGCGTCCACACGTCCCGCGAGCGCCTCATCAATCGCAAAATTCACGTAGTCGTATGCGGCCTTCCCGCACGCGGCGGACACCTTCCCCGGTTCGATCTTGCTCGCGCGAATCGCCTCCAGGTCGATCACGACCGGACCGGTAAGCTCGTGCGCACGGTGCCACCACACGTCCGGCGTGACGACCGCCGGAAACGCGGGCCAGTTGAGTTCGGTCGCTACGCTGAGCAACACACCCGCGTCGCCGATCACCGCGGGCCAGCACACGCTGAGCACTTCGGGGTGGCGGAGCAAGCGCAGACACAACTCCGGGCCGACGCCGGCCGGGTCGCCCATCGTGACCGCGATTCGGGGAAGTCTTGTCATCCGAGTGTCGTTCCTTACGGACGAACCCGCTCTGGTTAGAATGTGGGAGGTTGTCAGGGCGTCCCGCGTCCGTATTGTACGGCACCGCTATCGTGGTCTTCACCGAGGTACGCTTTCATGCCCATTCGTTTCAGCCGGGTTCGCGCCCTCGTGGCAGCGCTGTTCGCGGTCGCGGTCGTGAGTCTGGCGACCGCCGCGGACGAACCGGAAACGCCGGCGCCCAATGACATCCAAGAGGCCGTGGACACTCTGCGCGACGTGTACGAGAAGGATTACAAGGACGCGGAGACCGACAACAAGGCGAAGAAGGCGCTGGCTCGGAAGCTCTTTGAAGGCGCGCCGAAGCGGAAAACGGCCGCGATGCGGTACGCGAGCTACGACGAAGCGCGGCGCCTCGCCGCGACCGGTGGCGACACCAAACTCGCACTCGACGCACTCTCCGCGCTCAGCACCAAGTTCCGCGGCACGCCCCGGGACCTCGCCTCCGAAACGCTCAAACTGCTGGGCGACGCGGACCTCTCCCCAGCCGACGCCGCGGGGTTACTCGCTCTCGCGACCGACGCGGCGAACACCGCGCTGGAACGCGAGGACTACGCCGGCGCCGTCGTCCTCGGCAAGCTGGTCGTGGCAGCCGCGAAGAAGACCGAAGATCCCGACATCGTGGCCGAGGCGCGCAAATTCCTGGCGCGGGCCGAATCGCTGAAGTCCGCCATCGAGACGATTGTGAAGGAACCGAACAACGCGACCGCAAACGAAGCACTCGGGCTGTACTGGACATTCACCCGCGGGCGCTGGGACACGGGGCTGAAGTACCTCGCAAAGTCCGCGAGCAAGGATCTCGCCAACGCCGCGACACGCGATCTCGCCGCCCCGAAGACCGCGAAGGAATGCACCGCGGTCGCGGATCTGTGGTACAAACTCGCCACGGACTACAAGGGCGCGGAACACCGGCGTCTGATCGACCGCGCGTGGGAGTGGTACGCGGCCGCGCTCGCGGTCGCGGTCGGGGACGAAGACCTGAAGCCCGGCGAGCGCGTCAAGGAAATCGAGAAGGCATACCCGGACCTGTTCGACCTGAATTTCTCCGGGCACACCGGGGCCGCCGCGGGCGTCGTTCTCACGCCGAACGGCAAGACGCTCATTTCGGTCGGTAACGACAACTCGGTGCGCATCTGGGATGCCGCCACGGGCAAGCTCCAAAAGACGCTCGAAGGCCACACGGCGTGGGTCGGAAGTGTGGTCGTCACACCCGACGGCGAGCGGATCGTGACTGCGGGCGGCGACAACGTCATTCGCGTCTGGGATCTGAAGACCGGCAAGGAAGTGGCGACGATGGAAGGCCACGCGATCGCGATCCGCGGGCTGGCCCTCACCGCCGACGGAAAGACGCTCGTCTCCGGCGCTAGCGACAAGACGTGCCGTGCGTGGAACCTCGCGACGGTCAAGGAGACGAAACGGTACGGCGATGGGAAGGAGTCCATCGAGAGCGTGACCGTGACCGCGGACGGAAAATATGTGCTCGCGGGCAACGACATGGGCACCATCACCGTGTATGACGCGAAGACCGGCGACGTGGTGAGCAAGTACAGCAAGCACGACGGCACGATGGTCTACACCATCGTCACCAGCGCCGACGGGAAGACCGCGATCTCCGGCGCACGCGACAAGGACGTTCACGTGTGGGACGTGGCTACCGGCAAGGAACTTCGCCGGTTCAAGGGGCACGACGAGCAGGTGTACCAGCTCGCGCTCAGTCCCGATGGCAAGTACGTCGCGAGCGCAAGCTACGACAAGACAGTGCGCATCTGGGACTTCACGAGTGGCAAGGAACTGAAGAAATTCGAAGGCCACACGGACGGTATTCAGGGCACGTGCTTCACTCCCGACGGCCGGTTCGTGTTCTCCGCGAGTTGGGACAAGGCCATCCGCAAATGGCGGCTCCCGCTGTTCCCGGCGGGGAACAAGAAGGTGGATTGAGGCTGAATGGTGTAAATCGTAGTCCTCACGCTCCGCATAAGGACTACGATCCCAAAACCCGCGAATTACTCCGACTTGATCGGCACGGTGCGCGGCTTCACCGCGGCGACCTTCGGCAGTGTCACCTTCAGCACACCGTTGACGTAACTCGCCTCGACCTTCTCGGCGTCCACCAGTGTCGTCAGACCAAGGACGCGGGCGAACTTACCGCTCGCGCGCTCGTGGCGAAGCCACGTGATCCCTTCGACTTCCACCGGTTTCGGGCGTTCGGCGCGGATCGTCAGTTTGTCGCCCCCGGTCACGGTCACGTCGAGAGTCTCGCGGTCCACGCCGGGCAGGTCGCCCTCTACGTACACAGCGTTCTCATCCTGCCACACGTTGATCGGGAAAGTCGTGGCGGGCGCCTCTTGCCCGGTCAGGCGGGTGCAGAGCGCGGCGAACTCGTCACCCGCGGCGGTCATCTCGTGCAGGAACACTCCCAGCGAATTGCGGCTGTTACGGGTCATGCGTCACCTCGTGTAAAAATGGGAAACTTCTCCGGTGAATCTCCCGGCCTTCATTTTGAGAGCGGCACGCGAGAGAAGGATTCACCCTCCCTGCGAACCGCAACGGCCTGAGAAACACAACATTCAAGTCGCGTGCCAATTCGCATCGGCAACGTCCACCGGACGGGCATTCGCGACAGAATCGCCAAGAAATTTCCGCAGGCGACATTAG
>SXGS01336125.1_pt1 | contig 40842 bp, 38 predicted proteins | sample 3174681 | NCBI WGS metagenome assembly SXGS01 (sample SAMN11356861, study PRJNA531348) | freshwater metagenome | isolation source: freshwater sample F1-80 | place: China: Fuxian Lake, Yuxi | collected 2017-12-25 | reverse complement strand
GCACGCAAAAGTCGGGTAGTTTACCTATAACTCCTCGGACCTCACCGCGGCTCCGTCCAATCACGGAATAAATCGGGCGTTCACACACCTCCCCATTCTCAAAATTCGTCCTCGCCCGATCTATTCCGCTTCGGGATTAGATGTCAAAAAGTGGTCAAAACTATTATGTTAAACGAGCCCAAGCCCCCCCTAACTCGCTGCCCAAAGCCTTAAGCCGTTCTTCGGGAATGAGAAGGGTATTGCGAGTCTTCGGGACTGAGAACGCGGCGTATGCGCTCAGGCGTTGGTAAATGGTTCGGTTGATATCTTCAACCTGGATGATAGGTCGAAATCTTCGGATGGTGTTTTCTCCTCCCTCCAGGATCGCCACCTCGGCACCTTCGGCGTCAATCTTGAGATAGTCCAACCGCTTGATCTGTTCCCAAGCTGCCAAGTCATCGAGTCTGATCGAAAGAACCGAAAGTCCATCGGATTCTCCCTCTCGATTAAGAGAAAATGAGTGAGGTCGACCATGGTTCATCCATAAAGTTGTAGGTCCGGTCTTGTCACTGATGCAGAAGTTTCGTGTTCGGACGATAGCTCCAAAACCATTCGAAGATACATTGCGGTAGAGTTGGGCGTAGATGTCCGGAAATGGTTCAACTGCGATCACTTGTCCATTGGGGCCGACTGCTGCTGCTGCTGAGAGAGAGAACACGCCAACATTGGCTCCAATGTCCACGAATACGCCACCAGATGGGATTAGTTTCGGCAGCAAACGGAGTTCGGGTTCCAGGTCTTCACGGAAAATATAAATACCTCTTCCCCCCCAACCGGCTTTGTTTCTTCCCCTGACCAGGACATTGTTCTCCAGTTTGGCGGTTAGTGTCATTCCCGGAGGAGTAAGAGCGACACGCACCTTTCTCAAGAAAACGACTAACGGCGATTGGGACACCAGATGAATGTATTCTTCTTGTGACATAGGTCTGTTCAACAGCGACTCCGCCGATACTTTAATTGACGATACAACGACGCAAATCCGTAGACGGTAAAACTCAAGAGCACCTGAATTCCACTCAGTGGTTGTCCACGAAAATAGTCTCGATACAAACGGAGATGCTTGCGGATCATTCCGAGTTTGGACCCCGAGATGGACCCAGGCCATATGCGGTAGTAAACCAATGGTGTCAGTATCTGAGGGCTCGATGTGACAGATTCGCGGTGTATGTCCAACCAGCAGCGATAGTCTTCAACCGCTCGATAATCAGGGTTGGTATTGAAGGGGTGCCGGATGAATAACGTTCTCTCAGCTAAAACGCTCGAAGTGCACAAAAAATTCTTGCGGCAGAGTTGCTTATGAGTCACCAAGCGGGTTTGGTGACCCTTAAGCGAAAACAACTGGTTCCGCCGGGCATCGGTTTCTTTGACCGAGCGGAACCAGAGCTTTTCGCTGGAGACAAATGGCGACCCACTCTGTCGGGCTACCTGTAACTCGATTTCAAGTTTCTGAGGATGCCACAAATCATCACTGTCTAGCAGGGCAACCCAGTGGCCTTTGGCCTCCTGGACACCCATGTTTCTTGGTTCAGCCGGACCACCTGTATTGCGCTTCAGACGCAACAACCGGTGGGGTATGCGGCCTGCGAGGTTTTGGTCGATGATCTCGCAAGTACAGTCAGTCGAGGCATCGTCCACGACGATAATCTCAAATTGTTGAAATGTTTGGGACAACAAACACTTCAAACAGTCCTCCACGTGGGCGGATGCGTTGTAAGTCGTAAGTACAACCGAGACCAACGGCATCGAATCAGTTGTGGAACCCATGTGTACCTGCAGGTCAGCGACGGCCTAAAAAAGTGAATCGAAAGTAACACGATCGAAAATCTCGAGGTAGCCTCCTCGAGTGGCATTGTATATTTCAATATTGCGCACTTTGGAAACCCTGCGGGCGACTTCGAATGCTGCATTCATCTCACCAATTGGCGCTGAATTAACTTTTTCGCCGGCATTACGGTACTTGGGGCTAAAGTGATTACTCGAAGAAGTGTGTTGCACCACCTGTCCGGCGACATTAACACCCGACTCTCCTTGATAATAATGATCGCAACCGATAAGGAAAATTGGGTTTAGACCGAGGTGTGCTGCTAGCTGAAGGTTGTTGTATGTCACGGTTCGACCGCCATACATACCGAGCCCGCAATCGCTAGAAAACCCTTCCGCGACACTCGCATGACCACCTAAGTGACGCGCTACAATCACTGGAATTGAAGCGAGACGAATATCCATCGTGCTAATGGTAATTATCTCAGAAAACTTTCCAGGCAAGTCAGGCTGAATCTTGTCCCAAACTAGTTTGTCTCCACAGGTTAAATAGTTGGGGCGCCAAGGTGTCTCATCAAATGCCAAGTAAATCTTGTTGGAGGCAATGCAGACGTCGCCTTGCAATCGGTGAAGGTCGGTTATCTTGAGACTAGGACCATTTCCGATGACAAATCCTCGACGCCCTCTATGAATATTCCTAGTGCGTTTCCACCATTCTGCTGAGCGTACAGCGACATTCCAATGGTGAAGCCTGAAGCCATACCAAAGTAGATCATATATACGAGTAGACTGGAGCAGTTGGTGTTTCAATATATCAAATAGTCGAAAGCCACCTTGAAGACTGAGAACAATAAAGGAGTTGGAGACGCAGCGACTGACGGGTTGGAGTGCTCTCAAATGACACTTTTAATTGAATTGAGTGAACAAAACAAAAAATCATCCCATTCTTTTGCTCTTTGCAAAAAGATGGATGTCATTCTTAAGTTCATTTCTCTTTTGCCACTCGGGCAGGATGGCCTGCCATTCAATCGACGTGGGCTGATCTTTGCATTCAAACTGAACGAAATAGTTATAATCATCTGATCTGACCATTTGCAAAATATCCTCCAGCTTACCGCCACATTTCCGTATGCTTGGTTCACTGTCTATTTCAATTGCTAGATGTGGACGAATTTCTTCGATTATTCTCTTGGCTCCCCTAAGCGCCTGTTCTACGTATCCTTGTGTATCAATTTTGAGAAGTTTGGGCTTCAACTTTATATAATCATCCAGACAGACGACTTCGATTCGTCTTGAATCTCATGTCGAGTTCACTGAACTCTGTGCAATATGACTTCCCATGGAACTATTCCGACTTTCAATGAAGTCGACTATTCCATTTTCTGCGCCTACAGCCAATGGTAGACAGGTAATATTCGGTATATGGTTCAATTCAACATTGCCTTTCAGAATATTAAAATTCTGACTTCCCGGCTCAAAGGCATAAACATGCCCATCCAAGCCGACCCAATGGGCTAGTAAGATCGCCGTACAGCCATGGTGACTCCCAGCCTCAAGAACAATCGCCCCCTTTGATAAAAGATGGTCCCTAATAAATCTCATCTCATTCCAAACAGGGTCTGTGCAGTAAAGATCATACCAAAGGCGAGCATCCCTATCTTCAATTGAAAAAATGAACTCAACACCCTCGATCTGCTTACGAACGAGATAAGGCGTCGTAAATTGCTCTAAATGATAAAATGAAAACGGGTTGAGTAACTTCTCAGCCATCCTTCTGTAAAAATTCATAAAGTTCTGGAATTGTCGATGTTAGGACTTTAGACCAAGCAGCTAGATACTGTCTTCGCGGAGCTTCAAGAGCAATTGCTTATCGATTCCCACAGCCATCCGAAAAGCGTGACACAAAATTACCGTCGATGGCCCATTTTCTTGCCACACGGCAGGGGTGAAAAAACCATAACGCTACACACCTCAGCGCCGTGCAATCTGATGGTTCTGCGTCAACTCCTTTAATATATTCATACTTTCCTGGGGCTGAGCTTAGCCAAGGCACTGGCGTCGACCGGCCAGGACGAACTTTGGGGATGACCAAATTGTGTTGAAGACTGAAAGCAGCCGAACGGAGTATCCCGAAGTCTTGCGCCGTTTGGTGGCCCTGGTGGACTTGGACGGCAAGGAGGTTGAGATGGTGTTCCTGACCAATAACCTGGAATGGAGCCCGAACACCATATCGGAGTTGTAACGGTACCAATGCGCCATTCAGGTGTTCTTCGGGAAAATGAAGCATAGTCTCGAATTGTGGAATTTCCTGGGGCAAAGCCTTAATGGGGCGCACAGGCACGTGTGGATGGCGTTGTTGACTTATGTGCTGTTGCATTTCGTGGCGTGCTTGAGCCGCTGGGAGAGTAGCTTTAGTCGACTTTGAACGCTGATACGAGCGGCGTTATGGAAGCGCTACTGGACAGAATGGGCGCGAAACGAGCCGATCAGTGTGTGATCTTTGTCCAGGGGACTTGTGAAAGAACCACAAAGCAGGAAATCAAGTAGGCAGAATTAATGTCGCCCCAATAGACGATTAAACGAGTTTGCTAACTTATAATAGGTGCGCGTGATTGGTGCGCTTGGATACCTGTAAAGACACTGTTCTCGAATTCCTGGTAACATTAATGCATGCCAAAAGGTAAATCGGAGCTGTTCCCATTTTGTGAAGTACTGCTTGCGAATCAGATCACGTTCGAGATGAATTCGGAGGCGGTTTTTAGGCGAAGTTGATATCCCGCCATCTCGATAGTCCACTGCTGCAACAGGACACAGCGCGCTACGACATCCATGCTTTAACAGCAATTTGGCTAAGAGTTCATTGTCCGCTAGCATCTGAAAATTTGTATCGAATAACCCGTGCTTTACATAACAGTCCCTACGGATGTAAGTGGCCTGATGATTCACGGAGCGGCGAAACAGGTAAAACCGACCCAGATTCGCAGGATATTGAACGATTGTCTTGCGCAGCACGTTGTAATTGTAAGTGTAGACCACTTCGGGTTCATTTGTCTCCCGGATCGTCTTGGACACGAGATCCAACGCATTTGGTATACGAAAATTGTCCCCGCCATTCAGGAAGAGAACATAACGCCCTGAACATAGCTCGATCGCTTGATTCATGGCATCGTAAATTCCTCGATCCGGCTTAATAACAATTTTAACGGGCTTTCCTTCCTTTCGAATGGATTCGACGGTCCCATCAGTTGAACAACCGTCTTTAACGATGTACTCGTAATCAGCCCGCTCCTGGGCCCAGACACTTCGAGCTGTTTCGAGTGCATCTCGTTGGCAATTCAGGGTTACTGTGACGACTGAAAAGAGGGGAACTCGGTGCTTGCTCTGCATGTGTAGATGAAGCCTCTGTGGATGAGGGCTACCAACAACGGTTGTGGGTCTAGCTATGCGTGTTATGTCGTGCCGATAGTCCGTGCCGTCGAAGTGATTCGGTTAGAGAAGTAGACCCACATGATTCCAAGGAAGAAATTGAAATACCAAAAGTCCATTGTCATGTGCGCCAACAAAGTGAACGGCCCCAGGCATCTAATTAGGCTTGTAGCCCCACCTGACTTGACAAGTCCATAGGATCTTTTTAGCCATTGTGCGACAAGAAGCGTGAAAAGCGTTCCAGCAGGGATTCCTCCAAATATGAAGGATGTAAGAATGGAATTGTGAGGGGAAAGTACGGGTTCGTATTCCTCACCCTGAAGATTCACGTACCTTTGCTCAATGGGTGCGGAAGCGGCGTATTCCGACCACGTCAGACCAAATGGTTCCTCTACGATCGTACTAACGGCCCAATTCCAAATGATTAGACGTCCACTACCCGTTTCCTTGTCTCGACTTTGAATGGACAGCAAATCCAAATCAGAGGTCAATAGTAAAAGAACCCCAGCACACGCGACAGTCCAACCGGTCAGTGAGAGAATTCGAATCAAGCGTCGATCCGCCGTCATTTGCCAAAGGACGATTGGCAACAACAAAATGAGAATGGCCAAAACTGATATGGTCTTCGAGGCGATCATTGCGGCAGAGCAGATTAGCGCACCAGTTATGCCAACCAAGCGATTACCTCGGAGTTGCAAGTAGACAATCCAATTGAATACCCCCAAGGCGCACAAACACGCGAAGGTGTTGAAAGATTCCATGTCCACCTGTCCAAGTCGAAATTGCGTGGCAAGCAATTCGTTAACCGAAAGCGGGAGTTTGTCATTATGGCGGGCTGAGGCGACTGATAGCAATGCCAGAAGTGTGATAGAGGTTCCGGAGACTCCAGACAGCCATTTGGTGTCTATCGGGCTTGGCTTCAAGTGCTGACAGAATCCACAAAGGAAGGCACCTGCCATAATGTGCATGCCCCACGCAAAGACAGGGGTGTTAAGCCCGGAGCCGAGAAAGGCGTTTAACAGGTAAATTCCTGCACACATCATGCAAATGATCCAGTATAATCCGAATTGAACGGGTTTGCTCTTAAGGTATAGGATTATACTGCCCGTTAGTATGATAAGGAGAAGATACTTTTGAGGCATCCATTGCTCCGCTTGTATGGCTGGCTCGAATGCGATGGCACCAACAAAGATTCCCAATGCATCCACAGGTTTTGACTTGATCATTAGGAGGAGGATTCCGCCCATCAAAGCCAGGAATGGAATCCGGACCAAATTGCTTGGCGCCACAGTAAGCGCCTCGACTCTTGGGAGTCGCCACAACAACAAGAAGAAGAAAAGCAATTGAATTCCGATCAAGGCGTATTGAAGGAATCTACTATCTTGGGTCCGAGACGTAGAAGTAATCTCTGAACCTGGTTGAGGTAATCGAAGACTTGGATTCAGTGGAGTTTCAGTGATTTCCATGATAGAACTCTCGTGACCTCTAGTGGATCGACAGATTGTGAGATGAGCCTTACTGCGGAATCTCACCAATGAATCCGCTAAAGTGCTTTATGGATTCTGTGATATCAAATTCCGAGTTGAAACATCGATTAGCATTCGTGGAGTAATCAGAGTAGCGATGGGTTATGCGCCTGAGCGCCTCCTCAATTTCCTTCAGCGAATCAATCATAACTCCTGCCATGTATTCATCAACGTAGTTCAGTGAAGGGTGTTTTGTAACGATCACAGGAATACCCTGCTGCAAGTATGTCGCGAGTTTCCCGGAGGCTTTGCCCATTACAGCTACATTTTGTCCAGTAATGTGACTGCCTATTTGTGGAAAGTATATCGCTAAACCAATATCGCATGAACTCACTAGCTTGGGCAGTTCGTCCGCTGAAACCGGCTCGCTCAGAACCCAAATTCGTTTAGAATCTGCCATTTTTAAGACCCGTTGTCCGTATTCGTCCACTGGACGTTGTCGACACTGGAATACGAGTACGAAGTTCTCAGGCCAGGTCTGTACACTCTCAGCTAGTCCCAGGCTGTTCGCCCATGGGGCAATTGTTCCCGCGTATAGCACAATCCGTCTATTCGCTCCAATCCCCAACCGGGTTCGCAAATAATCGCTCTTGGCATTTGACGCGGAGCCTCCACTCGCGTTTGGCATGTAAAGTAATCGAAAATCTCCGATCCGGTTCTCGTTGGATAGAAGTTTAGCACGATGTTTGTCCTGGATGACCGTCAGCTCGGCATGACGATGGCAGGATCGTTCAATCGCTTTGACAATCCTATTGCCGAGGGTGGGTTTGTCAGAAACGCAGAGAATCTCCAGTGAATAGTAAACTAACCGGCATCTGCTCCTTGAGACCGCAATTCGAGCCATCATCAATCCCTCGGCATCAACCCCAATGACTACAGACTGTGGCTCTGGAATGATTCGGTAAGCTGCCAACACCCAGCGTATCAGGGCAGTCAAACGGCGCAATTTTCCGTGGCCTTTCCTGGCGGGGATCCGCAGTACCGATATTTGTGGATTTTCATCAGCAAAGTCCCGATAACGATCATCGTTTGGTGTTATTAGCGTAAGGCGATGTCCTTGACTGGAGAGAAAAAGCAGGGCCTCCCTCAACGAGGGCACGGTATCGAGAATCCCATCTGTCATGAATACTTGGATGGGTGCCTTCATGGTTTGAGTTGCGGGACGCGACCGAGTGTACCCAGATAATTTGGTTGGCGAACCCATTCCCTCAGCAACGGATCCTTCCAACACGCCCAATGATGAAAGAGATAGCCCCGAGCCCAATGCCGCCGGAACCTGCGCTGCAGGCCTCGATAACAAACCAAAGGGTTTGTATCAGGTACTAGGTGCTTGAGTGTAATCAATGCCCGTTTTATTCGCCGCTTGAGGCTTTGTCGGTTCCGAATGTCGGTATAAGAGTCCGAGATACCTTGAGCGAACCAGCGCCGCTCAAAATAGTCGACGGTGGTTCGTTCCTCGCTGACCTGATGCCAGACGGCGGCGTCAGGCTCGTAGCATGTAATTCCTCCGCATTCCTTCACGAGGGCCGAAACGTATGATTCGCCATCGCCCCGAAAGCGAAGTAGAGTTTGAGGCATTCCATCTGGATGAAATCCTTGGGCTTCTTCTAAAACGCGTTTTCTCACAAGGAAATTGCACCCGAACACTTGGAATGGATTGATGATCCGTCTAACGACGCCCAAGTCGAGTATACTGAGTTCACCCAGAATGCGATCACCTAGTGGTTGTTTATCCCACATTTGCATCAGCCAATTGGGAACTGGGGCCTGAAACGCCGGGAGAATAGGCCCGCCGGCTAACAGTACCGCCGGATCCTTGAATGCAGAACGGACACCCGCCAACCACCGCTCTGAAAGTAAGACATCGTCGTCTAGGTAGGCGACCACATCAGCGGTCGTTGACTGCCAACCCAGATTACGCCCTGTATGCAGACCAGGATTTGGATTGTCTATATAGCAAAAGCGATGGAATCTGGATCTTGCTTCACTGACGACATCCCTGGTACTATCCGTCGATCCATTGTCCACTATCAAAATCTGGCAAGTGTCATCATGAATCCCAGACACCTGGGACAAGGATTCCAGTGTCAGACGGAGTGTCTCAGCACGGTTCAGCGTGGGAATCACAACCGCAATCTCCATCATAGTCCCCCTTTTCGTTTAAAAACCGACCTGGCATCAGAGAAAAAGTTTCGATCGACGGAATACAGAACACCAGTGAAAATCAGTGCACCTAGACTGATTTGCAAAACAAGATCCATTGCTGGAAATGGACTAGAACCATATCGTTGGAGGAGACCCACAACAACTGACATCGCACCTGCGGCAATCAGGGGCCTTCTCGAGAGACTCCAAAGATAGTGCCACTTCAAATTTAGAATCGTTTGAGCGAAGTAGACATGCAGAGGGACCGACAGGACGGCCACGCCGCAACGCACGATGCAAAATGTCTCCAAGCCGTAACGTGAACCGAACCAGTAGGCCGGAAGATAGTAGAACAACTGGAGATACATGAGCTTGGTGTTGATTTCGGGGCGTCCCATAGCTCGATACAACTCCGCATTCAACCCGACTGTCCACGCCACCCCGTTCATCAAAGCCAACATACTGATGACCCATCCCAGTCCGTGCCACTCTTGCTTGAAGAAAGCCCGGTGAATGACCGGTCCAACAAGAAAGAGTCCAGCGCTGATCGCAATTGCTGCCACCACCAAGATGCGATTCAAACGGGTAAATGTCTCCTTCAATTGGGCGGAATCCCCCTGCAAGCGACAGAAGGTCGGGTAAGCGACAGGCAAAATAGGACTCAGGATCGTCGCGAAGACTACGGTAACCAAGGCAGTGCCAGTCCGATATAGCCCCAGCTCATGTGTTCCCAGATTTCTTGCAACGACAAGATTATCCCCGAAATTTAGCATCCATCCTCCGAAACTTTCGAAAACAACCCAAATTCCAAAATTCAGTAACGTTTGAGCCAAACGCTTGTCGAATGACAGGCTTGGCCTCCAGCTGCTATTCAACCAGAGCACAATGACTGAAAGAGTCTGACCAGCCAATGTCCCAGCCACTAAGGCCCAGACTCCCCAACTACTTAATGCAAGAGGTATGGAAACCATTCCAGGTACCAGGGTCGAAGCCAGACGAACTCTAAACAAACGTCTAAAATTCAGATCCCGTGTCAGCAACGCCTGCTGGACCGAGCCGAGCGCGCCCAAAATAATCTGAAATCCCAGAACACGCAAAACTGGGGCTGCCGTCGGGGTACCCAAGAATATGGCTATCTGTGGGGCAAGCAACTGCAATGCTGTAAAAGCACCTGTGGCCAGAATCAGGTTGCTCCAGAATACGACATTGGCTCCCTCGAGATGGTCTTGATTCAGATGAATCAATGCACGACCCAGCCCACCTTCCCAGAGCATTTGAATAAAAGTGATCGCCAACGTGGCCACCGCCACCATCCCGAATTGTTCAGGGGTTAGCAACCGGGCCAAGATTACCAGAATTAATGGGGAACTTGCCTTAGAAAGGACCTCCGCCAGCGCTGACCACTTATACGAAGACGAAGCCTTGGCAAGTACGGCTGGCGGTTTGACGTTGCCGGGCGGGGTTTGAAGATCCATCATGTGGTGACTACAAAAATCCTAGAAGTGGACCTAAATACGGCTTTAAAGCATCTCTGAGGAGGTGGTCGATGCGGGGAACTGACCTAGATGCATATGCAGAACTGACCTTTTCGATCTGTTTCAGCGTAAACACCATACGCTGGATTTAAGACAATCTCCTCCCCGCTTGGTAGTCAGGGTGATTTCGCATCTTGTTGGTTGAGGAACCATTCATACGTTCTATGCAATCCCTCGTGCAGTTTCGTGCTCGCTTTCCAGTTAATTGTCTGTTCAGCCATCGAGGTATCAAGACACCTTCTTGGCTGACCATTAGGACGTGTCGTGTCCCAAGCCACCGCACCAGGGTAGCCTACTACAGACCTAATTGTTTCCGCTAGATCTCGCATGGAAATCTCTTGACCGGAACCGATATTCATCGGGTGCATCTGATCATACCTTTCAAGAACGGCAACAAAGGCTTCAGCACAGTCCTCGACATAAAGGAACTCTCTCGTCGGTGATCCATCGCCCCAAAGTGTAACGACTGGTATTCGTGCCACCTTGGCTTGGTGAAACTTTCTGATCATCGCGGGGATAACGTGACTTGTTTCTAGATCGAAGTTGTCACGCGGGCCATAAAGATTTACAGGCAACACATACACAAAATTGCTTCCATATTGCTGTCGGTAACCCTGGGCGAGAACAAGGAGCATTTTCTTGGCCAGACCGTAAGGAGCATTGGTCTCTTCTGGGTAACCATTCCATAGTTGGCTTTCATTAAATGGGACCGGGGTATGCTTGGGGTAGGCACAGATCGTGCCAGCAATCACAACCTTTTTCGTATTATACCTGCGGGCCGTCTCAATGAGATTGGTTCCCATGATCAGGTTATCATACGCAAACTTGCCTGGATTAGCTTTGTTGGCCCCGATACCGCCCACGCGAGCGGCAAGGTGAATTACCTGGTCTGGATTATGGGTGCTAAAGAGTTGGTTTGTACTCTCTTGGGAAGTCAGATCAAAGTCCCTAGACCCGAAGGTAAGCACCTCATATTTACCGGAAGCCTTGAGCCGTTTGGAAACGAATGAACCAAGGAAACCGTTGCCGCCAGTGACAAGAACCCTCATTTGATACTCCTGTAAGTTTGGTTAAGTCTCTCAGATTTGGCCTTCTGCAAATTGGGTGAGCGAGTAAACAATCGATCGTCATGGGTGCAATGGAGAACAGAAGGGAAAAAGGTGCTCGATTTTGACCTTCTTTAAACTGAAAAACCAGACTCTGTATTCTCAATTTAGAGATGTCTGGCCTTTTCAGAGCACCAGCTTTGATGTACTTCAAACACTTGGCGCCCTTTCATATCCATCAGATGGCAAATGTGATGTTTAAAAAAAGGGGGTCTTAGTGATTCAATCGAGGCCTTTGCCCTAATTGGTATCAGGCCTGAAGTGATGGTCTCCCATCCCAAAATTGATGCCCAGGAGTCTCTAAAAATTTCCATCCAACTTGACTGATCGGATGCCCAGGAAGCCCTTTGCTAAGTAGGGCGATCGAAAGGAGACGGAACCATGTAGGGAATAAGGCGCTCTCATCGGGTGCGCTGGTCATCAATGTGTGACCATAAGCCAGCTTTTCATGGCGTCGAAATACCCAACCACCATCGTGGTTTTGGTGAGCCAATACCCATGGAAGCGTCTTCAATAACGCGGCACTCGTGTTGGAATGATTGCCCGAGGCAGCGAGTCGAACAAGTGAGTCGATAGAATCGATATCTTCGCAGGCTGAAGTATTGCAAAGATATCCGAAACCACCAAGAGAGGTCTGGCTCCGCAAGCATGAATCGAGAGCCGTCGATGAATGTTTAACTGGCCGACGGTCGTAGAAATAGAGCATCCAGAAGTGATAGGCAGATTGGATCCCCAAAGAAAGTTCACGAGGGGTATCGAATCTTGCGCCCCAAAGACCCGTGTCAACATCCTGACGCTGGTCAAGCCAGTCATACATCTCCACTAACACCGTGTCCCATTCCGGTTGTCCTAGGAAATCTCGTGCATATTGCATTAGAGTGCCGACATTCTGAACCTCGTTACTGACGCCGCAGGTGTCTTCAACCCAATTTCGACTCTCAAGCCAGGACTGAATGAATCCGGGGACTCTAAATCGATCTAGCATTTCAAATCCATGAAGCGTTCTTGATTCTAATGCACTTAAGGCCATCAGAGCATGGACTGTGAGATGACGCCATCCCCACCAATCACAAGTCTCCGCCATTTCACAGGATATTCTGGGATCACGAAACAATCCATCTGTTGATTGGAAGGATTGAATATAGGTCGCCCATTCTCTCCTTTGCGCAGAAGAGATTGTCTGCAATTTCCCGCATAGATGGAATGTGAGTGCTGCGTAACACGAGGCATACAATATGGCGGGACCATCCCGTTTATAGGAATACGCGAAATGACCTACGTTAGGCACTTGCAGCGAGCAGACAAACTCCAGTGTGCGCTGCTGAACAGCCATGCAATCCTGAACCGTGATGGACGACCATCGCCGATGGGCAGCTAAGGCGGTCCTATGGGTCCTCAGAGGAACCAGCAGAAGTCGGTTGAGGCGCTCGTTTGCCCGGCGACAGATTCGATCGAAAATTCGATTCACGGGAATTCCCCAATACCGTAAGACTATGGCTTGAGACGTGCACAGCACCACCCAAACCAGGTGTTAAAACCGAGGGGAGTTGTTGAAAGCCAGCCGCCAAAAGTTCCCGATTCAAACCCGGCGCGCTCCAATAGGGAATCCAATTCCGGCTTGAAAAGGTACCGCATCGGGTGTGCTTCACGGACTTCGGTGACTTCCTGGTTATATCTGTTACGGAGAAATAGATGGTAGTTGACGATGACCAGATTTTCGTTTGGATGAAGTTCGGGTTCCGCGATGCGGGTCGCTTCCAAGGTTTCGTCTTGGAGGTGCTTGATGCGGACGACGGGGGGATCCCGCAAAACTGCCGGTCCATACCAGAAGTCAAAAAGGAACAAACCGCCCGGTTTCAGATGTCGGGCTGCGGTGCTAAAGGCGGCCTTCAGATCTTCATTTTTCACCTGATAGTTCATCACGTGAAAGAGAGAGACGACGGAATCAAATCGGCAGCCAAGTTCCAGCGAACGCACGTCACCAGTTTGAAACCGCAGTCCTGCCTGTCGTTCGGGAGGTAGTTGGGCAGCGCGGTTTTTAGCTTGTTCTACCATTTCAGGACTCATATCCACTCCGGTCACCGAGTGTCCTAATGCAGAAAATTGGACAGCGTGGCGACCTGTACCACAACCTAATTCGAGTAAATCGGCAATGCTTCCACCTTTCTGAACCAAGCACTCGTTCACAAACCGTGCTTCCTGAGCATAGTCCTTATCTCTGTAAAGCAGGTCGTAAAATTGCGCATAGGCGTTAAAAACACTCATGATACTAAGCAGTGGTGTACTCCCAAGTTTCGATTTCCTTGACCAAAGCCGTCCGCTCGTTGTTTCTCGGATGAGATAAGGCCTCTTCGATGGAAAGGGTTGGGAGAGCAGCCGCATCCTCTGTATACTTTACAAATACGAAATTGAAGCCGTAATTATTGGTCGCCACTAGGCGGTATCCCTTTTGCCGTCCGAGTTCAATCATGGCTGCAGGAGAGGCCCCGTGATATTGGGGATGTCTGCCTGGGTAGCAGTATTTAGGATCGTATGGAACAACCATGTTGCGTTTCCCGAATTCGATATGGGTTTCGATAATGACGACCCTTGGTTGCACCTGATTTAGGCTCTTCCAAACCCAAAAATCATTCCCGTCAATGTCAATGCTCAATAAATCGATCTCACCTGATATTGACTCCTGAGCCACGAGTTCATTGCAATTTTCAGCGGTAACAAAGGCCTGAATAAAACGGGGAGGATAAAGAGATGTATCGGGGTGCTTCTCTAAGAATGTCTGTCCCCTGGAAACAAGTTTTTGGTCTCCATCAATCAGCAAGCCGCGAAATCCGAAGTTCAGAATCAAGTTCGTGCAGTTATTGCTGATTCCATCACCCGCACCGATATCAACACAAATACGGCTCTTGAATCCGATCGCCGAGAAAATGTAGAGAAGAATTCCATCATCATCGGTTCCGCTGAAGACTCTCATCCCTGTATCGGCCACTTTCGGCGCGATGCCTTGTGCTATCATTGAGCGATATTGCATCAACAATAATAGTTGGCTCGCTTTCACGCTAGGAGCCGATGCGGCCCAACGAGGGGAATGGATTTCACCTATTAATCGATGCTTGATACGACGCAAGTTGTCTTTAATCAGTGTGATCATATGTTCCTGGCTGCAGTTGCTGAAGAAGGACCTCAGCCACATGTTCTTGGTCCTCCTGACTCAATCCAAGACCGCTCGGGACATAAAACCCGCGCCTAGCTATACGCTCAGCGACGGGGTAACGTTCACCGACGAACAGTCCCATGCGACGAAAGACTGGCTGTTCGTGCATTGGCCAAAAAAATGGTCGTGTTCCAATCTGTTGGTCGGCCAGTCGGGCCATGGCTTGATCGGCATCGATTTCGTGTGAATCACCAAGCACAAGCCCAAACACCCAGTAGATGCTCTCTGCGTACGACATCCTGGCAACTGGGAGTTGCACATCGGGTAGGCCACCAAGCAGTTGATGATATCGGCTGCCAATCAGTCGTTTCTTCAAAATATGCGAGTCTAGCGACTCCAGTTGAGCGACACCCAAAGCGGCTTGTAGATTTGTCATCCTAAAATTCCACCCCAGTTCGTCATGCACAAAGCGCTTCTTAGCCTGAAAGCAAAGATTGCGGAGTGAGCGACATTTTTCTGCCAGGATTGGATCATCCGTGAGAATCATGCCCCCCTCGCCGGTGGTGATGTGTTTATTCGGATAAAAGCTGAATGTGGAGAGATCGCCGAAGCTTCCGCAAGGGCGTCCCTTGTAGCATTGGCCGTGCATCTCTGCTGCATCCTCCACGATCTTCAATCCATGTTGCGAGGCAAGTTGCATGAGCGGATCCATATCAATGGGTAATCCGTAGATGTGGACGGGCATGATGGCCCTGGTCTTTGGCGTGATACGTTCCGCTACTTGATTCACATCCATGTTCCATGTGAGGGGGTCACAATCCACTAGCACTGGGGTGGCACCCGCTCGCACAATGGCAGCCGCGCATGAAATGATCGTGAATGTGGGTAAAATCACCTCGTCGCCTGGTCCGATACCCAACGCGACAATTGCGGCATCCAATGCGACAGATCCATTGCTCACAGCCACTCCAAATTTTCGTCCCATCCTGGCTGAGAATTCGTCTTCAAATCGTTTGATGAAGGGACCCTCAGAAGAAATCCAACCTGTATCGAGACATTCCAGGAGGTATGTTCGTTCGTTACCGTCGAGCAGAGGTATATTGACAGCTATTGGTTTCATTCCTTTTGGTCCGCAAATCTTGCCTGATCGCTAGTGATGCCATTGAAACGAGTCTTGTCTAAATTGCCCGCATAAGGACCTTGTTTGACCTCGATCATTTCTAGCTCTTCGAGCACTTCGAAGCCATGGCCTCCCATTGCCAGTAGGATGACATCTCCTGTTTCGAGAATTCGGCTCTCCAAATACTCTTGAGACTTGGAATAGAAGTCAATGCGCACCCGTCCTCGTTTAATAAATAGGACCTCCATCGTGTAGTGTACCTCTCGTGGAACAGGATTATGGACATGAGGACTGATCACCATCCCCTTTGGATGCATCATGTAGCCCAACTGTTGAGTGGAATCTTCAGCAGTGAGAAAGTGCAAACCGGCCCGCCTAAACTGGTGTGGCAGTATGATGCCCAAAAGTTCTCCAAGGTGTCTTATTTCTTGAATCATGTTCGTACTCCCTGGTGCCCTATGTCTTAAAGTCCTTACTAGGGATCTGTTGTTTGTTTAGAGCTTCATGTAATTCAGCCATGAAGCCGCTCGTGCAGGTCGTCCCGGTGATGACGTTCTTCGCGATATACTGTATCTATCAGGCGCATGACTTTCAGGGCGTCCGTGGAATTGCCGCTGGCCACGGGGAGGTCGCCCAGAATGCAATTCAGAAAGTATTCGGTCTCATCCTTCCAGGAATTGTCCAAATGAAAAGTGGTCTTTTCTTCATCTTCCCAGGTCGCTGCGGGCGCCACCGATCGATTTTTTGCCACGGTCAAAACTTCATCACCATAACTTCCCGAACTGGTTTTCAGGCCATTGAGCACCATATACCCACGTTCCAGGAATACTTCGATCGAGAACATGTGTCGCCATTGAGTCATGGTACTGTGCAGGGAAGCGACCACGCCGGTCTGTCGGTTTCTCAAATTCACAAAGACATTGTCCTCAATGCCGTCCAGTTTCCAAAAGAGGCTCGAAACCATGCCTTGCACCTCGTCGAAGTCTCCAGCGATCAGCAGGAACAAATCCAGCATGTGGATTCCCTGATCGATTAAGATGCCGCCTCCGGCCAGTTCCTTCTTGGCACGCCAGGTATTGAAATAGTTGTGATCGACGCTCTTGCCATAGCGTCCGCGCATCCAAAGGAGTCGCCCATACTTCCCTGAGTCCACCATCTGCTTGATGGCTCGGATAGACTCATGATGACGGTGGTTGAAGCCGTACATCAGTTTCCGCCCGGTTTCCTTTTCTACCGCCTGAATCTCCTCCACTTCCGCCGCTGTAAACGCAGGTGGCTTTTCGCAGAAAACATGCTTGCCGGCTCGCATCGCTGCGATAGCGAGCGGTTTGTTTTGGTGGTTGGGAGTGCAGACAAACACCGCTTCGACCTCCGGATGACGGAGGACTTCCTCAGCCGAACCATAGGATGGAATGCCCTCGAAATCATTGGCGTAGGGATCACTGGCCGCAATGACTTTGCCCTTGCCGGAGGCATTAATTGCTAAGACGCGGGTTCTCCCCATCTTGCCAAACCCAATCAACCCAATGCGAACCATAATATGCGAGTTTGCTCTGACAGAACTAGACCCCGGAACGAACGGAAAGGAAGGCCTCAGCTAGTTGGAGATCCTCTTCAGTTTTGATGACGTGTGCCGCAAAATGATCCACGGCGTGAAATCCAACATGGCCAGCGTAAGTGGCACACTGGCCATTCGCGACGGCTTCGAGATAGGTTGATCGCCGCCAGCCGGTGATGCTCCATGTGATGCGTTGGATGGGCTTCAGGTCCTGCGAATTAGTCTTTTGTGCGAACGTGAAGTTTATCGGACGACCTTCATGGGCGCATTCGATCTGAATGGCCTCGTAGCTTAGCAGGCAGTCGTACTGGTTCCCGCGCATCGTCTGAACAAAATGGCGGACGTCTTCGACGGAGAGCAACGGAGCGATGCTATGAACTTGAAATAGGAAGTCGCACTCATGGTTCTGTAGGAATTCTCCGACGAATTGCTCGCTGGTCGCTTGGTGGTTTCCAAGGGCTTCGGGTCGTTGATGAAACTGGACGCCTTCCTTCGACGCAATATCGCCAAAGGCTGGGTGTTCGGAATTCACCCAGATTTCGTCGAACACTCCGGCATCCCGGCATTTGCGAATCGCCCTGACGATTAAAGGGACTCCGCCCAGCTCGCGCAGGTTTTTTTGCTTCAACCGTTGGCTACCCATCCGGGCTGGAATCATGGCAATGGATTTTGGCATAGATCAGGGTTCAGGAAGCTAGGTTGAGGTCGCGTAACAGGTTGCGTACGGCTTCGGTTTCCATCTGCAAACGACACCGCCGAGTGTATGTGCAGGTATGTGGTGTCAGGAGAACTTGAGGAAAACGCTGTAGTGGTCCGGTGTAAGGTTCGCTCCAAAAGGCATCGAACCACGCCTTGGCGACACGTCCTGATTCCAGTGCCTCTACCAATGCCGCCTCGTCCACCAGTTCACCGCGGGCCGAATTGAGTACAATCAAGCCTGGCTTGCAGGCATTGAACTGCGCTGCGCTGAGTAAGATCTCGTTCCCACTTGCGTGGAGCGTGACCGCGTCTGACTGGGCCAATCCACTGAGAAGATCGATCCGGGGGAATTCGCAGGGTGCACTGCTGGGTAGGAACGGATCGCACACCAGGATCTGGCAGCCGAGAAGCCTCAATTGCGTAGCTACCGCGCGACCAATCCGACCAAACCCGACAACCAAGACCGTCAGTTCCTTGAGGCTTCGTGAGATTAACTTGGGCCATTGCCCCGCATGCATCGCCCGGTTCATGGGCTCCAGTTCGCGGGCGAGACTCATCAAGGCGGCCAGCGTCATCTCCGCGACGGCTTCAGTAGGGCCGTCGGGTGTATAACTGAATGCAATGCCAAAATCCCGGCAAGCTGATAGATCGACGTTCGTGATGCCGATACCGACTCGGGCAACCGCCTTGAGATAGGGGCGCCCTGCCTCCAGCACCCGTCGATTGAGCGGTTCCAGTCCCGCGAGCAGTCCGTCCAATCGTTCTCCGGATAAGTAAGCGATGGTTTCGGATTCTGTCAGGCGCTTGCCTGTCGGGTTCGGCACAACCGTGACACCTGCCTTTTGCAGTAGTTCGAGGGGCGTCTTGTCTTCCTGCGCGAAGGTGGAGGGGCCAATGCCGATTTTCATTTCTGTGAGAGTTCTGTTGGAAGGCCTTGTGCGCCTTCAAGAAACCAGACTGAGGGCAGTTTTAATCACCAGCTTGCGGACCGATGGAAACCCAGGCACAGCCACCTTGGGGCGATGAGCATCTTCTGGATAGAAGATGGCGAAGCGCCCAGCGGATTGTACCAGTCGTGTCAGTTGGCCCGATGGTGCCTGCCAAAACTGGACGTCATTGGCGAACGGACCATCGGCTACCAATTCACTGCGTGGCAGCCAGTCCACAGCCTCAGCACCTCGGATCGTATATTGCAGATCCACGAAGTGTTGATGACTCTCGAAGCGAGTCGCTTCGACAGACATGGTGCTGTATTCCTGGACGCTGACGTATTGGTCACGGCCACGCAATTCATACTCACCTAAGGCGATGTCTGGCGACATCGCGCGCAGCCAAGCCAGAGTTTCACGCCAGACGGGATGCCTTTCAAGTCCGACAAATGTTTGAGAATGAGATAAAGAACCGTGCAGCATAAGTAGTGATGGATGTTTAGAACCAGGAGCTCATTTCGCGACTATTAGAATCGAGTTAGCAAGCTTTAGTGCGGGGATTGGATAAAGCTGTCGAACCAGCTCAAAGGGAACGAGGCTGCCACATAGATTTGGGAGTGATTCCGAATTGTTGACCTTATCAGAAGGAGAGGATCGGATTCCCCGCCTGCTGCTCCCGGATTAAGCGCAGGTCCGCCTCGACCATGAGCTCGATCAATGCTTTGAACTTTGTCTTCGGTTCCCAACCGAGTTTTGTTTTGGCTTTGCTGTAGTCACCGATCAAAAGATCAACCTCTGCTGGACGGTAGTACGCGGCATCGGCACCGACATAATCCTGCCAGTGGAGACCGACTGCGGAAAACGCCACCTCAAGGCATTCTCGAACACTGTGGGTTTCGTTGGTGGCCACGACATAGTCATCACCATTCGGTTGCTGGAGCATGAGCCACATCGCTTCAACGTACTCTTTGGCATAACCCCAATCGCGCTTCGCTTCGAGATTGCCCAAGGTTAGACACTTTTGAAGTCCCATTTTGATCCGTGCAGCCGCCAGCGTGATCTTGCGTGTCACAAAAGTTTCGCCACGCCGGGGAGATTCGTGATTGAACAGAATCCCATTACTAACATGTAACCCATAGGATTCTCGGTAATTTACTACCGCCCAATAGGCGAACACTTTGGCGCACGCGTACGGACTTCGTGGCCAGAAAGGTGTGCTCTCCTTTTGCGGAACTTCTTGAACGAGACCATACATCTCGGACGAACTTGCCTGATAGAATCGTGGCTTGATTCCTACGCCTCGAATCGCCTCCAACAGGCGGATGCAACCAGTACCTGTCACATCACTGGTATACTCGGGCGTATCAAAACTTACTCTTACATGGCTTTGCGCTGCCAAATTGTACACCTCATCCGGCTGAATCCTAGATACCAAATGAACCAATCCTCCACCATCTCCTAAGTCCCCATAATGCAGGTGCAGTCTGTCTAGGGAGAGATCTGTACGGGATTGAACGGCATCTAGCCTTGGTCGATAGGTGCTGCTTTGACGGCGTACGATGCCGTGAACCTCGTAGCCCTTTTCGAGCAGAAGTTCAGCCAAGTAGGATCCATCTTGACCCGTGATTCCAGTGATGAGTGCCTTCCTAGGAGTGGACATGAACGTTGGTTGGCTGTTGTGAATTGGTGGATAATTGGTTTGAAAGAGTTGATCTGTTACTTGGGGAAGATGAGAGGGTGAGGCAGATGCCCACTAACGACCCTTCTTCTTGGAGAAGTTTGAAGAGGGACGATAGACACGGATGGCTCTTAGCCACTTTGGTGCGCCCCCTTCCGCGATTAGTTCCAGTACATGGCGGCGATTTTCCAATCCGTTTGCAATGGGTAGAACATCTTCGAGGTTCGACTCAGGTTTGTCTCCGGCTTTTACTTGATCGCGGCTGAGCTGCAGGACTGGCCACTTTATCTGGAAACTCGAAGGTAGGTAGGTTCGGAGACTTTCGGAGGCATATTCTAAGTTCCAATCAGCAGTTTGTAGCAAGACTCTGTGGGATTTTGATAGAAAATCAAATTCAGACGAACCCTCGCCATCAGGACCGGTTTTTGTGCCGCTCAGTGAGAACTTGAACTCTACCTTGCCATTAACATTGGTCGTTACATCCGTGACATTTGCCGTCCAATCTTCGTCTAGCAAGTTCGCGACGCGTCCTGCGCGCAATAACGCAGGCCACGGGCTTCCCGGGATATTGGAGGGGCGACCTGCAATCCGCAACTCGGGGATTTCGCTAGGCCTCATGCCATTCAGTTGAATCATTAGTTCTGACGATGCTATGCCGTTCAGGACGAACTCGATTCGATTGCCGGTAAACTCAAGTCGAAGTCGATTACCCTGCCAAGCAGCATCCCGGGGAATCTCGTAAGTTGATACCTTTGCATTGTCCCAAGGATCGAAGGGAACCGTATTTGAGGGCAGTTCAAACCTTGGTTTCATTAACTCCCCCACGACATGATGACCCAGGCCAGTCAGTAGAAAGTTGCTCACGAGCAATTGGGAAGGTTCCAGGTGGTTTTCACGGATAAAGGATTTAACCCCCGCTCGTATGTCGACATAGGATATCCCGTAATCGTCGGCTAGCTTGGGTATCCACACGTTGTTGTACCAAGCGGGCCAATTGGTTGGATTGACCTTGAACGTGGCTGGATTACCGATGATCACCTTCGGATCTGTCGGTTCGATCACTTGATCTGGAGTCCTAACGATGTCTGTCAGCAATAAAACGTCTGCCGCAGTACGCTCCTTCAACTGTTCAGTAAACCGCTTCAGTTCTAGAGAATGACCGACGGTTGACAGGACTACTAAATCCGGCCGAAACGGGTATAGCTCGCTCTCAGCTAGGCGAATGATCTGCTCGGTCCGGTGCCTGTTTAGGGCACGATTTTCCGCAATGATCCGGGCATCAGGATAAGACCTACCCAAATATGCCACAAAGTTGGTCCACCACAACGGATCGGAAAAGGCGTGCCCATAGTACAAGATTCGAACTGTGTGCCGTCGATTAGGCGTGCTCTTGGACAGCAACGTGAGGGTACGCTCCAGGCGCTTGTAGTGTTCGATTTCTGGAGGTGACTGCTTCACCCGCGGGAAGTTATCCGCTGACAGCCCTGTCGACAGACCCAAGCCCCAGGCCAGAACCCAGCGCAACCACAATCCGGGGCATGCCTCCAGCACCCATGGGAGCATGATCGTAGCGCTTTTGTTTGTGCTCACCGATCGCCTCCGGGTTCTAGGGAACTCGGGCTCGCACTAAATGTCGAAGGCAGTGGCAAAAGGCCATTGTCGGCGAACACTTCAAATTGCCAACGGTGGCTTCCAGGTCGTGTTGCATATCGTCCTCCGGCCGCGATGACGAGTGCAATCCCTCCAGCTATGTCCCAAAAATTGATCTCGTCCTCCTGATAGGCATCTACATGTCCAGCGGCGAGAAACGCCAGCGACATGGCTGCCGAACCAACCATTCTGACTTTCTTGTAATGTTGAACCTGGCGCACGAATCCCAGAATGGAATCTCGACCAAAGTCACTCCCTGCGGGGAATCCTGTGCAGATTGCCGCTCTGTTTTGAGCGCAAGTTTCGCTGACATATATGGAGATACCATTGCGTGTGGCACCTGAACCAACGATTCCGGCATACATCGCATCACCGACGAAGTCATAGATTACGCCTAAGATTGGTCTGTGCCCATCCCATAGCCCAATACTGACGCAGCAAAGCGGCAGCCGTCGGCTAAAGTTGAAAGTTCCATCCAGCGGATCGACGATCCACCTTAACCCAGCCTGTTCGAACGAAGCGTCTTCACCCGCTTCCTCGGAGAGTATCGGATGTCCCGATCCGGACCTCAAATGTTCCAGCAAGACCTTCTCCGCAAGCACATCGGCTTCCAGTTTGATATCTTTTCCGATTTCCGATTTCACTGCGGAACCTCGACTAAATTCAGATCGCAAAATCCCGCCAGCTGCACGTGCTGCGGACTGAGCGAGGTGTAAGTCTCGAAGATAGTTCATGGAGAGGTTGTTTAAGGCGGGATTTCCGTTGGCTACAGGCAAGAGTTCCATCGATGGACGCTTCAACTCGTGCGTGGCGATCGAGGCTATTTTTGAGGTATTGCCCTGGAGTTATTTAACTCGGAAGATGTCGAGGACTCACCGCATCGACTTCTGCCGTTCGGTCGACTTAAGCTCTAGCCAGCGCTCACCGAATTCCACGAGTTGGGTCAAACTTCGCACAGGATCGCCTCGAATGGTGGTAGAAAAGCGGGCAAATTGTTTGGACCCATCGCTCGCGATTCGGTGCTGAACAGCACGGGTGAATTGTTCCAGTGCGCGCCTTCGTGCGGAGGCATGCTTGCGTATCTCCTTTTTTTCCTCAGCGTCTTGTTCCGAAGCGAATCGCTCGCCTTCGTCATACAACTGTCCTCCTACCAGCGTACACCAAAGCGTCAGTTCCTGATGGTCTCCCCGGGGTGCTCCAAAGACCCGACAAACGAATGGAACTTTGTGGCCATCCAAACTTAAGTCGACCTTGGACGGTAGATTCTTATCCACCACGGTCCAACCAGCTCCTACCCAGCATATATCAGGCGTATGTTGCACGACATTCATTTCCCGGGCACTGCGCGCCCTCCAATCACCAAAAAAAACCGTGAACTGTCTTTTGTCGTCATACACAAATCGACCATTGATTAGGTTCGTGCTTGACAACATTTCCATGGCTTCCTGACCCACGGGGATCGGCGTAAAATGTGCCTGGCCGAGCTGAGCCTTCGGAGCAAATTCCCAGAAAGTTTTAATTTCGGGTGGGTTGACGTGATACCATGCCCACGCCCCACCTGTAGCCGTGATAAACAAGCTTAGAATCAACAGTTGCGACCAAAATGCCGGAGCGACTCTGGCAATTTTCGTTGTAATGGCTTCGCTCATGGTTGATTCTTTGGTATCTATATCACAAAAACTTCTCAGCCAATGGTAGCACTTTGGTGAGTTTGTCCTGGAGTGAAGCGATGCCCCCCAGACGTTTGGCGCAGAAATCGTATTCGTCTTTGGTGATGTCCCCCGATTTGTGCTCCGCTTCGAGGGTCGCTAGAAGCAATTCAAGCCGATCCTCGGTTTTCTCCATCTTGGGCTTGAAAAACGTGTGGTACGCCGTGCGCAAGACTTCACGCAAATCCGCGACGGACTCGAAATAATCTCGGCGATCGCCCTGAACCCAAACTTGTCGAATCGCTTGCCAGGAGATGAGTTGACGCGTGCCCGTGCTGGCGCTGGCTTTGCTGATGCTCAGTAGGGCCGCGATTTCGTCGAGGGACAATGGCTTGGGTGAGAGGTGCAGCAGTCCATAGATTTGTCCCGTGGAGCGTGGGAGCCCCAACAATTGCCAAAGTCGCCCGCCCGCTTCGATGAATTCCAGACGGGTCTTGGATAACGTCGCGGTCATGAGGTCTGGTGAATGCAAGGGAACGTCGGATAAAGGATTGGGATCTGTCGGAGGAGCCTTGCGTTCAAACCCAATGGAGCGGGTTGAGCTGAACGTCTCAGCCGATGGCGGCGCAGGCTTCGCCCCGGTCGCTTCGCAACTGCCAAGGCACGCGTCGCAACCCAGTCAACCCATCGCGATAAACCCGATGAACGATCCAATTCGTTCAATTACAATTGAACGAATTAAAGGAAGAGCGGAAAGCGGACAAGCCGCAAATTTAGGTATAATGCACTAGGACAACAGTTTGGGCGGTCCGAAATGGACCCTCGATGTCTTGAATGGAACCCGAACGTGTCGTGTTGATAGTGATTTTACAATTGCTCAAGTGGCTTTGAACTACTGGAAGATCCAGTTCGGCTAGGGCGGTGACACTACCGTACCGATTATCGGTGGTGGATTAAGAGCAAGATCAGGATTAAGGGAGTCGCCGATTGATTGTCTCTCGATTCCGCTCGCGGAGACGCCGGGGAAGGAGGGGATTCAAAACGGTGAACTTGGATGGCAATCCGCGCCTCTGTTATCCGTGGTTCACAGTGTTTGGGAGTGGATGCAAACCTAGGGAACCGCGGAGGAAAACACGGAGAGAATGGGGGATGCCTTCCATTTTCTCCGCGCGTGCCCAAAATCTTCTGCACTGAAATTGTCATGCCTTAAGGTCTGCGGGGCGGTCCGGAAGCCGCACTCGTTGGCGACACGGGTCGACCACATCGAACTCGAGTACGGGTGTGGCATGTTTGCTGCCACGAGATCCGCATCCATGATCGCTCGGCTAAGGTTTAGTTTGTGAAGACCTGATTGCGTTGAGATTTACTGGACCACTCGTGGGAATGGCGAAAACGACCCTCAGCCTGCACGAAAAGTACATCACGTTGAGCGAGGGCATCATCCATCGGTCGATTGTGACCGTCGAAGATGTCATAAGGGACGAAACCTCGATCGTGCATATATTTCAAGACCTCGAAAAAATCAGGCGAATCCTTGTGAAAATTGAAAAAATTTGTCTCCAGAATCACGACAGCACACTGCTTCAGCAACTGCTGAGAACCGCTTAACACCTGCAACTCAGCACCTTGCACATCTACTTTCAGCAGCACATCTACTTTCAGCAGCACATCCCTCCCAGCCTTGGACAAGTCCACTTCGTCGTCCAGGCGGACAATTGGCACTTCTCGGGCCGTACCATCGGTCGCAGCACCATCAGTTTCTTGCATCAGTGAACTTCCATAGAGGTCGCCGTGAACATGTAGTGTGAGCGAACCTTTTTGCTCACCGGCAGCGGCGATGATGAAACGGCCCGGGTAGTTTTCGCTCAATGCCCGAAGCTTCGGTTCGAACTCCTTCAGAGGTTCCACCCATAGCGACGCAATCTTGGGCCAAGTATTCAAGATGGGTCGTGTACCATGTCCTGCGCCGACGTCCACGATGAAGCTGGGATTGTAACCCAGTCCGCGCAGATGCAGAAGGCTGGCGTCCATGCTCAAGCGGATTGGCGCCAGTCTGAATTGACCATCGCTCACTCGGTTGATCGGCGGGCGGATGGGATAGAGTGCAAAGCCTAGGGGTCGGAATGCACGGTTTAAGACTCTTTCAATCAGGCTCATGGAAGAAGGTTGATTGGACGCTAAACAGAAGTTTTGAGAATGGGGTTAGCGTCACCGAAGCATTCGGCGACCTAGGTAACATCTGACTTCTCCGACATAAAGGTCCATCATAATGCTCTGATATTGAGTTGCAAGATCTCCTTGAGGCTTAGGGATTTCGAAACACAAATCAGTCGAACCACAGGGTCTGTCTCTAGACTATCAATTGATTCTCAGTTGGAGATCATCGGAACCTTCGAATCCTCCACCGACCGCGTCTTGAGGTGGTTCAAGCGATGACACCGTCGTGAGTTCGGCGAGGTCTTCACTCCTAAGCCACTTTCCTTGGACCACTTGGCCCCCTGCACGGCCTCGTTACATTCTATCACGAAAAGTTGGTGGAAAAGGCTTACATCCCCGCGGTGTCATTGGATGGGAGCGCCATGAGTTCGCGAATACCATCGGAGCCATCTCCCCTCAGACATCTCCCTATCCGCGTCCCTCCCATGAACTGAACTCAACCTGCGATCGTCTCAGGGATTACTGGGTGTGCCCGCTGGCCGCAATTGGGCACTATACCAAGTTCATTGCTAAGATATACCCCGTTCAATGGGGGCAGGTTCATTCAGTGGAACCCGAAGCCAACGTCTTGCTCGCGATGTGTGGTTCTTAATCGGGTAACTTTGACTCGATCAAAGATTCGTGCTGATCGGGATCTTGAAGTAGCACTGCCAGTCGCCAACACTCGAACCGAGGGAAACGCGCTGTCCTTTGTACCATTCCGCATGGCCGTCTTCGAACAGGAAGTTGCCGCCCGATGGTGCGCCGCGTTGGATACGATGAACCGCCGACGGGACTTGCTTGCCGTTGTAATCCGTGGACCAAGTCAGCTTGGGATCGTAAATGTTGGTCGTTGCCGGACCGATTCCTTGCAAACGATCAATGAGCACAGGTGCCTGGGAGAATTGCCCGCCGAGCTTCTGACGCGTAAACCACTCGACGGTGCCTTTGGCATGCGATTTGGCCTCTGAGCCGTTGGGATCGCGGCCGGGCAAATAGAAATAGCCGAGCAATTGGGACCCGCCATCACTCGTGATCATCCCGGCCTCGGCGGTTCGATGCCACTTATCGGTGGGACAGAACAAGACGCTGTTGGCAGCACGCTCGGATTTTCCGGCGGAACGTTGATTGCGGGTCAGGTAATTGTTCCAGAAATTGCTCATGGATGGCATCATCCAGCTGAGATGAAAGCCATCCCAATTATGCGGGAAGAAATCGCGCGCATCGGAGGCATACATGCTGAGAGCCACCCCCCACTGCTTTTCGTTGCTGACGCAAAGGGTGCGCTGGGCCTGCGATTTCGCTTTGGCGAGCGCGGGCAAGAGCATGCCTGCCAGAATCGCAATGATGGCGATCACGACAAGCAGTTCGATCAACGTGAAGGCGCGCTGGGATGGACGCCATGAAAACGGCAGGGTGCTGGGCTTCATATGCCGATAAATCAGTTAGTGTGGACGGTTTTGGAATACTACTTAGGGGACGTCTGGTCAACCTTTGAAAGTTCGATAGTTCCTCCTGGGTAACAAACCGCTGCAATCGGATGGAACCGCGGAGGACGGAGAACACGGAGAGGCAGCATATTGAGCACCCCTATTGCGGTATCACCGCACTTAGGCTGGTTCGCTTGATCCGTGTGGATTCCGTCGCCAGTGTGGTTTCATGTTCGCCCGGACTTTCGCCGCCGCCGTTCAAGGCATTGACGCTTCCATTGTCGAAGTTGAGGTCGATGTGGGTCATGGCGATGTGCGTCCAGTGATCGTCGGGTTGCCCGATGCCGCGGTTCGAGAATCGCTCGATCGCGTGAGCACGGCCATACACAATTCCGGCTTCCGATGGCCGCTGGCGCGCATCACCGTGAACTTGGCTCCGGCCAATATTCGCAAGGAAGGGCCGAGTTTCGATCTGCCGATCGCCCTCGGACTGCTCACGGCATCGGAACAACTCGAAGCGTTACGACTGGAAGACTATGTGATTGTGGGAGAACTCGCTCTGACCGGGGCGGTACGGCCCGTGAAGGGTGTGCTCTCGATTGCCATTCGCGCCAAGGCGGCGGGACGTCGCGGCCTGCTGGTTCCCGAAGAAAATGCCGCCGAAGCGGCCGTGGTCGAGGGCTTGCAGGTCATTCCCATTCAGAACCTGCGCGAGGCAGTTCAATTCCTGGCGGGCGAGATTCTGATTGAACCCCGTCGAGTGATGATCGCGAGTTTGTTTGCGTGCGCCACATCCGACGACTTCGACATGTCCGACGTCAAAGGTCAGGAGAACGTGAAGCGCGCGTTGGAGATTGCGGCTGCGGGCGGCCATAATGTCTTGCTCATTGGGCCACCTGGCACCGGGAAATCCATGCTGGCGCGGCGGTTGGCGACCATTCTGCCGCCCTTGACCCTGGAAGAATCGCTGGAGACGACCAAAATTCACAGCATCTGCGGTCTGCTCCAGGCGGGACAAGCACTGGTGACCACGCGGCCGTTTCGTTCGCCGCATCACACGGCGAGCGATGCGGGGCTGTTGGGGGGGAATGCCACGCCAACGCCGGGTGAAATTTCTCTGGCACACAACGGCGTTCTCTTTTTGGACGAGCTCCCGGAGTTTAAACGCGGCGTGCTCGAGACGATGCGACAACCGCTCGAGGAAGGCCGGGTCACCATCTCACGGGCCGCGGGAACGATGACCTTCCCCTCGCAATTCATGTTGGTGGCCGCCATGAATCCAAGCCCGGATGGCAAGATGCCGCACGAATCGAGGTCGTCGCCTCGAGAGATTCAGAATTATCTCGGGCGGATTTCCGGACCGTTATTGGACAGGATTGATCTGCATGTGGAGGTTCCCGCGGTGAAATTTGCAGACCTCAGCAGTGCGGCTCCAGGGGAACCTAGCGCCGCGATCCGTGAACGTGTTTTGCTCGCACGTCAACGTCAGCTGCGGCGGTTCAGGGGACGTCGCGTGAGTTGCAATGCCCGAATGGGGACCCGCGAGCTCAAACAGTTTGTCACGCTGGAGCAGCACACCCTGGACACCCTCAAAAATGCGATGACCGACTGGAACCTGAGCGCGCGCGCTTATGATCGGATCTTGAAGGTGGCCCGTACCATTGCCGATCTGGCCGGGGTCGACCAAGTCACCAACGACCATGTGTTCGAGGCCATTCAACTGCGGTCGCTGGATCGGCAATTGTGGGGGTGACTAATCCAGTGCCTCAATCCAGCCTCGACAGGCTCGTGTCGCCCCTTACGTTGGCCCGAATTATGGCTGATCCACGTCATGCCAAGTTGGCAAAATTGCTGGTGGAATATTCGACCTCGCTGACTTCAGGCGAAACCATCTTTCTGGACATGATCGATGTTCCGGACGAAATGACTATTGCCCTGATTCGCGCCGCGCGCGCCGTGGGCGCCACACCTCTGGTAGAAACGCGTCAGACGCGGGTCACCCGCGAGCTTCAACGCGAGACCAGCAAGGAACACGCGACGACAGTCGCCGCCGTGGAATTGTTTCGGATGAAGAAAGCCCAGGCGTATGTCGCGATCCGCGGTGCTCACAATGCCAGTGAGAATTCGGACGTCCCGGGCGATCGATTGCAACTGTACGCGCGCACGCTCCGGCCGGTGCTGGACTATCGCGTGAACAAAACGCGTTGGTGCGTGTTGAGGTGGCCGACGCCGAGTATGGCTCAGGCGGCCAACATGAGCACTGAAGCCTTCGAAGATTTTTACTTCAATGTTTGCACCATGGATTATGCGCGGATGGCCAAAGCCATGATGCCACTCGAGAAGCGGATGAGTCGCACGGATCAAGTGCATATCAAGGGGCCTGGCACGGATTTGACCTTCAGCATTCGGGGCATTGGCGCCAAATCCTGCGAAGGCATCCGGAACATTCCCGACGGCGAATGCTTCTCCTGTCCCACGCTGAAGTCGGCCAACGGCGTAATCCAATTCAACACGCCCACCATTTACTCAGGCATCAAGTTTGAAAACATCCGCTTGGATTTGAGTCACGGCAAGGTGGTGAAGGCAACTGGTTCCAATGAGAAACGGTTGAATGAGATCCTGGATACCGACCCAGGCGCGCGATACATCGGCGAGTTCTCGCTCGGATTCAATCCCTGGATCCAGAACCCGATGTGCGACATCCTGTTCGATGAGAAAATTGCGGGTTCCCTGCATTTCACACCAGGTCAAGCGTACGAAGATTGCGGCAATGGAAACAAATCTGCCGTACACTGGGACATGGTGCTGATCCAACGCCCGGAGTGGGGTGGTGGCGAGGTCTGGTTTGACGGCGAGCTGATCCGCAAAGACGGACTGTTCCTGCCAAAAGATCTTCGAGGACTAAATCCGTCTCACCTGCGATGAGGCGCAGATTGCCGCTGACTCGCCCGAATCGTTCCTTATGAGGACTCCCTCGTTGGCGATCATTTTTCTGACGGTCTTTATCGACTTGGTCGGATTTGGATTGGTCCTGCCGCTCCTGCCCAACTACAGCCGGAGCTTTGGTGCGACTGGATTGCAGATTGGGTTCATCATGGCGGCCTACTCGGCCATGCAATTCCTTTGCGCACCGGCATGGGGCGTGTTGTCTGACCGCATCGGTCGACGTCCCGTGTTGTTAGTGAGCACTGCAGGCAACGCCGTCAGTTACCTCATCTTCGCCCTGGGTTCGAGCATGACGGGGTCGACGGCCCTCTGGGTGATTCTGTTGTCGCGGGTCTTCGCAGGCATTTGCGGGGCCAATATTTCGGTGGCGCAGGCTTACATCGCGGACATCACGCCACCCGAGGATCGATCGCGGCGGATGGGTCTGATCGGGATGGCCTTTGGACTTGGATTCATTGTGGGTCCAGCACTGGCGGTGGTGTCGCGACATTACTTGGGTGTGATGGGACCTGGTGGTGTCGCGGCGGTCATTTGTGCAGCCAATTTCGCCATGGCCCTGGTGCGGTTACCGGAGAGTTGGAAGCCGGGAGTCAGCCCGCCGGTGCGCCGGGCGCGTCTCTCGCAATTTCGACATGTGATGAATCGTCCGGTGGTGGGTTTTTTGGTGATGGTCTTTTTTCTGGCAACCTTTGGATTCACCTGTTTTGAGAGCACCTTGGGTTTGCTGATTCAACAGAACTTTGCGCTGGATGACCCAACTGCCGCTCGCACCAATGCGATTCTCTTTTGTTTCTGCGGTGTCATTGGCGCGGTTGTGCAGACAGGACCCATCGGGCGCCTGGTGAAACGAATGGGCGAACCTAAGTTGATTGCCCTGAGCTTGATCGTGTTTGGTCTCAGTCTGTTGCCGTTGCCCTTCATCCACGGCAAAACAGGGCTGGGTTTGCAGGGGTTAGTGAGTGCGGGAGCTGGTGCTTGGTGGATGATCCTCGGTTCGGTCGCGTTCCTGGCAGTGGGATCTGGCCTGACGCGTCCGCCCCTATTCGGTTTGCTATCCAATCTGACACCCGCCGAGGAGCAAGGCGGCACCTTGGGAGTCGCCCAAAGCGCGGGAAGTCTCGCACGGGTGTTGGGGCCCTTATTCAGTGGCTTCCTATTCGATCGTCATCCCTCCTGGCCTTACCTGGCCTGTGGGCTCCTGGCCGTGGCTACCGGTTGGCTCGCCTGGAGAAAATTGGTCTCTGGTACCGCCGAAGACCGCCGCACAACTCGGCCGAGTTGACTGGGTTGGGCGTTCGGCGTTCGGAGAGAGTGGTTATGGATATCTTACGTCATTTCGTCTTTTGTCCTCGCTGTGCTCAGCGGTTGCCACAGCCGCCGCCAGCACCGAATTACATCGAGTGCACAGGCTGTAGGTTTCGGTGTTATTTCAACGCAGGCGCGGCCGCCGCCTGCTTTGTGTGGCGCTCCGATGGCAAGGTGTTGTTTATCCGCCGCGCCAAGGACCCCGCACAGGGACGCCTGGCACCGCCCGGTGGTTTTGTGGATGCTGGTGAATCTGCCGAGCAGGCAGTGACCCGGGAGATTTTTGAGGAGGTCGGCTTCCAAATCAGCCCGCCTGAGTTCCTGGGTTCGTTTCCAAATTCCTACTTTTTTCGGGAAATCCACTACACCACCCTGGACTTGTTCTTCACTGCAACTTTGGAATCGACGTCGGGTGTGACGAACCCAGAGGAGGTTCAAAGCTTGGTTTGGCTGAACCCAATGGATGTGGATCCTGACGAAATGGCCTTTCCGTCCATGAAAGCCGCCTTGATCCTCCTGAAATCAAATGGAGGCAGAGTCTCGTTAGGCTAAAACGTCATGCACCACTTCCCCGGCGACATCGGTCAGGCGGAAATCGCGGCCGGCATAGCGATAGGTGAGTTTCTCGTGATCGAAGCCCATCAAGTGTAACATCGTTGCGTGGAGATCGTGAACGTGAACCGGCTTTTCGACCGCACGGAATCCGAAGTCATCGGTAGCCCCATGGACATGGCCGCCCCGCACGCCACCACCTGCGAGCCAGACAGTAAATCCCCAATGATTATGATCGCGCCCTTTGCCATTGCCCGGCGTGCCCGGGGCGGGCATTTCCACTGCGGGCGTCCGACCAAACTCACCACCGCAGACCACCAGCGTGTCTTCCAACAACCCGCGCTGCTTGAGATCGGTCAGCAACCCCGCAATCCCTTGATCCACATCCCGCGCCAGATTTCGATGGGCGTCCGCGATCATATCGTGACTATCCCATGGCTGAACATCGCCATGATAACACTGCACCACTCGCACACCGCGCTCGATCAGACGCCGGGCGATGAGCAACTGACGCGACTGCACAGTATCGCCGTACAGGGCGCGGATGTGGGCGGGTTCCTTGGAAAGATCAAAGGCATCGGTGGCTGCCAGTTGCATGCGAAACGCCAGTTCAAAGGACTGGATGCGGGCCTCCAACTGGGGATCATCGCCACGGGGTCGCTGGTGCGCGCCATTGAATTGAGCCAATAAATCCAACTGCCGTCGCTGTGCCGCCAACGGCAACCGCGCATTGGTGATGTTTTCGATCAAGTCCTCCGGTTTGGTCTTCTTGGTGTTGATGTGTGTGCCCTGGTAAATGCCCGGCAGAAACGCGGAACGCCAATTCGACACATCCGACACGGGCAGCCCGGGACACAAGGCGATAAACCCCGGTAAGTTTTGATTGTCAGTGCCCAACCCGTAAGTGATCCAGGCACCATAACTTGGACGCGACAACCGTTCATCGCCACAGTTCATGAGTCGCATGGACTGCTCATGATTCGGCGTATTGGCATGCATCGATCGGATGAAGCAGATGTCATCCACGTGCTGGGCCATTTTCGGAAAAATCTCGCTGACCTCGATCCCCGACTGTCCGCAAGGCTTGAACGCGAACGGGGATGGCAGTGCAGCGCCCAAGGGACGTTCCGTCGTCAGGTTCCCCGTGGGAATCACCTTGCCCGCCCACTGGGCCAGCGCTGGTTTTGGGTCAAACGTGTCCACCTGCGACGGACCGCCGTTGAGATAGATGTGAATGATGCGCTTGGCGCGCCCCGGGAACTGTGGCGACTTCGTCGCCAAGGGGTTTTCCGCGCGGGCATCCTTGCCGCCACTTGGCAGCAATCCCGCAGCCGAACCCAAGAGGCGCGTGTCTCCCATCAATCCTGCCAAACCCAAATAGCCCAATCACGTGCCCATACGAAGCAGGAGCTCACGTCGGCTCAAGGGATTTCGGCGAGAGAGTTGGGAGGGATTCATGCGGAATTGGATTTAGACCATTAGACTTTTTCGATACGATCCCCCACGCGAATGCGCCCGGGTTGGATGACTTGGGCATGGACACCGCGCAGACGGAGTGGGGCTCGTTCCGGGGCGTTGGCAAATTGAAAGGCCGCGTCACCAAACCGACGCTTGAACTTCACACAACCCGTGTGCGGTTGTGCCGTGATCTCCAGAACTACCGCGCCAATCCGCAGCCGTTGTCCCACCGGCAAATTACGCTCGGTCAGATCCAAATCCACTAACAGATTGTCCCCCGCCAATTCCCAGCGTTCACGACTTCCCGCGATCGGCGCGAGAAACCGAGTGTTCATCAAGGTCAATTGGGTGTCCGGATTCACCCGACCATCGGGAAGCCGCCGTTTGCAATCGTGCCGCCATCGATCCCCTGGCAAACCATCCTCCATCGTTACCTCGGATTCCTGAGCACAGCGTCGCATGTCCTTGTCGGTGCGAATCACAATTCCCTCCAACACCCCACCGGTCGACGGAGATTTCTGCAATTCCGGCAATATCGCCGCCAATTGTTCGGCATCCAACTGTTGGGTCACACTCATCTTGAGCGAATTCGTGTCAGAATTAGTCGAGAAACACCAGCTCATTGGTCGCCAGCAGAACTTGAGCAAACTGGTCCCAAGGATCTACGGGTACCGCACCATTGTCCCCGCCTTCCGCCTCAGCAGACGTGATGAATCGCAGTGCCGCTGCCACTTCATCCCCACGCGATCCACGGCCCAGTACCCGACGGATCATGGCCTCCACCTTCCGGGTTGGATCCGTTTCCCCGCTCACTTCCGGGTGGGCCACGACCGCTCGCGCTTGTTCCATTACAAACGGCGCGTTCAACGCAAACAATGCCTGTTGCGGCACTGTCGTGCGCGGACGCCGTTCCGCACACGCATCCGGCGGCGCAAAATCAAAGGCCCGAAACAAACCCGGCAGGTTCTGGCGATCCACCAATCCATACAACGTCCGACGCCGATTCATGGCCTCGCCCGCAACATCCACCGGACGACCACCCATCGTTAGGTCCAGGCGACCGGACACAAACAGCAAGGTATCCCGCATCGCTTCCAACTCCACACGTCGGCGGGGAAAGTGCCCGAGCTTATGGTTGTCCGGATCCACAGGCCCTGACGTCAACGAGGTCGATCCCTGTTGAAACGCCGTGCTCATGAGGATCCATTTATGCAGGGACTTGACGCTCCAACCGGACTGGATAAACGCGCCGGCCAGCCAATCCAGGAGTTCCGGATGCGTCGGCGGCTCGCTCCTGGCCCCAAAATCTGCCGTGGACGACACCAATGGCTCGCCAAAATGATGCATCCAAACGCGGTTCACAAACACGCGCGCTGTGAGAGGATTGCGCGGGTCGACAATCGCCTCAGCCAATTCCAGACGTCCGCTCCCGTGCTGAAACACGCTCTCACGACCACCATTCAAAACCCGCAGAAAACCGCGCGGCACTGCCTCGCCTGGCCGCGATGGACTACCGCGCTGGAAGATTCGCGGGGCATAGGGTTCTGGCAGGTCGCTCACCACCATCGCCCGTGCAGGCGGCGCATTGGTGGCATGGGCGGCGAGCTTGTCCAACGCCAGAACCAACCCGCCAAACCGATCTTTGTCTGGGCGCGACATATGATTGGCTGTGTCGCGCCGCGGGAACGACATCGGGGCATCCGGTTCCACCACCACCGCCAACAACTCCCGTTCGTCCGCACTCAACGCACGCCCGGTTTTGGCCGCCTCTTTAGATGCTGCATACACCCGGCGAAACACCGCACCGTAAGTCCGGGCTACCGACGCGCGATTGGTCAACGATGCAGCCTTCAACGCGTCCAAGATCATTGGATTCCAATGCGGCGCAACACCCGTTCCACGCAGACTGGCATCCACACGTCGGGCTCGATCACCTGCCTCCCACACCGGCTCCGGCAAGGCAAACAACACTGCCCAAGGTCCGAACACCCGATCCTCAACGCGCACTCGCTGATCCAAAAACCGTCGTGTCCGCATCATCATCGATGGACGGAAATCATCCGGCGTCAGTGACAGGAAAAATTGAGTGGTTTCGGTGAAATCCGGCTGGGTGGTCGCCGCGCGCACCAAGTAATCACCGATCCGTTGACGAAACACTTCCGTTAGCTTCGCGTACTCGGCATCGATATGCGTCTCCAACTCCAGACGCGCCTTCTTCAGAGAGTCTTCGAACGACTCCCCACCCGGCACCGTCGCCGGCTCCTCGATGAGTGGCATCACATACGGACGTTCGCTCGAAGCAAAAACCCCGTACAACCCGTAATAATCCGCCATCGAGATGGCATCGTACTTATGATCATGACACCGTGCGCAACTTACCGTCAGGCCCAGCAACCCACGCGACACCGTATCGATCTGATCATCGATTTGGTCGTGAGGATTGTTATCGAAAAGACGTCCGAGCGTTAGGAAACCCATGGCGGCCAATCGCCAGGGTGGGACAGTTGGCTGTACCTGATCCGCTGCCAATTGATCCCGGATAAACTGATCAAAGGGCAGATCTTCGTTGAACGCACGAACGACATAGTCGCGGTAGGTGTAGGCGAACGGCCTCAGAGCGTCGCGTCCGTACAGCAATACGAGATCCTTGGTGTCCGCATACCGGGCCAGATCCAACCAATGTCTTGCCCAGCGCTCCCCGTAGCGCGGCGAGGCCAACAATTGGTCCACCACCCGTTCCCACGCGTCGGGACGGTGATCCTGCTCGAAGGCCTCCACCTCGGCAGCCGTCGGCGGCAATCCCGTGAGATCATAGCTGACCCGCCTCAGCAACGTGCGTCGATCCGCCATCGAGGCGAACCCCAACCCAACTGCTTCCAATTTCGACAACAAGAAGGCATCGATTGGGGTTCGAACCTGTTCCTGCTCACGCACCTTCGGAACCGCAATGGATTGAATGGGTTGATACGCCCAATGCTGTCGAGCCGCGTCGAACGTCTGTCCCTTCAATCCGGCGGCGTGGACTTGAGGGCTACAGAGGAAATACAACGATGCGAGGAGGCAGCGGTTGAGCAGGCCCCATGGAACTGGATTCTCGGCGGCAAGTTTCCTGCGACCCGCAACCACAGCATTGCCGCCGATTCGCAACGGCAGCCAGTTTCGGATGGGGCAGTCGACGTTCATAGAAACTCTCACCCTCGTTCGCAGGCCTACGCTTCCCTGTCAATACTTTCGGTGCGACCGCAGAGCCTACGGGGCCTCTCCGAGCTGTCTGAGATGGGGAGATAGGTTGTGCACGCAATTCACCAAAAACGGTGGAGGACCACGGCACTCCAAAGGCGTCGTTTTTGGAGTGCGGCAGCCCTCTCCGCTTTCCCCCCAGCTTCTCATGCGACGCCGACAACTCGGAGATACGCCCATGGCTCAGCACGGAAAAAAGAACGACTTGGGCAATTTCCCCAATCTAGGTATGGTCGCGGCCAATGACTTCACATGACGCCGAATCCACGATGGCGGTTTTCCTGGATTTGGAGAACATCGCCCTGGGTGCCCGCGATGCACGCTACCCGCGATTCGACATCCAAAAGGTCCTTGAACGGCTATTGCTCAAGGGACATATCGTCGTGAAAAAGGCCTACTGCGATTTCGATCGTTACAAGGAATTCAAACGCGATCTCCATGAAGCCGCTTTTGAGTTGATCGAAATCCCGCACCTCCGGATGTCCGGCAAAAATTCCGCCGATATTCGCATGGTCGTCGACGCCCTGGACCTGTGCTACACCAAAGGTCACGTCGACTCCTTTGTCATCATCAGTGGTGACTCGGACTTCTCACCGTTGGTCAGCAAGCTTCGGGAAAACGCCAAGACAGTGATCGGTGTCGGGGTCAAGAATTCGACCTCAGACCTGTTCATCAATAACTGCGATGAATTTCTGTACTACGACGATTTGGTTCGACGCGAACCCACTAAGCCCCGTCGTCCCTCTCCACCGTCCTCACCTGGCAATACTTCGAACACCGGCCCCGCCGTCGCACCCAACCCCTCGCGTGGTTCCGGTTCAGCCTCCACAGGCAGTGGCTCAGCCGCAACCGCATCGGCCCCAACACCGGTTCATGCGCCCACAACCGGGCCTGCGGCATCGGCTCATGTGGATCGCGACAACGACGGTCCCGACGCGTTGGAAGCCTTGGAATTGGTCGCTATAACCCTCGAAGCCCTCAGCGAAGAGCGTGAAGAAGACGAGCAAATCTGGGGGTCCATGATCAAACAAGCCATTAAACGTCGTCACCCCGGGTTCAACGAACGCGCCCATGGATTCCGGTCGTTTAATGAACTCCTCCTCGAAGCCCAAAAACGTGGTCTGCTCAAACTTCAAGCCGATGAAAAATCCGGCGGCTACCGCGTCCGACCGACCGATTAGGCCCCAAACAATCTGAGAACCACGGAGAACATGGAGTTCGCGGAACCTAGCCACGAGCCTGATTTCCCGCTTATGCTGTTGCCATGATTCCGATGTGGTGCCGTTCACTGAGAGGCGGCCTTGTTCAATTGGCAGGCATTTTTCACCTGGCGCTGGCCGTTCCAACCACGGCCGCTTCCACGGCACCTGCCGTATCTCGTCCCAATATTATTTTGATCCTGGCCGACGACCTGGGTTACGGCGAGTTGGGCTGCTTTGGTCAACGCGAAATCCGCACTCCGAATTTGGATCATCTCGCGGCACAAGGCATGCGATGGACACGCTTCTACGCTGGTTCTCCCGTATGTGCCCCCTCTCGCAGTGTTCTTATGACTGGCCTTCACACAGGCCACACGCGAGTTCGCGGCAATGCGCCACGCACCAACCGCATGGCCCAAATTCTACGGAAGGAAGATCGCACGCTCGCGCACTCGCTCCAGGGTGCCGGCTACACCACCGCACTCATCGGAAAATGGGGTCTCGCCCAGGAAGGAACCGACGGCATTCCAAACCGCATGGGGTTCGACTATTTCTACGGGTATCTTGACCAATTTCACGCCCACAACCCCTATCCCGAATTTCTGATTCGGCAGGAGGTTCGCGTGCCTTTGCGCAATCGTCTGGATCCTGCGGTTCCAAAGGAAGTGGCTAAGGAAGGTGCTGGCTGGGCGGTTAGAGCCCGCGACTTTGCACCCGACCTTCTAACGACTGAGGCCCTCCGATGGGTGGAGGCCAATCGCAAGAAGCCGTTCTTTTTGTTTTGGTCCCTGATCACCCCTCATGCGAACAACGAAGGCTCCAAAATAGGACGCGGCCAGGAAATCCCCAGCCTCGGTGATTATGAGAACCGACCCTGGCCGAGTCCGGATCGTGCCCATGCCGCGACCATCAGCCGTCTGGATCACGACGTCGGCCGTCTGCTCACCCTGCTGAGTCGATTGCATCTTAAGGAACGCACCTTGATTATTTTTACCTCCGACAACGGGCACCATCAGGAGGGCGGGAATCACCCGGAGTTATTTGATGCCAACGGACCGTTGCGTGGGTTGAAGCGGGACCTGTACGAGGGCGGCATCCGGGTACCGACGGTGATTCACTGGCCAGGACGTATCCCCGGTGGCACCACCTCGGATCATGTCGCCTGCTTCACGGATATCTGGCCTACCTTGGCGGAACTGACGGGAGCACGGATCCCGCCGGGATTGGACGGTCTCAGTTTCGCGCCAATCCTGATGGGAAAACCGCCCTCGCGTCGTCATGCCAGTTTGTACTGGGAATTTCACGAAGGAGGCTTCAGTCAAGCGGTGCTCATGGAAGGCCGTTGGAAAGCCATTCGGAAGAAACGACGGGACGCCGCGATTGAGCTCTACGATGTGGCCACCGATACCGGTGAAACCACCGACCTGGCGACCAAGCGGCCCGATCTACTGAAACGCGCTGAGGAATTGATGGTTACCGAGCGACGCGATCATCCGGATTGGCCCATCCGCGATGGAAAACTACTTCGCGATTGAACTTGGCTGGACGGTTTTGCACGCTGCGGCCTGTGACGCTATTTCGTCAACATGTCTCGGTCGCAGTCGGTCGCATCTCCGAGTTGCCGGCGCCTTTGGAGCACGGTGGCCCTTCACCGCTTTTGGGGAATTGCGCGGCCAACCGATCGCCAAATTTCCGACAACTCAGAGATGTGCCCATCGCCGTCATTGGCGTCCTGTTGGTGGCGACGGTCGCGTGCTCAACGCATCTCAAGAAGCCCCTCCAACAGGTCCATGTCAACTCGTCAGAGAGCGTGGTCTGTGTGGGTGAAGAACCCGCTATGCTCGCTCAAACGCCGACAAGCCACAGTCGCATTGAGGTGCGAAATAGCTACGTCCTCCGCACCAACACGGTTACTTACAAGGAGGGCGTGGATTACCTAGTCGATCGCCAGAGCGGTTCCATCCGCCGCACGCCCGATTCCAAAATCCCGGATTTTCGAAAGAATGTTTTATATGCCCAGGAAGATTTCGATCACTCGAAATTCCCCGGGTTCGGCAACACCCCATTTTTCGCCTATGTCACCTATGAGACCTCTCGGCCAAAATTCTGGCCGGTGCAGGCGACTCAAACCCATCTCCTGCCGAAATCGGTGGCCAAACTCAAGGCTGGCGGTCCTTTTCGAATCATTGCCTACGGCGATAGCATCACTGCCGGTGGGGACGTGACGCGATCGGATTTGATCTTTTGGATGCGTTGGGCGGACGCGCTTCAGGCGCGTCATGAACATGCGCGGATCATCGCCATCAACGGCGCGACCGGCGGGGACAGCACCGTGCAAGGCCTGGCCCGACTCTCGGCCAAGGTGCTCACTCTGCGGCCAGATCTGGTGCTGGTTGGTTTTGGTGGCTCTTCAGCAGAATCTGTGGGTGATTTGGAGTGGAATAGGGTGTAAGTCGATGACTTTTGGGATTGGATTCTGGTTGGTGGGGTAAGCGGCGAACTGGAGGTGCTGGGTGTCCAAGCGCCCGACGGCGCGAGCTTTGG
>SXGS01508342.1_pt1 | contig 40849 bp, 26 predicted proteins | sample 3174681 | NCBI WGS metagenome assembly SXGS01 (sample SAMN11356861, study PRJNA531348) | freshwater metagenome | isolation source: freshwater sample F1-80 | place: China: Fuxian Lake, Yuxi | collected 2017-12-25 | reverse complement strand
GCAGCAGTCCGTCGCCGATCGACGCGCTCTCGACGGCCTCGGTCTTCGCCTTGAATTGCGTCATTCGATAGAGCCAGCCGACCGGCGTGACGCAGGTGAGCAGCCACGCGAGTTCGGCATGGGCAGGCACGGCGGACTGCACCACCATCGAGCTCAGTTTCGGATCGATCCCGGCGGCGAGAAACAGCGCGGCGACCTCGAGGATCTTGGCGCGAAGCTCCTCCGGCTTCTGATAAACGGTGATCGCGTGCAGGTCGACGATGCAGAAAACGCACTCGTAATCGTGCTGCATCCGCACCCAGTTCTTCAAAGCCCCCAGATAATTTCCTATATGAAGATCGCCAGAAGGTTGGATGCCGGATAGAACTCGTGGTCTCATGCTAGGTAGGGGTAAACATCCATCCTAAACGAACTGCGATTTGAAAAGCTGGTTTTCGGGGGCGACGCGCTGGCGCGCCAGGACGGGCGAGTATGGCTCGCGCCATTCGTGCTGCCGGGCGAATTGGCGGACGTCGAGGCCTGGCAGGAGAAGCCGGCCCTGGTCCGCGGCAACGCCGTGTCGATCGTGGAGCCGTCGGAAAATCGCGTCGAGCCGCGTTGCCCGCACTTCCGAAAGTGCGGCGGCTGCCAATACCAGCACATGGCGGACGCGGCTCAGCCCGCCGCCAAAGTCGAGATCCTGCGCGAAGTGCTCCGGCGCGTCGGCAAGGTCGAGCCACCGGAGCGCATCGCGGTCGAGGAGGGGCCGATGTGGGAGTATCGCAATCGCATCCAACTCCACTTCGACGAGCGGCTGATGGGGTTCTTCGCGGCGGGTTCCAACGATATCGCCGCGATCGACTCATGCGCCGTGGCCTCGCCGCGGCTGAGTCGCGCGATCTCCTCGTTCCGCGCGATGAAACGCGACCGGGCGTGGCCGCGATTCGTCCGCTCCATCGAGCTGTTCACCAACGAATCGGAGGTGCAGGTCAACGTGCTCGACTCCGGTCCCAAGCACGTGAACCGGAGCTTCTTCGAATGGTGCGAAGAAGCGTTGCCGGGCGCCCTGACTCCCTCGCTCGACTACCAGACCGCGAACGGAGTGTTCCGCGTCAGCCACAAGTCGTTCTTCCAGGTGAATCGATTCCTGGTGGACAAGCTCGTCGAAGTCGCACTCGGAGACGCGGCCGGAGAGGAGGCTTGGGACCTCTACGCCGGCGTGGGCCTGTTCTCGATGGCGCTGTCCCGCCGGTTCCAGCGCGTGACGGCGGTGGAAGCCGTCAACAGCGCGGCGGCCGATCTCGAGCACAACGCCGCGCTCAACAACGCTCCAATCCGCGCGGTGCGTGCGTCGACCGAGAACTTCCTCGCCGCGAGCGCGGCGGCGCCGGAGTTCGTGCTGGCCGATCCGCCGCGAGCGGGGTTGGACAAGAAGGCCGTGGACGCGCTGGTGAAGCTGCGGCCGAAGCGGATCGCGCTGGTGAGTTGCGATCCGTCCACGTTGGCGCGCGATCTGGCGGGACTGGTGCAGGGCGGCTACTCGATCGAGTCGATGACGATGGTCGACCTGTTCCCGCAGACGTCGCACATCGAGTCGGTGACGAGGCTGTCGCTGTAACGCCGGGGCTCCGGCCGCGGCGGTCCGGCAAGACCAGGAGCGTCTCCACGAATTCAGCTTCACCGCGCTGTCAGTCGAACTGCGTGCGCGTCACATCGCCGCCCGTATCCACTTGCACCGCCGCCGCCGCCGGACAGCCGCTCATCGCCTCGAGCAGCGGAGCGCGAAACGCTTCCATCGATGGATAGCGATCCATTCCCGCGGCCAAAGAAGACTTGGCCGATATTCGCGACTACCATCTGGAGGAAGCTGGCTACCGTGTTGCCAGACAGATGGTTGTCGAGTTTGTAGAGGCCTTTCGATTTCTTGCACGAACACCAGGAGCAGGCCACGTCCGGCGGGACCTCGCCGAAGACCGACCAATTCTTTTCCGGCCGATGCGGGACGGTGTTCCTGACCGGGCGCCAGCACGCGGGCGAGAACCAGTCGGATGTGTGGTCAGGTTACTGGCGGGCTGCGCGTCAGAATTCGAATCGCAACCCCCTGCGGAACGCCCGGGCTCCGGGTTGGTCCCCGGTTGACGATCCGTTCACGCCGCCCACGCCGCTGATGACTCCGACGTTAGCCAATTGGCTGATGTTCGTGGCGGGGTTGGAATAATTCGGATGGTTGAAGAAGTTAGTTCCCGTGAGCTCCCAACGAAGATTGATTTTCTCCGTGATCGCAAACGTCTTGAAGAAACCGATATGCCATACGTTGACTCCGGGTCCTTTGATGACGCCCTTGGCCGAACCGCCGAAGCGGCCCAAGCCGGCGGCGAGGTTGCCGAACGCCGAGGCGTCGAACCACCGGTTGACTCTTCGTTGGTCATCCGGCAGGTTCGCGTTCCGCAGATGGTCGGGACGGAGGGTGACGTTCGCGGGCGTCGCCGAGCCGGTGAAAGCAGTGCCGACCGGATCCGGACCGGACCAGGCAGGCGTCAGAAACTGCCCGGAATAGTAGCTGAAGATGCCGCTCACATCCCAACCTCCCACAACCAGATTCGTGAACCGGCTGGCGTTGCCTAACATGCTCCGGCCTCTGCCCAGCGGCAACTGGTAGTAAAGGTTGGTCGTGAAGCGGTGGGTAGGAATGTCGGCCCAGACGGCACGCTCACGCGCCCGGTCAAACGGATTCTCGGGAGAAGCGCCGCGTTCGAGATCGCCGATGTCGCGCGCCCACACCCACGAACTCTGGAAATAGAGTCCACGGGCCATCTTGCGTTCCGCCTCGGCGGTCAAGCCGTGGTATTGATGGCCGGCGCCATTTGTGAAGTAACTGATGCCGGGGTAGTTCGGAAACCGCCGCGGCTTGCTCACATACGGCCGTCCATCGGGCACGGGCGCGTTGATGTCGTACGACCAGTCTCCCTTGCGCGTGTTGGTCCCCACGTACGAAAGACGGAAGCCCGTATCGAACCGGGAATGCTCCAGCGTCACGCTGTACTGCATGCTGTAGGGAATCTGTAGATTCGTGTTGACGGCCGCGGGCAGGCCCACGGTGCTCGGCCCGGCCCCGCCGGTGGAGGGGAACACTCGGGGCAGAATGACGTCGGGATTGACCGCCGGATTCGTGTAGGCGGGCTCATTCAATACGAAGGGAAGGCCCCCTTGCGTGAGATTCCGGGGCACTACGTCGAAGAAGATGCCATAGCCGGCGCGGAACACGGTCCGGCTGCCCCAAGGCCGCCAAGCGAGGCCGATGCGCGGCGCGAAGTTATTGCGGTCGCTCCTGACGATCGTGCGGCCGTCCAGCCCCACGCTCTTGGCTTCCACCACGTCTACGTAAGAGCGTGGAAACAGCGGGCTCACTTTGCTCAGTGACCCATCCTGCACGACGATTTTGCCTGAACCGATGTCGAACATCGCGCCAAGCCCGGCCTCCTCGGTCCACAACGGATGATACTCGTACCGCAGTCCCAGGTTGATCGTCAACCTGGAATTCACCTTGAAATCGTCAACCGCGAAGAAGTCGTACTGATACCGCAGCCGGTCGACTCGCACCGGAGCAAACGCGCGCGCGGCCGTGGTGGGAATGCCGAGCAGGAAATCTCCATACGCGTTGCCGGTGAAGCGCGTCGAGAAGTTCAGGCTGCCGAACAGATTCGCGTTGGCGGCGCCGTCGTCCCATGTCACGCGGCCAATGTTGCCGCCGAACTTCAGGTTGTGACGCCCCTTGAACCAGCTCACATGATCCTGGAACTCCTGTAGATAATTCAGAAAGCCCGGATTTCGGAAGTCGGCGGAAGTGAGCCCGGTCAGCCCAAGACCGGTCCAGCTCAGCTTGGTCACGCCGGTGATGTCGGGCAGATTCGGCGCCAACCCCTGCAGCCCAAGTTCCTGTACCAATTGGCGGCCGTTCAGAGGCGCCTCGATCGTGTTGTTGTTGTACACGAGGCCATACCGGAATTCATTCAACAAGGTTGGCTTGAACGTGTGCGTGTAGGCAAGCGTGACGGCACGGTTATAGCGGTGCTGATTGTGCTTGCCGATCGTGGGCATATTGCCTTGCCAGGCCTGGATTTTGAGATCCTGCAGCGTGAACCGGCCGTACACCGAATCGCGTTCGGAGAAACGATGATCGGCACGCGCGGTCCAGTAATTGGAGGGCGCGAACGGAGCAGTCAGGTTCTGGCGGTAGTTCTGCGTCTCCAAGACCGTGGGAGATGTCTGGAAATTGGGAATAGGGAAGAACCGCTCCTGAATCTTGAGGGACGTGGCATTCAAGCGTGACGCCGGAATCCGATTACCTGGAAATGGCGTGCCGCCGGCAAACGGGTCGTTCACAGCCGGCGCCCCGGCCAGATCTCCCTGGCGCCACTGGGCCAGCGGCACGGTGGGGTTCAGGATAGTCGTGGGCGGGCTCCCGCGTTGGGTCTCGAACGAATAAAAGAAGAACGTCTTGTCCTTGCCGTTGTAGAGCTTGGGAAGATACACCGGTCCACCCACGCTGCCGCCCGGGACGTGGCTCACGCCCGTGCCTCTGGCCAACGCGAACGGATTGCGGGCGCGGAACCACGGCGTGCTGAAGTAGTCGAACACGTTCCCTGTCAGCCGGTTGGTCCCCGATTTGGAGATCATCGTCACTTGTCCGATGGATCCGAACTCGGCAGTATTATTCGCGATATCCAGTTTGATCTCCTGGAACGACTCAATGTAGTTGCCCAGTGGTCCGATCTGCGTTTCATCCACTCCATCGCTCATCGTCGTTCCATCGATCGCCCAGTGCGACTGGTTTCCCCGGCTCCCGGCGAAACGGATGGTGGAGCCGCTGCTGGACTGCAGCACGTTCGGCGACAGAGAGAGAAAGGCCCAGATGCCGCGCGTGTTCAGCGGAATCGACTTCAGCAGATCCGCGCTCTTGGTGTCGGAGATGCGCGCCGATTCGGTTTCGATCAAACTCGCGCCGCCGGTGACCTCCACCGACGTTTCCACCGTGCCGACATCGAGCCGCGCATCCAGACGCCGGTAGTCGCGCGCCACCAACACCAGATTCCGAGCGACAAACTCCTTGAACCCCGTGGCGCGCGCGCTGACGATATACGCGCCCTCCTTGAGTTGGGCCAACGTATAGACACCCGCCTCGTTGGATTCGGTGGAGGTTTTCGTGTTGGTGGCAACGTGGGTTGCGGTCACCGCGACGCCGGGCACTGCCGCCCCCGTGGGGTCGGTGACGGCGCCAGTGATCGTGGCGAAAGTGGTTTGGGCTGGGAGGGTCCCAACGCAGGCCAGCAGGAAAGAGGCAATTCCCAAAACTCGAGACTTCATGAAGACTCCTATGGGGACACACTATAGCTTCAGGCGCGCCGTGTCAAGGTCCACTGCGTTATGATGGCTCCGTGATTGGCAGGCTCTGGCTATCGATGTCGCTCGCGGCGGGCGCCGTTGGCGCCGGACAACCGTTCGGGCAAACAGTGTTTCCGCTGCTGGAGAAGGCCGCGTGCCGGTCGTGCCACAGCGCCGATGGCGTCGCTTCGGCGACACGCCTGCGCATGCCTGAAGCGGGCGCCGGGAGTGAACAGATCGAGGCTTTCGGGAAGTCGCTGGCCGCCTTGGTGGATCGCGCGCGCCCTCACGAGTCGGCACTGCTGCGGAAGCCAACCAATCGCGTCGCTCACACCGGAGGCGAGCGCATCAAGCGCGACAGCGCCGAGGAAGCTGCCTTGCGGACGTGGGTCGATCGCCTGGCGGCGATGACGGACGGGGAAGCGGCAAAGGCGCGCTCCTACCGCGACGATGTTCCGCGGCGGACCGCCGGCCCGGTGCTCCGCCGGTTGACGCACAGCCAGTACAGCAATACGGTTCGCGATCTTCTCGGCGAGCAAAGCCAACCGGCCAATCAATTCCCGCCCGAGGATTTCGTCAACGGTTTCAAGAATCAATATCAGGCGCAGAGCTTATCGCCGATGCTCTTTGAATCCTACAGCGCGGCCGCGGAAAAGCTGGCCCGGAATGTCTTCAAACGCGGCGATGGAATGGACCTGGTGGGATGCAAACCGTCCGTCGAGTGCCGCTCGCAGTTCGTGCGAACGTTCGGCTTGAAGGCGTTTCGCAGGCCGCTCGACGCCAAGGAGCAGAAGCGGTATGAGGCGCTCTTCACGAGCCAGGCGGACTTCGCCCGGGACGCGCAAGCCGTCATCGAAGCCGTACTGCAGTCGCCGCATTTCTTATTTCGGTTGGACGAAACCAGCGACGCGGCCCTGAAACCCTACGCCGCCGCCAGCAGGCTTTCCTACTCGCTCTGGAACACCATGCCCGACGAAGGCTTGCTGCAAAGCGCGGCGAAAGGAGAGCTGAGGAGCCGCGATGGATTCGCCCGCGTGGCTCGCCGCATGCTGGAAGATCCCAGAGCCAGCGAGGCCTTGGACGACTTTGTCGCGCAATGGCTCCGGTTCGACCGCGTGATCGCCACTGCGCGCGACCGGCGCACGTATCCCAAATTCAACCGCGAAACCGCGGTGGCGATGACGGAGGAAGCCCGGCGTTTCGTGGCTGATCTGGTTTGGAGCGACGGCAACTTCATGGAGATCTACACCGCCGGGCACGGCTATCTCAACGCGGAACTGGCCAACGTGTATGGCCTGCCGGCTCCGGCCAAGGAATTCGACCGTGTCGCGTTTGCGCCCGAGTCCGAGCGAGCCGGGTTGCTGGGGCAAGCGCTCTTCCTCACGCTGACCTCCAAGCCGAGCGACACTTCACCCACGTCTCGCGGTCTGTTCGTGCGTGAGCAGCTTCTTTGCCAGCACATCGCCAATCCGCCGCCGGGCGTGAGCGCGAATCTGGCTCCGGTCAGCGAGACCAAACCACAAACCAACCGGGAGCGGCTGGCGATGCATGCCTCCGATGCGAGTTGCGCCAGTTGCCACGCGCTACTCGATCCGATCGGCTTCGGCCTCGAGAAGTTCGACGCGATCGGCGCGCGGCGGGACAAAGCGAAGCTGGTTTTTTACCCGCTGGACCGCAAGAGCAAGGAGCCTCCCAAGACGGTGGAGTTGGACCTCGACACGACGGGCCGCGTAGCGGGCATCGAGAATTCGGACTTCACCTCGCCACGGGAATTGGGCGCCGTACTGGCGCGCGCGCCGCAGTGCCAGGAGTGCGTGGTCAAACAGTATTTTCGCTACACGGCCGGCCGGACCGAAACCGCGGCCGACCGGCCCCTGATCCGCACTGTCTTCGAGCGGTTCCGGGATTCAGGCTTCCGGTTCCGCGAGATGATGGCCGCACTGATGACCGCCCGCGAGTTTGCCGAGACCACCGATTCCCATGTTGTTTCAAGCCACCCGTAGCTACCTCGCCATTTGTGCGTTGCTCTGGTGGCCCACCGCCGCCAGCGCGAGCGAACGGGAGACCGCCGAGTGGATCGTCCGTCAAGGCGGGTTGGTGATGGTCAACCGAGGCGCGCCCATCTCCGCCGTCGCGGATCTTCCCGCCGGCGAGTTCCACATTACGGGCATCGATCTCTATGGAACGCCAACCGTACCGAGAGACCTCGAGCGGCTGAGCGGCCTGACGGAACTGCGTGAGTTGTACGTCAGTTCCAAGACCTACAGCCCATCGAGCGACACCAAGGGCGACTTCGCCGACGATTCCTTTCAATTCCTGGCGAAGCTATCGAAACTGGAGACTTTCCACGTCAGCCTTCACTTTCTGCCGCACATCGACATCGCCGACGCCGGCTGGAAGCACATGACGGGGCATGCGCAGTTGCAAGATCTGCGGCTAGCGCTCACCCGCATCACCAAGCCCGAGTTGTTGGCGCCGTTCGTCAATCTGCATTCGCTCGACCTGTCTCAGGCCTACGTGACCGATGCCGCCATGAAGGGCTTGGCCGGCATGGTGAAGCTGAAGCGGCTCAATTTGGCGGGCACCTTGGTTACCGAGGCCGGCCTGGAACACCTGCAGGGCCTGACCGCCATCGAAGACCTGGATCTGGCCGGCGTCCGCATGACGGACCGGGGCCTTGCTTATTTGCAGAACATGACCGGCCTCCGCAAGCTCAATTTACAGAGCGCCGAAATCACCGACGCCGGCGTGGAAACGCTGCCGCGGTTCCGCGATCTGCGCGAGTTGAGTCTGTACCGCACGAAGATCGGCAATGCCGGATTGGGCGCGCTGCGCCAGTTGCCGAAGCTGAACGTCGTCGACCTGCGCTATACCCTCGTAACTCGTGCCGGCGTGCAATCGCTGCAAGCCGCATTGCCGCACAGCAGGCTGCATTTTGCCGATTCGGCGCCGCCACCGGTTGGGCGAAAGGGCCCCGCCAAGCCGGCCGGAGCGAGCCCGGCCGCGATCGCCGCGTGGATCAAGAGTCTGGGCGGCGAGACGATCGCTTCCGCGGGGCAGATCGATTCCGTGTCGCTGGCCTCCACATCCGTTACCGATGAGCAACTGCGGCATCTGGCCGGGCTGGCGGGGATCCGGCGGCTGACACTGGATGCAAGCGAGGTGAGCGACGCGGGCCTCGAGTCAGTGGCCGGGCTCACGGGGATCGAGGAGCTGAATCTGCGGTCGACGGCGGTGTCCGACCGCGGCCTCATCCATTTGACCGGATTGACGCGGTTGAGAACATTGCGCCTGAACAATACCCGCGTGGATGGCGAAGGGCTGAAACATCTGGCCGGGCTGCCGGCTCTAATAGAGCTGGACCTCCGCGGCACCTCGGTGGGCAACCAGCCGGCAGCGCTGCTCGCCCGGTTGACTGGATTGGAGCGGCTGGTGCTGGCCGACACCGAGATCTCCGACGAGGGGTTGGGGCAATTGACCGGCCTGAAGAACCTGCGCGTGCTCGATCTCAAGGGACTGGACACCGGCGACGCGGGCATCGGGCATCTGGCGGCCATGCCCTGGTTGCGAGAGCTTCGTTTGAACTACGGGCGATTCTCCGACAAAGCCTTACCCCGGCTGGCCGCGCTAGGCGGGCTGGAGCGTTTGGAGTTGATGAACACGCGGGCCACGGATGCCGGCCTTGAATTTCTCGGCGCGCTGAAGAATCTCACGGCGCTGAAACTCGATTACACGAAGGCCTCCGACAAAACCGTGGAACACCTGCGCGGCTTGCCGAAGCTGACGGAGCTGAGCTTGGATCATACAGAAGTCACCGACCGGAGCCTGGGCCTGTTGCAGTCCATGGCCGCGCTTACATCGCTGGACCTCTACCATACGCGGATTTCCGGCGAGGCCGTAGATAAGTTGCGGGCGTCGCTGCCGCAATGCCGCATTTCCCATGAGATCGGATCGGCCGGGCGCCGCGGCATATGAAGCGCGCCCTGGCCGCTGCCGCTTGGGTTGCCGCTCTCGCCGCGGCGGCAACCGACCTCGGTTGGGTCGAGCCACTGGGCGGACGGATCGAGCGCGATGGCGCCGGTCAGGTGTTGGCGGTCAACCTGCGGGCCAGTTGGGTATCGGACGGCGACCTGCTGGAACTGGCCCGGTTGCCCAAACTCGAGCGGCTCGATGTGTCGCGCACCCGGATCTCCGACAAAGGGCTCGCGTATCTGAAGACGGCTCCCGCATTGCGGGACGTGAGTCTTGCTTACGCGGAGAGAATCGGCGACCCCGCTCATGCAGTGATCAAGGAATGGAAGCAACTCAGGCGGCTGAGCCTGCGCGGCACGGTGGTGGCCGACGAAACGGCGGCTGCCGCCGCTTCCCTGCCTTTCCTCGAAACGCTGGACCTGGCCGATTCCATCGTGGGCGATGTAGGCGTGGAAGCCCTTGCCTCCGCGCCTCGCCTCAGGCAACTCTCGCTGGGGAACGTGCGCATGTCCGACATTGGCTACCAGTCGCTGCGGCAACTCACCGGATTGTCGTCGCTCGATCTGGCGGGCGGCCGGCACCGGGGCTTCAATACGCTCAGCGAACGATCGGTGCAGGCCATTGCCTCGCTGCGCCAACTGCGCATTCTCCGGCTGGGGAATCTGAAGTTTCCAGCGAAAAACTTCGTCTTGCTGACATCCCTGACGAGCCTCGAGGAACTCGGGCTGGAGTCTTGCCCGGAGGTCACCGACGACATGGTGTCTCATCTGGCAGGCTGGAAAAGTCTTCGCCGGGTGGACTTGACGGGGACGCGGATGACGGCCGATGGAGTGGCCCAACTGCGCGGAGCGCGGTCCGAGATGCAGGTTCTCTGGCAGCCGCCCGCCGCCGATGCCGGGGCTAAGCCGATATCCCGCTGAGCTTGCGGCTGGACGTTCCCACCGATTCCAAATCCAATCCGAGAACATCGTTGGTCAGGGCCAGATACAGTTCGGCTACCGTGCCGGTCATGCGGCTGTGGAGTCCTGTTTTGAGGCGCCCGGCGTGCCCGGCGAGAATGATCGGGCAGTTGGTGTTCTTGTGCGGATTGGCCTCGGCGTGCTCGTGAACGAACACCAGCAGCGTGTTGTCGAGCACGTTGCCCGCGCCTTCCGGTGTTGCTTTCAATTTCGCCACCAGATACGCGAACTCCTCCACATGCCAGCGGCAAATGTCGCGCAAGATGCGCTGCCCCGCCGCCCCGTCGGCGCCGGGCGCGAGCCCGTCGCGATGGGTATAGTCGTGATGGCGCGCGGCGGTATAACCGAGCCACGGAAACCGGGCGATTCCCTGGCACTTGGTCAACATGTACGAGGCCACGCGCGTCTGGCGCGTAACAAAGGCATAGGCGAGCAAATCGCTCTGGATCTTGGCCACGCGCGGCCAGTCCCTCATGTCTCCCTCGAAATCCGGAGGCGACATCCGCAAGTGGTAGCGTTCGGGCAAGTCGGAGACCGCGCGTTCGAGGTCGCGCACGCCGGTCAAGTGCTCGTCGACCCGTAGCGCGTCTTCCTTGGGCAGTTTCTTCCGCAAAGCCGTTGCGTCCTCGCGCACGGTGTCGAGAATGCTTCGTTTCCGCCGTACCCAGCCTTCCTCATGCACGCCGAAAAGCCGGTCGAACAGCTTGTGGGGAATCTCCTCGCACGGCAACGGGCGGTCGGCCGCCGCCCAGGTCATGTTTCGCTGCATCGAGGAACCGAACGATTCCTGCGTCACGCCGATTTGCAGCGACCGGAACCGGGACTCATTCCCGATCTTGCCCGCGATCGTGTAATCGAGGGAAGGTCCGCCGGCGCCTCGTCCGGTGAACGGCATGCAGGCCAGGATGCCGCTGGTGGAATCGGGATGAGTGCCTCCGCGTCCGGCGGCGTTGTCGAGTCCGGTAATGACGTGAACATCGTTGCGCAAGGCCGCCAGCGGGTTGAGGCAGGGCGTCAGATTGTAGTCCGGCCCGGTCTCTCCCGGAATCCAGTAACGCTCCGGAATGCCGTTGCCGTTGTACCAAAACACGAAGCGGCTTTCGATGGCCGTCTGTTTTTTTGCGCTGGTTCCCGGGCCGGCCGCATAGGCGTTGCCATGGGAGTTGAACATCGACACGAGCGGCGGGAGGCCGATCGTAATCGCCGCTTGGGATACGGTGCACCCCCTGAGCAAAGCGCGGCGCGACAAACGCATCCTACGAGTGATTACAGCGGCCATTCGCTCCAATCATACGCTATCGGCCACTGGCTCGCCGTTCACGGTTTTCGTCGCGAAAAGCGCGGTTGCAAATTGCACCAAGGCGCCATTGCACCAGAGGAGAACGTACGAAACTTCATGGCAGGCAGGCAATCACCGGTCCGGCGCACCTGCGTACCATGCCGCCCAGTTCCGCCGGAATCTCGCCAAACGCGCTGATCTTTCCCGGCATCGTCCCCGCCGTCCACGCCACATCGGTGTACCGCAGCACGCCCAGATAGTGCGGCCCGTGCCTGTGTGACGCCACCGGAGAGTGCAGCACCACCCGCGCCACCTTGCCGTCGAGGAGGGCCGCATACATGGCGTTCACGCCCATCTCGCCTTTCCCCGTCACCGCGACGCGAGCGCCGTCGATCTCAGGAAGCGTCCGCAGCAACGCCAGTGCCCGAAGCAACTCGAATACCTGCATGGACTCGATCGTCGTGCCCGCCACCATCGCTTCGCGCCGGAGGTGATGCACCGGATCGTCGTCACTGAAGCTCCGTAGATTCCGCTCGAGCACCCTGCTCCCCCGGTCCAGCGTCTCCACCAACAACACGGCCAAGCGTCCCCACTGATTTCGCTCTACTGGCTGTTCGTTTCCCCAAACCGGAATGCCTCGGCGATGGTCGGCGATCACCAGCGCCGGCAGGCCGCGCAGTTCGCCCCCGGCAGGCAGCGAAAGCGTCGCTTTCACGCGCAGGCCATCGAAAGCGGCAAAGTTCACCGTGCGGACCCGGCGTCCTTGCATCACTGTCCCGGCGCCCCATCTTGGATCAAGCGCCGCCTCCTTCCCTGGCGCCGGGAAATAGCGGAACACTTCCTCGCGCAACGTGGCAGCCAACCGGGCAGCGTCGCGCGTCCTGGTGCGCGGGCCGGGAAAGAGTTCTTCATCGATTCGCGACAACCGCTCATTGGCTGGAATCCCCGCGCGGTAACAAACGAGAGCGGCGTTATCCGGGATGTCCACCGGCCCCTCCTCTGTCACCGGCGCGCGGCTGCCGAGGAACTGCTCGAGGAAAAACGAGTAGACCGGCAACCGGATCGCTTCGGTGTCGCTATGCCCGCCCGGCGCCACCGCCGCGCGCAGGGCGTGCTTTGCCTGATAGAGCGAGTAGATCTCGCCGATCTTGCCCATCAATTCGTTGAACGTGTTCATCGGGAAACCCGCGTCGGCGTCGGCGTTGCATTGGAGTTGCGCGCGCGGGGCGATCAGCGCGCCGACCTCGGAGTAGAGCAGTCCGTACGTGTTCACCGGATACTGGCAGTCGCAATGCAACGCTCCGAGCCGTTGCTTGACCCACCCGTTGGTAGACAAGGTTCCCGACACGGGCGCCGAAGCCCGGATGCGCGGATCGATCGCCGCCAGGAAGAACGTGGTCATTCCGCCGCCCGAACGACCCGTCGCTCCGATGCGCGCCGGGTCGATATCTTTGCGCGAAACCAGGTAGTCCACGGCCCGTTTGGCGTTCAACAGCTCCGCGCCCAGCGGCGAGAAACCGCGGCTGTACCAGTGAAACCAGGCGTGCGCATACACGCCGTGATGGGTGAATTCCACCTCGCCCATTTCGATGTTGTCCATCACCAGCACCGCGATGCCGTGCGAAGCAAACCAGGCGCCGTGGCGCGAGAAATAATTTTTATTGGCATGCCCGCATTGATACAGCACCACTGGATAGGGCCCGGCGCCCCTGCGCGGCAGATACAGATTAGCGGTGAGAAAGACGGAGGGCGCGGTTTCGATCACCAGGTTCTCAATCCGGTACTGACTGAACTCCTGCAAGTGAACGGTCTTCGCCGCCGGCGCCGCCGCCGGCCACCGCATATCTCCCCACAGCATCTTCTCTAATTGGGCCCGCGTTCGCTGCCGCCGCGTCTCCCATACAGCCACGTTGCCGACTCCATCGAAAAGATGCTCGTGCCGGCGGCTGATGCGGCGTTCGAAATGCGCTTGCAACGCTTCGTACTCGGCGTTCTGCGGAGGCACGGGCGGCCGTTGCTGCGCCGCCAAAGAAGCCGCCCAAACCACTGCGATTCCCGCCGTCAGCAATCTCATCGATGAGCCTCCATCAATACACTATCACCGGTCTGCCTATTCACCACTCCTGTTCGCCCGTGATCGAAGCGTGCGAAGGATGAGGTGAGCACCAGGGCCGCCGCGCCACGGGAGCCGCCAGCGACCGCGCGGGTGATGGCGGTGAATAGGGCGGGGAAGTCAGGGAAAGAGTGCGCGGGGAGCGGCGGCACTACCCGTTCCGCATCATCTCGTCCCACGTGACCTCGCGCTTACGGTCGATCGCCATCCGACCCAGGATCGACGTCAACGTGCTCTCCGCCGCGCGGACACCAACGTTCCCGGGTCTACCCCCGGCGATGCGCTGGACGAAGGCCCGCAGTGAGCCGATGGAGTTGTCTTGCCCCGCCTTCTCCGTGACCGGCGCCGCGCCCGTGCTATCGGTCCAATACTCGCGCGCCGTCTCAATGAAGCCGTTCTCGCCAATGTAGTGTTCTTTATTCGAGCGGGGATTGCCTGGATCGTCGTTGAAAGTAGCGACTCTCCGCTCGAAGCCTGCTAGGCTGAGAGCATTTCTTTGCAGGGAAAAAAGGGAGAGCCGCATGAAGAAACCATACCAGATTGAAGGACATCGAGCCGTGAAACGGCTCGCGCGGATGACGACGGAAGGCAACCCCGCCGTGCGGATGGTGCTGCCGATGGCCGAGGCGGTGGTTTGGCTGAAGCAAGGAGCCGGGGAGTTGATCCGGCAGGCGGGGGTGAAGCTGTTGCGATTGACGGTGGAGCAGGAAGTGCGAGAGCTTGCTGGGGGGCGCGGCAAGCCGCAAGCCGATCGCCAGGCCCACCGCTGGGGCGCAGAGGACGGCTACTTGCGTGGTGATGGGGCAGAAAGCGCCGATCCAGCGCCGCACCACTTGGACGCCACTTCCACTGACGGCGCGGACGCGCGGGCACGCCGTGCCGTAGTGCTCGCCCAGTTCTTCGTAGGTGCGGTTCAGTTCCGTTTATCGGGCGCCACCAACTCCGTCACGCCGCCGGCGAACTCGAAGGCGCGCTGATGCGAACCGATCCAACCGGCCAGATCCTGCCCCAGCGTGGCTTCGGCAAACGTGTAGCTGCTGGCCCCCAGCACGGCCACGAAGGTCGCCGCCGCGAAATCGACTTCGCCCGTGACGGTGCAGATCCAGATCGTGGCGCCCGCGTAGTCGACGAACATCTTCTCGCCAGCGCGATGTTCCTGGCGCCACACCAGGTCCAGCTTTTTCAGCCAATCGCGATAGAGCTCGCGGAACCGGCTGTAGCTGTAGCCTTCGCCGCGGTTGATCCGGTACTCCCAGATCAACTGCGGAGCCGGACCCTTGTGGCGTTGTAGCTCGCGTTGGATCGTCAGCCATTCCGGCCCGGGGTGCTTGCGCCAGAACTCCGGCGTGGGCTGGTGCGGATAGAGCTTTCGCTCAATCTCCGCCTCATCCCATGCGCCCGCCCCCGGCCAAGTCACCTCCGGCGGCGGTGGCCGCCGCCAGGTACTCAGAAACCGTGCTCTGGGCAACGCCGCAACTGCCGCCGATGGCCTGCCGGCTCAGGCCGCGACCGCTAAATCCAGAACTCGTTCGATCTTGCGCATAGGCAACCTCCGTGGCAACTCAGGGTGTCTCCTCTGTCTATCAGAGGTCCCATTTCGCCAGGCTGCTTGCGCCACTAGCCCGAACTCATGTCGATCGCCATTCCGATTCTCCGGTCGAAAAATGATCGCCATCAGGCCGGAATCGTGATCGACATCACTTCGGAATCGTGATCGGCTTCGCACGAAATTTGCGGCAGGAGGGGGATTGGGCGGCTGGCAACGACTTCCTCCTCGCGGTCACTACAATTCGATTTCCAAGGAGGTCTTCCTTGATTCAGCTACGCCAGATCCCGTCTATCCTGCTTGCCACTGCGTGCGCAGTGGCGCAAACGCCTAGCCCGGCGCCCACCATTTCGGCGGCCGGTATCGTTAACGCGGCGTCACTAAGCCGCACAGCTAACGCCACCCTGGCGCCCGGTTCAATGGCCACCATTTTCGGCGAGAACCTCTCCACGACCACGGCTCTGGCGGAATCGCTGCCTTGGTCGACAGCGCTGGGCGGCGTTTCAGTGACGTTCGCCGGGATGCCCGCGGCCGTCTTTTATGTGTCGCCACGACAGGTGAACGTGCAGGTACCGTGGTCCATATTGGAGTTCGGACAGACGACGCGGATGGCGCCGGTGGTGGTAACCCGGGGTGGTTTGGCGTCAATGGGGATGGATGTCGCTATCGGGCGGAGTTCGCCCGCCATCTTCACCTCTAGCGGCATGGGCGCCGGCCCGGCAGTGGCGATGAACGTATCCGATGGCACGATGGCGCAACCGAGTCGCGCCGGAGCGCGGCCAGCCCGGACCGGGTCGGTGATTGCAATCTACGCCACCGGCCAGGGCCCCGTGTCGCCCACCCTGCCTACCGGCCAGCCTACGCTCGACGTCAACCGGCGGAGCACCATCCTGCCGGAGGTACTTATCGGCGGGCGCCCGGCGCGGGTGCTGTACGCGGGATTGGCGCCGAATGTGCCGGGCATCAATCAGATCAATGCCGTCGTGCCGGAGCGCGTTGCCGCGGGCGGCGCGGTGCCGCTGCAGATCCGATCCGGCGGTGGGACGTCGACCGACCGTGTGACGATCGCCGTAGATAGCGCGATGGAGCCGGCGGCTCCGCTTCCAGGCGCCACGGCGGCCGACGTGTGGAACTACCTTTCCAGGCAGAACTACCGGCAGAACTTCCCACTGATCGAGGGCAAAGGACAGCTCTACTCAGGTATTCCGCCGCACAACAATCTGCTCACGGTGCAATTGAGCCCGAACGCGCAGGAGGCGATCAATCGCAAGGCCGGCTCGGTCCCGGCGGGCTCGTTTATCGCCAAAGACGCGCACGGCCCCGACAAGAATCTCCTCCTCTCTTACATCATGTTCAAGATACCCGGGTTCGATCCAACCAACAACGACTGGTTCTACTCGACGCGCCGCCCGGACGGGTCGTTCGGGGCGTCCGGCGCGGTGGCCGGCTGCATCGGATGTCATGCAAGATCGAAGGCCAACGACTACATCTTCCTTGCCAACGTGGCGCCGAATCCGGCGCCGAACGCGGCCGCCGTCGGGCAGTTCCTGGCGAACTCCAACTACCGCGAGGCTTGGCGGTTGTGGCCGGGTACCACGGAAAAGCAAGCCAGTGCCGCTCCGCATGGCGCTATGGTGTCCATCTGGCTGAACGAGCTTGCCTACAACGCGATCCAGAGCCGCGCCGGGAGAATGCCGGAGGGCGCGCTGATCGTCAAGGAGAACTTCATGCCGGACCGTACTTTGGCGGCGCTGACGGTAATGTACAAGTCGACCGGCTTCGACCCGGCCAATAATGACTGGTATTGGCTCCAACAAACCCCCGACGGCGCGGCAGCGGCCGAAGGGCGCGTGCAGGGCTGTACGAACTGTCACAACGCCGTGGCCTCGAACGACCTTCTTTACACGGGCTCCATCGCCCCCCTGCCTGAGCCGCGCTCCGCAACCGTTTGGCCCTATCTGCAAGCGCAGGATTACCAGAAGAAGTGGACACTGATGCCTGGAACCACGGCACAGATGCCGGGCAACTCGCCGCACGGCGCGTTGATTACAACCTATGTCAATGACATAGCGCTCAACGCCATCACCGCCAAGCGTGGCACGATTCCTCCGGGAGGCATGGTGCTGAAGGAAAACTACATGCCGGACCGCACGCTGGCTGCCGTGACGCTCATGTACAAAGCCGAAGGCTTCAATCCGGACGGCAACGATTGGTATTGGATGCAGCGCACAGCCAATGGCATGGTGCCCGCCGAGGGCCGTGTGGCCGGATGCATCAATTGCCATAGCGCCAACGCCGGGAATGACTTTCTGTTCTTGGGCGCGTTGAAATAACCGGCCGGGTGCATCCGCCGGGCGTCCGGGCGAGCATCGACCGGGGTCTTATCGCCGGGCACTATCGCGACTTGCTGAACGTAGCAATTTCGATAGTGCCCCGGGCGCGGATTCCGGTATCGGCGATCTTATGGCGTGTTGGATCGGAGAACCGCGGGAACGAGGTGTATCTCGCGATGCGGGAACTGGGCCGCGTTGGCACGGTGACTGGCCAGCCGGAGGCGGTAAGTGCTCTACATCTATCCCTATCCGCTCAGCCGCGAGGTCCAGGCACGGCTCCGCGTTCCTCCTCGCCATCCCTCTCGTCGCCACGCCCCAATTTCGCGCCGTAAACAATTACTCAAAATCTTCACGAGCCGCTGCCGGCCCGCTACACTCCAGGCACAAGTCCGCCGCCAAATCCGGCCGGCCCGGCACAACGCCAGCAAGCACGGAGCGAGCCCCGCTCCCTTGCGTTTCAATTTGAAAAGCGAGAACCGCTCGCCAAAAGGGACAAAGCAAAGGTCGCCCGACCGGCCCTTTTTGCTGCCCGTCCGCCTGAAGGCATTCCGGAGACCTTCCAACTGTTTGCGCGGATCGTCACACGCGGCATGGTAGTTCTCGCTGGGCGGCGGCATCGGTATCGAGTCGAGTAGTCGAGTAGTGGGAGCGTTGGATTCCCGCGGCGATCGGTGATATACTCATGGGCCAGACCGATTTGGCAGTTCAGCGTTCGGGGGATACATGTCGATCAGAGGGACGCTTCTTTTCTTTGTGTTGCTGGGAGCCGGCGGCCGCGCTCAAGTCACCACCGCCACCGTCTACGCCACCGTCACCGACTCGTCCGGCGCCGTGGTGCCGTCGGCTCCGGTTACCCTGGTTCACGAAGAAACGGCCACGGCCATCACCAGGCAGACCAACGAAGCAGGCGAAGCCGCTTTTGACTTCCTGCGTGTCGGAACCTACGTGGTGCGCGTCGAAGCTACCGGATTCAAGCGGTTTGAAAGCAAGGGTCTGGCGCTCTCCTCCGGGCAAACGGTACGGCAGAGCTATTCACTCGAAGTCGGAGCGCTGAGCGATACGATCACCGTGGAGAGCGCCGCGCCTCTGGTGAACACGGCGTCCTCGGAGCAAATGCAAACGTTCGAAGGCTTCAAGGTGACCGAACTGCCGCTGGGCCGCCGTAACGTGAGTAGCGTGCTCCGGTTGACCACCGGCGTCGACATCGGCTCCAACCGGACGCTGCGGATCAACGGCGTGGGTTCGAGCGGCACCGGCATCAGCGTCGACGGCACCGACGCAAACTCGTATCCCGAGCAACGCGGCATGGCCCAGTATGGTGCGCGCAACTACATCGACGTGATGAGCATCGACGCCGTGCAGGAGGTCCAACTGGTGCGCGGTATCTTACCGGCCGAGTACGGCGGCGTGCTGGGGGGGCAGGTGAACGTCATCGCCAGGTCCGGCTCGAACCAGTGGCACGGGTCTTTCTTTGAAAACTATCAATCGCATCTACTGAATGCGCGCAACCCATTCGTGGCGGCGCGGACGGCCGCGGGGAGTACCATCCCGAAGCCCCGCATCGTCTTCAATCAGTTCGGTTCCGCGGCAGGCGGCAAGATCATCCGGGACAAGCTCTTTGTCTTCGGGACGTACGAGGGCTATCGTGAATCGGCGTCGCGGCGCGTGAACGGCGCCATACCCACGCAGTCGTTCCGCAATGAGATTCTGCGCGCATTGCCGTTCCCGGAAACGAAGGCCATGCTGGATCTGCTTCCCGCCGTGAATGTACCGGTCAATGACGATATCGGACGCGTCGAGGGCATCCGCAATGCCACGAGCAAAGAGAACCACGTCATCGTCAAAGGCGACTACCGCGTGACTGCCGCGAGCAATCTCACCGTGAACTACACGCGGATGCGTCCGTTTGGCCTCGACCCCAACTACCTCACCGCGAACGACCGCACGTTTGAATACGTCCAGGACCGGATGAGCACCAGCTATACTCTCGGCCGGCCCACTTGGACCAGCGAGACACGCTTCGGTTACAACTTCAGCGACATGAAACGGCTGGACGCGTACTTTAATCTGAAGGATCCCAGCGGTAAAGCGGAGAAGGCTCCCTGGGACCGCAGTTTGCCGCGCATCAACGTCGCCGGCCCTTCCGGGTTTGGCCTGGGCGCCGCGGAGATCTGGGACATGGATGGCGCCACCTACAGTCTCGATCAGAAAATCTCGCGCCACGCGGGCAAGCACTCGTTCAAATTCGGCGGCCGCTACATGCTGTATAAGGGTTTCCGCAGCAATCCCGAGAATCCGTCATTCGGCTTCGCGAGCAGAGCGGACTTTCTGGCCAACATCCCCAACGGCGTCACCCCGACCTTCGGCTCGCCGTACTTCAAGTCGCGCATGTACGAGTTTGGATTGTTCGCGCAGGACGATTGGAAGATCACGTCAAGGCTCGTGTTGAATCTCGGCTTACGTTGGGATTTTTACTCCAACATGACAGCGGAGCCGGTCACGGATGTGCCAGTGGGATTCTATAACCTTGCGCCGCCGGCGGACTGGGCCAAGCTCGATTTCGGAGCCGCGCGAGATCCGAAGAATCCCTACCAGCACGATCCGTGGGTGAACCTGGGTCCGCGCCTTGGCTTCGCCTACAATCCGGATGGCAGGGCCAAGACCGTGGTGCGCGGTGGAGCAGGTTTGATGTTCAGCCCGCAGATGCCGGGCGCCATGCGCCAAGCCGTGGCGCATCCCGTCGTTCCGTTTCGCACGAGCTGGTCTTTGGCCGAAGCGCGCGACCTCGGTTTGAAATTCCCCCGCTACACGGACGAAATGCGCACTCTGGTGGAGCAGCAGAATGCGCGCACCGGAACGCGTTTTCCTTTTTCCGCCTTTAACCCTGGCCTGGAAAACCCCTACGCCATGCACTTCCAACTGAACGTGCAGCGCGCGCTGACCTCAACGACGATGTTCGAGACTGGATACGTGGGTGTGCGGGGTGTGAAGTTCCTCCTGCACCGTCGTGTGAATCTCCCGGATCGCATCACCGGCATTCGTCCGAACCCTTCGCTGGTGTTCGGTGGACCCTACTACGTGGATCAATCGCAGCAGACCTCCTATCACGGCTGGCAGAGTTCCTTCCGTAAACGCTTCGCGAAAGGCTTTGCGTTCGACGCGCACTACACCTGGGGCAAGGGCCTCGGGGTCACCGGCGGTGACATCGGCGCGTACTATGGTTCCGATCCGGCCATCAACATTCAGGACTTCGACAACATCCGCCTCGACCGCGGACCCAACACGGGCGACGCTCGTCACCGCTTCCTGGCCGACTGGATCTACCATCTGCCTACCCTGCAACGCTGGCATCCGTTCGCGCGGAAGGTACTCGGCGGTTGGGAAGTGGCCGGTATTTTCAACACCCGCAGTGGCGAGCCATTCACTCTCACGCAGCCCTGCGGACCGTGGCACTGCCGGCCGGATCACGCGGCCGGAAATGCTCAGCCAGTTTTGGACAATTGGGAAAAGAACGATACCACGCGTTGCGTGGTGGGCGGACGCTGCTCGATTCTCTATATCAACCGCCCGGCGTTCACGGCCGTGCCGCTGAACCCGAATACCCGAATCGCCGTGCGGGCCGGCAACGTGGCCAACGGATATCTGCGTACTCCCCTTACCTGGAACGTCGACTTCAACCTCAGCAGGAACATCAAGATCGGCGAACGGATCAATCTCCAGGTCCGCGCCGACATGTTCAACGGTCTAAACCACGTGAACTACAATGGCCCGACTTCCGACGTTACTTCCGCTACGTTCGGGGAGATCAATGGCGCCGGCGGTATGAGAGTGGTTCAGTTGAACGGGCGGCTCACCTGGTAGCGCCACCGATGTCGATCTCCGGTTTCCCGTCGGTGGAGCCGCCGGCGGCGCGGAGGACCGTGCCGGTCAATGCCGCGGGTGAGAGCTTCTCCGTAACGGGGCTGTTCGCCGTTGCGCAGTGGTCCTCACCTCACTCGGCCTAAACGCGGACGGTCTTATGGGCCGGATATGCGTCAATATCGATGGTGGCTATTGCGCACGGCGGTATCCGGCGATGGTGGAGTAGAGCTGCTGTCGAAAGTGCCGCCAGCAAGCCTGTCTTCACTAGAGATGCTCCGCATCGACTACGTAGCCGCGCCTCGGATTCGGCCCGGCGGCGCTCGCAACACGACTCATGTTACTCGCACCGCGGGCTGCCAGCCTAGCCCGGGCTAGTCGAACTGCGTGCGGGTCACATCGCCGCCCGTGTCCACTTGCACCGCCGCCGGCGCCGGACAGCCGCTCATCGCCTCGAGCAGCGGAGCGCGAAACGCTTCCACCGACGGATAGCGATCCTGCCTCCGCCGCGCCAGGCAACGCGCCAGCACGGCGTTCAACGCACGCGTGGCCGGGTCGGCGCCCGTCAATTCGAACCGCTGGCGCAGCATCGCCGAGAGCAGCTCCGCCGGGCTGCGCCCTGTGTAGGGACGCCGGCCGGCGATGGTCTCCACCGCGATGACGCCAAACGAGAACTGATCGCTACGTTCGTCGGACTCCTCGCCCGCCAATTGCTCGGGAGCCATGTATCCGAGCGTGCCCATGACGGCGCCTTGCACCGTCAGGCTGACCTCGGCGGCATCGGCTAGCGCGAGTTTGGCGAGGCCGAAGTCGAGGATCTTCACCACGGGCAGTCCGCCAGGCGAAGGAACCAGGAACACGTTGTCCGGCTTCAGATCCCGATGCGCGACGCCCGACCGGTGGGCGGCATCCAGTCCCCGCAGCAGTTGGTCGAGCAACGGACCGGCGGCCGGCGGCGGGAGGGCCTTTTCGCGGAGCAGCATGTCGCGCCATGTTTCGCCCACCAGAAGCTCCATGACGAGGTAGGCGCCGTCTCCACCAACGCGGCCGAAATCGTGGATCAGCACGATGTTCGGATGATTCAACCGGGCCGATGCCCGGGCCTCGCGCTCGAAGCGCCGCAGCGCGTCGCGATTTCCGAACAACGAGCCCATCATCACCTTCACCGCCACCTTGCGGCTCAGCCGCGCGTCGTGCGCTTCATAGACCGCGCCCATTCCGCCCCGGCCGATCCGCCGGTCCAGCCGGTACTTGCCGTCCACCAGACGCTCCACCGGGAGAGTGAGGGTGACCTCGCTTCCATCGTCCGGACAGCGCACGGCGTCCGCGTCGAAGCAGCGGCCGCAACGGGTGCACTCGCGCAGCAGTTGGATGTTCCTGGAGTCCAGCCGCCCCAGGACCTCGCGGCGAATGCGGCCTTCCTCTTCCACGCGCCCGCTCAGCCAGATTCGCTCGCACACCAGCGCCGCTTGCGTGCCGATCGCGTGCAGCATGCGCCGGTCGGTGCTCGTGTACGGCTCCTCGGAGAGCTTGTCCCCCAACAACAACATTCCGGTGATTTGTTTCGAACTGCCGAGGAACGGAACGATGAGCCGGGTCTCCAGGCGCTCGAGCCAGTCGAGATCCGCTTGGCTCGAAGCCGGGGAGACAGCCAACGGGAAGTCGCACGGACCGGTGGCCGAGCGGAGCACGTCCAGTACTTCCGAGTTGGCGGGAAGGCCCTCGCTGCCCTTTCCGCCGTGCAGACCCGACGAGTATCCAACGGTGAACCCGCTGGTTTCGTTGTCGCGATACAGCACTCGCAATACGCGCGGGTGCAGCGCGGCGGCGACCTCGGTGCTCACCAGGCGCGACACCTCGTCGAGCGAGACGGCGTCCTTCAGGCGTTCGGGCAGGTCGCGCAGGATCCGTTCCTGGTCATAGACTTCGCGGAAGAATCGCCGGTCCAGCCAGAGACGCAGCCCGTTGCCATACCGCAAACCCAGCGCGAGCACCGCCAATAGCGCCAGATTCGCTCCTCCGGCGCCGCGCAGGAACAACTCGGCGAACGTACGGTCGGGGTCGCGGATCACCGGCCAGATCAGGCCGGCGGCTGGCAGTAGCAGCAACGCGCGCATGGACTCACGCGCGAGCAGGTAGCGCACGCCGCGCCGGACCACCATCCTCACGCCCATCACCTCGTGCTTGCGTACGGCGTAGGCGAGCGCGATGGGGATTACCGCCAGCGAGCAGTTGGCGGCGAAGTTCCAGGGGCGGAATAGCGCGTCGTTCCGGTAGCCGGGGGCGGCGAACCGGAGCGCGTTCAGCACGAGTTGATAGAACAAGAGCGGGAACAGGCCCGCCACGCAACCCACCACTACCCAGCGGATGCGGCGGCGCATGCCCTCGTCCCGGACCAGCCGGTATCCGCGCCAGAGCACTCCGCACATCGCGAACAGCGCCGCGGTCTCGAAGTGTATCCGCCACTCCCAGAACGCTTGTTGGATCGCCGCGAACGCGGAGCGCTGGAAACCGGAGCGCGCGGCCGGCCCGGCGAGGTTGGCGGCCAGCATCGGCAACATCGTGATCCACAGCATCGCGGCCACCACATGATAGCCGCGAACGACCCAGGCGATCGGTCTGTCGGGGCGCGCCATGGTGACCAACGCCGCGACGAAATGCACGCCCAGGGACAAGTGCCACGGATCGTGCAGCCGCAGGATGTCCAGCACGGCGCGTTCCCACGGCTCGCCCGTGTAGCCGTACTCGCGCATCGCGATGGAGAGGTAGCGCCACGCCACGAACATCCAGGCAATGAATCCGATTTGCGTGACACGCTCGCCCGATTGCGTCCAGCCCATCACGATCCCCATCGCGAAGAACGCCGCGCCGATCACCAGGTACGCGGCCATTCGATGGCCGATCGGCACGGGCCTGGGTCGCGGAACCTCCAGCGAGGCCACGATCCGCTCCTCTCCCCGCATCGCGGAGATCGTGTAGCGTTGGCCCGGTTGCAGGAACCGTTGGGCCGCGCCCATGCTGTAGCGAGCGTCGATGGGATCGCTGTCGATGGCTCGCAGCCGGTCGCCTGGCCGTAGAACCGCCGCCGCGGCCGAGCCGGGCGCCGCGTCGCGAACGGTCCATTCGCCCCGCGAGCGCCGCGCGGTCCAATCGAGCCCTTGTGCCGACTGGCCGTATCGCGAGATCATCCACGCGGCGAACACGTACCCGCTCAGGACGAGCGCCGCCGCCGCCACGACTATAGCCCGGAATGCCCGCTCCATCGATTCTCAGATCCTACCAAGGATCGCGCCGCCTACGGGTGTTTCGGGACAACGCCGCCGTTCCATGACACTCCGGCGAGGCACGCAACCAGCGCCGCGTCCGTCATGTAGTGGAACAGCACCAGATGACGCGACGTCTCACACGCGTCGGCCAGCGCCGCCAACAGAAGCTCCACCGCCGCCATGGCAAACAGCAGCGCGGGCATCGATAGCCACATCCGCCTGGCCGCGATCCACGCCGCGGCGGCGGCGAACAGCAAGGGCAGATGCCACGGCGCGCGCGCGATCAGCCACGATCGCATCGCGCTCCAAAGCGCCAGTACGCCCATCGACTTCGCGCCGGGTTCGCGCCCCGAGGAGCGATCGAAGTTGCCGAGATGCACCGGGCGGATGAACGGGGCTTCCACCCGCATGTCGCGCCACAGGAATCGAAGGGCCAGCCCGGGGCGCTCGAGATAGAGGCGCGCCATCGACGAGTGGCGAACGCGTCCGGCGAACTCGTCGAGCCATCGCTGGTCCTGCGCCGGCGATTCGGGCATGAAGGCCGTGGTGTGCTTCCACTTCAGCTCGTCTTCGCGGACGCCGAGGCGCAACGCCGCGCTTCGAAAGCCCGCGTCGTCCTCGGTCTCGGCGATTTTGGTGAACACCAGGTTGTACATCGCCTGCCCGCGATAGAACTCCGGAATCGACCGGAGCTGCGCGATCGAGACCGCCACGATCGTCATGGCGATGACAGCCGGTGTTTTGGTCCGCTCCACCGCCAACACCGCCAACGCGAGTAGGAATCCCAGCGGCGCGTGGGACGACTTCGAGCAGAGGAACGCCGCCGCGGCCGCCAGAAAGAGAGCGCGCGTCCACGGGGCGGGGCGGGCCGCTGTCCGCGCCAGAGCCGCCAGCGCCAGCGATAGCCAGACGATCGAGCCCGCATCCATGAACATCGAGTTGAAATAGGCGCTGTAGGCAATGTCGAGCAGCGGCGGAATCCCGATCAGCGCGCGCCACCCGAGAAAGCTCGCCGCCACGGCGAACGCCGCCAGCATCGGAACGGCATAGGTGAGGCCGATCCACCGAATGTCGGTTCCCACGGCCGCGCCGAGCGCGGTGTGCAAATGCCCGGTCACGCGGAATCCGCTATCCCACAAGAACCGGGGATCGCGCACCCAGTGCTGAACCACGTAGATGAAATCGTCGCCCGCGCGCGCCGGGCCGAGTGAGAAGTAGCCGGCGATCTTCGGGAAGTCGTTGTTGTTGGCGAGCCCCACCACGGGCGGTGTGAACAGTTGCCATCCGAGCAGCGCGGCCGCGATTGCCGGAACGCCGAGCGTCGCGCGCACCCGGCTAGCGGCCCGCCAGTTCGAACGTGAAGATCGAGCTGCCCGCCGCCATCGCCACCACTTGCTTGCCCTTGCTCATGTACGAAATCGCGTTGGAGCGGATGATGCCACCCACGTTCCGGCGCCACATTTCCTTGCCCGTCGCCGCGTCCAGCGCGAAGATATGTCCCTCGTCGCTGCCGCCGAACACCAGATTGCCCGCTGTCGACAGCACGCCCGACCACGGCTTGGTGTGCAGCTTGTACTCCCACACGCGGTCGCCCGTCTTGGGATTCAACGCGCGGATCGCGCCCCAGCCAGGGTCGTCCGGAAGATCGATGAGCGGCACGCTGCCGATGTATCGATTGCCCGGAGTGTACTCCTGTTCGCCTTTTCGATACACGCTGCGATTCTCCCAGGTGGACAGGTAGAACAGCTTGGTCACCGGACTGTAGCTGGGCGAATACCAGTTGGTCGCGCCCTGGACGCCGGGGAAGATGTAGGTTCCCTCGGGCGATGGATCGATGTTGGGCAGCCGGATCGGGCGGCCGTTCGGGTCCAGCCCCTTCGCCCAAGTCTGCGTGGCGAACGCCTTGCCCGCAAGGAACTTTCCCGTCTCGCGGTCGAGCACGTAGTAGAAGCCGTTGCGATGCGCCCAGTAGACCAGCTTGCGACGGCGTCCCTGGAACTCGTCGTCGACGAGCACGGGCACCTGCACCGCATCCCAGTCGTGCACGTCGTGCGGGACGAATTGAAAATGCCATTTCAATTTCCCGGTGTCGGCGTCGAGCGCGATCGCGCTGTCGCTGTACAGGTTGTCGCCCAGGCGCGAGTCGCCGTTCCAGTCGGGCGACGGATTGCCCACGCCCCAGACGATCGCGTTCTGCGACGGGTCGTAGGAGCCGGTGACCCAAGTCGAGCCTCCACCGGTCTTCCACGATTCGCCGCTCCAGGTTTCGTTGCCTTTTTCTCCCGGGCCGGGGATCGTCCAGAAGCGCCAGCGCCGCTTGCCGGTGGCGGCGTCGTAGGCGTCCAGGAATCCGCGGATGCCGTACTCGCCGCCGGCGATTCCGGAGATCACCATGTCCTTCACGATCAGTGGCGCCACGGTGACGCTGTATCCGTGACGGTAGTTAGCCACCTCCACGTCCCACAGCACGTCACCCGTGCGCCGGTCGAGCGCCACCAGATGCGCGTCCACCGTTCCGACGAACACGCGGTCGCCCAACACGGCCACGCCGCGATTCACCTGTCCGCAGCACACGTTGATCTTCGACGGCAGTTCGCGCCGGTAGCGCCAGAACTGGCGGCCCGTTTCGGCGTCGACGGCCACCACGTTGCTCGGCGGCTCGGTGAAGTACATGATGCCGTCCACCACCAGCGGCGTCGTCTCGACCAGGTGCGTGGTGGGCATTTGATACACCCATTTCACTTGCAGCGACGAGACGTTCTCGCGCCGGATCTGGTCGAGCGGCGAATGACGCCAGCCGTTGTAGGCGCCGGAGTAGGTCATCCATTGACCGGGCTCTTTCGCCGCGTTCAACAGACGGTCGAACGTGACCTGCGCGGACGCGGTCATCGCCGCCAGCGCCAACGCGCCGAGTCGTTTCATTTCGAGCCTCCCTTCGGACGGAGCGAAACCAGATAGGCGGTGAGGTTGTCGAGATCGGCGGCCGGCATCGGGAACGGCGGCATCCGCGACTTCATCTCCACCTGGTACCCGCGCAGATCGGACTTGTTCATCGAATGGAGCTGCTCGCCCAGATCCATGAACTGCACCGTGTAGGTGTCCTCGTTCATCAGGAATCCACTGACGGGCTTGCCCTCTGGACCGGTCGCGCTGACGAACCAGTAGCGCTGGCGGACATCGGCGTTCGGAGTGGCGATCGCCTGGCGGATGTGTTCGGCGGATCGCGCGCGGCCGATCTGGCTGAGGTCGGGACCGAGGCGGCCTCCCGATCCATCGATGCGATGGCACTTGGCGCAGCCCTTGGCCCCGTAGATCGCGGCGCCCTTGGCGGGATCGCCGGCTGGCGCCGCGCGCGCGTTGAGCGATCGCAGATACGAGACCACTTGCCACACGCGGTCCGGCGAATAGAAGAGGCCCGGCATTTCGGTTCCGGCTATGCCGTCCGAGATATTGCGGAGCAACTCCGCGTCGGACGAGCCGTGGTAGAACACGCCGGAAGCGAGGTTCGGGCCACGGCCGCCCTGGGCTTCGAAGCCGTGGCACTCCGAGCAATGCGACCGGAACGTCTTGGCGCCTGCCGCGACATCCGCGGTCGACGTAGCCGGGTTCTTCGCTTCCTGCGCTTGCAGCAGCGCGGCGAAGGCGAGAGGAGCGAGCAATCTCATGGGTCCTCCTGTGCGGAGAGGACGCCATTGTAACAAACGGCGCGACTCAGCCGGAGGGTGGTGCCGCGGCCGGAGAGTTCGACCGCCGCGGCGCCGCCATTGCGCGCGGCCTCCGGCGCGTGATAGAAAGAGCCAAGGAGAACATCGATCATCATGGCCGGACGCCGAGGATTCCTTCAGAACATCGCCAGCATGCCCGTCATCGGGAGTCTGGTTCCCGCGTCGCTCGCGGTGGCCGCGCCCACCCGGCGCGACTTCTATAAAGAACTGGGCGTCGGCACGTTCATCAACGCCGCAGGCACCTACACGACGCTGACCGCGTCGCTGATGTGGCCGGAGGTGGTGCAGGCGATCGAATACGCGTCGAAGAGCTTCGTCCGCCTCACCGATCTGCACGACGCAGTGGGCAAGCGCATCGCCGAACTGCTGGAATGCGAAGCCGCGATGGTGTCGTCGGGCGCCGCCGCCGCGCTCACCTGCGGGACCGCCGCCTGCGTGGCCGGCACGAATCCGGAGTTCATCCGGCGGTTGCCGGACATCGCCGGCATGAAGAACGAAGTGATCGTGCAGAAGACGCACCGCTATGGGTACGACCACGCCGTCCGCAACGTGGGCATCAAGTTCGTGGAAGTGGAGGGCGAGGCCGAACTCGAGCGCGCCATCAACGAGAAGACGGCCATGATGCTCTTCTTCAACGCGTCCGACAAGACTCCGGTCTCGGCCGAGCGCTTCATCGCGATCGCCAAGAAGCACAAGATCCCGACGATGAACGACGCGGCCGCAGACGCTCCGCCCACCGGCGTATTGAAGGATCTCACCAAGCTCGGCTTCGACATGGTGATCTTCAGCGGTGGCAAGGGCATCCGCGGGCCGCAGAGCGCGGGCCTGCTGCTCGGCCGCAAGGATCTGATCGAGGCGGCGCGCCTGAACACCTCGCCCTACAGCGATTCGGTCGGCCGCGGCTTGAAGGTCAACAAGGAAGAACTGCTCGGCATGATGGTGGCTGTCGAGACCTTCGTCAAGCGCGATGAAAAGGCCGAGTGGAAGGAGTGGGAGCGGCGCTGCAAGCAGATCATCGACTCGGTGAGTTCCGTCAAGGGCGTCAATACCGAGGTGAAGGTGCCCCAGATTTCCAACCGCGTGCCGCACATCCACATCACCTGGGACGAAGCGAAGATCAAGATCAAGCCCAAGGACGTGGTGAAGGCTCTGCGCGAGGGGACTCCCGCCATCGAAGTCACGCCCAGCCCCGCCGACCGGGTGGTTGTCGCCGTGTGGATGCTGCAGCCGAACGAGGCCGAGATCGTAGCCAAGAGGATCCGCGAGGTTTTGAAGTCGGCGAGCTAGCTGCTGGAGGCGGCCGGTTGCGCAAGTAGCATGAGTCGCGTTGCTGGCGGCGCCGGGCCAAGTCGGCGGCGCGGCGCCGCAGTCGATGCGGAACATCTCCCAGGATGTGCAACGAAGGCAACGGCCCGGCGGCGCCGCGACTCGTAGGGCGCATTGGGCTTGCACCGCAGGCCTCCGAACGCCGTTTGCCGCCGATGGCCGCCGCCGCGCCAGCCGCGTTATGTCGCGCGCGGCCATGCTGCTTGCACCGCGGGATGCCAGTCTAGCCCGCGCTTCTCACAGGGTTTGAGACGAATCGCGTGAGGAGGCCGTGAATACGAGGCGCGCGCCGCTCAGCGCGCGTACGCGGCCTTATCGCGCGATTCGTCCAGAATCGGGTGGCGGTTGCGGAAAACCTACGGTGAGGGATCGCTCTACTCCAGGCGCACAGTGACCTGCTGGAACCGCGATGTAACTCGACCGGCGCTTTCAATCTCTACTGGTTGCGCTCCCGTGGGGGCGTTCGCCGGTATCCGCACGTTCACTTGAAACAGCCCGGAAATGAAGCCGGGCGCCGCTCCGGAGAACTCCACAACTGCCGGCGTTCCGCCAATTCGAGCGGTGACCTGCTCCGAAACGCGCTGAAGGGTGGTTGTACTGTTGAAGGCGCCTGGACCACCCGGCGGCGGCCCAAACTCGCCGAGGCCTGTGAGGAAGAACTGTACCACTGACCCGCGCGCAGCCGGCCGTTGCGGCGAGTTGATCGAACTGTCTTGGTTGAGCGCCGCGGCGGCCGCGCCCAGAGCGAAGATGCCGGGTGTAGTGCTCTGTACGCGAATCGGTTTGATGTACTTGAGCAGCAAGCCTCTCCAAGACCAGAACAACGTATCGTAGCTAGCCGGCACGAAGGGAACTTGGACCGTCATTTGCGTGTCGTTCGCGAACACGACAGGCAGCGGGATGCCCCCTAGCACCCCGTTTATCTGCCGTTGGCCGAGCAGCAACGACGGATACGGACCCGGTTGCGCGGTAGCGCGCTCCAGACCATCCAGCATGATCCCTTGTCCCTCGCGTGGTCCCAGTCCGGAGCCGAAGACTGTCACCAGTTGCCAGATCGACACCGTGTCCGGATACCCAAAGCGTGCGGCGCTCACCACGCCGCCGTCGGCAATCTTGGGCTGCGTTTCGCGGGAGCACGCATCGGGATTCTCCAGCCGGTAGAAAGCCCCGTCACCGGCTCTCAGAACCAGCCCACTCGCGGAACTGACAACGAACAAGGCAACGAGCGGGCGTTCCGGTTCGGCTGGCGAAGCCAGATCGGTGAACGCCTCCACCGAGCCTGGCCGGCCTCGGAACAGCAGGGGAGCGGACACGAAATAGGGAGCGGCGCCGGAAACCGTAGCGCTTTGGAAGCCGATGCCCTCCAGACCCGCCTCCACGTCACCGAGGCGAGCCGTTTCGATGCGGCGCAAGGATCGCTCAAAAACAAAACGTCCCACGATCGCGGCGACGGAGCCGTTCGCCAGTTGCACGATTCTATCCAAGTCATCCACTTCAAAGGTGGTGACGGTCGATGTAGAGCGCGTCCAGACGGAGATCGCCTGACGGGAGCCATTGTTGCCCGGCATACTGGCGAGCATCCAGTAGAAGTTTCCCGCCGCGTCGACCGCGATGCGCTGGGAATGATTCAGTGTGCCGCTGTCTCCAATCGTTGCCACGGGTTGCTGGCGGGCGTCTTTGAGAGTGGTGACGTTGCCGCTGGCGTCTACGATCAACACGCGTGACCGGGCGAGATCGAGAAGCACCAAGCGGCCTTGGTTGTCCACGGAGAAACCGGCGACGCCGGCGATGGACAAGTTCGCAAGCGGCTTGCCCTCGGCCTCGCCCGCGTCCGTGCCGCGGCCAGCCAATAGGTGCGGGGCTACTCCCGGGCGGGACTCGAGCAATCCGGATACGCCGTCGAGCGTACCGCGATAGATCAAGCTGGAGGTCTGCTCCACAAATACGCCAAAAGGCTCCGTGCTTGCGCCGGAGGCAGGTGTCTGGCGGGGCGCACCAGCGATCAGCTTCGATGCGCCGTCACTCCACAGGAACAAGCCGGTGATCAGGTCCTGCCGGGGACTGACAGCATACAGGCCCCCGCTGCCAATCGCACGCGGGTTGCCAGTGAAGCCCGCAAACAAACCAGGAGGGGCATCGCGGTCCTCCCGGTCAAGAGGCGTAACTCGCCCGGGCGAGGCGGCCACGGGGTTCCCTTCGGGCGTGAGCAGGATCTCGAATTGCAAATCCAAGTTGTCGCGTAAGAGACGAATATTGCCGTCAGAGCCGACGGCGCGGATAGAGCGGAGGTCGCGAATCCAGACCGATCCGTCTCTCAACGGGACCACTTGTCGAGGAAGTTGCAAGGCGGCCTGTGTAGCGGGGCCGCCGTCTCCGTTCGGCCGCCCGAATTCAATTGGCATGCTGGAGCCGGCGAACGTGCGAAGCCGTCCATCGGCGTCCAGGCGCCGGATTCGACTGAAGCCAACCACAATGTAGAGTGCGCCGCCTGGGCCGAAAGCGAAGTGGATGATGGCGCCGAGATTCAGATCCAGTGGCGGCGAGGCCTCGCCGTTGAATCCGGGCCGGCCTGAACCCGCCGCCACCGCGATGCGGCCGTCCTCAATGCGATAGATACGGTCTGACCCAGAAAAGTGGACCACGCCTGCCGGGGAGACGGCGACCTGGATGATCGCCGGCAGGGGAGATTCCAGAGCCGGACCCGCTTGTACGACCCCTCGCCTTCCGTTGCCAGCAAGCGTGCGCAGCCGTCCGTCTGGCTCGACAGTTCGAATACGGCCGGTCGAGTCGGCGAAGTACAAGCGGTCGCCGGCGCCCAGCGCCACTTGAACGCCAACGAAGGTGTCGGAGTCTGTTGCAGCTTCGCTTTCGCGAATCCTCACTGATTCGGCGGGGGTGAGGGCCGTGAGTGTGCAAGTCTGCGCCGTCGCGACGGCGCAGATCGAAGCCACAAGGAATAGCAGGCGCATATTCAAACAGAAAGCAACTGTGTGGCCAAACCACCCAAGTGTCGCCGCGTCACCCCTAGTACGTTGGGCTCGGCTCGACATCGACGGCGCCGGGATTCCGGTACGACCGCCTCGCGTCAGTTGACCATCCGGGGTTGCTCGGGAGACCTCTGCCGCGAACACTCCGGCGCAATCTTGCTGTTGACCAGAGCGTCCGCCCAGCCTTCATTGTCCTTTCGTTACAATCTCCGTTCCTGGACCCAGAGCAGAGAAGACCCGGAACATCCACCCTGACGGCGCAGTGCAGAGCGAATCGCCCAACCTCGCGATTCCCAGGGCGTCGGGCGCGCTCCTACTTCCCTGTCGTGGATGTCGAGGCCTTCGTCAAGCGCGACGAAAAGGCCGAGTGGAAGGAGTGGGAGCGGCGCTGCAAACAGATCATCGACTCGGTGAGTTCCGTCAAGGGCGTCAATACCGAGGTGAAGGCGCCGCAAATTTCCAACCGCGTGCCGCACATCCACATCACGTGGCACGAGGCGAAGATCAAGATCAAGCCCAAGGACGTGGTGAAGGCTCCGCGCGAGGGGACTCCCGCCATCGAAGTCACGCCCAGCCCGGCGGACCGGGTGATCGTCGCCGTGTGGATGCTTGCAGCCGAATGAGGCCGAGATCGTGGCCAAGCGGATCCGCGAGGTCTTGAAGTCGGCGAGCTAGCTGTTGGAGGCGGCCGGTGGCGCAGGTAGCATGAGTCGCGCATGGCGCCGCATCGCGCCGTCGATGGCGGCCACGAAGGCACAGCTGCGGGGAGCCAGATGCTACCGCGCCCCGCGCGCCGTGACGGGCTTCTGGCGGTCCGGCCGCAACTGGTAATCCGAGTACCGCTCGATCTGCTCCATCCGCAGCGTCTTCACGAGAAACCGCGCGTCGAACCGGAATCGCGTCGTCTCCTCGAGCCATGCGCCCTCGGCCACCTTTCGCCTTTCAAGTCCGAATTGCGTTCCCTTCGCGATCTTGGCGAAAAGTCCGAATCCCATGCTGACGGTGTCGAACATCTCCGCCTCCACCTTCACCAACTCCGATTCCTCCTTGTCGATCCACAGCTTCCCGCGCATCTTTTCGAAGATGCGGGCGCGCATGTTCGACGGCTTGTAGCCGGGCCGGGGCTCGAACTCGAGGATCGTGGCGGGACGTCCGCGAATTGCCTCCTCACCTGCCTGTTTGTAGTCGAGCGCCTCGGGGAACTCCTGGATCCAGGCCTCTTCATTGCTCTGCTTTCTCCGGGCCGGCTTGGGAGCGGGCGGTTTGGCTTTCGCCGCCTTGGCCTCCGCGATCGAACGTTGGAGGCTGGCTTCCTGCCGGGCCTTCTCCGCCTCGTCGATTGGCTTACCGTTCCTCTCCACCACGCGGCCGATCGCGAAACCGTCGCGCATTTCGCGGACCACGACCTTCGATTCCTTGGACGTCTCCTTGCCAGCCGCGTCGAACTCCCGCTTTTCGCTGAACACGCGGTATAGGAAATCGCCCTTGCGGTTGTCTTCGCGGTTGATCCCGTGCAGCGACTGCTTCACCATCGCGCGGATCCCGGGCGGCGTTTCGGCGGAGAGGATTCCAGCCATGATCGGAAGAATGGCGAGGGACTTCATTCTGTCCATCCGACGCTCGAGACCACCGCCGAGTTCCGGGATTTTTCGCGGCCCGCCTACAATGAAGGAGTTCCCTCCTCGTGCCCGCCCTCCGATTCGAAATCCAAGCCACGTGCCCGGTCACCGGCGCCCGCGCCGGTCTGTTGCACACGCCGCACGGCGCGGTGGAAACACCGGTGTTCATGCCGGTAGGCACGCAAGGCTCGGTCAAGGGTCTCACTCAGCGGCAACTCGAGGAAGACGTCGACGCCCGAATCATTCTCGGAAACACTTATCATCTTTTTTTGCGCCCCGGCCATGAGGCGATCGCCCGCATGGGCGGGTTGCACCGCTTCATGCATTGGGATCGCGCGATCCTCACCGATTCCGGCGGATTCCAGGCGTTCAGTCTGAGCAAGCTCACCCGCATCGACGATCGCGGCGTGCTGTTTCGCTCGCACCTGAACGGCGATCCGCACCTGTTCACGCCGGAGTCCACCGTGGACGTGCAAACGGCGCTTGGCAGCGACATCATGATGGTGCTCGACGAGTGTCTCGCGTATCCGGCCAGCCACCAGGCCGCGCGCCATTCGATGGAGCGCACCATTCGCTGGGCGAGGCAGGCATTCGCTCACTGGACTCCGCGGTCGAACGGGCGGCAGGCGCTGTTCCCCATCGTGCAAGGCTCGATGTTCACCGACCTGCGGGCCGAATGCGCGGCGAGACTGGCCGAACTCGGCGCCGAGGGCTACGCCGTCGGAGGCCTGTCGGTTGGCGAGCCGCGGCCGGTGAGCCTCGAAATGACGGAGGCTTCCGTACCGGTACTTCCGGCGGACCGCCCGCGATACGTGATGGGGGTCGGCGCTCCGGAGGAATTGCCCGAGTACGTAGCCCGCGGGGTCGACATGATGGACTGCGTGATGCCCTCGCGAAACGCCCGCAATGGCTGCCTTTTCACTTCCACGGGCAAGCTGATCGTCAAGCACGCGCGCTTCAAGGAAGACACCGGGCCGGTGGACGAATCGTGCTCGTGCAGCACCTGCCGGAACTACAGCAGAGCCTATCTTCGCCATTTGTTCCAGGCCGGCGAAATGCTCTATTGCACCCTCGCCACCATCCACAACCTTCGCCGGTACCTTGACATCATGCGCCAAATGCGTCAGGCTATTTTGCTTGGGACATTCCCCGAGTTTTTAGCGGCGGCGCGTTCCCAGCCGGTGGAAGAATCGTAACGTGTGTGACGCATTCTTCCCCCCGCGGGCATCGCTCCGCCAGAGGCCCGATTGATACCCGCCTTCATCCTGCAAGCTTCCTCGCAACCCGCGAATCCGATCCTGAGCGTACTTCCTCTCGTGGCGATGTTCGGGATCATGTACTTTCTGCTGGTGCTGCCGATGCAGCGCCAACGAAAGAAGCAAAAGGAAATGCTGGAGCATTTGAAGAGCGGCGACATCGTCACCACCACGGGCGGCATTGTGGGGTCGATCATCTCGATGGCGCCGGAGACGGTTGTCCTCCGGGTGAAGCCCGACAACGTCAAATTGCAATTCGCGCGGTCCGCGATCGCGGGCGTCGCGACGGAAGAAAACAAGTAGAACGGCAATGAGCAAGAACCTTCGCTACAAGGCCCTGATCATCCTGGCGGTGATCCTCGGCTGCGTTTATCTGATCGCGGGCCTTCCCAAGTCGAAAGACGAATTGATGGCGAACCTTCGCAACAACATCAAGCTCGGTCTCGACCTCAAGGGCGGTTCCCATCTGATCTGCCAGATCCAGGTGCAGGATGCCTTCAAGGCGGAAGCCAACGCCACCATCGAGAGGCTGAAGCCGGCGCTGACCAAGGCGGGCGTCGCCTACGGCTCGATGGAAACCAACGATCCGCGGACGCTGGCCGACGCGGAGAAAATCGAGATCTACATCAAAGGCGTGCCGATCGACAAGACCGGTCCGTTTCGACAGGCAGTCACCGACAACGCCACCCAGTGGACTCTCTCCGGCGTCAACGCGACCGACTACCGGTTGAATGTGAAGACCACCGAGGCGATCCAGCTCCGCAAGGACACCGTTCAGCGCGCCATCGACACCATCGAGAAGCGCATCAACGGTCTGGGTCTGGCCGAATCCACCGTGCAACAGCGCGGGCGCGCCGAAGCCGACAGCGAAGTGATGGTGCAGATGCCGGGAGTGGACGATCCGGCCCGCGTCAAGCAACTGCTCTCCACCGCCGCCGTGCTCGAATTGGCCGAAGTGAAGAGCGGACCACATGCGAGCCGCGAAGCCGCCATGCAATCGGGCGGCGGCATGCTGCCGTTGAACTCGCGTCTGGTCCCGGCGTCCGGCCGGGGCGGGGAAGCGTCGGGTTCCTACTACGTGGTGTCGCGAATCCCGGTGGTTACCGGCCGCGACCTGCGCAACGCGCGTCCCAGCCGCGACGAGTTCGGCAAGTGGGAGACCGATTTCACTCTCTCGCAAGAGGCGGCGCGGCGGTTCGGCCAGTACACCGAGTCGAACGTAGGCAACCGGATGGCGATCATTCTGGACGGGCAGGTTCGCACGGCCCCGACGATTCAGAGCCGCATTGACGACAGCGGCCGCATCACGGGCGCGGGCACCGAGGCGGAGGCCGCCGATTTGTCGCTGGTCCTCAAGTCGGGATCGCTTCCGGCGGGTTTGAAGTACTTGCAGGAGACCACCGTCGGTCCGTCGTTGGGCGCGGACTCCATCCGGCAGGGCTTCCAGGCCGGCGCGGCGGGCCTTATCGCGGTGGTGTTGGTGATGTTGCTTTACTACAAGGGCGCGGGCGTCAACGCGACGGCGGCGCTGCTGCTGAACGCGCTGATCCTGATCGCGGCCGTAGTCTACTTCGACGCCGTGTTGACGCTGCCCGGCATCGCGGGAGTCATCCTCACGATCGGCATGGCGGTGGATTCCAATGTGCTGATCTTCGAGCTCATTCGCGAGGAGTTGCGGGGAGGCAAGGGCATCGCCGCGGCGATCGACGCGGGTTTCGGGCGCGCGTTTCTGACCATTATCGACACCCACGTGACCACCGTGGTCAGTTGCGCGTTCCTCTTCATCTTCGGGTCCGGCCCGGTGAAAGGGTTCGCGGTGACCCTGGTGATCGGACTGGTCGCGAATCTGTTCACGGCGGTATGGGTTTCGCGGGTCCTGTTCGACTGGTCCATCGAACGGAATCCGCGCATGGAAAGTTTGAGCATCTGACCGGTTTTGTGATACCGTTTTCAGATCGGCGTGGGAACAAGTTGGACGAGCCTGGTGTCTGAGAGATCATGAACCGGCCCGGTTTGCGGCATGGAAATTTTCAAGAATACGAATTTCGATTTTCTCGGCAAGAAGACCCCGTTCATCGCGGTGTCGATCTTGCTGCTCCTCGCGGGTTTCGCCAGTTTGGCGATGAAAGGCGGGCCGCGCTATGGCATCGACTTCGCCGGCGGCACGATGACGTACGTTCGCTTCGCGGTGAAGCAGGACGAAGACGGCATCCGAAAAGCCTTGGCTCGGAAGATTCCCGGCGAGGTCTCGGTCCAACCCATCACCGGGACCACCGAAGTGATGATCGGCACCGAACTACGGTCGGAGGGTGAATTGGAGAAGGCCCGGCAGGTCATGCTCGACACGTTGACCCAGACGTTCGGCACTCCTGGCGCCAAGCCGGACTTCCATTCCCTCGGATTGGACGGTCTGGTGGAGAAGCTCCAGGATCCATTGCAGAAAGCCAACGCGGGTATCGCAACCGACGGTCTCCGGACGCTGGCCAAGGCGGCGCTCGACTACCGGGACACGCCGCCGCGTTCGGGCCTCATCCCGAACTTCGACGATTTGAAGAACGTGCCCGGCATGACGCAGCCGGTGATCGACGTGATGAAGCAGGAGCTTTCCCTTGCGCCGTACCTGGTACGCAGCTTCGAACTGGTGGGTCCCAAGATCGGCCAGGAGCTGCGTTGGCAGGCGATCCAGGTGACGTTGCTGGCGCTGGCGGGCATGCTCGTGTATATCGGCTTCCGTTTCGAATGGGTTTACGGCATCGCGGCGGTGATCGCGGTTTTTCACGATACGCTGATCACGATCGGACTGTTCTCGATCTTCGACAAGGAGTTGTCGCTGCCCGTGGTGGCGGCGCTGCTGACGCTGGTCGGCTATTCAATGAACGACACGATCGTGGTGTTCGATAGAATCCGCGAGAATCTGCACGCTCAGAAGAAGGAGCCGTTCGCGGCGCTGGTGAACGCAAGCATCAACCAGACCTTGAGCCGGACGTTGATGACTTCGGGTCTGACGTTCCTGACGGTACTGGCCCTTTGGTTGTTCGGGGGCCAGGTGCTGAACGGATTTTCGTTCGCGCTGGTAGTGGGAATCATCGTTGGTACTTATTCGTCGATTTTTATCGCCAGTCCGATCCTGATTTTCTGGCAGAATATGCTGGAGAGCAGGAAATCGGCGGCGGTAGCGGCTCCGGCCGGTCCCGTCAGGGAAGCGGTGAAGGAGCCGGCGAAGCTGGCCGTCAAGGCGGCGCCGAAGAAGGGCGTCCGGGCGGTCAAGTGATGGATTTCAGAAACTGATCGCCAGGGGCAGCCCCGGCGGGAAGGAAGAGAGAGAAAATGTTCGAGCAAAGCTTGATTGAAGTGCAAGGTAAGACGACCAAAGCATCGTCGATCCTGGTCTCGACGCTGGTCCAGGTCGGACTGGTCCTCGTCGCGGTCGTCATCCCGATGATCTTCTTCGAAACGCTGCCGGGCGTGCAGTTGTCCAGCTTCCTGGTGCCGCCCCCGCCGCCGCCTCCTCCGCCCCCGCCGCCGCCTCCGGCGCCGCCGAAGGTGGTCAAGGTGATTCCGCGGCAGTTCGACGCCAACAAACTAATGGCGCCCAAACAGGTGCCCAAGGAAATCGCGGTCATCAAGGAAGACGAACTGCCCCCGCCCGTTACCCAGGCGGCGGGCGTCGTCGGCGGCGTCCCGGGCGGCGTGCCCGGCGGCTCCATGGGCGGCGTGATCGGCGGCATCATCGGTTCGGTGCCGCAGGCGGCTCCTCCTCCGCCGCCTCCAAAGGTGGAAGAGAAGCCCAAGCCCGTGACTCCCAGCCGCATCCGCGTGGGTGGTAACGTGCAATCGGCGAAGTTGCGCCGCCAGCCCAAGCCGGCTTACCCGCCGCTGGCCCGTCAGGCGCGAATCCAAGGCGTGGTCAAGTTCACCGCGATCATCGCCAAGGACGGATCCATTCAGAACCTCCAACTGATCACCGGCCACCCGCTGCTGGTGCAGTCGGCCACCGACGCCGTGAAGCAGTGGTTGTACGAACCCACGCTTCTGAACGGCGAACCGGTGGAAGTCGTCACTCAGATCGACGTCAATTTCACACTGACCCAGTAGGAGCCCAGCGGTTCGGGCATCCGCCGGTCAATCGGCTAGACTCAAATTCACAATCAACTCGCAGGAGACTCCATCATGCTCGTAAATATGCAACTTTTCGCTTTCCTGTTGCTTCAGGAAGGCGCCGCTGTCTCGTTCGATCTACTCTCGATGTGGAGCCAGATGGGCTGGCTCGCACGGGCAGTCGTTATCGTGATGTTCGTCATGTCGGCGTACTCGATCGGCGTAATGATCGACCGCCTCATCGCCTACAACGGCGCCCGCGCCCAGTCCCGGCTGTTCGCGCCCCAGGTGGCCGGCGCGCTGCGCGAAGGCAAGCTCGACGAAGCCATCAAGATCGCCGACCGCTACAAGAAGAGCCATCTCGCCAAGGTCGTCGTCGCCGGTCTGCAGGAATTCAAGGCCCACCAGGTCAGCTCCGAGATTTCGGGCGAAACGATCGAAGCCAGCCGCCGCGCGCTCGAGCGCTCGGAAGCCATCGTACACGCGGAACTGAAGCGCGGCGTCGGCACGCTGGCCACCATCGGTTCGTCGGCTCCCTTCGTCGGACTGTTCGGAACCGTCGTCGGCATCATCAACGCGTTCAAGGGCATCTCGACCGAAAAGTCGACCGGCCTCGGCGCGGTTGCCGGTGGTATTTCGGAAGCGCTGGTCACCACCGCCATCGGCTTGTTCGTCGCGATCCCGGCCGTCTGGATGTTCAACTACTTCAGCGCCAGGCTGGAGGCGTTCGACGTCGAGATGGGCAATTCCGCTTCGGAACTGGTCGACTATTTCATCAAGCGTTCGAGCAAGGTAGGCGCGGGCAAATAAGCCCCGCGTTTTCCCGCGCGGCGAGTCGATTGTGAACCGCGGCGCCGCGGGGCGGAAACGCCTCGCGGCCCTGGCGGACGCGCTGGAGAATCGAGGAGGAAAAGCAAATGGCGAAACAAAAAGCGCCCGACCTGGTAGCCGACATCAACGTGACCCCGATGGTCGAAAAATAATTGCTCGACACGTACATCGCAGGCAACGGTACGGCGGCGCTCTCTGCCGCAGGTCGAAAGATCCCGTCAGCGTCGCTCCAGCCGGTGATCGCCATGCCGCTCGCGGCGCCGCGCAGATCGAGGTAGTCGGCGTACGACCACGTATCGATCAGCTCGTCGCCCGCTTGT